>Ga0116171_10001167_pt1 | contig 26738 bp, 29 predicted proteins | sample AD_JPNHW2_MetaG_FD_89798 | JGI IMG/M metagenome (GOLD analysis project Ga0116171, IMG submission 89798) | Active sludge microbial communities of municipal wastewater-treating anaerobic digesters from Japan - AD_JPNHW2_MetaG | ecosystem: Engineered > Bioreactor > Anaerobic > Digestate | place...
CCCCATACCTCCGGCAATAACAAGGTTGACGCCCTTTTCCGCAAGAAATTTCGGCAGAACTCCCGGTTCATGCGGAGGGGGAGTTACCGATTCCTGCCCTTTAACCTGCTTATTTGCCTGATCCACGTCAAATATGGCAAACTGCTCGCAATGTCCGAAATGCATACAGAGTTTTCCATCTGCTACTGGTACCGCTATCTTCATTTTTCCACTCCATGTATTATTAAATTTACTATTTCTGCAAAATTCTTCTGTGCAGGGCTCGCATCGTTAACAGATGAACTGAGATGCGGGAACCCGCTGTCACCGCTGTGCACAACCTGTGTCTCTATAGGTATCGACCCCAGGAAAGGCACGCCCATATCATCGGCCATGGATTCGCCTCCTCCGCTTTTGAAAATTTCCGTAACATTTCCGCAATGAGGGCATACGAAACGGCTCATGTTCTCTATGACACCTATTACAGGAAGGGACAGCTGCATGCAGAATGTCACTGATTTCCTCACGTCTGCAAGTGCAACGTCCTGCGGCGTGGTGACAATCACTGCTCCGTCAGGTTTTTCTATGTACTGTATTACAGAGAGGGGCTCGTCACCTGTGCCCGGAGGCGAATCTACAATCAGGTAATCAAGGACACCCCACTTTACATCGGATAAAAACTGCTTTATTATTCCTGCCTTGAGCGGTCCTCTCCATACAATGGCCTGGTCGCTGTCCTGCATCAGGAAGCCCACTGACATTACCGAAAGGTTTTCGCTGTACTTCACAGGGAGTATCATCTTCTCGTCACCACCGGTTACCATGATCCCTTCAACCCCAAGCAGCTTGGGTACGCTGGGACCGTGTATGTCGATGTCAAGAAGACCGGTCTTAAAACCCTTCTCTGCCAGTGATACAGCAAGGTTCACTGCAACAGTGCTCTTGCCGACTCCGCCCTTGCCAGACATCACGACGATTTTGTGCTTAATGTTGTTCATATTATCCTTGAGCCTTATGGCATCCATTACATCCTTCGCATCATTCAGCGGACCTGACGCGCACGATGAATGCTGTTTCTTTTGTTCAGACATGATTTTTATATACTCCTTAAATTTTTTTTCATTATAATATTTCACAATAGCAATTTACAACTTAATCAGTCATCAATGTCATCTCCGCGCAGGCGGAGATCCATTTTTTTTAAAATATTAACTGTTATTAACAATGGATTAGCCAAGGCTCTTCCTAAGGTCGCCCGTCTTCACGGGAATGACATTGCTGTATTACAACGCCGCCTGCACTTTATTCCAAAGGTCCCTGATTGCCGAAGCAGCCGGCCCCTTTGAGTATTCCACAACGCTTTTACTGTTCATCTGTGCTGCGGTCACATCCCTGTCGTAGGGGATGTATCCAAAAAAAGCGATATCCTCAGCTGCACAGAATTTCTCTATCTCTTCAGTCTTTTCCATGTTAATGTCGCCGCGGTTAACGCATACTGCAGTTTTAATACGAAAGTGTGCGGCAAGTTCAAGCGCCCGCTTCATATCATGTACTCCGGACACTGTGGGTTCGGTCACTACAAGGAGGAACGAGGCACCGGTGACAGCTGCAATAACCGGGCACCCTGTACCGGGCGAACCATCAACCACAATAAGCTCATAACCCTTCTCTTCAGCAATCTCCTTAGCCTTTTTCCGCAGTATACTTACAAGTTTACCCGAATTACCCTCAGCCATGCCGAGCTTAGCGTGAACAAATGGACCGTAAGAAGTCTCAGAAACAAACCACCTGCCCGATTCATGGGGCCTCATCTCAATGGCCTTTTCAGGACAGAAATGCGCGCAAACGCCGCATCCCTCACAGGCAAGCAGTTCAACCTTAAAATTTTCATCAATTGAGTCAAACCTGCAGAGCCTTACGCATTCGCCGCAGCCGGTACAAAGTTTATGATCAATAAACGCCTTGCGTCCTCCATCAAATCCCTCATCGCTCTGTATGCGGGGATTAAGAATAAGGTGCAGGTCAGCTGCGTCAACATCACAATCAACCATGACCTTTTTTTCTGCAAGGTGCGCGAAAGAGGCTGTGATGCTTGTTTTTCCCGTACCGCCCTTGCCGCTTATAACAACAAGTTCCTTTATCATGCGTTCCCCCTGCTGTTCTTCTCTATATGCGCGGCAATCTTCTCAAGTTCAGACACATAGTTATTCATGATAAATGATACACAGTCACCATTGGAATATTCCACAGCGATCCCCCTCTCCTCTGGAATTTCCGCTATCAGGGGGATGTTTCTTTTCGCGCAGAAATCCTTCACCATGTCCTGCCCCCTGACCGACCTGTTCAGAACAACACCGAATGGCACCCTGAGCACCTCAGCCATTCCTGCTGCAAGTTCAAGGTCATTAAGCCCGAACCTTGTGGACTCCGCTACAAGCAAAAGAAAATCCGCGTCCCGCACTGATTCGATTACAGGACATGATGTACCGGGAGGTGAGTCAATGATTCTGATTTTACCGGCACTGAACTTCTTCTTCACTTCTTTAATCAGCGGCGGCGACATCGGCTCACCTATATTAAGCTTTCCGCCTGCATATTTGATACCCGACGCAGTACCCGACTCCACGACACCGATCTCCCGCCACTCCTCTGTAATCGCGCCTTCAGGACACACAAGGGTGCATCCTCCGCACGAGTGGCACATTAGCGGAAGCACCAGCGGCTTACCCTTTATCAGCACTATGGCGCTGTACCCGCACATCCCGGAACATTTTCCGCATCCCGTGCATTTGTCAGCATCAACGGATGGAACATACACCCCTCCCTTCTCCTCCGCAGAAATTTCCGCTCCAAGAAAAAGATTAACATTGGGCTCCTCTACATCGCAGTCAAGAAGTGCCACGTCAAATCCCCTGTCAGCATAAAATGATGCAAGTGTCACCGAGACCGTTGTCTTGCCGACTCCTCCCTTACCGCTTGCTACCGCTATCTCCATTCATCAGCTCCTGTATAATTCCTTCTTCATGCATTTTTTTACAGACCATGCATCCCCTGTATGCCACTGAAAGCCGCGACTCCGGACTGTAAAGGTAGTCAAGCCCCTCCCGTTTTTCAGGTGAGAGCTCATCTTTGTGTTCGCCTATTGCGCTGAGCAGTCCCTCTGTGCGTATGCATCTTATTATAGACGCCTCTGCCAGGAAACCGGGAATTGTATCCTCCCGCATCTGCCCTACCTGGCACAGATCAAAACGCGCGTCATCCTTGAACGGGAGACAAAAATGCCATTTGTCATCGACAAAGGGGCTGTCACCGCAATGGGTGTGCAGCGAAAGCATGTCGATTATTGAAGAGTTCGGGAAGGCATCAAAATCCCGTTCAGATATACCGAGTTTCTCAACTACCTCTTTTTTAAAATATGGCAGGAATGTTCCCAGAGCTTTCTTGTCACATCCCGAGAGGGATAACGACGGGCACCGCTCATCCATACCGTCGGCATCTCCAAGCGGCGCAAGGGCTACAACCCTCTGCAGCACACCGGGATATATTTTTTTAAGCCGCACATCTATGTCGTCATCAGCAGCCATCGTCACCAGTATCACGGGAATAACCTTCATCCCCGGTTCGCGGCTTACTGTCAGCAGGTTATCCATTGCTATATACCCTGACTCACCCATGTTCTCCTGGTATTCAGAAATGCTGATACCTGCAACCATCTTGCGGTTTAAACGCGGCGAGAGCCTTTTAAAGAATTCGCGGGTAAAATTTATATTCTCGAAATTCTTCCCGTTTGTAGGCATAGTGATCAGTTCAATCAGGTCCAGGCCGGATAGTGATGCGAGTGCATCAACAATATCCATGTCTCCGCTTCTCCAGATTGTGGGCTCGCCCCCTGTTACAAACTGGTATTTGAGTTTAGTGCTTCCGCCAAGACGCCTCAGGTCATCAAGATATTTACCGAACTGTACATCGCTTATTTTGTATGATGAACTGTTGGCAGAGCGCAGACACCCTTTACACTGTTTGTTGCATCCGTTTGTAATCTGGAGCGCGGGGTAAAGGTCGCGGAGGGCAGGCGGATTTTTCTTCGCCCTCTCCCAATCTTTTTTCTGCCGGTAGTTATAAAGTGCCGCTTTAATCATTCAAGCTTTCCCGTATCTATATTTTAAAATTGAAGACCCTGGCCACAGATGCATTCACAAAACGTTCCCCGAACCTGGCCGCGAATGCGCATGAAACCTTAAAGCCTGTGCAGTGCGAAACCCCTATGACCTGAACTTTATACCTGTCCATGGCCTCCATGGATTTCTTCACATAATCATCAGGCGCGGTGCCCAGATGAGTTCCGCCGATAACAGCATGGAACTCTCTGTATCCCGAAGCCTCAGCGATCTGGTCAAGGATCTCAACCATGCCTGCATGGGCGCATCCAAGCAGCACCACCGGCCCCGAAGGAGTTTGCACCATCAATGAAAGGTCATCATTGAACGGATCACTTTTAATCTCTCCGGAAACCTCCGTTTTAAGCATCCTGTCCCATGGCTCCCACCCTTCAGGGCGCTTCACCTCGCATAATGCGTGTATCGATTCAGAAATCCTGCTGTAACCTGATACATCAATAAACTCCGCGCCTGACTTTTCGTATTCATCCCGCCTGGCCCGCATGCCGATGTTAACAGTTATCCCGGAAGGGAGCTGTGACAGTTTATTGTTAAATGAAGACGGCTGAAGATAAACCGGCATTGTCCCTCCATGCTCCTTCAGCACGGGGATCAGACCGCCGGTGTGGTCATAATGTCCGTGGCTCAGTATTATGCGTTTGATTGATGCAATATCCTTTCCAAGCATCTTCAGGTTATGGACAACTCCAAGTCCCTGGCCGGTATCAAATAGTGTTGCGTCATCACCCTCAAGAAGAAATGAAAGTCCGTGCTCGCCGATGAGCGGGAGTGGAACATAGACGCTGTTTTCGCATATTACTGTAATTTTATTGATCATCTAATCCACCTCGCATGAAGTTTAAAATCCGGAGACAGGCCTGAATGCCGGAGGCCTGTCTCCGGCAGGAAAGTTTTATATGTTCACCAGTGCCCTTCGACATTGGCATCCCCGCATCTAACAAGTTCCCCTCTTTTCAGTTTATCCATGGCTTCAGCAACAGTGCAATCAGCGCACAGATAGATTTCTACATCACCCTTCGAAAGCGCAGTGAATGCCTTGGGTCCCACGTTCCCGGTAATCACTGCAGACGCATCTGAGTCAATCACAGTGACTGCCGACTGCACACCTGCACCCTGCGCAGACTCCAGATTCTGTTTATTATCAACATAATTAAAATCCTTAGTCTCAGTATCATATACTATGAAACCCTTTGCCCTGCCGAAACGCGGATCAACTGTTGATGAAAGATACTGACCCTCTGCCGATACTGCTATTTTCATATTATTTTCTCCTCTTGTGCGATATTCTTTTTACTATTTACAATACCCCGGCCGCAGCTTCTCCCTGATCCCCTGCACGGCTTTGTGCAGTCAGGAGAAAGCTTCAGATTACCTTCAAGATACGCTCCGATTACATCGTCAACCTGTCCGCTTACCCAGGAGTAGTGCTGAAAACCGTTTTCGCTTATTACCCTTGAGAGGTAACCGCTTACCGCGCCGCTGATGATCACTGTTACGCCGATCTCGCGTAGTTTGGCAATCCGAAGTGCTGCCGAATCAGAATTGATAGACACTGTAGATTTCTGCACAACTTGCCCGTCTTTAACTTCCAGCAGGATAAATCTCCTGGCCTCGTCAAGAAGGGGTGATACGCGCTCCTGGAATTCGGGTATTGCAATAATTTGAGTGTTCATGCAGATATATAATGCAGGTTGCGTGCCAGAAATTCATGCGTGAATGAATTTAGTTCGTTTGCGGAAATTTATTTTAAAATAATGCAAAATAGAGATGTAGAAGGCAGTTTAAACGCGGAAATAATGGGTCAGAGCCTCAAATTCAGGAATCAAAGCATGGTATTTTGACCAACCGGGGGTCAGAGCCCCACTGCAAAACTCAAAGCATAACCGGATTTACCCTGAAATTGCACAATTTCAACGTCATCAATTGCAAAATGCAATTACAGTAATGAAGGAATATTGCATTATGAAATGATTTTAAGCTTCAGGCGGTGAATCTATTCCGAACTTCTTCATCTTCCGCCAGAGGGTTGAGGCATCTATTCCAAGGTCGCGTGCGGTTTTAGCACGGTTCCCCGCATTCCGCTCAAGCGCCCTCTTTATATAATACTTCTCCATGTCATCAAGCGTAAGACTTTCACCGGGAACTTCGGCTGCATTGCGGAACTGCTGCGGCAAATGGTTGCGCGTGATGTAGGCCTCGCGGCAGAGCACAAATGCGTGCTCAATAATATTCTCGAGCTCGCGCACATTACCGGGAAAGGCATAATCCATGAGGATGTTCATTACCTCGTCTGTAACACCTTCAATATTCCCGGACTTCAGTATATTGTACTTCTTTATGAAGTGATGCACCAGCAGCGGGATATCCTCTTTGCGCGCGGCAAGCGGGGGGATGCTTATGTTGATTACATTTATCCTGTAGTAGAGGTCTTCACGAAATTTACCTTTACCCACCTCGTCAATCAGTATCCTATTGGTAGCTGCTATGATACGCACATTGGACTTAACGTGCGATGTGCCTCCAAGCGGCTCATAGACGCGCTCCTGTACGTACCGGAGCAGCTTTGCCTGGATCGCAGGCGAAACCTCGCCGATTTCGTCAAGGAATAGCGTGCCCCCCTCTGCCGATGCGATCCTTCCCGGCTTGTCCCTGCGTGCATCGGTAAACGCGCCTGCCTTGTACCCGAAAAGCTCGGACTCAAGCAGGTTGTCGGGCACAGCTGCGCAGTTTATTGCCACGAGGGATTTATTCTTTCTGCCGCTCAGGTTATGAATAGCCCGTGCAACAAGCTCCTTGCCCGTACCGCTGGGCCCATCGATGAGAACAGTGCTGTCGCTCATTGCTATATCAGGAAGGATTGAAAACAAATCTTTAAAGTACCTGCTGCGGCTCACTATATCTTCAAGGGTGTAACCGGATTCAATCTCCTTGCGAAGAGTCTCTATCGCGGATATGTCGCGGAATGTTTCAACTCCGCCGATCACGTCACCCCTGTCATTTTTAAGGAGAGCCGTGCTCACAGTTATTGGAATCTTCTCGCCGCCTGAATTCACTATGTACACGGTCTTGTTGATAATGTTCCGGCCCGTACTCATCGTCTCCTTCAGGGCGCAGGAATGTTCGCATATGCTTGCGTGGAACACCTCGAAGCAGAGCTTTCCCGCTGCATCAGCGGCTTCTATGCCCAGTATACGCGCAGCAGCCCTGTTCATCCATGTGATGCGGAAATCCATCCCCACGGTAAAAACGCCGTCGGCAATGCTGTCCAGAATAATGTTTTCCTGATCCTGAAGTACCATGCAGACAGCTTCGCATTTCATCTAAAAAATGCAATTTAAAAAATAATACTTTACCTTAAGTAAAAACCATAAAAAATAATAAACAGGGATTTACAGGATAGTCAGTATTATATTATAACTCCTGCTTATCCTGATCATCCCTGAAAAGTATAAAAGAACAGGTTTTTATGTTATATCAGGATTTGACTGAAAAAATAATAGGAACAGCTTTTGAAGTAATCAATGAACCTGGAAGCGGTTTTCTCGAGTCAGTGTATGAAAAAGCATTGATAATTGCTCTTAGAGAAAAAGGTCTTTCAGTAAAAAACCAGGTGCCTCTTGAAGTAATATTCAGAGGAGAGTGTGCCGGCCAGTTTTATGCTGATATTATAGTTGAAGATAAAATCCTAATTGAACTGAAAGCTGTAAAAACAATATTACCTGAACATTTAGCTCAAGTTATTAACTATTTAAAAGCTACAAAAATTGAAGTTGGTTTACTGATCAATTTCGGAAATTCCAAACTAAATTATCGAAGATTATCTTTAAAAAAATAAAAGACAGGGATATACAGGATGATAAGGATAAATATCTAAATCCTGCTTATCCTGTTCATCCCTGTTAAACAAACAGGAGGCAGCATGAAAATCGAACTCACCCCCATCGGAATAATACACACCCCGTTCAAAACAGTGGAGAAGATGCCCATACAGCCTTCTGCCGCAAAGGATATTATCGGTACAATAGAGATATTCCCTGAATACGCAGAGGGCCTGGCTGACCTGGAGGGCTTCTCTCACATATACATCATATTCCACCTGCATATGGTCAGGGGCCATAAGCTTAAAGTGATTCCTTTTCTCGATACAGTTGAAAGGGGGATCTTCGCGACCCGCTCCCCTGCCCGCCCGAATGCAGTTGGACTCTCTGTCGCTGAACTTGTCTCTGTTAAAAAAAATATACTGGAGATACGCGGTGTGGACATGCTCGACGGGTCACCGGTCATTGACATCAAGCCTTTCGTGCCAGATTTTGAAGACTACGGCAACATCCGCAAAGGATGGTTCGAGGGAAAAACCGGGAACGCGTCGAAGATTCTTTCAGATGACAGGTTTAAATAGAACAAGGGGCTGTCTCAAGTGTATTGAAGTCATCACGAGGAGACCAAAGGTCGACGTGGTGATCTGTTTTTATTATTGTTATAGCGTCATGAATTTACAACTGCTGCATTTTTACACTATTTACACAATACAGATTGCCACGGCGCCCTGCGCCTCGCAATGACGTCAACTTTCGGGTCAACCCCTATAATTTACTCAGTTATATGACTCTTCACCAAGGTCGTTTACCGGCTCTGCATCCATGAGCCAGCGCAGCGTATTCTTAAGCTTCATGAGCTGAACAAAAAGGTCATGTTCAGGCTGGGCATCCGGTGTATGCATGGGGCTCTTCCAGTAGAATGAGAGCCATTCCTGGTTGCCGCTCATTCCGGCCCTCTGCGCGAGGTCAAGGAATATGACAAGGTCAAGCACTATGGGCGCCGCGAGTATCGAGTCGCGGCAGAGGAAGTTCACCTTGATCTGCATGGGGTATCCAAGCCAGCCGAATATATCTATGTTGTCCCATCCCTCCTTGTTATCGCCGCGGGGAGGATAATAGTTAATGGTCACCTTGTGGTAGAAGTCCTTATACAGATCGGGATACTTGTCGGGCTGCAGTATCTGCTCAAGAACAGAAAGCTTGCTCACCTCTTTGGACTTGAATGAATCGGGATCGTCAAGCACCTCGCCGTCCCTGTTGCCAAGGATGTTTGTTGAATACCATCCCTGAACACCCAGCATCCTGGACTTGAAACCCGGGGCAAGAAGCGTCTTCATGAATGTCTGCCCGCTCTTGAAGTCCTTTCCGCCCATGGGCGCGTTCCTCTTCTCTGCAAGCTCCCAGAAGGCGGGAATATCGTTACAGAGGTTGGGCGCGCCGTTGGCATAGGGAATACCCATATCAAGGGCCGCATAACAGTATATCATGCTCGGCGCTATCATCGGGTGGTTCTCCTTGAGCGCCTTTTCAAAATTGGCAAGCGTATCATGCACACCGGGAATCATCTCCTGGTAAATTTCCGTACTTCCGCACCATACCATTACCATCCTGGAGAGGTCCTTCTCCTTCCTGAACTTTTCAATATCATCCTTGACCTGCTGTACAAGATCCCAGTGATTTGCGCCGGTCTTCACATTTTTACCGTCAAGGTTCTTTACGAATTTCCTGTTAAACACTGCCTTCCAGGGTTTGATCTTTGACATCTCGGACTTGACCTTTGCCAGGTCATCCCTTGTCAGTACCTCTGCATTCATCGCCGACTCGTAAACCGTGTCTTCAAAAATATCCCATCCGCCGAACTCTATGTCCTTCAGGTCTGCAAGTGATACAAAATCCTTTATATCCATCTCACGGGTCTTATCCCCTTTTCCAACGCGAAGTTTTCCCATCTGTGTAAGCGAACCTATGGGCTTGCTGTGACCGCCCCTTACCAGCATAACCCCTGCGATGAATGTTGTGCTCACCGCGCCAAGCCCGGGGATCAGTATTCCAAGTTTACCTTCCGCTTTCTTTATCTCAGTCTTTTTTAATACCACTGTGCAGCTCCTTATATAATCGTTTTTTCTTTTACAGTTCAGGACCGGAACCTTTTATAATACACCGGTTGAATCCCCGTCTTAATATATAAAGCAATAATCGTGCCAGAATGCCTTTAATATAACAAAAAAAATTGCACCTGATTAAATCAGAGGTTATTTTAAAAGCAGTTTTATGACCGATTAATAACGTTCCCTGAAAATGCCCTTTTCCCGCACATGCTGTATCATTTATGCAACAGGATCCTGTTTTTCAGTGAACCAGTTCAATACCGATGGCATACTGTGCCCGCTTCTCCCTGCTGTCAACAAATCCGTAAATATTTCCGTAAAGAACAGAGCCGTAAGCTGAAACCTGGACACCCTGGCTGCCGGCATGAAAAGTTGCCCCTGTTTTAAGCGTAACCGTATTTACACTGTTGATGACCGGGTATGACACGTTTCTCCGGACAAGCGTCCCCCCTTCACTGAAATATACATCGCGCCTGCTCTCCGTACTGCCCCGGAAAATGTACCTGTCGAACACTGAAACAAAAATGTCCCATGACCCGGAGAGGGGAAGAGAGTATTCGGCACCGCCGGAAATCCCCTCTGACCATCCGGCGTCGGTGTATGGAAGCTCGGGGGTGTTCCTGCTTACAAAATAGAACTGCATGTCGCATATAAAACTGAGCATGTATGAATCCTGCATGGTGTGGCAGTACCGCAGCAGGAATGAGTTCATGTTTATATTCCTGTATATACCGTCATATATCATCTGGTACGGGTCAGTGGCAGGTTCATTAAAACCCATCGTGGGATGCGCGCTCTCATGTTCAAATCCCGCAGTAAGCACCCCGGAGTGAATATCCCCGCCGAAAACAGGAAGGCCGTAATAAACAAAAACAAATCCGCGCCAGTTATGGTTGGGGAGCGCGCCCTGGTTAAACCTCTCCTCGTTCCGCACCTCAACCATTCCGCCTAAACTGAACCTGCCAAGATGAATTTCATCACCTATCTTCACTGCAGGTACACCGCGGAACTCAACTCCCGTGGCAATGTAATCAGGGTCAGCCTTAACCGCGGATGAATGCAGATCACTGCCAGAAAGAAAAAAAATGAACAGCAGCTGAATTGTTACCGGCAACAAATTTCTTTTCATCACGGCTACCCCTTCGATGCGGTCTGAATTTCAGGAAACAAAGCGCTCCCCGTTTAGTCAAGACACTTAAGGAATCAGCCTGTTCCATGTGCAAAACCTCCCTTTGCGCCTTAGCGTCTTTGCGAGAAACTCTTTGGCTCTTTCCTCTCTCTCCGTGACTCCAGCGAAGCGGGTGGTGAATACTTTTTCCCTGCGGCTTTGCACAAACTTTAAGAAAAAATATTGCACTACTTTACCATATCGGGAATAATTGGCACAATCTGACAGCAGTTATAATATATACACGTGGAAGGACAGGAATGAAAAAAATAATTCTCACAATAGCAGCTCTTTTTATGCTGACAAACCTTTATGCCGAAGATGTTAAAACAATAGACCTGGACACAAGCAGACTGGATGGCAAGGTTAAGGCAGGTGTATCCCTGGGCTACCCTATAGGTCTGACAGCCGGATACAGGTTTACAGACCTGTTTGAACTTAACGGAACAATCGGGACTGACTACGACAGTGCAATTCTCGGGCTAAATGGACTTTTTACAGTGGCCAGGCTTAAAGTTGAAGGCGAACTATTCCCTGTCTCAATAGGGCCCGGCTTATGCTGGGATGTACATGACGGCTCACATAATGATCCGCATGACAAATACTACCACGATGACCATTCCCACCTTGACCTGCTCTGCATACTCAGGTTTGAATACGATTTTGATGAGATTCCCCTGAACCTGTTCATAGAGGGTGGTGCCGGCATCCGCCTGCTCGAGGACATTGGACCTGCAGGGTCATTCGCCATAGGTGTCAGGTTTATTTTTTAATTCCTGAATTTTTACACACCTCACCCTATTCCTTTGACCGGGTTAAAACCCGGTCAAAACAGACTAAACATTTGTTGACATAAATATACACCGGTGATACATTCTCCCCGTTATGGAATGCCGCAAAATAATCCACGTCGACATGGACGCCTTCTACGCAGCAATAGAGCAGAGGGACAACCCTGCACTGCGCGGTAAGCCTGTAATCGTAGGCGGCGATCCCGACAGGCGCGGAGTAGTATCCACCTGTTCCTACGAAGCAAGAAAGTACGGGGTACACTCAGCAATGCCTTCAAAAACAGCAGTGCGCCTCTGCCCCCATGCTGTTTTCCTCTTTCCCAGGTTTGACGCGTATACCAGCGCATCAAAGCAGGTAATGAACATATTCATGGAATACACTGATTTAATTGAACCGCTTTCGCTTGATGAGGCATTCCTTGACGTGACCGAAAATAAAAAAAATACCAGGTCAGCAACACTCATGGCTAAAGAGATCAGGCAGAGGATCTTTTCCGAAACAGGTCTCACTGCGTCAGCGGGCGTGTCATACAACAAGTTCCTTGCAAAGACAGCATCAGAGATAAACAAACCTGACGGCATGGCAGTGATCAGACCGGGCGAGGCAGAGCGCTACCTGGACAGGCTCCCCATAGGTAAATTTTACGGAATAGGAAAGGTGAGCGAAAAGCATATGCTCTCCCTTGGAATCGAAAACGGCCGCGATTTACGTAACGCCACGCTCGATCTGCTTGTAAAGCATTTCGGAAAATCCGGAAGGTTCTACTACGACATAGTACGCGGCTTTGACGACAGGCCTGTTGAGCCTGAACGCGAGAGGAAATCATGGGGACGCGAGATCACCCTTGACGAGGACATACTGGACATGGAGATGATCCGTTCTATTCTGGCTGACATTGCAGCAGAACTTGAAGATGGAATGGCTAAAAAAAAGATCAGGGGTAAAACAATAACACTCAAGATAAAGTACCATGACTTCCAGCAGATTACACGCAGTACGACCATTGATGAACCGACAAATTCAGGTGAAGTAATGATGAACGAGGCGCTCCGGCTGCTGCAGTTCACAGAGGCGGGTACAAAAAAGATCAGGCTGCTCGGCATATCGCTTTCGGGCCTTGACTGTGAAACATCGGAGTTCCGGGAGAGACAGCTCCTTCTGCCGTTCAGGGAATGCGGTTAATTATTCAGTTAATTGATTGTTTATCTGCCGGTATACTATCCAGATAAAGAGTGTCGGGGCAGATATCCTGATCATGAATCCATTGAACAGTACCATTGACAGCCCTGACTGTATTAAAAATCTCTTCATTTTTTAACTCACTGAAAATCCCTTTTTCAAGTGTTCCATCCATATTGTAAATCCGTTTCTCTCCATTAGTGAATGTCAGCATTAATCTGTATCCTTTTAACGGAAGCACCTCTTTAACGCGTGGATTCATATCATCACCTCAGAGGGTCAATTTTAAAAATATTTTCTTCTATGTAAAGTAAAATCTCCGCCGACCGTAATCCGGCTGAAACATTTACCGCATCCTTTCCTGTATATACATAAAATATGCACATTAAAATCTCATCAGACTTAACTCTGAGTTAAATTATTTAACTATTAGTTAAATAATTATTGACATTTCTTCGCATAACAAATAATTACCCCACCATACCGGAGATCATATGCAGAAAACTACCCCCAAAAACAGCAGGATGCAGAGGGAAAAACTCCGCCGGACAGATGAGATACTCCAGGCTGCCCGCAAAGTGATGCTCGTTAAAAGCTACACCGGCGCGACTATGGACGACATCGCTGCAGAAGCAGGAATAACCAAGCCGACCATATACCAGTACTTCAAAACAAAAGACGAACTCTTCGTAGGACTCATAGAGCCGCTTATTCTTATTTTCAAATCAAAACTTGATGCAGTTAAAACAGATATCGATGCGGGAAAATTTAAATCAGGAAAACAGATTATTCACGACGTGTACAATATCTATTATGACATCTTCGAGACCGACCCGGCACTCTGCAGGCTGTTCATTATATTTTTACACGTGGGGATGAACGCTGACACAAACAGTGAAGCCACCAGGAGGATAATGGACCTTGGCAGGAAGTGCTTTATTGCGGGTAACTCGATCGCAGCTGCTTCGGTGGGCAAAGGATTTTTCAGGGAGGTGGATATTCACCATGCAACAGACTTTGTCTGGGGCTCTTTCTGGGGCATCGTACAGGTTGAACAGTACAAGTGGATCAAAGACGGGATCAGCCCGTTCCTTAAACCTGTTCTCAAGTTCGGTGAAAACATGCTGATAGACGCGCTTGTAAAAAAATAAATACAAATATAAAGTGAGGAAGACATGGCATACAAAATGGATTACAATTCGCACAAGGACATACAGCAGCAGTACAGGGAAAAACTTGTAAGCGCTGACGAAGCTGTGAAATGCGTCCAATCCGGAGACTGGGTAACATACGCGTTCTTTAACGGGAAGCCTGTTGCGTGTGATACAGCCCTGGCACGCAGAACCGGAGAGTTGAAAGACGTGCTTATAGCCGGCGCTGTAACAATTCCGCCGTTACCGGAGGTTCTCTCAAAGGATCCCAAGGGTGAGTCATTTGTTTACGCTGACTTTCATTTTTCACCGCTTTCACGCATGATGAAGTTCCTGTTCCCTGACAGGATGTCCTACTGCCCGCTCAACTTTGTTGAAACAGACTGGGAATGCGAGCACCTCCTGAGTCAGCATGACCCGCTGTTCAATATAATTGAGAAACCGGACTGGAAAGGCCAGGTCAATACCGGTGATTACCTGAACAATGACCCATTCAAATCAGGCATACACAGGCAGGATGTGCATATCGTGCGTACAGCGCCAATGGACGCGAACGGAAACTTCAACTTCGGGATCAGCAATGCCTGTATGCTCGGATGGTGCAAGGCTGACAAGCTCATAGTAGAAGTTAATAAAAATGTGCCCATAGCTCTCGGTGGCGCGCGTGAATCCATACACATCTCAAATGTTGACTATATTGTTGAAGGCGCCAATGAACCGCTCTATGAACTGGGAAATGTCGAGGCCACAGATGTGGACCGTAAAATAGCAGAACACGTTTTCAAATACATTTCCGACGGATGCTGTATCCAGCTCGGCATAGGCGGAATGCCGAACACACTGGGACACATGATCGCAAAGAGTGACCTGAAAAACCTGGGAGGCCATACCGAGATGCTCGTTGACGCATACATGGAGATGACACTTTCAGGAAGACTTAATAACTCGAAGAAAAACGTTGACCGCTGGAAAACAGCCTATACCTTCGCGCTGGGCAGCAGGAAACTCTATGACTGGATACACAACAACGCGGGGCTGGCATCATACAACGTTGGTTACTGCAACCACTTTGACACGATCAAGGAAATCGATAACTTCATATCCATCAACTCCGCGATCGAAGTTGACATCATGGGCCAGGTTAATGCCGAGTCCGACGGGTTCAACCAGATAACCGGGAATGGCGGGATGCTCGATTTTGTTACCGGGTCGTTCTGGTCAAAGGGAGGCAAAAGCTTTATATGCCTGCCGTCAACACACACATCAAAAGACGGCAAGGTTAAATCAAGAATAGTTCCTTTCTTCAAGCCGGGAACAGCCGTAACAGTTCCAAGGCAGTCGGTTCAGTTTATTGCAACTGAATACGGTGCTGTTAACCTGAAACTCTGCCCGCTCTGGATGAGGGCTGAAAAACTCATCTCAATCGCGCACCCGGACTTCAGGGATGAGCTTATCAAGGTGGCAGAAGAGAACAAGATCTGGACAAGATCAAACAAGAGATAAAGAGGAAGAATCATTATTAACCGCACGAAGGGGCAGGCCGCGGCCTGCCCCTTCGTGCGACCTGACCTTACTTGTGTGTATAAAAATTACAGAAGCCGTTTTTCATCATCCTTGAAACATCATGGCCCCATTTAATCTTCTGGTCACCGGACATCTTCTCCCATGCCTCTGAAGAGCGCTTGAAGCTCCTGTCCGGTTTCTCCTTCTGCCAGTTAACCATTCTTTCGGCAGTCAGGTCTGTCATGCTCTTTGCAACTTCAAGGACATTGTCAGCCGCGGTATGGACCTTCTCCTGCATCTGGCGGCTCAGGCACTGCATGTAGCTGTCCTCAAGCTCAAGAATTGTCTGACCTATCTCCATCAGCTGCACGCTCAATTTATGCTGCAGCTTCTGCTGCATTTCCTGCGTTGTGCCCATTGACTGTTTCATTTCTATTCTCCTTAAAATTAAGACAAATTACATCCCGCGAAACCGGGTTTCACGCCCGCAGGTAAGCGCCTGCGGGGGCAGCCCCGGATAAAACCGGTTCTGCAGCCAGTCTGATAAAATGACTAAAAAACATACCCGATGTTACAGGAAATTTCACTTTTCAGAGATATCCTTAACATCATTACTTCATGATTAAACGTAAAACCCGGACATGGAAAAGTCAAGCATATCCGGGGTGTATTATTATATTATGCCGTACCAGGCTGGTATAAGTTGACTTTCCTTCACTCACTCTATATTTAATAGATACTCTTTCTGTCATTCCCTTGAAAAAGGGAATCCACTTTCGCGTAGATGACAGGCATTTTAATTTCAATCACAGCAGGCTGTATCCTGCATACTTCTCTACAGTATCAGATTTGTTCTGTTAAAAATTGTTGACACATGTTCACATACATGCTAACCTTGAAAATATGCAAAGAGTAATAATATTTTACAGAACTAAAGAGGGGAACTGCCCTGTTGAAGAGTTCCTTGATTCTCTGCCCGGTAAAGTTGCTCAAAAGATTGCATGGGTGCTCGAGTTATTAGAGACACAGGGAATGCTTCCTGCGACTTACTTCAAGAAACTTGTTAACACCGAGATATGGGAATGTCGCATTCAACATGGTTCAAACATCTATAGAATATTCTGTTTTTTCGATAAAGGTTCAATAATAATTCTTACACACGGGTTTATTAAAAAAACACAAAAGACGCCTCATGATGAAATTAAAAGAGCAGAAGAATACAGAACTGATTACATGAAAAGGAGTAAAGTATGAGTGACTTAAAAAAATACATAAATAAAAGAAAAGCAGGTGATCCTGATTTTGCAAAAGGATATGATGAAGGATTTGAAGAATTTAAAATCGGATTAGTACTGAAACAGGAGCGGGAAAAAAGCGGCTTAACCCAGGAGGAATTAGCAAAAAAGATAAGGACAACGAAAAGCGCTATTTCACGTATCGAAAATCATTCCGAAGATATTAAGCTTTCAACTTTAATGAAAGTAGCAAAAGCATTAGGAAAAAATGTTTCCATAAAACTTATGTAACAGGTGTTTTTATTGTATAATATACTAACCATTTGACAGTTTGCTATAAATTTGACTTTCCTTCACTTACCTCTATATTTAACAGATACTCTTTCTGTCATTCCCTTGAAAAAGGGAATCCACTTTCTTCTGATTGAAATGGATATCCGCTTTCGCGGAGATGACAGGCAGTGTTACATTAAACATCAGGTTAGCAATACACAGGTATAAACTATGAAAAGATTACTTCTGCTCATACCATTAATCACACTAAGCTGCTCCATCTCGCAGGTCACAGCAGACAGGCAGGCCATAAACCAGGTTAAAACCGTGGCAATAGTTCCCTTCACATCCACCATAAAACTTGACAGTGCAATCCTTTATGAAGCCGAAGATAAATTCAGGAAAACATTTTCCGATTCCGGATTCATTGTGATTGAACGCGAAAAAGTTGACGGGCTCCTGAAACAGAAGGAATTCAGTGAAACAGGTATTACAAAGGATAACATTGCAAGTGCCGGAAGGATTCTCGGTGCCGATGCCGTACTGGCTGGTGAGATTACTGTCCATGAAGAAAAAGTGAGTATATTCAGGTCCGGCAGCCATGGCGGATTCGGGATGATGGTGTTTGATAAAGATGATTACAAGACCGAATACAGGACATACCTGCGCTTCAAGATTACTATTACCCTGGTGAATGTCAGGGACGGCAGTGTAATATTAACTATGACCAACCGGTATATAGAAACCGAGAAGGATGAGAACCTGCCGGGATACCTTAACATTGATGCGTACAGGCGCCTTACACTGAAAAAGATGGGGAAAGAACTGGCTGATATACTGCAGCAGTTTCATGAGCAGCCCGGAGCCTCACGCTCCTCGAAATAGTCCGGGATATACACCGGTGCAGTGACGGGGGGAAAGTCCGGTGGTTTTCTTTTTGTTAATCCGGCTCAGTTGAAGCATCGCCGTGATGCTTCAGATCATATTTGCTGAACATATTCTTCATCATCGGGTCTGTAACAGCGGACAGGACAATCTTCTTCTCCATGTCATCGATAAAGACCTGCTCACCGGCAAAATACTCCACTGCCCTGACCGGGTCAGGCATCTCCTTTACCATGTTCACAATCATCGATATGCGCGACATGTCCCTCTGGTTGAACGGGAGGCTCTTCTCCTTTTCAAAATCGGTGTTCTCCCTGTACTGGTGTATCATGTCATTGAGCCTGCTGAAGATCAGTATATCATTCTTGTATTTTTCTAAGAATTCAGAGGATATCATCTGGGTCGATTCACCCTCGGACATCATGAGCAGTATGTACTGGAAAAGGTGATAGTTGCGTGAGATTATCCCGCGGAGCACCTCTTCAGGCAGCTTGAGGAAATAGTTTATTATGCCTGACACGTCCCTCACTGTTGAGAAGTACCTGTTGAGCATCGCTACATCAAACTTTGAAAGCATCAGGAAAAGCAGCAGTTTATCGCTCTGTATATACTTTGACTTCATGATAAGCTCAAAGAGCCTGTCACGGTTGAGGAAGAAAAAAATATCATCCATGATGTTCTCTGTTGAGGCATCGTGCATGCCGCAGTATACGAAGGTGAAGATTATAAACTTTTCCAGTGTTTCGATCTTGAAGGATTCTGAATTAATATATTCCTGCAGATGCTTCATGTCCCTGAAAAGTATCAGGAAATAAAAATACTGCTGGGTAAGTTCGTAATCACCGGCACGGAAAACCTTTTCAGTGAGTGATATGAATTCTTCATGGCTCATTTTCTCGAAGATCGGCCTGACCCTGTTAACCATGGGCATGGACGAATCATTCATCGCTGCTTCAATGTAGAACAGCTGGAACTTGCTGAATCCCGCCTCTGTAAAGATATCATTTGAATGCTCGTTTGCCATAAAACCTTTGCCTGTATTTGCTGCAGCGGATGACCGGCTGGTATAAACTGATCAATGAAGAGAATAACATGCGTATAACGGCAAGTCAAGACATTATCTGCATTGGCTGGTTCTGCCTGTATAAAAAGTATGCCCTCACCCGCCCGTTGGGCACCCTCTCCCGACGCGACATGTTCGCTATGCAGGTACTCAGTCCTGGGAGAGGGGGTGCTGCATAGAATTTATGCTATAACCCTCTCCCGACGCGATATGTTCTCTGTGCAGGTACTCAGTCCTGGGAGAGGGGGTGCTGCATAGAATTTATGCTATAACCCTCTCCCGGGCAAAGCCCGGGAGAGGGTGGACGGCCGTCAGGCACGTCCGGGTGAGGGCATTTTTTCATTGACCACACATTCTGCTGCCTCAACCTGAACAAACCCGGGCTCAGACCCCGGGCAAATATCACGATTAAGGCAGACAGCACAGTCATGGAACCTGAAGAACGCATAGTATCCCTTGAAACAAAGATTGCATACCTTGAACATTTTATCCAGGAGCTGAACCAGGCAGTCCTGGACCAGGATAAGACTATAAAAAAGCTGCTGTCCGAAACCGACGCGATTAAAAAACAGATTGAGGAGAAAAAAGAGAACCTGCCTGAAAATGAGAAGCCGCCGCATTACTGAATTCCTGAAATCCTTAACCGTATGCCCTCAACCCCCTAACCCCCTTCTCCCGGTGAGTAATATCAATTTTTGATTTCAAACATCAATAGTCACATTTTCCTTTACCAGATTTTCACCCTGACAGGGAGAAGGGGGAATATTCAACTTAAATTATCTGCTGGTATCCCCTCTCCCCATCCATACTTCAAAGCGGGAGAGGGGCAGGGGTGAGGGCATGCGCATAAAGGTATAAAAAATGAAAACCCGCAGGTCATAAATCCGTCATTTTTGCCGAATATGCCGAAAATATTCTTTATTAGTGATTTTTTTTAATATTTTACACATTTTTCAAAATTAATTTGACATTCATAGCCTGATTAGGCTAATTATAGAGTATTAAAGCCTGTATGGGCTAAATTGTCATATATATTTTTTATTATAAAACATTACAGCATGCCACGGGAAGCAGTGAGGTACGGACGTGCAGTACGCTAAACGGCAGAAAAAAAACTTTGTTGAACGCATTCATATGGTACTGGATGTGATAATCGCATCCTGCGCGTTCCTGGGCGCTTACTTAATAAAAAAATACCTGCTCCCCGGTACATATAGCGGATTAAGTACCGCCCCGAATTACTACATAATGCTCGCACAGATAACAATTGCATGGTTTATCGCGGAATTAATTTTTACCCCTTACAAATCCTTTGCGCGGAAAAAAGTGTTCAGGATAATGTGCGACAACCTTAAAATGGTTTCAACCGTAGCCGCTGTAATAATCATCCTGAACTTTTTATTTAAAATAGACACCAGCCGTCTCCTCATAGCCCTTTTCATGGTCATATGCGCTGTAACCCTGCAGATGAGTAAATGCTTCATCACATACCTGTACATAAGGCATTACAGCCAGGAACGGAACAAACTCAAGGTCTTAATAATCGGGACTAAAGGCAGGGCAAAACAGGTCATAGACCATATCCAGAAATATAAAAGGCACTACAGGATAATAGGCTGCCTGGACACTGCTTCGGGACTCAAAGGCTCGGAAGTTAAAAACGGGGTAAAGGTCCTGGGGACACTTGATGACCTTAAAGAGATTGTAATCCAAAACGTTGTGGATGAAGTTATATTCGCAATGCCCCTTGAAAAGATAGACGCAGTTGATATGCACATATTGCTCATGGAGATGCTGGGTATCCCTGTAAGGATATTCCCCGACTGGTATATCCATTCAACCGTTTTTCAGCCCGGAATTTCAAAAGTCGCTTTTGACAACTTCGGCGGTTCGCCCACAATGCTGCTCACGGCTACAAACCAGAACCACCTGAACCTGCTCATGAAAACCGTAATTGACAGGTCAGCTGCATTTATAATGCTTGTACTCCTCATGCCCTTCTTTGCAGTTACAGGATTAATGATAAAAATATTCTCACCCGGTCCTGTATTGTTCTGCCAGAAACGCATGGGGCTTTACGGCAGAAGGTTCTTCATGTATAAATTCAGAACCATGGTTCCCGATGCCGAAAAGAGACTGCAGGAACTCATGGCTCTTAACGAGGCCGACGGCCCCGCGTTCAAGATAACAAAAGATCCCCGGATAATTCCATACATTGGAACATTCCTTAGAAAGACAAGCTTTGATGAACTTCCGCAGCTTATAAATGTATTATGCGGCGACATGAGCCTTGTGGGTCCACGCCCCCCCATACCCACCGAGGTTGAAAAATACAACGTCTGGCAGCGAAGAAGGCTCTCAATGAAACCTGGACTCACATGCCTGTGGCAGATTAAGCCCAACAGGAACGATATATCGTTTAATGAGTGGATGTCCCTTGACCTGCACTACATAGACAACTGGTCGCTTAAACTTGATTTTTCAATTCTCATGCAGACTGCCTTTGTGGTCATAGGGGTTCAGGGAAGATAAGGATGCCATTAAAACACTTAACACTTTCAACACTTCTGCTCCTCATGATGCTTCTGCCATCTTGCACTGCCCGTTATACAGGCGAGTATAAAGGCGGCTACATGCACGGCAAGGGCTACCTTGTTTACGAGAACGGCAACAAGTATTACGGTACTTTTAAAGACAATAAGCGTCATGGCTATGGTATATTCATACTTGGCCGCGGTTCAAAGTGGGCAGGTAACAAGTACGCGGGCCAGTGGGTTGACGACATGCGCGAAGGTGAAGGTGTATACCAGTTTGCCGACGGTACTGAATACAAGGGCACATGGCACAACAACGTGATGCACGGCCAGGGAACAATGAAATATTTTGACGGAGCCGTATATGCAGGTGAATGGAAAGACGGCTGGAAGTATAAAGGTAAATACACCTATGGGCTTGACACACAATGGGCCGGCAGCAGCTATGAGGGTGAATGGGCCAATGACAAAATGCACGGCCAGGGTCTCTTTGTATTCAAAAACGGAAATAAATACTCCGGGATGTGGAAAGACGGCCGAATGACAGGCACAGGCACAATGTCATACGCCAACGGCGACAAATATACAGGCCAGTGGCTTAATGATAAAATGAACGGCAGCGGCACTTACGCCTATGCCAGGGGCGGCAGCTACACGGGCCAGTGGGAAAATGATGATATAAACGGTACAGGCACAATGGTCTGGAAAAACGGTGACACATACACCGGTGAATGGAAAGACGGCCTTATGCACGGAAGGGGCGAGTTTACACCAGCCAGGGGGAAAGCATATATTGCCCAGTGGAACAACGGCAAAAAACTCGATACACTGATGATAGCCTCTGACAAAGATGCGGGTAAATGGAAAGACGGCATACATGAATTTGAATTCGAAAACGGCGACAAATACAGCGGTGAATGGAAAAACGGGAAGATTCACGGTATAGGCACCATGACCTTCTTTAACAGCGATACATATACAGGCGAATGGAAAAACGGAAAAAGGAACGGTAAAGGAACATATATACTGGGCAAAGAATCAAGATGGGCCGGCAACAGGTACGTGGGCGAATGGAAAAATGATAAAATGCAGGGCACGGGTATATATTACTATACTAACGGCAACAGGTACGAGGGCCAGTGGGCCGACAACGAGATGAACGGCAATGGGATCCTATATACAGCGGATAATAAAAAATACGAAGGCATCTGGGAAAACGGCAAGATAGTCGAAAAACCGGCTGCTGTTGCCTATAAGGATTTAGAAGAGCCCGAAGAGGGCATACATGAATTCAGCTTCGATAATGGAGACGTCTTCAGCGGCGAATGGAAAAACGGTAAAATGCACGGCAATGGAACCATGACCTACGCAAACAGCGATACATATACAGGCGAATGGAAAAACGGCGAAAGGAACGGTAAAGGCACCTTCATACTCGGCAAAGAATCACGCTGGGCAGGCAACAAGTATGTTGGCGAATGGAAAAACGACAAAATGACCGGGACCGGTATATACTACTTTGCCAACGGAAACAGGTACGAAGGCCAGTGGAAAAACAATGACATGAACGGAACAGGAACACTTTACTATTCCAACAACGACAGGTACGAAGGTGAATGGAAGAACGGGAACAGGCACGGTGAAGGTAAATATTACTATTACCTGAGCGGAAAGGTCGATGCCGGGAAGTGGGAGTATGATATGTATGTGAATAATGAGAAGGATGAGTCGGTGAATTAAAACTCAGATTTTTATTAAAACAATATTAGAAATCCGAGACTGAATAAAAATTTTATCGACCGTTCATCCCGAACTTAGAAATGCCTCTTTTTGTATTCGCCACCGTATGCCACGGAATAACCATCGAAGTACAGGTGCTAAAAAGTTATGGCCATTTAACATGCTTTATCGCTTTTATTGAAAGCTTAAGTAATCTAAGACAATCCCAACCACACTGGATAAAGTATATCCTCTGAAATCTATTTTAAAAATGAAGCATAAGCAGGTTTTAAAGTAAAATCACGCTTGTCAAAATCTGTAAATAAATCTGCTTTTTCTTTTTCAGAAATAATTCTGTTATCCGATTCTGTTACATTTGTATTAGGTGTTGCTATTATTATTTTCTGGGCGATATTATCGGTTATCTTGCAATTTTTGCTTGGGCGTTTATCTTTATGAGGCGTAATCGATATGCGTACAGGACCTGGTTTGACATTATTTATATCTACTACTATGTTATTCTTTATGATTGTATCAGTCGCCCCCATAAAGGTTATGCCATGATAATGGTCAACGACGATTAAATTTTTTTCAACTAACCAATGACGATAAAATCCATCAAAACATCCTATGCCTTGCAACTGTCCCCTGAAGGGCTGGTCGTAATCTTCATAATTGATAATTACATTTTGTATTAAAGTGTTATGATGGAATTCAGTTACTTTACCTATACAAAATGACTGGAAACCATCAGCATGATTTGCATTTACACTGTAGACATTTTTTATTAAATTTTTTTCAAACAAGAGATAATTCCCTTGACCTCTCATGCCATCGCCTGAAAAATTTTTAATAGTATTATTGCATATATTATTATGTTCCCCGAAGATATTTATTCCTGTATCCACATTTTTAAAATAATTGTTTTTCACTGCACAATAATTACCATTTAGATTCATTCCATTACATGCCATGGTATTCCAGTTTTCTTTTGACCATTTACTGCTGTCCCATACGCTGAAAACAGTATTATTATAAAAATCCAGATTCTCGCTTTGCGCATATTTGGATTCAATGTTTATCAATGGCATTTTGATAAATTCTTTAATATTCATTTCCTGAGTTATATACAATCCATCAAGCCGCCATTTCCCTGCAGAATTAAAATAAACAGATCTGATAAGCGGTCTTTCTCCGGTAGCTGCTTTTATTGTTATATAATTATTATTATAGCATTCACGTATATATATACTCCCGTGGACCCCCTCCTTGAGAACAAGAACATCACCACCCTTAACCGGCGCACCCGGATTTTTTGGCTTTTTACCCCGGCCCGGATCTCCCGAAGGCCGGTTCCATGTTTCAATTAATCCTTTTTCAATTACCTGCTGAAGAGTTTTCCAGGGCCTCTTTTTTGATCCATCTCCGGAGTCCGATCCATTAACAGGATCTATGTAAAATTGTTTTCCTCCGGAAGATTCAGTATATAAAGAATCTTTCTTTTTCTGGTACCCTATTCCGGTAAAGGCAAAATCTTTCTGCTCCGGATTTACATTTCGCAAGTCCTGAATAATATGATTATATGAATTATCAGAACTATATACAATTGTTCCCATAGCACAGACTAACAGTAAAAATAAATATCTCAGTTTCATTTATTACATCCCTCTGATTTTTATCCGGTGATTTTCTCAAGAATCTGGCATCTATGATTAATAGAATAATATGCTAATAACTTTATTGTCAACAATTCTATTCGTTAATACGGAATCAAATTGCATATTTTTCCTGCCTAAATTTAAAATTAATAAGCAATATTTTCCTAAGCTTGAAAAAGTAAAACCATTAAGTTCAGAAAAAATTCAACAGTGGTCTAATGGGGATAATTTTTTCATGACTGGAACAACCATTTCGATACAAATAAAAGTAAGTTGGATATTGAATACAGGTTACCATGGCATGACATGCTCCCCATTTTTTGTACCGTTTGTTGAGGGAAAACCTCAAGCTATTCTCGAAATAAATTCATATGGCGATAATCCGTTTAATCCGCTATGAGGACGATCCGAATTATAATCAATTCTCCATGCTTCAGTTATCGACCTTGCATGTGAAAGACTTGCGAACCATTCTTCATTAAGACATTCATCTCTGAACTTTCCATTAAAGCTTTCAACAAATGCATTCTGTGTCGGCTTCCCTTTATCGATATAATGAATATCAACATTATTTTCTTTTGCCCATTGCCTGAATGCCTTTGATGTAAACTCGGTACCATTATCACAAACCACCTGCTTCGGCAGTAATCTGGTTTTCTTCAAATCGTTAAATATCCTTGTAAGTCTTACCCCGGTTATAGAGAAATCTACATGCTGAACAATAGATTCTCTTGAACAATCATCAATCATATTAAAAACCCGGAATGTTCTACCACCATATAGCGTATCGCTGACAAAATCCATTGACCATCGCTCATTCGGACGACCTGGTACATGTAATGGCATCTGCTCGCCGCAATATCTTTTCTTTCTGCTTTTTCTCCTGTATTTTAGATCCATTTCACAATATAGTCGATAAACCTTCTTGTGATTTACCGTCTGGGTTTTATTAAGTGTATCACAAATACGACGATACCCATAGCGTTTTTTATGTGTCGCAATTCTCAGGATTTCATCCTTTAATTCCGCATCTTTTTCAATTTTATTGCGCCGGAATACAGTACGATGCATACTTACAAGCTCGCAGGCTCTTCTTTCGCTGACATATCCCTTGCCTGCATTAACTGCTTCTTTTTTCTGTTCCCGGCTTAGTACTTTTTTGAAAGCATTGCCTTCAATGCCTGGTTGTCAAGAGCCTGTTCTGCTACAAGCTTTTTAAGCCGGTTATTCTCGTCTTCCAGTTCTTTCATTCTTTTTAAATCTGAAAGCTCCATGCCGGAATACTTTGATCGCCAGTTATAAAACGTATTTTTACTGATACCGTATTTACGACATAGTTCGGGCGTTTCTAAACCTGCTTCTGATTCTTTAAGAATATCGTGAATCTGCTGCTCTGTAAATCGTTTCTTTTTCATACATATCTCCTGCATTATTTAGTTGATTTATGCAAGAGATTTTCCCTATATCAATGGTACACTTTTCGGGGGCAGGTCAG
>Ga0116171_10001169_pt1 | contig 26681 bp, 18 predicted proteins | sample AD_JPNHW2_MetaG_FD_89798 | JGI IMG/M metagenome (GOLD analysis project Ga0116171, IMG submission 89798) | Active sludge microbial communities of municipal wastewater-treating anaerobic digesters from Japan - AD_JPNHW2_MetaG | ecosystem: Engineered > Bioreactor > Anaerobic > Digestate | place...
AGATTATGTTATTTTAAGTGCAAAGGAAACTCCGGGACTTGGAACAAAGCTTGCAGACAGCAAATTCAAGAGCCAGTTTCCGGGTAAAAATCCTGCCACATTTAATCTGAAAGTTAAGAAAGATGGCGGAGATGTCGATGCGATAACTGCCGCTACAATAAGCTCCCGTGCATTTCTTGATGCTGCAAATAAAGCCGTTGAAGGTCTTAAAAAGGGAGGACAGCAATGAGTCTTTTTAAAGAGTTTTCTAAAGGAATTATAAAGGAAAATCCGACACTTGTGCTGCTTATTGGAATGTGCCCTCCTCTTGCGGTAACATCAAGTGCAATCAACGGTCTTGGAATGGGTGTTGCAACCACATTTGTTCTTGTATGTTCGAACATTGTTATCGCGGCACTTAAAAATGTCATTCCCGACAAGGTCAGACTTCCTGCATTTATTGTGGTCATTGCATCTTTTGTAACGATAGTCGATCTTTCGATGCAGGCTTATACTCCGGCGTTGTCTGCGGCTCTCGGAGTTTTCATTCCGCTTATCGTTGTCAACTGCATAATCCTTGGAAGAGCTGAGGCTTTTGCGCAGAAGAACGGCATCCTTCCGTCGGTATTTGACGGTCTTGGAATGGGGCTGGGGTTCACTCTGGCACTTACAATACTCGGCGGAATAAGAGAGATTCTCGGCAACGGATCGATCTTCGATATCAAGTTCGTTTCCGAAGATGCCACAACAATACTTTTATTTGTTCTCGCTCCCGGTGCATTCATAATGCTCGGACTTATGATAGCGGCAATGAATAAAATAATGAAGAAAGCGTAGGAGGTACAATATGGATCTCTATATGAAAATAATTATCGGATCTATTCTGGTTAACAACATAATTCTTGCTCAGTTCCTCGGAATATGTCCGTTTCTCGGTGTTTCAAACAAAGTTTCGACCTCGGTAGGCATGAGTGCGGCGGTAGTTTTTGTTATGACACTTGCAACAACAGTCACCTATCTTCTGTACACGCTTGTTCTTGTGCCTCTTCACATAGAATTTATGCAGACTGTAGGATATATCCTTGTTATTGCGGCACTTGTGCAGATGGTTGAGATCATCATGAAAAAGGTCTCTCCTCCGCTTTATCAGGCACTTGCAGTTTTCCTTCCGCTTATCACAACAAACTGTGCCGTTCTCGGTGTTGCGATCATCGTAATCCAGAAACAGTTCAATCTCGTGACAAGCGTTGTCTTCACAATTGCGACCGCACTCGGATTTTTCCTTGCACTCGTCGTTTTTGCAGGAATCAGAGAACAGCTTGACCTTTTTGAACCGCCGAAAGCAATGAAAGGCGCACCGATCTCTCTTATCACAGCAGGACTTCTTTCACTCGCATTCATGGGATTCGCAGGGTTGGTTTAAAGTCTGAATTAGTCTTTTACCTAACTCGTTTGATTTCAAGATAAAAAAAACAAACACCGAAGAGGTGGGGTTAGGTAGCACGGCAGAAGAAAGAATTCAAGGTAAAAATCAGTAAAATTGAAGATCGCAGAATAGAACGAGTTCGGATATATTATCTTCACATCAATCACGGCATCAATATTGCTTGTTTCTGCTTGCCTTGAAATGATGAGAGTAGTATAATATCATGGTTGTCTGATTTTTAAGGGAGTTTTGAATGAAAATATTTTTGCTGACGGTTGTTTTAATGACAATTTTTGCCATTACAGGTTGCATAGATAAAAAAAAAGACGAATCAATATACGGTCATTCCGACAAGGATACGGTCAAAGAGGAAGATGATGATAGTTATGTAAAATATGACTCCGACCCGAAAAACGATTCTGATGTGGCAATACTTCCTGATGACATGACGACAGATTCCGATTCTTTTATAGACTCAGATTCTTTTTCAGATCCAGACTCAGACAATATTACACTATTTGACGATGACACAGCAGTAATTGATGAAGATACGGTTATCCCTGATGTCGATATCGTCAGTCCGGATAATATTCCTGGCGATGACACGGCAGTAGATCCTGATGATGATATTGTAATTATTCCCGATGTTGATTATTTTGTGCCTCCTGAATGCGGCAATAATGTTGTGGAAACTGGGGAAGTGTGTGAAAAAACTCAGGCAAAACAGTGTGCGGTTATTGATCCGGAAGAATATGCAAGCGGATGGGCTTATTGTAAAGATGACTGCTCAGGCTGGATATTGACAGCGTGTGTTGAGCATCCGTGTTCTGAAAAACCCGATCTTCCCGATCCTTTATTTATTGATTCCAACTGTGACGGTATAGACGGTGTGATAGCAGATTCTGTTTTCGTCGATCCCGTAAACGGTTCGGATATTAATGACGGTTCAAAAAATAGTCCAGTCGCCACAATAATGAAAGGTATCACTGTAGCAGTTACAACTTCAAAAAAACAGGTTCTTGTTTCCGGAGGCAGTTTTAATGAATTACTGACGCTTCATACCGGGATCTCTATTCAAGGTGCATACAGCGGAAAACCCAACTGGACCAGGAATAATCTGTTCGAAACGGTGGTGAATGGCGGAACTCAGACTGTGACATGTGAATTGTCGAGTGATTTAACGCTTTCATTCATTACGATCAGATCGGCAAATGCAACTGTGCCGGGATCAAGTTCTGTCGCAATGATGATGGAGAATTGTGACAATGTAATTTTGAACAATGTAAAGATAATTGCAGGAAAAGGGGCTGACGGTACGGATGGTGTTAATGGTGTAAAGGGGCTTGACGGCAGTAAAGGAAGTCAGGGAACTCAGGGATGCGAAAGCAGTGGAGGTCTTTGTGATGAATGTTCGACTCCTCTTGGCGGAGCAGGCGGAACATCGCCATGCGGAAGAAACGGTGGAAAAGGGGGTACTCCTGGTAGAGCAGGATCAAACGGCAACCCAGGTGAGAACGGTGCCGGATCTACAACTAACGGCGGAGATGCAGATATAGCCGGAAGTTGGGACGGGATGTGTCTTTATTATGAGGGATTGGCGGTTAATGGAAAACCGGGTCTTTCAGGATCATTCGGCTCTGATGGCGATTCCGGTGCCAATCTCGGACATCTGGATCAAAACGGATATTCTCCTTCAAATGGCACAAGCGGAACTCCTGGAGAACATGGTCAGGGTGGTGGAGGTGGTGGCGGTGGTTGCGGTGGAACAGACTACTGTGACAGTTACGGAAGTTCAGGCGGCGGCGGCGGCGGTGCAGGTTGTGGCGGTACGAATGGTACAGGCGGTGGCGGGGCTGGTGGAAGTTTTGCATTGTGGATGTATAAAAGCGACGGAATAGTTCTGGAGTCAGTTACTCTTGAAACAACAGGCGGCGGTAATGGAGGCAGAGGCGGGCAGGGTGCTGCCGGAGGTCTTGGTGCGCTTGGCGGTGATGGTGGAACTTATGGCGGAAATGGCGAGCAGGGCGATGGCGGTTGCGGCGGTTGGGGCGGTGACGGCGGAAGTGGTGGAAAAGGCGGTCATGGCGGTGGCGGCGGCGGCGGTCCGAGTATATGTCTTATAAAAATAGAAAGTACAATTGCTGGAGATGGAATGATTTATACAGCTTATTTAAAAGGTCCTGCAGGAACTGGCGGTTACAGCGATGCCCATACAGGAGCTAACGGTTTGTCAGCTTCATACTTAGAGTACTGACGGCAGCGGTGGAGGTTGATTTGAAACAGAGCATGGTGCTGATATCATTAACTATTATGGTTTTATTTGTTTCCTGTTCAACTGATAATGGTGATAATTCGATTTACGGGAAAACTGATAACAGTGCTTCCAATGACGAAAATAATGTGACAGATGGTAATAATACAGTCTCTGATAATGGCAACACTCCTGATAACGCAGGTCTTCCTGATGATAGCGGTCTTCCGGATAACGAAGAAAACGATTCTTCAAATACCGGAAATGATGCTGATTTGATTTTACCTGACGACAATCAGATTCCTGACAATGATTATATCAGCGGCTTATGCGGTAACGGAGAATTGGAGGGAGGAGAATTCTGTGAGCTTGAAATGATGAAATTGTGTGTCGACATTGATTCCGGATCTTTTACAGGTGGAAATGCACCATGCAACTCTGCCTGCACCGGTTGGGACACATCACAGTGTGAGTCACTTTCATGTGATGATGCAACTGATAATCCTGATGTTGCGTTTGTTGATTCTAACTGTGACGGGATAGATGGAACGATTGCAGATTCGATATTTGTGGACATATTGAAAGGAAATGATTTTAACAGCGGCACGAAGGATAATCCGCTTTCTTCTATTGCAAAAGGTCTTGAGCTGGCACAGACAGATGGAAAGAAACAGGTTCTCATCGCAGCAGGGATATATAATGAAACCATTCATCTGATAGATGGAATTTCAATTCACGGTGCATATAGCGGATTTCCTGAATGGAAGAGAGCACTTGCAAATGAAGTGCTGATAATCGGCGGTCCTGTCGGTATGATAGGCGATTCGGTTTCTAATCTTACTCTTTCGTTTATCCGTATAAAATCGGCAGATAATTTCACTGAAAGCGGCACATCAGCAGGCATGAGACTGAAAGATTGTGCTAAGGTTCAGCTTAGATATGTAAAGATAGAATCAGGTCATGGCGGTGACGGTTCGGCTGGAAGTGCCGGAACAGAAGGCAGTTCAGGTCTGAGCGGAGGTTACGGCAATCTGGGTTGTGAAGATGATGGAGGATTTTGCGGAAGTTGTGACAGACCGTCAGGCGGTACAGGCGGAAGTTCATCCTGTGGAGCAAAAGGTGGAAATGGCGGACAATCTGGAAACGGCAGCAGCAACGGTGATTCAGGTCAAAATGGAGAAGGTTCCACAGATAATGGCGGAGCTGGCGGGACATCAACTTCTTCGGGATCATGCCCTTTTGTGCCCGGTGCATCGACAAATGGAAAAGATGGCGGTAACGGAATTCCCGGTACTAAAGGTGCTGCGGGTGCATCTTTCGGCGGATATGATGAATCCGGATATGTTCCCGGTAATGGCGGAAACGGTGATTATGGAATAAACGGTAATGGCGGTGGCGGCGGTGGCGGCGGTCATGGCGGTAATGATGGCAGTCTAAAGGATTGTGATACTTACGGTAGTTCAGGCGGCGGCGGTGGCGGCGGCGGTTGCGGCGGAACAGGCGGAACAGGCGGTACCGGAGGCGGAGCGTCTATCGGAATATGGATAGAAAACAGCACATTAATAATTCTGGATGATGTGGGAATTGATACTAATGATGGCGGAGCTGGCGGGGCAGGTGGCAAAGGCGGTAAAGGCGGAGCTGGCGGATTGGCAGGTTCAGGTGGCGGTTATGGTGGAAGTCAGGCGGATGGAGGTTGCGGCGGATACGGCGGAGCTGGCGGAACCGGAGGAGTTGGCGGAGCCGGTGGCGGTGGCGGTGGCGGACCGAGCATGGGTATTGTAAAAATAGAAAGCACAGTAGATGGCATAATGGATACGGTTTTTTTTATTGGACAGGGCGGACCCGGCGGAGCAAGTGACGGCAATTACGGTCTTCCGGGGAAAGTCGGATCTGTCAAAGTGTTTCCTGAATAATTCAAAGAGGCATTTCAAACGATATTGTAAATTCAATTACAGCGTCAACGGGTGTTCCGTCTTTTGTTTTTCCGGGTCTGAACTTGTATTTTGATACGGTTTTTACTGCCGCTTCAGAAAAAAGTTTATTATCGCTTTCGAGCACTTTTATATTAACAATATCGCCTTTTTTTGAAATGGACAGTTCAAGAACCACTTCTCCTTCTATCTCTTCTTCTTCAAGGGCTTTCGGATAGTCAGGTTTTACCGGATTTATGGCAACAGGCATGACCGCAAGTGCCGTTGATGCAACAGGTGCAAATTTTTTCTCTTCTTTTTTAACCGCTCTTTCTTCAAGATCTGAACCTGAGCTGTAATCCTTAACTTTTTCAGGCGGAGTATATTCTTTTTCCATTTCTTTCATCAAAGTGTTTCCGACCCTGACCCCGATCCCTTCTGTGGTTTTATCTTCAACAGTCTTTTTTGTGACACCGAAAACAGGTTTTGCCGCTTCCTGATCTTTTTCAGGCTCTTTTCTGATGTGGCTTACTGGCGGTTTTTTTATTTCTATTTTTTTTGCCACCGGAGGTTTGACAGGTTCTTTTTTTATTTCCGGCTCAGTTTTTTTTATCTTTACCTGAACAAAAGTGCTTTTCCCGTAGTTTTCAGTAACCAGCTTAACTCTTGTGAGATGAAATATTGAAGCAAAAATGAAAGCGTGAATTAAAGCTGAAATAAGTATTCCGATTGAGAGGAACCCTCTTTTATTCATTGCGAATTCTTGAGAGCCTCCTCGTCATATTCAACATTTATGGCGAAGTTATATATGCCAATTTGACGAATAAGGTCAATTATATCAACAACTTTACCGTGATACACCATTCTGTCTGCTGAAATGACAACTTGAAGTTCACCGCCTTTTGCCTTTTCGTTTTTCAGTTCCTGAGCAAGACTTTGTATATCAGCAGTCTTTCTACCGGAAATGTAATAATCGCCATTCTTTGAAACAAGGATTGAGACAGTATTTTTTTCTATCTCTTTTCCTGTAGCGGCATGAGGCAGATCGACCACAATAGCTTCTCTTGCAATGAAACTGCTAACCAGCATGAAAATGATCAGAAGAACAAGCATTATATCAACAAGCGGTGTGACATTTATCGCTGAAATGGTTGCGTTTTCTTCGTTTTCGTTAAAATCCGCACCTGCCATATCATTACTCCGTTATTTCTATTGTAAACCACATATGATCCGTTCCCCAGCGGTAATCTTCAGAACTTTCCGCAGAGGTGGCTTTATCTCTCAGGACATGATAAAAGTTGAAAGTTACAGGGAGAACTTCAGGATCAGCCTTTATTTTATCCAGTATTCTTGTAAAATCAGCCGCAAAATACTGTCTGTTCGGTGTCACTTTTTCATCAGCCGGCACAAAATCGCCAAGATCGCTCAAGTCAGTTTTTATGTCAATATCTTTATCAATCGATGATTCTGTATCAGATCCGAAATACCACCTATAGTTCAATCTGTCGTAGCCGGTCGTTTCATCAGGTACAGACTTAAAGCCGATGGTGTTCGGCATATCTTTCAATGAAAATCGGATGTTGTCTCCATTTTTTATTTTTATCGAATCAACAGATCCTTTTAAAAGATATGCAGCCTCGACATATGAAATAACGGGATTAAGTCTTACGCCGTTATCAGGTGCTTTTTCATATATCCTTATCGTTTTTGTTATTGTCAATGTTCTCAATTTCTCCGAATCAGGCACCGGAACTTCAAAAGATGCTATCACGGGAATATCGGCAAATCCCTTTTCCTTGAAACTGTCTATCATTCCTGAAGCGATATCGCTATCACTGTTGTTGATAATATTTTCGATGTTATCAGGCAGTTTGAATGTGAACGGTTTGTTGTAAGGCAGAGTGAGTTCAGATATTCCGAGCCAAGAGACAGGAAGATCGCTATCCTGTGAAAAAGTTCTGCCGCCTATGAACAGTGACATTGTAAGAGTATCGCCTAGAACCGCTTCCACAGGTTCGGCCTTAAAACCGATCGGTCTGATCTCTGTGAGAATGTATCCAGGTTTGACAGTCGGATTAGGGTCGCAGGAGGCAATGAAAAGAAAAGAAAGCAGGACAAATAGTTTTTTCATTAGAAATCTCCCTTCAATCCAACGAAAACCATTATCGGAAATCCATAAGTATAAACTTTCTCAGTATAATCTTCGCGGTAACTTACCCCGAGTGGATTTTTTGCCATATATACATTCTGGACATCAATGTAAGTTGAGAATATCCATTTGTCGAATATCCAGTATTTATCGATTCTTAAGTCAAGCTGATGGGTAACAGGAAGTCTTTTATTGTTCACTTCACCTTTATATTGAGGAATATTGAAATTATTGTCGGCATCAAATGAATAATCCGAGAAAAGAAGGTCTGAATACGGCGCTCCCGAAGCCAGTTTGAATCTTGCACCGAACTGCCAGTATTTATTAGGTTTATAGCTTGCCACAGCAATAAGATTGTGATTCACATCGACATCGAATGGACGCCATTCACCATCAGGTGAATCCTTTCTTTCAGACATGCAGAAACTGTATGATATCCATCCGAAAAATTTGTCTGTCATTTTGTGACGGATAAGAAGTTCAACTCCGTATGCATATCCTATTCCTCCGTTAGAATATGATGAAAGATTGTCAGAGCTGTCTCTTTTAACAAGATCAAAGAAATATTTGTAATAAGCCTGAAGGTCAAATTCCAGAACATCAATAGGATTATATTCAACACCGCCGATAGCATGGACAGCTTTTTCAGGCTTAAGCCCGGGAGTTCCCCACGGTTTGTATGATTCATCATTAGACGGAAGCTGTGAATAAATTCCGCCAGCAGTTTTTAAAGTCCACTGATCGCTGATCCTGTATTTAAGTGTCAGCCTGGGATCAAAAAGCATCTGAGTGTTATGTTCGTCATAGATAAAGTTTATGCCGGGAACAGCAGTGAATTTGCCGTAAGTGATCTCATCCATGAAATATATTCCAGGAAACCAGTAGTGTCCGTCAGAATGGTCTTCGATCTCGTTGCTCAAAGGATTGTAAGCAACTTCGCCTTCTTTGGGCATTGCAAACAGATTGACATCCATTGTGTAATAACCGTAATAGAATTTTGTGCCGAACCTGAGTTTATGAACATCATTGAGTTTAAGCTCCATCTTTTCACTGAGTTCCAGCTGGAAGAAGAAATTTTTGAAATATGCCATACCTCCGGCGTTAATATCGACCCAGACAACTTCAGCCATAGGTGAAAAAAGGCTCTTGAAATCATTGTCGCGGAAGTGCCACTCGGTTGTATGCTGAATGTACTGTGTTTTTGTTTTTGCAGTATTGCTCATTTTCTGAATTGATGTCTGATTATCAAATCCCAGTCTGACCTCATCCCATGTGCCGAGAGTATACATTTTCAGTTTATTCCTTTTGCTGAACTCATGAACATACAGGATCATAGCATCGTAATAGAACGGATATGTCGAAAATGATATGGAATTATTGAAAAGTCCCATATCTTCGGCAATTTTCACATAAGCATCGATCATTCCTCTTTTAAAGGCGACTGCCAGATAATCTTTGTCCGAGAGAGGACCTTCAACCATGAACGACACATTCAGAAGACTCAGATTTAAGTAGCCTCCCCATCTGTCTTTTCTGGGATCTCTAAGGTTCAGCTGTACCACGCCTCCCATTGTGTTAAAATATTCCGCAGAAAAACCTCCTGCGAAAAAGTCAAGAGATTCAACCAGTTCCGGTTCTATAACAGGATCTATTCCGGCAAAGTGGTACATCAGCGGTATTCCGTGTTCATCGACCACAGTGCTTGAATCTCCGGCTGAACTGCCTCTTATGACAAGTCCTGAGCCATATCCATTGAATACGGAAATATTTGTAACTCCTGGAAGACTTGTAACAGCCTTGAGAACATCTCTGTTCGTTCCGGGAATCTTAGATGCTTCTTCAATTGTGATCCTCTGAACTGAAACCTCGCCCTTGTTTTTTTCGCCTGTGACAACTATTTTGTACGGATTTATGACAAGCGGTTCGAGTCTTAAAACAAGATCAAGTTTTTCACCTTTTTTCACTTCAATTTTTGTCTCAAATTTTTCATAACCGACAATAGGGAAGGAAAGTGTGTAGCTGCCAGGTTTCAGGTTAAATTGGAATTTTCCATCTTTATCTGTCCGGATCTTCTGATCGGTTTCAAGTACATAGAAATTCTTTTTTGCAACAGGTGCTCTGGTGCCCCGTTCAAGAACGACACCGTTTATTTCTATTTCAGTTTCAGTTGTTTTTACAGTGGGCTCCTGTGAAAAAAGCAAAGCAGACTGTAGAAGAATAAAAACAGACAGCAGGTAAATTTTCATTGCCGGCAACTCCAATTACAAAATGCTGATAAGCATATCACAAGTTATATTTTTGTCTACCATAAAATAATGTCAGATACGATTGATTTTTTGTGAAATCAAGTTATATTCATTAGTCCTTTTATGAGAAAAAGAATGAATATTTACAGCAGAAAATCTACTCAGGCATACATTAAAGAAAACGAAAGCAAGATCCTTTCGGATGGACAGCTGGCATCTATGCTTATAATTTTTATTATTGTTCCCTGTGTTATTGCTGAAATTATCGTACTTGACACAGAAATATTCTTTTTTTCGAGATTTATGGCGCTTATTCCGGCGATTCTTTTTCTGGTATATTCAAAAACAATTGCAAAAAACAGATCGGTAACGGTTCATATTTTTAACATTCTTATTGTTCATTTAAGTGCAAACGCAATGAATGCTCTTGTAATATACCGGATATACACAAACTCAGGCTTCTTTAATGAATTCGGAACTTCGGCCATTATTTCGGCAGTTATAACATTTATTTTTCAGATAGTTCTTGGAACAGGGATTAAAAGATGGCTGCCTGTTATAATGATAGTTCCTGCGATATTTCTGACATTTGCATTGATAGAAGCCGATATTTCCAAAAACGGCTGGGTGATATTTTCAGTTTATCATATTGTACTGTTTGTCTCAATAATGATAGCGGTCAGAGAAGACCGTCTGGAAAGGAAAAACTATCTTAACTCGTTGATTGAAATTGAAAGGAATAACCTTAAACTTCAAAATAAATTCAAGAACGAGTTCGTTTCAAATGTAAGTCACGAATTAAGAACTCCGTTGAATGGAATAATAGGACTTCATGAGCTGCTTAAAGAAACAGAGCTTACAGATGAACAGAGAGAATATCTATCACTTGCAAGACAGTGCGGATTTCATCTTCTTGACATGATCAACGACCTTCTTGATATAAACAGTATTGAGGAAAAGAAAATTACTTTCAAACTTGAAAAGATAAAACTGAATACATTTTCTGAAGAAATACTCAGAAGTTTTTCAGCAGTTGGCAAAGAAGGGGTGGAATTCGTTTTTTCAAGTAATATGGACAATGACTTTGAAATAGTCACAGACACAAAAAGATTGAGACAGGTTTTTACAAATCTTTTGAGCAATGCTGAGAAGTTTACACATTCCGATCAGATAGTTCTTTCGATTAAAATGACGGCACAGACAGAAAATCAGGTGGAGATACTATTCTCTGTGATTGATACCGGGATCGGAATTCCGGCTGAAAAGCTTCCTTTTATTTTTGACCGGTTTTATCAGGTGAATTCAGGAACGGCAAAAAAATATAAGGGAACAGGTCTGGGACTTGCAATAAGCAAAATGATTGTGGAAATGATGGGCGGAAAGATCTGGTGCAGAAGTGCACAGGACAAGGGCAGTGAATTTTATTTTTCACTTAAATTCTTTAAGGATTAAGTCAGATCCACTTTTTTCCGGCTTCGGAAAGCAGTTTTATTATCTGATAATGACCTTTAGCTTTTGCAATATCTGAGGCGGTTTTTCCGTCAACCTGCCGGATTGTCGGGTCAGCTCCTTTTTCAAGCAGTGCCGAGACAACTGAAAAAAGATTGTTCTCTGCTGCAAACATTAGAGCGGTGTTGCCGAAATCATCAGTAATATCAGGTGAGAATTTCTTTTCCAGAAGCAGATTTATAAGAGAAGTCTGTTTTTCGATAACTGCCAGCATCAAAGCTGTTTTCCCGTTATTGTATTTGTAATTGAAATTGGTGTCAGCTCCTTTTTTCAACAGTTCAAGAGCACACAGATATTTTCCGTTATGCATTGCAAATATGAAAAGAGAAAGATCCTTTTTCTTGAAATGTGTTTCATTCGGATCCACACCGTTTTCGAGCAGCATTCTGACAATCCTGTCATATCCCAGTTCAATGGCGAGAACTATAACCGCCTTGCCGTTTTTATCTTTTGTTGATGGAGATGCACCGTCAGCAAGAAGTTTCCGGCATAGAGATTCATCACCCTTCATGACCGCTTCAAGAAAATCCATAGGAAGACTGTCAAGTCTGCTCAGTATTCTGGAACAGTCAACAGCTCTTGCTTCTATTGCATAATCAAGTGCTGTTTTATCGGCAGTAGATTTTAAAGACCTGTTAAATCCGTTGTCGAGCAGTTTTTTCAGCACTTTCGGATTGTTCCCTTCAGCGGCATACATAAGAATATTCTTTTTAGCGGGATCAACAGCCTTTAAATTTGCACCGGCATTTATAAGCATTTCAGTTATACTGCTGTTTCTGAGTGAAAGTGCATGCATCAGCGCAGTTTTGCCGTCAGGACCTTTCAGCTCGGTATTGACACCGTTTTTCAGAAAAAACCCGACCATCGGAACATCATTTGAAGTTACAGCAGTTATGAAAAGAGGCCAATCTTCATCTATAAAATTGATGTCCGCCCCGTTTTTTAATGCTTCCTGAGCAGAGGCGACATTTCCTGCCTGAACAGAACCGGCAAGAACGATGTTTATATTATCTTCTCCGTAAAGAAATACTGTTACTGGCGTGAAGCAGGTAATAAGAATTAGCAGAAAATATTTCATTTTTCACTGATTACTGGCAGGCTGATTCATCATAGCCTGTGCAGTCTGCAAGGCAGTTTGCGTAACCGGTGGTGTATGATTTGCCGGGAATTGCTGTACAGTCTACTCCGCTGCCGTCACAAACATCGGTACCGTTGACAATATAGTCACCGCAAGCCGGTTCCGGTTGTACTCCGCCTTTTAAAGACACGGTTCCCATCGGGTCGTCACCTGAAAGTTCCGTATCGAGTGTTCCGTTTTCGTTAAGTGTAAATACAGCAGTCATGGCTCCTTTTTTCTCAACAGTATTTACATATATCGTAAATTGTCCTGTAAAAGTATATTCAATGAAAGAGTCACTTTCACACATAAAGAACTTTTCATTGTTATTTAAATTTATATCCAGCATATACCCGCCGGTCTCAGTATTTTTCATTACTGAAATGTGTGATGTGGTATCGGTGTAGTTCCATTCTCCGAGAAGATCATCAGGATTTTTCACAACAACATCTTCATCAGGAATTACATCGCTGTCTTCCATTATAGAATCTCCTGATTCATCTGTCGTTTCATCGTTTTGAATGTCGTCAGTTGTGATATCATCAGTAGTGCTGTCATCTGAATCATCTGATTCGACATCAAATACCATGACAGTATATTCTGAAAAATGACCCACTTCAGACATAATCGGATCTCCGGACATGATAGGATCTCCGGACATGATAGGATCTCCCGATGCATCAATGGTCATGATAGGATCTCCTGATTCTTCGAGTCCGCTTCCGGCATAAGCCCATGCATTCTTGTTGCTTTTATATACAGCCATTTTTACAACCTTAGTGTTTTCAGTCACAGCTACAGTTGTTTTAATGCTAAGTGTCGCCGGTTTGCTAAAAGTAAGTCCGTCAGGTCCGAAATCATATATATTGCTTATTAGACTAGTTCTTTCGGGATATGAAGAAGTGCTTTTTTTCTCTATAGTTATTTCAGTATCTTTCGCAAGTGCGCCGGCCGGTATATTAATAGATGCAAGCCCGTCTTCTGATGTCACTGTGCCGCCGACAGATGCCTCTATGACTTTTTTTACAATATCCGGAACGGTTTTGGTGTTGCTTTCACATGAAAGGAAAACAATTGAAATAAGAGCAAATACGACAAGTAAATTTTTCATTTTTTGCCTCCGTTGAATAATAAACAGCTCGCAAAATTATACTTCCGGACACCATATTTGCAAGACAATTGAAAAATACAGGCTTAATAATTTTGTCTTTGACTAATGTACCTCTTTTCTTTATAATCTTTTTCCGGTGTGCGTATGTCAGGAGGAATATTTTGAAGATTTTCTTTTTTGTGCTGATCCCGGTTTTCTTTTTTTCTTTTTCATGCAGTTCAGGCAGTAAAAAAGAAAATGATACTGATAATATTAATGATGCCGATCTTACAGATGATACTATTAATGAAGAAGATTTGACGCAGGACACTGATACTGCTGTTGAGACTGATGTTATTGATGAAGATGCTGAATATGATGTTGATGTGATAACTGATGAAGATATTTTATCAGCAGATGAAGATGTCGCGCCAGACGAAGATATAGTAACAGTTCCGCCAGTTGGCTGTATTCAGGGTGATTACAAAGTTTATTTCGGCAATTTCCATGCTCATACAAGCAATTCAGACGGTGTTGAAACCCCCGATTTTGCATTTAAATACGGGCGGGATGAAGGCGAACTTGATATTTTTGCCATTACTGACCATCTTGAGCAGCTGTACACACTTTATGGAATGGCTGACAGTGATCTGCCTGATTGTATAGAAACTGCGAAATCTCTGACAGACGAGAACTACCTTGCATTGTGCGGATATGAATACGGCAGCGGTTTTAAAGTCAGTCTTGAAACAGGATTGAATATAAGTACGGGTCACAGCAATGTTTTTTTTCATGATAAGCTTTTCCCGATTGCACAGCTTGATTTCAGGGATTACTATAAATCTCTGGAAACCTGTTTTGACTGTATTGCCCAGTTCAATCACCCCGGTGATGAGGAGACGCAGACTTTTAACGAGTTCGAACCTTATCAGCCGATCTTCAATAAAATGGCTTTGTATGAATTTAACGGTGCCGGTGATGTATGGAACCTTTTTTTTCTAGCTTTATCCAAAGGATGGTATCTTTCCCCGACTTTCAATCAGGATAATCATTCAGCGAACTGGGGCACTGCAGATGATAACAGAACCGGACTTTATATGAGCACTTTTTCGATGGACGGATTAATGGAGTCGTTTGTTCAGAGGCGTACTTTTGCTACGGAAGATAAGAATGCATCAATAAAGATGCTGGCCGGAGGTATCTGCTGGATGGGATCTCAATTGTCAGGTGTTAAGAACATAAAAATCTCTGTTGAGGTTGCAGACAGAGATAATGAAGGTTTTGAGAAGATTGAACTTTTTGACGGATTGCAGAATATTATTTCTGAAGTGAACTGTGACAGCAAGCCTGAATGTGTCCTTCTGTTTGATCTTTCAGTCGAATTTCCGATGCATATTGTTGCTAGGGCGACCCAGACCGATGGACAGAAAATTGTTTCAGCCCCGTTATGGTTTATACCTTGATTTTTTTTGCCAGAATGACTTCCATTATAGTATTTGCAAAAACATCTTTGAGATAAGGTTTAGGCAGTGATGCTGAAAAACCGTATTCCTCCGGATTTGCAATTATAGAATCTTCAGAATACCCGCTTGATGCTATGGCAACGACTTCAGGATCAATATTAAGAAGCTGTTCAACTGTTTCCTTGCCGCCCATGCCTCCAGGAACTGTAAGATCAAGTATTACCGCATCAAACTTTTGACCGGTTTCCATCGCTTTCATATAAAACTCAACAGCTTCTTCTCCGCTTACAGCTTTTTCGACAACAAATCCGGCATCGGAAAGCATTTTTCCGGCGACTTCTCTGATCAGAAATTCATCATCCATTAAAAGTATTCTGCCATGGTTCATAATCGCCTCCGGTTTTTTTTCAACTTCCATATTTATTGCTTCATTGCTTACAGGAAGATATATGTGGAAAGTTGAGCCTTTTCCCAGTTCGGATTCAAGATCAAGTATTCCATTATGCCTTTTGATTATTGACCATGATGTTGCGAGACCGAGTCCGCTTCCGCTTTTTTTAGTTGTGAAAAAAGGATCAAATATCTTTTTTCTGTATTCTTCAGGAATACCTATGCCATTATCTTTAATCGATATTTTCAGATATTCCCCCGGATAGAAAAACTCATTTGGATTTTTTCCGGTCGACACACTTTTTACATTGATAAATATTGTTCCTCTATCTGACATGGCCTGTTTCGCGTTAATAACAATATTTTCAATTACCTGACTTATCTGATTCGGATCAAAATTACACATAGGAATGTTTTCTTCAATTTCAAATTTGGAAGTTATATTCGAACCGCTGAGAGAAAATGCAACGGCTTCCTGTAAGGTTTTCCTTATATCGCCTATTTTTTTGTTGGGAATACCTCCTTTTGCAAAAGTCAAAAGCTGATGTGTAAGGTCTTTTGCTCTATTAAAAGCTGTCATAGAGTTTGTCAGTGCATTTTTTGCGGCTTCTAAATTGTTGTTTTCAAGTTCGTTTTTTGCAATTTCGACAGAGCCGAAAAGACCAAGAATCAGGTTGTTGAAATCGTGAGCGATGCCTCCTGCAAGAAACCCGATAGATTCAAGTTTTTGTGCCTGAAAAACAGATTCATCAATTTTTTTCTGGATAGTCATATCAACAACTATTCCTCTGATACCGGAAGGTTTTCCATCTTCAAAAAGCAGACTGGAATGAATAAGGATAGGAAAAGTCGATCCATCTTTCCTGAGTCCGGTATATTCACTATGTGTTTCAGATTCTCCATAGATTTTTTTCATAACATTTTTTTTAACGGTTTCTCTTTCTGATGGGATTATAAGATCTAGACAGTTGATACCTTTATCAAAGTCATCCTGATTATATCCAAAAAATTCAAATGATTTTTTATTGGCATAAGTATAAATCATATTTATATCAGCTTCAAAAAGTGCCTCTGGAAGAAGGTCGACAAAATCACGAAATTTTTTTTCGTTTTTTCTAAGAGCTGTCTCGGTACAGACTCTTTTTGTTATATCTCTTACAATAGATATGACTTCTGAGTCATTCAATTTTGAAATGACAGCTTCATAAAAAAAGGTTTTTCCATTTTCAGTCATGCTGTATTCAAAAACATTGTCGATTCCAGTTTCAATTGTTTTTCTGAAAATAGCAATATGTTTTGACGCTTCATCTTTACTGAAAATATCAAAAATGGATGATCCGATAATTTTATCGGGTTGAATAAGATAGGTCAGGTTCGCAGACTGGACAAAACCTGTGAAGAGCCCATTTTTATCAATTATAAATATTCTGTCAGAAAGAACTTTGAAAATAGATTCAATTCTTTCGTAATTCTTAACCATATACTCCCTTTTAAATACAGACGATATTTAAAGTAGAAATTATAGATATGTGAGCGGTTTTTGCAAGAAAAACAAAAGTATAGCATTAAACAGCAGAAGTCAGAGTGTAAAAAAAACCCTTCCCGGAGGAAGGGTCGAAGCTTTTGAAAAGTTTAAATTAAAGTTCTTTTTTGAATGAAGGCGCCGGTTTGAAACCAACTGTCTTCGAAGCTTTAATTTTGATTACTGCGCGTGTCTTAGGATTGATACCGTTGCGAGCCTTTCTGTTGTTAACTTTGAAAGTTCCAACGCCATTAAGGTTGATTTTCTTCTCTGCGGTGATTGTGTCCTTAAGAATTGCCGTGAAAACATTGTAAATTTCTTTTGCCTGATCATTGGTAAGAGAAACTTCAACATTTTCCTTCAATGTCTTAATAAAGTTTGTTTTTGTTGTTGCAACAAGTGTCACTTTCTTTTTAACCATTACTTTCTCCGTTCTTAAAAAGTTTATAAAAGGGACGGTTCATTGTATGATACTGAAATGAATTGTCAACTCTTTTTCAGAAAAAAAATCATTTTTTCCAAGCCAGTACAGGGTTTCAAAGGTTCTGGCGCTAAAAATATCAACAAAAACAATGCCTTGCAAGCTGTTGAACGACTTGTTTGAATTTTGATGCGACATGAATGTTTTTAAATACTTAAAGGTTTTTTTAGTGCTTACTCAGCCTTGTTAGAAGATGGATTTTTGAAGTTTCGATATTTTTCGACAGCTCTTTTTGTAATATAGTAAGTCGGTATGGCAAGGATAACTCCGACAATAAAACCTCCGATCCATGTGCATATAAAAAGGTCAAGAAAAAATCCCTGTTTTTCTTTTAGTAAATTAAAAAACCCGGTTAGCGTGTCACGACCCTGAAATGCTGTTGCAAATGCCGCATAGTTAAGCACATCATCTGAGTGGTAGAAAAGAGTTCCGACCCAGTAGGTGAAAGCGTAGATAGGAATGAAAGTAACAGGGTTCGTATACCACACTCCTGATGCTGCGGCAAAGCGGTTCACATTTTTAAAAGGTATCAAAAGGAAAAGCACAACGATCATCTGAATTCCCATTATGGGCAGTGCTCCGACAAATACACCGGCGGCAAGACCGAAGGCAAGTTCGTGCGGAGAAGAATTCTGTGTAACAAGTTTTACTGCCCATTCTTTGAGCTTTTTCTGAATATCGGCACCTTTCATTTGATCACCGCATTTAAACAGATGAAATAATATTTGATGAGGTTCAAAAGGCAAGTTTCTACAAACTCCTTATTATATTTGATTTATAAATATGTTTGTGTATCATTGCGCAGGAAATTTTTTGGGGTTTCGGGTTGGCATTTTCCGAAGTCAACAGGCTCGTATCAGAGCGCATTCCTCTTGACAAAGTGATCTCGAACTATGTTAAATTGGAGCCGACATCAAAAGGATACAAAGGTCTGTGTCCTTTTCATAAGGAGAAAACCCCGTCTTTCCATGTGAATACAGTCGAAAATTTCTTTTATTGTTTCGGATGTCAGGCTTCAGGAAATGCAATAACATTCCTTATCCAGAAGGAAGGACTTTCATTCAGTGAAGCTTTAAAAAAGCTTGCTGATGATTTTCATATGCCTGAATTAGTAAGCGAGGTTCCTGAGATAAATGATGAGCTTGAGACTGAGAGGGCTGAAATTTTCAATGTGAACAAAATAGCGGCGAAAGTTTTCATAAAAAATCTTTCGGATGATGAAGTGTCAAAAAACTATTTGAATAAAAGAAGCGTTAAAGACGAGATGATCAAAAGATTCGGTGTGGGATCTGTCGGTTCGAGCGAGAGTTTTGTGGCCCGGATGGCAGAAAATGGAATAAATATGAATTCGCTTATGCGTGCAGGGCTTATCAGGCTTGATAATTATTCGAGACCATCGAGTTTCTTCTATAACAGGATCATGATACCGATCGTTTATAACAAGAATGTCATCGGATTCGGCGGAAGGCTGTTAAGCGGTGAAGGTCCTAAATATATTAATTCTCCCGATACGGTTGTGTTTAACAAAAAGGAACATCTTTTCGGTATTGATTTTGTCAGAGAAGGCTTGAGAGATTTTCCTTATATTGTTCTTTGTGAAGGTTATTTTGATGTTATTGCAATGCATTCAAGCGGATTTAGAACTGCTGTGGCGGCACTCGGTACTGCAATTTCCGAGTCACATCTGAGGACGCTTGCAAAGTTTAGAAAACCTGTTGTTGTCTTTCTTGATGGTGATGAAGCTGGGCGAAAAGCGGCAAGAAGGATTACAACCCTTGAAATACCTGATGATATAGATCTCAGAGTAGCATTCATAAAAGATGAGGGTGATGATCCGGATTCGCTTCTCCTGAAAGAAGGCGGTGTGGAAAAAGTTAAAATACTGATCGAAAAGGCTCAGCCTCTTTTTCAGGAAATGATAGATGAACAGCTCGAAAGATATAACGGTACGGATAATCTGGAAGAAAAGCTGAAGATTGAAGTTGTGATAAAGAACATCGTTAAGAATATCCCACGAAAAAAAGTGAGGACATACAGTATTTATATTCAGAAAAAGACAGGTAATATGATAAATATGCAGTTCAACCGTAACAATAGCATCGACAGATTTGTTGAAAATGCGAAAACAGGCTCACACGGTCCTGTCGAGGATGCTGATGGAGAGTTTGAGGCGAAGCTGAGATCTCTTGCGGTTATAAGCTGTCTTCATAATGAGTTCGTTCCGTCTCTTGAGAGTCTCAGCGGAGTTTATTTTGAATCAAAGTTTGCGCTTATTTTTGAAGAGATATTGAAAAGGTATCATGAGCAGGAGAATCTGACGGATATAATTGAAAAGCTTGATGAAAGTGGAACGGTGACGGATAAATATAAAGACAGGACTTTTGATTTTATTGACAGGGATTTCCGCCGTGAACACGCTTTTTTGATGATAAGCTGTAATACGAAACTGATAAATGTACTCGGGTCTGACAAGAGTCAGGAGTCAATAAAAAGAATTGCGTCTCTGCTTCAGGAAAATGCAGAGTTGAAAAAAGTTTTTAATGATTGCGATATAAGGAGTAGTGAATGAGAAAGCCACCCTTCATGAGAAAGAAAGAAGTTGTTTCCAGAAAGAATGATTTCAGAAGTCAGGTCAGCAAAAAGAAAAAAGATGATGAACAGGATGCAAAGATTGTAACCAGAATAGAGCAGTTCGAGAATGAAGGTAAGGCGCCCAACAAGTCTTTGAAAAATGTTGCAGAGAATGTGCTGAACTCTGCAGGTGATGTTTCAATTCAGGATATTGACGGACTTATTCCTGAAAATGCCGATTTTTCAGTTGACGATATGGAAATGCTGTTTAACATTCTTGACGATTTCAATGTCGATATCAAAATGGATGCTGTCGATGACGATGATTCAGCCGTCGAGCCTGCGATTTCAATATTGAAAAAGGGTGCCGGAACCCATGAAAGAGGCCGTAAGGACCCGCTCAGGATGTATATGCTGACAATCGGTGCTGTTCCGCTTCTCACTAAAGACGGAGAGGTCGAGATAGCAAAAAGGATAGAATCGGGTGAAAAAGAGATAATCAGAATACTTCTTGATGCTTTTATCACATTCAAGGAGATCGTCAGTATTCCTGACAAAGTGATGAATGAACAGCTTAATATAAAAGAAATAGTCAGGGAAATGGAAGAGGAGCTTGAAGGTGACGATGACCTGATTGATCTTGATGAAGAAGAGGAGCCGGAAGTTATTGATGACGATGATGACGATGAGGTGACATCAAAAAAGGCAGCTTCTTCAAAAACTGCTAAAAATGAAGGCGGGGATGTTGCGGAGTCAAAGCCGCAGATCTCGGACAAAAATCAGGCTTTGATTGATATGGTCAATGAAAGTGTTGAAAAACTGAAGATCGCCAACCGTGAAAGAGCAAAAGCTCTTAAAATGGCCGAGTCAACTTCAATAAAGGCTGAAACAAGAAAAAAACATAGAGAGACAGCTGTAAAAATACTTGAGGGTATGGTCAACACGATTCTTGAGATGAGACTCAACAAACTTTATATCAATTCACTTTGTGACAAGATAAGGCAGTATGAGGAGAAGGCAAAACAGCTTCAGAGGAACATAAAACATATTGAAAGCAGTATGAACATGACTTTTGAGCAGATGGGAGAAGTTATTGCAAATCCAGGAAGATTCCCGACTATAAATCACAACTCGGATTATATCGGCGAAAAATATGCTCTTATAAACCAGACAAAGAGAAGCATGAAAAAGCTCGAAGCCGAGACTTCTCTTTCAATGGATGATCTGAATGCAAATTCAAAAATGCTCCGTGACGCTGAAGAGGCCGTGAGATTTGCAAAGAATCAGCTTATTCAGGCAAATCTGAGACTGGTCGTCAGCATCGCAAAGAAGTATAACAATAGAGGTCTCGATTTTAAAGATATAATCTGTGAAGGAAATATCGGTCTGATCAAGGCGGTCGATAAGTTCGAATACTACAGAGGATACAAATTTTCAACCTATGCGACATGGTGGATCCGTCAGTCAATAACAAGGGCCATTGCGGATCAGGGCAGAACGATAAGAATTCCTGTTCATATGATCGAAATGATGAACAAGATCAATAAGACGATCAAGGAGCTTACCAATAAATTCGGCTTTGATCCCAGTATAAGCGATGTTGCCAAACACATGAATCTTCCCGAGGAGAAAATAAGAAAGGTCTGGAGAAGTGCAAGAGAGACTATATCGCTTGAAACTCCGATCGGTGAAGATGAAGACAGCCAGCTTCAGGATTTTGTCGAAGATCCCAAGACTCTCAGTCCCGAGGATTACACTGCAAGGCAGAATATGGCTGAGATTATAAGAGATCTTTTTTCAGGTCTTACTCCGAGAGAAGAAAAGGTTATCAGAATGAGATTCGGTATAGGCGAAACAGAGACATATACTCTTGAAGAGATTGGCAGAGAGATGGGCGTGACAAGAGAAAGAATCCGTCAGATAGAAGCGAAAGCAGTCCTTAAGTTGAAAAAAATGCTCAAAGGAAGAAAGACTTCCTGGGACGATTTCATTTAGTCTTCTGATCGAAGTTTTTTCAAGATAGCAGCCATCATTTTTGCAGGATCGTTGTCTGATGGTTTTCCTGTGTACTGTTCGGTATCAAGACCGGCTTCTTTTAAAAACATTGAATTTATAACGGTCTTTGTATTTCCGCGAAAGCTGACAATTTTAGGTATTGTTATAATAAGAAGTTTTTTAGCCCGTGTCATTGCAACATAGGCAAGCCTTCTTTCCTCTTCTATATTATTTTCCTCGATAGCTATGTGATTCGGCATTCCGCCGTCGTAAAATCCTATGAGAAACACTTTTTCGAATTCCAGCCCTTTTGCACTGTGGGCGGTAATGATATTGACTGAATTGGCCTTTGTCTCTTCATCGCCTGAATCCAGAAGTGTGACAGAGTTTATAAAATCGGAATAGAACGGTCTTGCTGTTTTGTATCTTTTTGAAGCCGGATCTGTCGCAACAGCATCAATGAACGCTCTGACATTATCAAGCTTTATTCTTGCAACTATTTCGCTTTCGGAAGATTTTCTTATCTCATCTTCAATAAGTATCTCAGATATAAGATCTTTTGCAAAACTGAGAGCATCCATATGCTGAAAGCGGGAATGGAGTTTTTCGAACAGCTTTGAAAAATCATCAATATAGCGAGTCTGCTCTTTTTTGAAAAGTGAGGAATAATCTTTAAAATTTTTAATAAGATCAAGCGGTTCTATTTTCAACGATGCAGCAGTATCGAATATCTTTTCCTGCGTTGTGCTGCCTATGCCTCTTGATGGATAGTTTATGATGCGTCTCAGGCTTATTTCGTCATGAGGGTTTATAAGTATTCTCAGGTAGGCCATAATGTCCTTAATCTCTTTGTTTTCGAAGAATTTCTGTCCGCCGATAATGGAATAAGGGATCGCAAAACGGTTGAAAGCCAGTTCAAAAGGCTTGGATTGAGAGTTCGCTCTTATTATTACTGCAATATTATCGGGTCTTTCACCATCTGACATCCATTTTGAGATCTCTGCTGCAACATACTCCGCCTCAACAGTTTCGTCTTTCTTTTCGACAATACGGATTCCTTCACCTGTACCGGACCTGATAGAAGTAAAACAAGTTTTATCAGCTCTCGTGGAATTGAATTTTATCAGACTGTCAGCAGCCTTGACTATTTCTTCGACCGATCGGTAGTTCTCCTCCATTTTTATGGTTGTGCATCCGTTGAAATCTCTGTCAAAATTCAGGATATTCTCAATTTTTGCACCTCTCCAGCTGTAAATGCTCTGATCGTCATCTCCAACAACAAATATATTTTTGTAATGACTGGAAAGAAGTTTGATAAGTTCGAACTGTGTCGAATTTGTATCCTGATACTCATCTACCATTATGTATTTATATTTCCTTGAATATTTTAAAAGAAGTTCTTCATTTTCCCTTAAAAGTATTGTCGGAAGTACAATAAGATCGTCAAAATCCATTGCTCCTGCGTTTTTTAAAGCTCGAAGGTACGGTTCCATAAGTTTTTTTGCAGTTGAATGGTGGATGTTGGACACAAGAAAGTTCACGCTCTGGGCAAGTTCGGGATTATTTTTCATTTTTGAAATAGCCGAGAGGATCGTTCTTGAAGAAAACCGTTCAGTTGAAATGTTCTGCTCATTCATCACTTTTTTCATCAATTCATTCTGTTCATACGGAGAATATATAGTAAAATCAGCAGGATAGCCTATTTTTTTACATTCAGCTTTCAATATTCTGAATCCAAGCGAATGAAAAGTGCAGACTGTAAGCCCTTCAGTCTGGTCAGTTTTATCAAGAAGTTTTATGATCCTTGAATTCATCTCCTTAGCCGCTTTATTTGTGAATGTAACTGCAAGTATCTGAGAAGGTTGAGCTTTTCCTGAGCTGATAATATGGGCTATGCGGTGTGTTATTACTCTTGTCTTGCCTGAACCGGCTCCTGCAAATACAAGAACAGCCCCTTCTGTAGCTTTAACCGCTTCCAATTGTAATTTGCTTAATTGAGGGTTCAATATGGATCTCCGTAAATAAAATTAAAAAAACATTATCTACAGGGTTAATCTTGCTTTTTTTCAACAAATTTTCAACATTATTGTGATTTATTTGTAGTCATAGCATCTTTCAACATTAATTTTCCAGTGAATAATTGTAACTATCTGTAAATGAAGGATAATTCTTTTGCACATGTTTCGGTGCATCTTGCTGAAGTTGTTGAATTTCATAGCTTTTTCTTTGTTTCGCCCGTTGACAGTTAACATGATTGTTGAAAGTTGACTTTTATTCCTGAAGAGTCAAAAAAACAATACAAAAACACAAAAAGTGATACAATTTTTTAATCACAGAAAAAACAAGGATATCGAAATATTTTTTAAGTATACATCAAACATGATAATTGATAGGAATTTCCAACATTAAAAAGCAAGTGTTATAATGTAATTGCATGATATTATTGAGCGATATATCTGCATAGAAAAATGTGCGTGGTAAAAAAACCTTGCAATTCAAGAGGTTCACTACACAAATGACAGAAAAATTCAACAGAAATGTTAATAAATGATGCTGATATCGATAAAAGATTGTTTCAAAACGATTTAGAAAATTAAATTTATTTCCTTATCCTGCTATTCATCCAGTCAAGGAATTCGCGGGAATATTTTTTTGGTTTAAGATTCTGTTTTGTTACAAATGCCTTTTTATCAGTCAGTGTCAGAGAAGGATCTCCCTGTATCATCATTCCAAGCCACCATGAGTCGATAAAAGGCTTGTCAAATCCATAACTTTCATAATTTGTCCATATATCATTCACCCATAATTGATATGCGGCACCCCAGCTTTCTCCTGTTGCAAGCGAAGCGTTCATTACTTCAGGATTGAATATTCCTCCTGTCTTAGTGCTTCCGATTATTGCAAGTCCGTATTCTCCTTTGATATATTCAGATGCAATGTTGCCTCCGATCTCTGTATATCTTGAGATGGAGCAGTCAAACAGGTTATAGAAACTGCCTTTTACATGACCGTCAATTATTTCCTGAATAGATAGAATATTTGAAGGGTTAGGTGAAAAGTTGTCATCAAAGTATATTCTCTGCGGGTCACTGTGTATCCACTGATAAACAAACTCCGCCCCTGCAGCTGTCATAAAATCCATATAAGTTGTTTTTGTAGTATTTTCGCGGTCTTCTCTTCTTTCATAGTTTTCGCCGTAAATTGAACCAAGTTCCCAGTCCTTGTTTTTCATGTAATCGAGATCCTGAACATTTCCATTTTCATCCTCAGTGCTGTTCCAGTCGTCATCAATGAACGAAAAGAAGTTCCTTGTTTCAAAGAATGAACCGTTCTTTTTGTAATTATGGACTCTTTTAAGATATTCCGAGATCTCTTTATAAGTTCCTGTTATCCTTGATGTGAATATCTCAACTGTCAATGGTTCCGGATACTTGTCATATAAACCGTTATTGTCGGTATCTTCCCATAAGCCATCCATATCCATGAAAAAGTATTCACTCGGAAATTCTTCGTAAATTATTCCGGCCGGATCACCGTAATCGGCCATCTGTTCATAGTTCGCTGAAGGCATATCTCCAATTAATACGGCACCTTTTATTGAATAGGTGTCATAATTTTCTTTTATGATCCTGTGAAGTATTTCTGCACCTCCAGGCATCCAGTAACGGACTGCCGGAACATATCCATCTTTTTCAAGATCGGAAGAATACTGGGTCAATTCATCATCGAGCTTACCGTTAAGTGTTTCGTTCACAACGATAAGAAAATCATTTTCCGGAGTTTCAGTAACTGCTTCGTTTGTGTTAAAAGTCCAGACTTTTCCTTTTGTTACATTTCCTTCATTATCTTTTACCGATACCTGCCAGAAATATTGAGTGTTTTTTATCAATGAAGTTTCGGGTTTCCATGAAGTTTTATCGCTGTTTTCAAATATTGCAGTATCAGGCGGGTTATCAGTTCCGAAAAGAAGTGTGTATTTTACATCTCCACCGTCAGGATCAATGCTGCCTGTCCATGATAATTGGATATCAAGTGCCTGATTTTCTTCACCGTCTGCTGGTTCGGGGTTGGATGCGGAAGTCGGATCTGTGTCCATATCTTCAATTGTGCAGTCTCTCTGTGTCTTTGATTGATCTGTGCCGATATCATAGCAGTAGCAGAGCTTGTACATCTCATCACCGAAAAAGTCTGCAACAGCTTTTTTATTAAAGGTGAGGTAAGTGTTTACCATCAGACCGAATTTCTCATCAAAATTCCACTGGTTATCATCAAGATATAGCTGAAGTTCGCTTTCTCCTTTATTATCAGGAATTGCATCGGGACATGTTCTAAAAAGTTTATCATTTACAATGTCGTTCCTATATATATAAAGGTAGAAGAAAGTTGCATTTACAGTGTCTGTATCATTTTCCGCCATCCAGTCAAGTGTAGAAAATGATGGAAGAATACTTACTGAATAATAAGTTTTATCGATATATTCGCTTCCGGCAGAGATGTACAGATAGTCTTCATAAACAGATGAATATGCGTGTTTCTTGCTTGAAATGAGAACCCTGTTGCCATTTTTGTCAGTGATCTC
>Ga0116171_10001177_pt1 | contig 26509 bp, 21 predicted proteins | sample AD_JPNHW2_MetaG_FD_89798 | JGI IMG/M metagenome (GOLD analysis project Ga0116171, IMG submission 89798) | Active sludge microbial communities of municipal wastewater-treating anaerobic digesters from Japan - AD_JPNHW2_MetaG | ecosystem: Engineered > Bioreactor > Anaerobic > Digestate | place...
ATTACCAAACCTTTTGACAAGGAAGTGCTTCTTACAAGAGTAAAAAGCTATATATCTCTGAAAAAAGCAGTCGAGGAACAGACAAAATTTATTTCAGTTAAGCAGGAACTTGAGATTGCAAAAAAAATCCAGCTGGCAATACTTCCCCGCATACTTCCTGACATGGCCGGGCTTTCTATTGACGCCCGGTATGAACCGATGACTGAGATAGGCGGAGATTTTTATGACTTCCTCCAGCTTGACAGTAAACGGATAGGAGTACTGATTGCTGATGTTACCGGGCATGGTGTTCCCGCAGCCCTTATCAGTTCTATGGTAAAGATAGCTTATTATATGTCATATGATTCGCTGACAGATCCTGCCGGGCTTCTGGAAAAAATGAATGCGGCGCTTATAGATCACATCTATGGCCGGTTTATAACCGCTTTTTATGCTTTTATAGATCTTCATGAAATGAAAATGACTTTCTCTAACGCCGCACACTGGCCCATGTATCTGCATAACAAAAAAGACGGCGGGCTCCGGAAACTCACTGTTAAAGGAAAACTTATTGGATTAAACCGCGATGAGAAATTTAAAAACATCACAATTGATATAAAAAGCGGTGAGCGGCTTGTTTTCTTTACAGACGGACTGGTTGAAGAGAGAGGAGCAAACGGAAAACTCTTTGATGAAAATAAACTTGAACAGATAATTATAACGAATCCTTTTCTTTCACCTGACAAACTTCTTGATACAATATTCAATTCAATTTACAGCTGGTCAGAAAGATACAAACAATCAGGACTGGAAGACGATGCCACTATGCTTGTAATAGATATAGATTAGTACTGCAGCTCGACAAGCAGGGGCTGATACCTCTCCGGATCTATATAAATCAGGAACAGGCTCTTCCCTGAACTGAAAATCTCTTTACCTGAATATGGCCACATTGCAGCTCCTTCTGCTCTCTTAACTTTAAGGACTGTATCTTTTACTGCGGCGGGGAAATTGGAAAAATCTTTGAACCGTACAAGAACAACATCTCCGGTAAAAACTTTCGAATAAACAATTACATACTCTTTCAGATAATCATTATACGAGAGTGAACACTCGCCTGTGACATCACCGATGAAGCTGCCTGCGCTTTTAATGTCATCAACCCACTTCCCTTCAGGTGAGAGGAAACTGTACTCTTTAATCTTTTCAATATTTTCCACACGGACTCTTGCGATAGAGAGAGGATACTCAAGCACACTTTTCTTAAAATGGCCGGCAAGATAGACATAACCATCTTTCTCCAGAACCGCTGCACCGAAAAATGGTGTCCCTTTACCGAAAAGCGGCCCAAGCCTTCTGAAATTAATTCTATCACCGGGCTTCCAGCCTCGGGGAATATTCCATCTCGCGAGGCCCACATTGAGCACTTCAAAATCAAGAAATTTTGTATGATCCGGTACATACACATGAAGGTAGTAGATGTAGACTTTATCTCCTGTACGAAAACCATCAAGCGCCCAGAACCTGTGTTTATCGGGATTCTCATTTTTCCTGTTTTTAATAAACTGTGCTGTCCTCCCGTTTTCTTTATAAAAATTAAGTCTGATGTCTTTGTAATTTTTCTCTGTAATCTTTTCACTCCACGCAATGGAGTTTGACAGCATACCGTCCATTATAGCTTCATTTTTATCAGCTGCAAGGCGCCCCTTCTCGCTTTTCCACCTGCCTGTTATTGTATCAGCAAAAGTCCATAAAATTATCTCTTCGCTGAATTTGATGGAACATACACCGTCCTGCCCTATGACAGACTCAAGTCTTGAAGGTGCGAAGATGCCGTGTTCAATTGCTTTTGGATAATGTGCGCACGAAGTAAAAGTAATGACGAATAGAAGAATAGATAAAAAAGCGATTCTGGAGAGGGGAAAATTTAACCGTTTCATGGCTGATTATGGCCCGGCTACACAACGGACATATTTTTTTATAGGGTATCCGAAAAAATCCTGTCCTGTAAATCCGACACTACCCCACTTAAAATCAGCAAACCATATATAGTTTTTACTGTTACCATCCACATTAATATGAGTTGTGGAAGACCAATAATGAATTGTAGCAGTATTGTCACTGCACTGTGCTGCTGTTACAACTCCGGGAAATGCATCTTCAACGATCTGGCTGCAGTTCTCCAGGCCTGTTGCGTAGTGATTATAATAAATTATACTCTGAAGTTCATTAATACTGGGGAGCCTCCAGTCCGATCGGCCTTCATGGACCAGATTTTTACAGACTTGAACCGCTTCAGTCCATGTATAAGTCTTCCGGTTTTCGCTGCATTTAAAATCATATATTGGTGCATCCTTATCTGAAAGGGAGCATCTTGTCCATATCAGCCCTGTTGAATTATCCCTGACAGTTCCTCGGGAAAGAACCCTATACGATTTGGCACTATAAAGAGCTGTTATGATAAAAATAAACAACAGGGTGAAGATTAATTTTTTCATCTTCTGCCTCTTACGCATCTTACAAACTGTTTTTCAATCGTTGTAGTTCCGGTATCTTCATCATGAACAATCTTCTCTTTAAGATCAACTATATTTACACCCCACACTCCGCCGCCGCCAAAATAAATAATCCATGCATAATCATTAACATCGTACGATTCGTAATTTGAGTTGAATTCAACAAATAATTTAGAAGTGGAGGACCAGTAACCCGTATAAGCTGCACTTTCGTTATCTATAAAAAATTCTGCTGTGTCGATAAGCGGCCAATGATCAAAATCAAGAATGGTAAAAAGCTCTGTGATTGTCGGGACTCTCCAGTCGTCATAACCGGCATAATCTAAATTTGCACATGTTTCATTAGCATGACTCCATGACAATGTATTGTTTGTACCTGAACAGTCATCCTTGTTATCTGCCATATTTCTTCCCGTTAATGTACACTTTAACCATGTCAGACCTGTTACATTGTCATCAACGACATCATCTGTATCAGTATCATCACCGTTGCTCCCGCCATTGGCAATATGTCTTTCAGAAAAATTACGTTCGTGAGGCATATTGATGAAGGAGGCATCATCTCCATCAAGAACAGCTCCTGTACGGCCGGTATCGCTTATTGTAAAATAGCTGGTACGCCAGCTGTCTGATTCTGCAACTTCCACATCAAATGGAGCAATAAAATCCTCTTCCTCCTTTACGGCATCTAAGAGCGCATCATTATAACAGCCGGATAATACGGACATAAATGGGGTAATTACTGCAAGAAATATGATTATTCTTATAAAATTCATAGTATCAATAAACCTACGATGACAACCCTTGACTTACTTACAGAATTGTCAATATTAATCAATTTCAAAATAGCAGCACTACCTGTCGAATTGGGAAAAATCTTCATTCATGCTCTTTTGTATATATAATACCAAATTTTCATACACATCAAAAGAACTGTTTAAAAAAAATTTGATTCTTTGATTTTTTTTTATAAATTCTTTTCAAGGTATAAAAGCAGTTACTGAGATATTCAAAATATGTACTGTTCCTTTTAGAGTGTTAAAGGTTGTGTATTTCAGATTCCCGTATTAATTATTTGAACATGATTGCCTGAGCTAAATGTGTGAGGGATAATGAAAATTGTATATTTTAAATTTCTGTTTATTATACTTTTCAACCTTATAACTATTCCGCTTATCTCTGCACCGATAACGATTGAAGAGACAAAATTTCACTGCACAATACTTCAGGATGGAAAACTCGAAGTTTTATATACAATCATTTTTACGGAACATGAACATAGAGACAGGATACGTTCCATCGGTGAATTTATTGAACCTATGACTATCATCGAATCGCGGGGTGAAACCGATGGGAAAAGATTCAACATCACAGTACAGAGTAACGGCGGCGGATACTACGCCGCCATTTTCGACAGGGAAACATCTGCAGAAAAAAAGTATTCTATCTATATACGGTACAGAGTCGATACAAATATAACATCCGCGACAAAACTGAATGGAACTGATTACGCAGCATTCTGGTGGTCTCCTGTCCTGTGGGACCTTCCCATAAAGAAACAGACTGTGCAGATTATTACTCCGGTTGAAATCTCCAGAAGCATAAAAAAAACAGAGGAGATTAATGATGACCTGGTTAACAAATCAGGAGTCATCGCCAACATAGATGTTGTTAAATCAAACGACAGGTGGAGATACTACACTTCACTATGGAAAAATAAAAACTATCTGTCGATCCATGCTGAAAAAAATAATCTAGCTCCAAAATATAAACAGAAAGTGAGCTTCTTCCTTCCTGCCGAATATGTCACCGCCGGGTCTGCAGGCGGGACATACTCTATTGACTCCTTCTCCGACGGAGATATTGTTGAAGCCGGTGATTTTGAGATTAAATCATCTACTTTATTAATAGAGATTCAGTCGAAGGCGCGGGATTCAAGCAGCATGCTTTCTTCATTTACCCTTTTCGTTACGTTAAATGAAAACGGAAAAAGAAATATTTACAGGCAGCTGATCCGGTCATTGTACCCGATTGATGAAACAGATGTTTCTGTCCTTCATGGTAAAACTTATCAGAACTATCCCGGTCTATCGGCAAAAATAAGAAGATCATCAGATAAAACAGGTAAAGAAATATTTGAGTGCTACGATATAATAACATCGAGGCCCGTAGTGAAAGGTGAATTCATTTCATTCAGGATTCCTCACAGGGAGTATGATTATATAACAATGCCCTGCGAGAAGCGTCTTTACAACGGAAAACTCAGAATATTCCACCCGTGGCACGGCTTATCTCTTTCACAGAAATTTGACATACTTAAAGTTTCGATATCATCCCCTTTCCCTGTTCCCTCAGCAGAAATTAAACCGGACTATGGAGAATCAGACTCGGCCGAATTTAAAGTTATATCGCCCATGGTAAACAAATTCAATAAGTGGGGTTATGCCGTTGGCGTGAGAGATACAAAAGCTCCGCCCGGAGAGGAGTATCCTGATCTTAACGCTTCAAGCGGGGACTGGAATTCTAATGAGATACCTCCATTTTTTATTTACTTTGATGTCACTCCCGGTTCGGTAAAAATAAGCAGCCTGGATTCTCTTGCGGTTGTTATTAACGACATCTCCAGCGGAAAATTTTCTGAAACAGATATTACTTTCATTTTAAATTTTCTCGGGACATTGCTGTCCCTGTTTCTTTTTTGCTTCCTGGCAAATCCTCTGATTATGCTTATGGAAATTGCTGCAGCAGGGATTCCGGTGGTTATTGCAACGAAACTGCTTAAAGTCGATCTATTCAATAGAGTTTTTTTCCCTGCAGGCAGAAAAAAATTCAGTTTAACTTCAGGATGGTTCTTCAGCATAAATTCTCTTCTTGTTCCTGTACGGATTTGTTTCTACATTCTGTCAGTCCTTGGTGCTGTATTACTGATGGCGGCAAAACTCCATCCGGCAATAAAAAAACGTTTTGAAAAAAAACCGGAGTATATCACACCTGAAATACAGATAGAAACTTTTAAAACCGGGGAAATAATTGAGAACCTGAACCCGGTTGAAACAGCTCTCTTTCTAAACCGTCCATCGGAAAGTATTATCCTTATTGTAATAGATCTTTTCAACAGGGGATATATTGATATTCTGAACCGCAACCCCCTCCAGACTGTAATTTTAAAGCAGGAATGCGAAGACCTTACTCCTTACGAGAAACAGTTTTTCGCCTCAATCGCCTCTGACGGAACTCTTGATAAAAGAAAAGTTCCATTAATACTCAAAAATATAAGCAGGACGGTTCAATCTAAAATCTGGAAAGGAGACATTGATAAAACCGCGAAACTCTATACTGAGAAAATTGAAGGGCATTGGAAGGATTTTACTTCGACCGCGGATATTGAAAAAAGAAGAAATTATTTCAGCAGATATTCCGGCTGGATTCTTATTCATGATACTTTTACATCAAGCCCGGAAAAATATATTGATAATCTTATTTCTGAATCTCCACCTCCGGGTAATCCGCCTGATTTCTTCAGAAAAATTGCATATCATGGCGGGGCTGTCAGTGACGGCATAAAAGATTTTGCTAACGGAATAGTTCACAGTGTTGAAAATTTTCCTTCGCCAATTGTCGAGAACGTCGAATCCCTTTTTAAAACACCGGATATAAAGACAGCTGAAATATCTTCTGTAAGCGGCCTTGAAAATATTTCTTCATTCAGTTATGATGCGTGTCATTCAGCATGTCATTCCGCGTGCCATTCGGCTTGTGTCCATTCAGCGTGCCACTCTGCCTGTCATTCGGCATGTGTCCATTCGGCTTGTCATTCCGCATGCCACTCGGCATGTGTATCGGATTTTTAGGATAAAATTATGGATTCAGAAATTTTCCGGGAAATTGATATTTTTGTCAGCAGCACATCAGAAGTAATATATCTCAGGCACGATGATTCCCTTCTTATAATAAGGCCTGACAGAATTCAGCATCTGAACAGCACCGGGTTCGAGATGCTTCACTCTCTTTATAAAGAGGAAGCAGGCGCGGAGAAAACTGTTGAGATGATGCATGAAAAATACGGGACAGAAAAAAATATTATAATGAGAGATCTCTCGGAAATTGTTAAATCGTTAAGCGCGATAATGCGTGATGAATATAAGGATGCCACGAGGATATCAACAGTTGAATACAATCCTCAGAGCATAAAATATCCTGTACTCTCCGAGATTGCTCTTACTTACAGATGCCAGAACAGATGCGATTTCTGCTATGCTTCAAGCCCGTTCAGAGGTAATGACCTGAAAGAGATGACATCTCACCAGGTAAAACTGATAATAGATAAAATACATAATGATGCCAAAGTACCGACCATTTCTTTCACAGGAGGCGAACCGACAATGCGGAAGGACCTCCCGGAATTAATTGAATACGCCGTCAGAAAGGGAATGAGAACCAATCTCATAACCAACGGAATAAAATGTTCAGATAAAGAACTGGTAAAAAAACTCTCTGCATCAGGCCTCCATTCGGCACAGGTCAGCCTGGAATCACACGATGAACTTATCCACAGCAGGATAACGGGAAATCTTGAGTCGTATAAAAAAACCGTTGCCGGTATACACAATCTCAAACACGCCGGGATACACACTCATACAAACACAACAATATGCCGCTGGAACAGGGAACACCTGATTCCGCTTGTCAAATTTCTGAAGGACGAATTCAACGCGCCCTACGTGTCGATGAATATGATAATAGCTGCCGGAATAGCAAAAGATAATGAAAATATAGATATCGGGTATTCATCTATATCAGCAATACTCGAACCGGTTTTAAAATACTGCGAAGAGGTTGGAGTTAAATTTGTCTGGTACTCTCCGACTCCATACTGTATGTTCAATCCTGTCGATCACAATCTCGGTTCAAAGTCCTGTGCTTGTATTTCAGGACTTCTTTCAATCAATCCGGCAGGTGAGGTAATCCCGTGTTCAAGCTACAGCAGGGGGATCGGAAACCTGCTTAAAGATTCATTCACTCATATATGGAACAGCGATGAAGCTCTCTATTTTCGTGAAAAAAGATACATCCCTCCTGTGTGTAAAAAATGCAGTTTAAAAATTCTCTGTGCCGGAGCATGCCCGCTCTACTGGGAGAATGCCGGTTCGTTCCGCGAGATAGAAAAAGTCAACAGGAAGAGGCCATTCCTTGGTAATTTATTCTGGTCACTTGAGAACAGATTAAGAGTCAGAACAAAGGGCGTCGAAGGAATCGATTCGCGCGGGAGGTGAAAAGATGGGAACTCTTAACAGTATGGTTGAATTCCTTGAGTCAGCTATAGTAACAGTAACCGATATTGATGATAAGCTGAGTAAAATTCAGGAACACTTCAACAGCAATTTCAATAATGTGATTAAAGTCCGTACTTCGGAAATTGAATTTCTGCAGAATGAGTATTTTAAAAATCCGGAAAAATTTCCATCTGAAGTTAAATCGCTCTTTAATAAAAATCTTTATGAACAGGGTAAAAAGTTTAAACTGAATCTCAAAAAACTTTCCGAACAGAAGGAAAAACTTGAAAATGAAATTAAAACTTTAAGCGGAAAAAGTTTTTCAGACTTCAATAATCTTAAAAAAGAAAATAATAAATCCGATAAAAGCGATGAGAAGATAATAGCTGAAATCAATTCGCTTGAGAATGAAATATCAGAATTCAATAAAAAAATTGATGAACTTAATACAGGTTTCGGATTTATTACAAACTTTTTCAATATGAAAAAAATTGATAAAAAGAAAGAAATCCTTCTTAAAAAAAGAGAAGTTCTTATTTCAGAAATAAAATCAGTAAGAAATAAATGGATAGATAAAGAGAAAGAACTTCTCAGCCTCGATACTGAAGCCCGTGAAAAATGGAATAATCTTTATACGGACTTTTCTCTCACTGCGGAAAAAATTAAAAGCCTTACCTCCGACATGGACATACTTATAAAAAAAGCGGCATTTTCCGAGTCGCTGGCATCACTTCATGGAGATGAAAAATTCCTATACTCCGCAACCGGTATAACTGATATCAGCAAATGCCGGCGCTGTTCTTCGAAAAATGAGAAAAATTATTTCTTCTGTAATTTCTGCGGGGAACCGTTTTCAGAAAACCGGAAAGATATAGAAGGGAGCCTTATTGAAGCAGGCGAACTTAACATGGTGTTCCATTCTCTGACCGAAGGGCTCAAACAATCAGTTTCATTTATAGCGCTGATTCGCGGTATAAATGAAGGCATGAAAACTTTTCTGAAAAACCTTAATGATATAAAAAAAGCAGAGGAGACCTGCCCTGAGCTTCCGGCTTTAAAAATTGACATACCGGAAATTTCAGCAAAATTTGCAGGGCATCTGAAGGAGATTGAAAAAAAACTTGATATTGCTTTTTTCAATCTTCATCCCGCAGATTTTGCATCAAAAATGCTTGCAGAAACTGAAACGCTTTTTACAATTAAAAATATAGAGATGTTCTTTACAGCTATGGGTGAGGAATTGAATAAAAGGACTAAGGAGCAATGGTGATATGGCGTTTAAAATAATTACCGGTTCAGCTATGATAATTACCGGGCTTGTTTCTGAATTAATGGGGCTTCTTTTTATAATAGCAAGTTCAGGCATGAGTTCACGACTGGTTGCCGCCGGAATATTTTTTACATCTGGGCTTCCGCTTCTCATATTCGGATTTAAGATGTTCCGGGGAGGGATGGTGTTAAGGCCTGAATTAGTCAGGAAAGGAATTTTAAAAGCTGCCGCGGCACATAACGGTGAAATTTCTAAAGAGGCAGTAACAGAAGCAGCAGGATGGGACGATATCGTCATCTACGAAATTAACGATATGATAAAAAAAAGAATCGCAAAAGCAGAAGAGCGGGATGGCAGAACTTTTTATATATTCCCGGAGTACCAGATTAAATACGTTATAAATAAATGCCCCTTCTGCGGGAATGACTATCCGGTCAGAGATGACGTTCAGAAGTGTCCGTCTTGCGGAGGCGATTTAAAATTTCTGCAGATAAAATCTTCAACTGCCGGAAATAATTTTTCTATGGGTTCCTGAAAGTATCAGAGCCGGCAGTTTACAATTTCTGTTTCTATAATCGCAGTCGCACCGGCTGCTTCAAGTCTGTCCATTACCTGGACTACTTCAGATTTTTTAACCATTACTTTTACTGAACACCAGTCATTCTGGTCAAGTTTGGAAATTGTAGGAGAGTTAAATCCCGGAGTAATCTTCTCCGCTTCTTTCAGGTTTCTCTCTTTGATATTATATTCCAGCATACTGTACTGGTTGGCGACAAGAACCCCTTCGATTCTTCTCCTTATTTTAACGATTCTATCATCATTTGCATATGCTTTCTTTGATATAAGTGTTGTTTCATAAACACCGATCTCTTTAAAGACCTTCAGATTATGGTCTCGAAGACTGTCTCCTGTTTCTACGATATCAACTATTGCCTGTGCAAGATTGAGAGAGATCATTATCTCAACCGACCCGTTCATTTCAATGCAATTAACGTCCACATTGTTCCGCTTGAAGTAATCGTGCGTCATAACAGGAAAAGATGTAGCGATATTTTTGCCTTTCAGTGATTCAAGGCTTTCATTTTCAAATCCGTTTCTAACAGCAACACATAACCTGCACTGGCCGTATCCAAGGGGGAGTATCTCCGCCACATCAGCCTTTCTTTCGATAATAAGGTCACTTCCTGTAATTCCAAGATCAATGACTCCGGATTCGACAAGTACCGGTATATCATCTGCTCTTACAAAAATAAATACTATTTCATAATTAGTGCAGGTCGCGTAGAGGTTACGTCCCGTTGCCCTGAATTTAAATCCGGCCTTTTTCAGCAGTTCAATCGTCGGGTCTTTAAGACGCCCTTTTGACGGAATAGCAAATTTTATTCTGTCGGTTTCATTTAGATTCATTGTTCCCTCTCCCTGCTTTCTCAACAAGTCCGCTTGTGCCGAACCGTCTTTCGAATTCAACTTTTATATCTTCAATCGTTATATCTTTGTGTGATGCCAGTACAAATGTATGGAAAAGAAGGTCACATATTTCATAAACAAGATGCTGTTTATCATTCTCAAGGGCAGCCTCGCAGACTTCATCAGCTTCTTCGATAATCTTTCCGTTTATTTTTTCAGTTCCGCGATGCATCAGTTTGGATACATATGAACTTTCAGGAGAGGCTTTTTTCCGTTCTTTAATAACCTCAAACAATCTGCCAAAAATATCTGTTTCCATACATTTCCTTCTTCAATTACTTCCGGAAAACTCAAAGGCATTCACAAGCAGTGCGAACACCGGAGTTCCGGCTAAGGGCATTTTAAGGGACTATCACCCTTTGTAACCCATAAATTTATTTCTGTTTATTTCTCTATGCGTGACGAGATTAAAAGCCATTTTATTTTAGTCAAGATTTAATGGAAAAAAGGAACAAAAAGGTATAGCACCAACTCCGTCATAAGAATAAAAAATCACTCCCGGATTTCTAATATTATCCCTTTTTTATATTCCACCTGGAAATTATATTGTCAGGATCTATATCCGCTATTGAGTTAAAGATATAATCAGGCTGATAAGGATACTTACTCATAATTTCAAGAGTTGTAACGCCGGAGAGAACAAGGCAGCATGTCATGCCTGCCTCCAGGCCTCCCACTATATCTGTATCCATTCTGTCCCCTATCATGAATGAGTTCATTGTATGGACTTTTAATCTCTTTCTTGCCCAGTACATCATTGCAGGATTCGGTTTCCCCAGAAAATATGCTTTAACACCGGTAACCTTTTCAATCGGAGCAACAAGGGCTCCGCATGCGGGAACAGGGCCCCGCGGGGTGGGACCTGTAATATCGGGATTGGTTGCTATAAATTTTGCCCCCTCCCCTATAAGAAAAGTAGCCTCAATGATTTTCTCGTAATCATACTCTTCAGTTTCACCCACTATTACGTAATCAGGTTTATTATTTGTTAAGGTAACTCCGACTGCTTCCAGTTCTTTTTTCAGGCCTTTCCCGCCGATTACATATGCGCTGAAACTCTTTCTCTGATACCTTAGAAAACTCGCGGTAGCCATTGCAGACGTATAAAAATGTTCAGCTTCCACGTTGATGCCGAGGGCTGAAAGTCTGTCTCTCAACTCCTCCGGCGTATAATATGAATTATTTGTAATAAATAAAAATTTATAATTATTAGCTTTCAGTTTTTCAACAAAATCCGCAGCACCGGGGATAAGATGATTCCCCTTATTTATAACTCCATCCATATCTACAAAGAAAGCTTTCTGATTGCTCAAATCATCAGGAAGTACATTATTCTGAGTCATATAACACCTCCTATTTTTTTATGATAAATTTTTCCGCTTTATTAACAGCATCAGTTACATCTTCTGCTGAATAAATATCGCGAAGGCAGAGTGGCGTGGTGAATCCTTCTCCGGGAGGAAGGACTGCCAGGAGCGGAATCGATTTACTCCCGAGCCTGTTCATCAACGATTCAGCCTGAGAATTTTTACGTGTAATATCAGCCACCATAAACTCAACATCATCCCGCGCAAATAGTTTCTGTACCGTATCTTTTTCAAGAGCTATTTTCTCAACCAGGGAACAGTTCGGGCACCATTCAGCTGTAAATTCCACAACTGTAATTATTCCTTTGTCTCTGTTGCTTAAAATTCTTTCAGGGCTGAAACTGATTCTTTCATGGGCAAAAACTCTTTCAGTAAAAAAGAATTTAAAAGATAAAGCATACCCGAAAACAGCAATTGCCAGTAATATAGTAAAAGACACAATCCTTTTCCATCTTTTCTTATCAATAGAGCCGAACGATCCGTACTGCCATAAACCTATTGCTAAAAATAAAAGAAATAGAACAAGTCCCATTCTGAATGAATCATCAAGAATTCCAAGCAGATAAACAACAGTAAACATCAGAAGGAACCCCATTGCTGTTTCAAAATGTTTCATCCACACCCCGGGCTTCGGTAAAACCCTTAGTAGTGAAGGATTGAGAGCAAGCAGCATATAAGGGAAAGCCATTCCAATACCGACAGATAAAAATATAGTAAAAATAATTCCAGGAGACATGGTAAGTGTCCACGCAAGTGTTCCTCCAAGGAAAGGCCCGCTGCATGGAGTTGCAAGAAGAGTAGCCACTCCCCCCTTAATAAAAGCATCTGTATAGATTCCCCGCGTCTTTGAAACAGTCCTGCCCGCTGCTGAAGGAACATTAAAAGTAAACACTCCGAACAGGGACAATGCCATTGCAAAGATGAAAGATGTCATGACAATTATAAAAATTCTATTCTGGAAAAGGGATCCCCACTTATGGCCTGAAAAAGCAGCAAGCCCGGCAAGCACCAGAAAGCTTGCGATAATCCCGGCCGAAAAAAGCAGTCCCTGAATTACTATAACTTTTTTTTTCTCTCCGGCATTCATAACAAATGACATTATCTTAAGGCTGACAACAGGAAGCACACACGGCATAAAGTTGAGAAGAAATCCCGCCAGCAATCCGAAGATTATTGCTTTAATAAGTCCCGTAACTTCGCCTTCCGGATAATACGGGGTAAATATAATGTCTTCCAGTAGGCCGCTTCCATAACCGGTTATTCTGCTTTCAACCGGAATTTTATTCTTCAGTGTATCTTCTGTAATACTTTTTTTCAGGGGGAGGTATTCACTCATATTGTTCATCATCACCGGACTGCTGGTAATCATCCCCTGCTTTACTTTGACTGGAATTTCAACAGTTCTGTCTGCCGGGATACATGCATCTGACGAGCACATCAGTATTGAAAGATCCGCTTTGATGGAATAATCTCCCGCCGCACTGTTATTTACGGTGAATAAAACAGGTATCCTCACAATCTTTCTGTATATATTTACCGGATCAGGATCACCCTTTGCCTGATATTTTTCTCCATCGGGATACCTGGCTTCCCATGTTTTAATGAATCCGGATTTTTCAATTACAACCTCAGTCGCCTTGCCGATACCTTTCCCTTTAGGATTAGCATATATGTATGAACCTTCAGGTATCTCTACAGCAATAACCGCGACAAAATTCTTCCCCTTTGCCGCAACGACTTCACCTGACGCGTTGTAGACAGTAATTTCTTTAACAGAGGTAAATTCTGCATAAAGCGATTGTGTAAAGCAAAGTGAAACAAAAATTAGTAATAAGGATATTATTCGATTTATTCTGTTCATAACTCAATTAAATATAAGAAATATATTGAGTCAATAAAATAATAAAGGCACAGAACAATAGGAGGCAGCCCCTTGTTCTTTTATCAGTATGAGTTTTGTATTCATTCAAAATTAACGTCAATTTTTCTTGACCATTTCCAAACCCTGTAGTTAATTATCATATTCCCTGAAACGAGGTGTAATATGAAATACCATGAAATAGTTAAAAAAAGCAGAAGTTATAGAAGATTTTACGAGGATAAAGAAATTCCACAACTGGCGCTGCTGAAACTGGTCGATAATGCGAGACTTATACCATCGGCACAGAACCTGCAGCCTCTGAAATATTATATAGTAGAATATGAACAGCGGGACATTGTTTTTCCGCATCTGAAATGGGCGGGATATCTTACAGACTGGGATGGTCCGGTAGAGGGAGAAAGGCCATCGGCGTATATTATAATTCTCTCTGATAAAAAAATTTCACCGAATGTAAAATGGGACCAGGGAATTGCGGCGCAGACAATACTTTTAGGCGCAGCCTCGAAAGAGATGGGCGGGTGCATAATCGGATCAATAGACAGGCCTGCGCTCTCCGCTGCGCTGAATATTTCTGATGATTATACAATTGAACTTATAGTTGCTCTTGGATTCCCTAAAGAGAATGTAATTATTAAAGAAATAGATAACGGCGGGGATATAAAATACTATCGCGACAGCGAAGGGAACCATTATGTTCCTAAACGTAAACTTGCAGATATAATTATCAATAGATGCAAATAGTTATGACTGACGAAGAGTTTATGGAAGCAGCACTCTCACTTGCCGGTGAAGCATACTTGCGTGATGAAATACCGGTGGGTGCAGTGATAGTACAAGACGGAAACGTAATCTCCTCCGGTTCAAATGAAAACAGGGAAAAAAATGACGCAACACTTCATGCCGAGATTATCGCGATAAAAAAAGCATCTTTATATCTGAACAATGAAAGACTTACCGGATGCGATCTGTACGTGACAAAAGAACCATGTGCAATGTGTGCCGGAGCGATAGTCCATTCGAGAATCAGGCGTGTAATAATCGGAACAGAGGATTCGAAATACGGTGCGTGCGGTACAGTGCTTGACGTCTGCGGAAACAGCAGGATGAATCATATCCCGGAAATCCAATTCGGCATACTCCGGGAAAAATCATCATCCCTGCTTAAAAAATTCTTTCTTGAAAAAAGGCTGAAAACAAAAATATCTTCTTAATCCCTGCACAAAAAATCTGTACTTACTCCCTCTTTCAGTTTAAGAAGAACCAGAGGGATAGACTGTGTGTTGCCCAGGTCATTTTTTTTGTTTACTTTTGCCCGTACTTTAACAGAACGTGGTTCAAACATTGGATGTTCAAATTTAATCTGAAACTCAACATGATCGTCTGCGCTCATTTTCTCTTCAATATATCTTGGCCAGAAATGGAAATATCCTCTTGTAGCCTTTGCTGCGACATAAGGATTTTTCCATCCGAGATCCATCATTTCAGCCGGCTCATCTTCATACAGAAGGGTAATTTTCAATTCGGGAATAATTGACAGAGTTGTCTCTTCAAGAGCTTCACCCATCATATGCGGTATAAGGCCGGACAGCTTTTCACTCTCGCCTTTTTTTTCATCAAATTCAGTAGATCTTCTTTTGCTGAAAATCCCTATTGCCTCATAAGTTAAAAATAAAATATCAGTGTGCTCCTGGTATTTCAGTCTGGGATCAATCCTGCTGTGAATAATCCCCCTTTCACCTGTTACATATCTCGTGGGGACCCTGTTAAGTACATATGCGATTATATCATTTCGATGGAATTTAATACTTTTAAAATCTTCTTCTTTTGCCAGAACTTCATCGACAATATCTTTAACTATCATTTCAATAAGATTAAAAAATTCCATAATAAACCACAGCCCCCTTACCCTTTATTGTATTGCTTACAAAAACCAGAGGTGATATTTGTTTACGCCGTGTCAAAAGTACGGCGTATATAAAAATTACCCGCGATTTTTTATATTATTACCCTTTTTCTTAAAACATATATCCAGTACTTCTATTATATCACTGACAGGATGAAATGTCAGCCCTTTTTTTACATAATCCGGAATATCTTCGAGATCTTTTCGATTATCAGAAGGGATGATTATATGTTTAATATTTACTCTTTTTGCCGCGATGACCTTTTCTTTGAGTCCTCCTATCGGAAGAACTTTTCCTGAAAGTGTAAGTTCACCAGTCATGGCCAAATCGTTACGCGCCATAATACCTGTTATCATGGAGTAGATTGATGAAGCCATAGTAATGCCGGCTGAAGGGCCATCCTTTGGAGTCGCCCCTGCGGGTACATGCAAGTGTATAAGATAGTTATCGAAAATATTTCTCGCCTTTTCATCATCCTGAAGGAGATGATTTATATAAGTATATGCGATGTTTGCTGATTCAGTCATAACCTCGCCGAGCTGGCCCGTAAGTTTAAGCCCGGCTCCGCTCTTTGCTTTAACTGCGATTGATTCAATAGTAAGGGTAACACCTCCGAGAGAAGTCCATGCAAGTCCCGTTACAATCCCCGGTTTGTTGATCACCAGCATTTCCTCTTCCTGGTAAACTTCGGTTCCGAGATACTCCCTTATCTGTTCATCAGTTAGAGGTGCATCAGGGATAGGTTTTTCCCTCGCAACAAGAGTCGCCGTTTTTCTGCATATTTTTTCTATGTTCCGCTCAAGGTTACGTACACCGGCCTCTCTCGCCCAGCCGTTTATTATATTCAGGTAGCCGTTTTTCTCGATTCTGATGCTGTTTTTAACAAGACCATGCATTTTCAATTGTTTGGGGAGGAGATACTTACGCGCGATCTCGTATTTTTCCATTGCTATATAACCGGAAAGACGTATGACCTCCATCCTGTCTGCAAGAACCTGAGGAATTGTGTCCAGAGTATTTGCCGTTGTAATAAAAAGCACATCGGAAAGATCAAACGGAAGGTCGAGGTAGTAATCTCTGAACTCCACGTTCTGTTCCGGGTCAAGAACTTCAAGAAGAGCCGACGCCGGGTCACCCTGGTAGCTCTGACCCATTTTATCTATCTCGTCGAGCATAAAAACAGGATTATTGGTTTTGCTTATTTTAAGCCCCTGTATAATTTTACCAGGCATAGCGCCGATATATGTTCTTCTGTGCCCCTTAATCTCAGCCTCATCCCTCATGCCGCCAAGTGATATCCTGAAAAATTTTCTGTTGAGAGCGGAAGCAATGGATTTACCTAAAGAAGTCTTTCCGACCCCTGGAGGCCCCACCAGGCATATAATCGATCCACGCGCATCGGGCTTGATTTTTCTAAGTGCTATAAATTCGAGTATCCGCTTTTTTACATCTTCAAGGCCGTAATGGTCGCGGTTGAGAATTTTCTCCGCCCTGTCAAGGTCAATTGAATCAACCGTGGCTTTATTCCATGGAAGAGAGAGTACTGTATCAATATAATTTTTCCCGACAGAATATTCTGATGAAGAGGGGTCCATGAAAGTAAATCTATCAAGCTCCTCTATAATTTTATCATGAACTTCACCTTTAAGTTTAAGCTCCTCGAGCTTTTTCCGCATTTCTTTTACTTCAGCGCTTTTTTCATCCTCTTCAAGGCCCAGCTCTGTCTTTATCGCCTTGAGCTGCTCGCGAAGAAAAAATTCTTTCTGCTGCTTGTCTATCTTCTCGCCGATCTGGTGCTGAATCTTTTTCTGGACATCAACAACCTCCATCTCCTTATGAAGCAGGTGAAGAACTTTTCCCAGGCGGCTCCTTACATTGATTGTTTCAAGAACATCCTGGTATTCGTGTTTTTCTATATTAAGAAGTGAAGTAACAAAGTCGGCAATCTTCCCCGGCTCTTCAACATTGAGCATGGTCAGTTTCATCTCTTCAGTAAAAAGAGGATTGTTGTCTGACAGAAGTTTAAGCTGGGAGAGAACCTCACGTGTATAAGCTTTAATTTCCATCTTCGCTTTTTTATCAACAACATCATCAAGGTATTCAACTTCAGCGAGAAGATTCTTTTTCTTCTCAATCGCGTCCTTGATTCTGAATCGTTTTACACTGTTTATCAGAACATTAATTCCCCCGTCAGGAAGATTAATCTTTTTAAGTATCCTCGCGGCAGTCCCGTATGTGTAAAGGTCTTCAAAATTTATTTCTCCCTTGTCATCATCTTTTATCAGTACAAGTCCTATTGTCCTTGACTCATTTAAAACACGGTCAATAATTTTGGTAAACCTGCCGTGAGATATAATCAGAGGTGTAACAATTCCAGGGAAGATCGGGCGGTATCTGATCGGTATCAGGTAGAGCTGTTCGGGAAGAACGTGGTCAATAGAAATAAGATCCCCTTCCAGAAGATCAGCGTCTATTGTAAAATCGCTTCCGTCATTCATTATATCATCTATATCCATCATATAATTCTCCAGATTATTCATAACTGTTAACTGCAACCCTGCATAAACTGCCGGTAAAGACATTTCGCCGCGGCAGGGCACGGCGTAAACAATAATTATCCATATTATTCGAGAATTTACTACTAAATATTCAAGCAGGCATTAATCAAGGATTTTTTCCTGCTTATAATAATAAAGAATTCTGCTCAAGAGAACAAAGGCCTGGCCTGTAAGTATACTTTGCCATTCCGGCTGCAGCATGATGGAATACCGAAATCACATACACCTGATTTTGTAAGGAGATTCCGGTATTTGCATGTTTGGAAAACGCAAAACCGGAATGACAAAATCAATAAACACGGACTTTTGAGACAGGCCCTTGCTTTTTACTTTCTGTCCGAACAGACTGGATATAATCATAAACCGCAAAAAAAATTTCATACCATTATCAATAGTTTAATAAAAATTCCTGAATAAGTAAAAAATTTTATCCTCTCCCGGTTTTAAAACGTAATAGTTTAAAAAAATAAGACCGGTATATAATGAAATTAATTCTGATATTTTCTTTCCTGACAATTTTCCTCCCCCATATCATTTCAGCCGGGCCTCTGATTAATGAAATTTCAGCAGGAGGAAGCAGTGACTGGGTGGAACTTACACTTTCCGGGGACACCCCGTCATGTGACATATCGCAGTATTTTGTTACAATGTATTACGGTACAAATGAAAAAATAGCTGACTCGGCAGTAACTCTTCGGAACCGGAACATTCCGGAAACTCCTTATGATGATAGATTCGCTGTAGTTCATTTTACGTCCGTACCATATGACGATGAGACAGATGCAACAGGCGATACTAACGGAAACGGAGTCTTCGATCTTTACTGCTGCAACTACGGTCTCTGGAATACAGATTGTGTTGTCTCAATCGACAGCGATGATATACACACAAATGGAGGAATACTCGATTTCGCGGCCTTCAGCAACAGGGATGGCTCCATGAACAGCACCATTGAAGGTTATATCAATACCGCTGCTTCGGCCGGAGAGTGGACAACCTGCGCGAGTACCAACATTCAGGAATGTACTGTTGATATCGGGAAATACGGACTAAACAGTTACTCGACAATATCAAGAATAAATAAAGGCGACACCAATTCCCCTGATGATTTTGCCGTCACACCATATTCAACACCCGGCAGGGAAAATATAATCAATACCGATAAAGGGAAGAGAAAATTATTCCGCACAGAATCAAAAGAGTCAACTCACAGCTACGGAAGAGGGCCAATCCGGCTGGCGGTTTTTCTTTACGAATCGTGCAGCATTAAACTGCGGATATTTAATTCAACAGGATTTACAGTCTACTCTTCCGATCTGAAAGAGGATTTAAGTCCGGGTTACTATACATTTTACATACCGGAGGCAAAACTCCGCGGAAAGATTCTCACAGGCCTTTACCCCGTAAAGATTGAAGCCGCAGGGAAAAGTTCCAGATCAGAAACAGCCACTATATTTCTTGTAATAGTCAGGAAAAGATGATGAATCTCAGCCTGATATTCTATGCAATGATGATCTGCCAGACTGCCTTTGAATACAAAACCGGCAGCCCCGATTCACTCTTTCCTGTGCAGAGCGCGGTGCACGATTACTCATCCCCTGTTGTTATGATGACACCGGCACTGCTCCCCTTCGCAGACGGATTGCTTCTTAACAGTAATGCCGGCAGGCCTTACTCGGAAGAAATTCTTACCACGGGAGGTTCCTCGGTTCAATACGGAGACGGAGATTACGGAGTCCAGATGTCATGGAACACGTTCGGTGCAGACTTTTACAGGGAGCATATCTTTTCTGTTAAGGCAGGATATTCCATCCTTCCATTTCTTCATGCAGGGATTACGGAAAACCTCTACATTCTTAAAATTGCAACGAGCGAACTCTCACTTGAAAAAAGAGAGACAGATACAGATTTTGCTTTTCTATTAACTCCGTTTACATGGTTTAACGCGGCGGTCATCCAGACAGGTATTGTGTCTCTTATCGACGGGCGTAACAGCGATATTATCTACCCGGAACGCTCTGCAGGAATTCTCCTTAAACCGGGAAAGGGATTCTCGCTTACATGGAACATTACGGATACGGCTGTAGAGAAAGTAAATACTTTCACTGCTGCGGTAAATCCCACATCATTCTTTTCTGTAAAAGGCGGATACTGCAGAGAAAACTCTTCATTCGCAGCGTCTTTCGGAGTTTTAGCTGAAAAATTTTTTGTATCGTATGGATTAAAATATCATCCCTATCTCGGGTATACTCATTCAATCGGAATTACCTGCGCATTAAAACCGGAAGTCGAAAGTCTCGACTACGGGAGATCTCTCTTTTCTTCAGTTAAAAAAAAGATAAATATCAAAACAGCAGCATTTGATGACCTTGAACAGATTGAGGGACTAACCCGTCTGTCTGCTGAACGAATAATTCTGTACCGCCAGAAAATCGGCCCCGTTACCGAGAAAGCCCTGATGCAGATCGGTTTGACCGGAGAAGAGATAGATATTGTCGAAAAGAATGTATACGGACTGGAAAGAACTTCCAGGAACAAGGAGGGTGAAAAAGATTTCAAAAAATTCAAAAAGAAGCCTCCACGCAGCGAGAGGATAAAACAAAAATTCCGTGAACTGATCAGCAGAGGTATACCGGCTTTTCCAGCCATCACATATAGTGAACTTTCAGAGAAAAACGAAAGAGATGAATTTAATAACCGCCTTAATAATGATCGTTCGCTCAGCGAAGAACAGAAAAAACTTATTGAGAAAACATGTTCCGAATAATTTCAGAAGGAAAATATTCCCGTATAACCCGTTTATGGTTAACTATATTAATAGTAATATTCTCCGCGGAAATATTACCGGGCAAAAATTACGAGGTGGAAATAAAAGGCGGAGTAAGCAGTGAAGTTCTCGATTATGAAAATGATCTGGAAAAAATTGTAGTCCGCGGAGGAACATCCGTTAAGCTTTCGGAAACATTCAGCTTTGACTTTACTACTCTGCGCAACCTGGATGATAAAACCTCCAGCTGCACGTGGAACATCGAAGTAAAAGATATATCAGGCTTTATGGACTTTACATCGGGAAACTACAATCTCCACTTCGGCTCCGGATTGATGATGGGGAAACCATCCTACTCTTCAAAAGATCCCTTTACAAAAAAAATATCTATAGCAAAAGACCAGACCATCTCTCCGTCGAAAGGGGGCAATCCCGAATATTCTTTTTACGGTGCTGCTCCCGATTTCCATAAAACTTTTGAAAATTTCAAAATGTATTTCATCCCTTTCTTCTCAGTTCAAAGAAGGTTCATTTCCTGCGAATCATTAGAGGCCGGTGTTATTGACTCATCACTATATACATTAAATACAAAAACACGTAAAAGCGGAAACAACACAGAACCGGTTAGCATAATAAACTATGGCGGAGTAAGCGGAATTCAGGCTTCTGAACTGTTCAACATTCAGGCCTACTATTTTGAAACAGATCTTAAAGGTGATTCAGGAGAAGATATATTGTGGGACAGGGATAAATACTACGCAGGCGGAGGCATCGACCTGATCCGTAACTCCGGGTTATTCGCAGAGTATGCTGACAAAAATATTTCATTCTTTATTGAACCTGCAGTGTCGTCAATTGAAAGTGAAAAAACTGTAACAAATTTCGCGCTGGCATGGGGGATCGGAATCCGGAATTCAATAATGAATTTCGCGATGAAGGGAAAAAACTGCGGTACAAATTTTCACTCGGAATATTCATCCGGAAGCAGGTCACCGGAAAGAATATGGGAGGCAAGGTGCGGAATTTATCCCGTTAAATTTCTTGAAACCGGATTCACTCTCTACAGTGAAAAAGACCTTACTCCGTCGTATAACAAAGACTATATAGAAGGATCTATTCAGGAGGAGATTTTTGCAGCAATGGGCGCCGGCCCTATGGATATAACTCTCGGACTGCGAAGGAGAGAACATTACTCTACAGACAGAAAGGATACAGTAGACCAGGGAAATCTGTCAGCGGCAGTCTCTCCGTCGGACAGATTTCACCTTAAAATAAAAACTTCAGCACAGAAAAATTATGATGAAATATCCTACATATACGGCGGCGAGTTAAAATTTTTATTTCTGGGATACATGAGGCTCTCTCTCGGTTATACACGAATAATTATTAATGGCGAGATGCCGTTCTATACCGTCATAACTCCCTCATCAGAGCACTCGTCAATTACCGGGTTCAGAGAATCGGGACATGGAGGGTCAATGAATTTAAGATATAAAAAAGGAAAGAATTCATTTTATATAAGAGGAACCATTATTAAAACAGGATCTGATAATGAATGCCAGATTGAATCAGCCCTGGTTCTCGTTTTTTAGTGTATTATATATTTCAACAGATTTTTCCTGAAGTATTTCACCTGTATTCATATCGGGATGATCAAGAACAATTTCAAGGAGTTCGTGAAGTATTCTTCCAATCACCGGTCCCGGGTTTAAACCGAATTTTTCCATAATAACATTGCCGTCAATATTCAGATCTCTTACAGTAATGGCATTTTCCGCTTCAATTACTTTATCTATACGGCTCTGAAGCTTCATAATCGGTTCAGGAAGACCGCTCCGTGAACCGTTCCCGATTCTGTCGGCTTCCCGTAAAACAAAAAGATCAGGAATATTCTCCACGCCGACCTTCCGCATGAATCGTCTTACGGCACCGTCACTCCAGTCATCGGTATAGTGGAACATGTGGTTAATTACAAGATTATTTACGGTTTCAATTTCAATATTGGAGAATTTAAGCCTTTTCAGAATCTTTCTCACCAGACGCGCACCGATTACTTCGTGATTATAAAAAGTATAATCGCCGTCATCCCCGACTCTCCTGGTACTGACTTTTCCTACATCATGCAGAAGGGCCGACAGTCGGATAAGCGGCTTATCAGCGGGAGCGGCATCGCAGGAGTAAAGACTATGGTAATATATATCATGAACATGAAATTTATTCTGATCGATTTCATAGCAGCTGTCGAGCTCAGGGAGCCATAGTTTAAGCAGGCCCGATTTTCTCATGCATTCAAATCCGATAGAAGGGAGCCCTGAATTTAAAAGTTTCATAAGCTCATCCCTTACCCTTTCAGCAGATACCATGGCTGATATGTTAAGAGTTTCACCTATCGCTTCGAAAGTCTTCTCTTCAATAATAAATCCGAGTTTAGCCGCAAATCTACAGGCCCTGAAAGTTCTCAGGCCGTCTTCACTGAATCTCGCAAGCGGATCTCCGATTGTACGGATAATCCCTTTATTCAGGTCATCCATTCCGCCGACATGATCTATGACTTCATCCTTTTTTAAATCGTATGCCATTCCATTGATTGTAAAATCTCTTCGCATCACATCTTCATCGAGAGATTCCGCGTAGTGTACTATCTCCGGCCGCCGCCCGTCAAGATACTTTCCGTCGGATCTGAATGTTGTAACCTCAAACTCCAGTCCTTTAACCAGTACAGTAACAGTGCCGTGTTTAATACCGGTTGGTATTACTCTCTTGAACATTTTCATTACCTGTTCCGGCCTGGCGTTAGTGGCAAAATCATAATCATAGATTTCATAACCGAGTATCAGATCGCGGACACATCCGCCGATGAGGTAGCATTCAAAACCATTTTTATAAAAGGTATTGACGAATTCACTCAGCCGGCCGTAAAAATCTTCCGGAATTTTCAGGTCTTTTATTTTCATATTATTAATTTTCATTTTATATTATCGGGAATTCTCTTCTGCCGGTAATATTTTCATCCCTTTTTGTCCCGGGATGTTATTTTATTTTCGGCAGTAATTTTTTTATTGTTACAATATTAACCACTTAAAATTCAATATATCATCAGTCAATAAGGAAATTTAAAAGATGGAAGGAGGAGTAACATCGGTATAAATTATTTGAAAAGAATTATGTTTTAAATCAGTGCCCTCACCCGTTCTTAGCTAAGGCTTGCACACCATCTCCCCGTCTTCTGCCGGGAGATGGTTTAACTTAATAAATATGTTTCATATTAACCTCCCCTTCTCCTGTACCAGGGAGAAGAGGCCGGGGGATGAGGGCAATAATAATCAGAACCTACCTGATATCACTCCCGGCATAAGGCCTCGCATGGATGTATTGAGAAAGTTCCGACTCATGGTTATACACAGTATTTTCTCTGTACGAATCGTAAGATGTGACAGAAAAATAATAGAGCACAGTATTCTCTATTGACGGGTAAACAAGAACATTTCTGGTATCGGAAATTTTGTTCTCTTCTACTACCGCATTATCTATTTTAACAGTGATATAATTCCCTTCAGCCATTTCATTAGTAATCTTTTTACCGTTTATTACTGTAATAATTCCGTCGTATGTCCCTTTCTTTGTACCGTAATAAATCTTATACCCGCCAAAATCAGTTTCAACGTTTCTTTTCCACTTAAGTATAATATATTTATCACCTGTTCCGCCGATTTCAAAAGATAAAGGAACTGCAGGCGGATGATCAACTCTATATTTAATCACCACTTTCTTCATAACAGGAGACTTATCTCCTTCGGGAGATGCCGTGAGATGGGCTCTCCACTGAAAATATTTCCCGCGGAGATACTCCCCGTCATCACCCCTCATGGCAAAGATCTTTTTCTGGCCCGGAGTAACCTTATACCATCTTACAGATGAATCTTTATCGCTGAAATATTTATCCGCCACCCTTAATTCCATCCATATAAAAGTTCCGGGGTTTAAAATTTCCTCCCATGAGAAATCTGTTATGGCGGTACCTGTCGAAGCGAACTCCTTCACCGGGCTTGTAATCACACCCTCTCTGTTATAAGGGATACGTCCGGCATATTCAGAACCTTTATGTTTAGAAAGGGCAATATCTGTACTCTCTTTTAATTCATTGTAATGTTTGTAGGAAATTCTAAATTCATCAATAAGGCCGTTATAATTCTTTCCGATAACCGCAAGAGGAAGGTCCGTCCCCCTGCTGCTGCCGTCTTCATTATCTATATAACCGAATAACGGAGTATAAACTTCACTGAACGATCCACCCGTTACCGTCATGTATGCAGCATCCTCTTCGCTGTCATTAATCAGTTTAGCAAGCTTGCCGCTTCCTCTGTCAAAACTGAGGCTGAAATGATACCATTCTCCCCTGTTCAGTCTGCCGCCTCTTACCAGTGAAACACTTTTAAGCGCACCCGCCGGAGTTCTGAACATATTGTACAGATATACCGAGACACCACGGTCTTTCAGTTTTATTTCAATCCCCTTTTTCATACCGGAAAAATATCCCAGTCTTGAAAAAAGAATACTTCCGTTTTTAAATTCTGCCGCATTGAATCTGAACTCAATGTTGAACGACCCCAGATCTTCAGTACTGCCGAGCCATAAACCTTCTGAAGTATCAATCATCACGCAATGGTCGCTTTTAAAAAAAGACGCACAGCCGTTTCCGACGCCTTCTCTCACAAACTGGTAGCCGGCAGAATAAATATTATATTTTCTCGAATCATCTTTGACATATTTATCCGGTTCCTTATCAAATTTCAGGAGTACATCTGTGGAAAACGGATCAGCATGTTCACTGTAATTTATATCATTAATTACATACCCGGTTGTTCCGTCAGGCATAGATTTTTTAACCGCATTGTGAAGCGACTTTTCCGGAAGATCTGTAATTACAAGGACATCTGTGGCATTCCTTGATGGAGCCATAAACTGAATAACACAAATAAGAAGTATAATTATTTTAAAATGAGTGGTTTTCATAAATACTTTATCGGCAGAAATCCTTTCAGGATTCAATTTTTCCTATTTTTAAAACTCTCTTTTCATGCCTTCCCCCTTCAAAAGAGGCTTTAATCCAGACATCTGCAATCCTGATGGCAAGGTCATCCCCTATAACCCGCGCACCAAGAGCAAGAATGTTCGCATCATTGTGCCGTCTCGACATCTCGGCCATGAATTCATTACAGCAGAGAGCCGCTCTGGCTCCTTTAACCTTATTAGCAGCAATGGATATTCCTATTCCTGTACCGCAGATTACAATTCCGGCTTCCGCTTCTCCTGAAACAACCTTCTCCGCGGCAAGGACAGCATAATCAGGATAATCACATGACTCCTCAGTGTGTGTCCCCACATCAATAAATTCGTGTTCAGCAAAATGTTTTTTCAGAATATTTTTTAATCTGAACCCCGCATGGTCAGATGCTATTGCTATTTTCATAATAACCTTCCGTATATAATTTCATCTAATTCAAAGAATTTAAAACTGCCTGGAAA
>Ga0116171_10001178_pt1 | contig 26488 bp, 23 predicted proteins | sample AD_JPNHW2_MetaG_FD_89798 | JGI IMG/M metagenome (GOLD analysis project Ga0116171, IMG submission 89798) | Active sludge microbial communities of municipal wastewater-treating anaerobic digesters from Japan - AD_JPNHW2_MetaG | ecosystem: Engineered > Bioreactor > Anaerobic > Digestate | place...
AGATATTTCCAAATAACCTGCTATGAGAATATTTTTTCGTTTTGTTCTCTTTTCTTTTTTGGTTGTAATTTTCTTTTCTTGTGTAAAAAAAGAAGAAAATTATACGCCAAAACCTCGAGGATATTTTAGAATAGAACTCCCGGAACATTCATACCGGCATTTAGATACTACGCTTCCATTTGCTTTTGATTATTCAAAGAATGCTGTTCTAACTTATTCTAAAAAAGAAAATGGGAAATATTGGATTGATATTACCTATCCTCAATTTAACGCAAGTTTTAACATCACCTATATCCCCCTTGATAATAATTTAAGAGATTTGGCCCTTGCGGAAGAAAAGATGATCAAGTTTCATGTTGATTACGGAAAAGCAGATGATGTTGAGTTTTCTTTAATCGAAGATGCTGAAAGCCATCTATCGGGAAGACTTTTTGATATTGCTGGAAAAGAGGTTGCCTGCCCTTTACAATTCTGGTTAACTGACAGTACAAATCATTATTTAAGGGGGGCTCTCTATTTTAATTTTGCTCCGAATAACGACTCTCTTCAGCCGGTGATTAATTATTTGAGGACAGATGCATTACATTTGATTAATTCTTTTAGTTGGAAATAATTGGGGCTGTTTTTCGTTTTTGAAATTTATTAACTTGATTTCTTAAATATAATCGGTATGAAAAAAAAGATTATTATTTCTTTAGCGGTTTTAATAATTATTGCCATTGTTGTTGTAATAGTTGTTGTTATGCATAATAGAACGCAGAATCATACACCCAAAGTCAACAAAACAGAACTCTCAACTATAAAAAAGAATATTCATATCGAAATTAAAAGATATGAAATGGATTTGTTTTCGCTGGATGTAAATAATCTTGCCCACGGATTGGAAAAACTATCCAAGAAATATCCAAGCGTCTTTATTCCGGAAGGTGTATGGAAAAATCCGCAAATGATAAAACAGCTTCAGGGTTTTTTGCAAGACCCTATTATTCAAGATATTTATAAAAATGTCATGACTGTTTATCCTAATCTTGACGATATTACCTCCGAAATTGAAGGGGCGCTTAGTTATTATAAATACTATTTTCCCAATGCCACAATTCCCGCATTCTACTCTTTAGTCCCTGGTATAGACTTTATGTCTCCTTCCGTATATGCAATTGAAGATAGCCTTTTTATCAATCTGGACATGTATTTGGGACCAGAAAATAAATATTATAACAACTCAGGAATGCCTCTCTTTATAAGTGAAAGATGTGATAAAAAATTCATAGCTATAGATTGCTTTAAAAAAGCTTTAGTCTATAAACATTTGCCAAAACAAACCCCCGTTTCCCTTTTGGATAATATTATTTATGAAGGTAAAAAACTATATTTCACAGAGCTTCTTTTTCCTGATAAACCTTCCGAAGATATTATTGGATATAAACAAGAAAAATTTACTTGGGCTGAAAATAATCAAGCTGAAGTATGGAATTTCATAATTCAAAAAAATCTTTTGTTTTCAACAGAAGAAAAAAACATAACCAATTATGTTGGTGAAATGCCGTTTACAAAACCTTTTTCAAACAAATCTCCGGGTAGAATGGGGGCCTATATTGGCTGGCAGATTATTCGTTGCTATGTGAAATCTCATCCCGAAGTTTCTTTAGAAAGTTTAATGCAAAATACTGATTCTCAGGATATTTTAAATAAGTCCGGCTTCAAGCCAACAAAAAGATAAACAATGTTTTAGGAAAAAAATAAAAAGTTATTAACAATACTTGACAAATAATAATTTTACTTTATCTTTGTCCTGAATTTTAAAACTAACTAACTATGTCTGGAGTAAACAAAGTAATTCTAATCGGTCGCTTGGGAAAAGATCCCGAAATCAGGGCTTTTGAAAATGGAATAAAAAAAGCATCATTTTCATTGGCCACCTCTGAATATTACAAAGATAAAGAGGGTAAAAAAATTGAACAAACAGAATGGCATAATATTGTTTGTTGGCGAAACCTCGCTGAATTTGCAGAACAATATTTAACCAAGGGAAAGCTTATCTTTCTGGAGGGGAAGCTTAAAACCCGCTCCTGGGATGATAATGGAACAAAAAAATATTTTACGGAAGTTGAAGCTAACAACTTCACTATTCTTAGCAGCAAGGTTGATGAAGAGAAACCAACGGAATCCAAAATAAATTTAGATTCATCACCAGCAACTACTATTGTTACCGGAGATGATGGTTCTGAAAATTTTTCTGATGATTTGCCTTTCTAGGGTTTGTGTATACACTTTATTTGAAAGAGGAGTTAACGCTCCTCTTTTTTTATGCTCTTTACAACAAATAGAAATGAAAAGTTAACTATCTTTGCAAACTTTTAGGCCTTGTAGTTCAATGGATAGAACGGAAGTTTCCTAAACTTTAAATTCGGGTTCGATTCCCGGCGAGGCTACAAATAAGTTGCTTATTTTTAAGATGTTATGAAATTTTGTTTCTAAGGCTATTTTTTTGATTATTCCATGTCTAAATATCAAAAATTTTTAAAAGCTTTTTATTTTTGATTTTTTTGAATCTAGCCTTTTAACTTGTTGTTTATTAGCGTGTTATAAAAATGGATGATTATTTCTTTTCAATGGCGAAGATAAATCATAAGGGCGGCAATGTCTGAAGGGTTCACTCCACTAATCCTTGAAGCTTGCCCAAGATTGCCGGGTTTAATCTTAGCCAATTTTTCTCGCGCTTCCATTGACAATGACGAAAATTGATAATAATCAGTCTCCGGTGAAATTTTTATATTATCAAGTTGTGTCATCTTTTGTGCAAGCTCCTCTTCTTTAAGAATATAATTAGCATATTTAATGAGTGTTTCTGCATTTAGAATTTCCTCCTCTTTTGCTTCAATTAGTTTTAAAAAATTACGAAGCGGTTCTGCATATTTTATGAGATCTTCGATGGTAACCTGTGGCCGAAGAAGTAAAGAGTCATATTTAATTTTTTGTGTAAGCGGGGGTGTTTGCTGTGATTTTAAAAATTCATTAATATTAAGAGGATCTGCATGATTAGTTTTTAAAAAATGAATGATAACCTTTTGTTTTTCCTTTTTGTTTATCATTCTATCCAAATAATAATCAGAAATTAATCCTAACTTATGGCCAATAGGAGAAAGCCGTTCGTCAGCATTGTCTTGTCGAAGTAAAATCCTATATTCTGCGCGAGAAGTAAACATTCTGTATGGATCCTGAACTCCTTTTGTCACTAAATCATCTATTAGGACTCCAATATAAGCCTGATCTCTGCCCAATATAAGTGGCTCTTCTCCCTTTAATGATTGCGAAGCATTAATTCCTGCAATTAGGCCTTGGCAAGCGGCTTCTTCATAACCTGTAGTTCCATTAATTTGCCCTGCAAGATATAAATTTGATAAAATATTTGATTCCAGAGAGAGCTTCAGTTGAGTCGGATCAAAAAAATCATATTCAATTGCATAGCCCGGGCGTAATATCTTTGCATTTTGCATCCCGGGTATAAATTTTAAAGCATCATACTGTACTGATTCCGGAAGGGAAGAAGAAAACCCATTTAGATAAAATTCGTTGGTGTTGGATCCTTCCGGTTCCAAGAAAAGTTGATGTCTGTCCCTTTGCCCAAAACGCTGAATCTTATCTTCAATAGATGGGCAATACCTGGGACCCTGACCCATTATTCTGCCATTAAATAGGGGTGATAAATCAAATCCTGTCTTTAAAATATCATGTGTTTTAGAATTTGTATAAGTTATCCAACAACTCAACTGATGTGTTAAGCCCGGAGTATCAGTAAAAGAAAATTTTCCGGGATTGTCATCTCCTTTTTGTTCTTCCATTTGAGAAAAATCCACACTACGACCATCTATTCTAACCGGTGTGCCGGTTTTAAGTTTGCGAACATTAAATCCAAGGTCTTGTATTTGATCGGATAAAAAGGAAGATGCGGGTTCCCCGAGTCGGCCTCCGGAAAAATTAATTTCTCCAATATGAATTTTCCCATTAAGAAAAGTGCCATTCGTTAGAATAATTTTTTTGGCAAAAATAGAAAGTCCTTGTAGCGTCTGAACACCCAAAACCTTATCCCCGTCCACCAGGAGTTTCTCCACTGTGTCTTGACGCAAATCAAGATTATTTTGTGTTTCTATAATCCTTTTCCAAAAAAGAGAAAAAGCATATTTGTCACATTGTGCACGAGGACTCCACATTGCGGGTCCTTTTGACCTATTTAACATTCTAAATTGAATCATGGTGTTGTCTGTTACAATCCCGGACATTCCACCAAGAGCATCAATTTCTCTGATTATTTGACCTTTTGCAATTCCTCCCATTGCAGGATTGCAGGACATTTGAGCCACTAAAGCCAGATTCATTGTAATTAGCAACGTTTTGGATCCCAGTTTGGCTGCAGCCACCGCAGCTTCACATCCTGCATGCCCCGCTCCAACCACAATAATATCATATGCTAAATTCATTTTCCTTGTGAAACAAAATTATAATTGGTTAATCTTCTTTTAATTAACAATAGTTTGGGAAATTTGTTTGAACAAATTAATTGCCCATTCTTCCTTCTTTCTCATATTTAAAGCTGCGTTTTTGGTTTTGTCTTTATACCCACAAAGATGAAAAATTCCGTGCGACAAAACTCTCAGAAGTTCATCCTGAAATGTTGCTCCAAATATTTCAGAGTTTTCTCTTACCCTTGTTATACTTATATATATGTCTCCTGAAAGCACCCCTTCATTGCTATAATCAAAAGTAATGATATCAGTAAAATCATCGTGCTTGAGAAATTGCTGATTGATTTTTAACAGGTATTTATCATCACAAAAAATGTAATTAATTTCTCCCGTTTTGAAATGCTCACATGCAATAATTGATTTAATCCAGTTTTTATATGAATTTTTTGAGGAAAGAGTAAAAGTAGTTTCAAAATTAAATCTTATCATTGCCGTATATATTGCCCCCCTAAACAGATCTTTATCACCAACTCTATTTTTGATTGGCTTCTGATGTTTTAGTTCTTCTTAATAGAATTTGTTTTTTCAATTTGCTTTTCTTTTGTAATGGTTCTTAGGGATTTAATATAGGGTTTCACGTGAAATTCCATGTAAAGCTCCTTGTCGTCTTCTTTAAACTCAAGCTCATCCACTAAGAGCATCGAAAAAAGAGGGTCTTGTAAATTATTTTCTTCAGAAAACTGAATGTCTTGTTTTAATTTTATCAAAGATTTGTTAGCTCCTATTATAACTGCGATTTTTTCAGGTTCTACCAAAAAATTTATTGTTATCCTAAAATCCTCCTGAGAGGAATCAATAATGTATTCAAGAATATTCTCTATAGCCATGGAGATTGTTCCAAAATGATCTTGCAATTGAAACTCCTCGCTAATGTTTTCTACCATTCTTAATGTTTCAAACTGTGCGGTAGTTGGGTCTGAAACGGTTAATTCAAAATTATACATGGCTTTTCTATTCTATGTTAAATAAATATTTGGTTACTTTATCCTTATAATAATAATTGAGACTTGGTGGCATGCGGTTAAGCATTTCGGTCTGCTTTTGATTATCTTTGTCTATTTTCCACTCTCTTGGAGGGTTGGGGTTTTGAATATCTTTACCTTCTATAGATTCTCTTTTTTCTTCTTTTTCGCGTTGCATATCTGCTTTTTCGCTTTCAAGCAAACGGGTTTCAATATTTTTTTGTCGATTAATGGTTTGTTGTGTGATGGTTTTATTTACCAACTCTTTTTCGGTCTTTTCCATCTCTTTTATTAACTGATCTATCGTTTTATCCCCTATTCCCTTATCTGATTTAAGCTGGTTTTGGTAATCTTCCATCATTTTGCGAATAGCTTCTTGTTGCGCCGCCATTCTTGCAAACTGCTCATTAATACTTTGCCGACCTTGTTGCTGGGGCTTTCCGGGGCTGTTTTCTCCTTGCTGTTCCATAGACCTTTTTAATGCTTCCATTTGTCTGTTTAATTGCTGTTGGAGTTCTTTTGCAGACTTTGGCTTTCCCTTACCTCCCGGATTACTGCAAGAGCCTTTTCCGCTTTTTTTATTTTTGCAATTTTTACATTCACTCTCTTTTTTCTTCATCTCTTTCATTGACTCGGCAAGCATTAAGGACAAATTATTCATGGAAGTGAGAACAAATTGTTGATTCGTTGCGGCTTGCTTTAGTTGGCGGTTGTTAATATTGGTTTGTGCCTGCATCAAATATTCGTTAATTTTGGTCACTTCTCTCTGAATAAAGGGCTTAACTGATGTTTGGCGCCTTGCTAATGCAGAAAGAGAATCTTCTATCAGGCGCATGTGTTCCTTTATTGTAAATTGATCCCGTATTATTTCGGATAGTTGCGATGATCGCATGTTGGTTCCTTGCAGAATGTTCATATTGTCTTCCTGATTAAAGGAAATTAAAACCAAATTGTGTAAGATTTGACGCAAGGTTTCGATGTCTTCTGAAATGTTTTCTTCATCACTGTCAAGTTTGTCATTTTCCATCTGATCTGCCAGTTTTTCCATATCATCCGCAGCTTCAATTTGTTTTTCTTTTGCCTTTCCCCTATTGTTCTTATTAATTGATGCCTTGCTTTCTTGCATTGATTGCATAATTTTGTTTTGCAATTCGTTAGTGTTGGTCATCTTGTTTGGGTCCTCTAACTCTTTGTTGAGTGACTGCAAATTTTGGATATCTTCTTGTAATTTTTTAAATTCGTTTTCTATCTCTTGTTGTTTTTCCAAAAGATTGTTTTTATCAATGTTTTTTTGTTCTGTTTGCTTTGATAAAAAATTTTGTTCTTGAGATAATTCTTTGGCTTTTTCAATTACGTCGTTGTATTTTTTTTCAAATTCAAGTTGTTTGAATAATTGTAGTTGTTGATCAAGAGATTTATTAATATCCTCCGTTTTTAATTTCATCTTATCCATTGCATCTTTAATTTGATCCTTGTTCTGTTGATTGATCAATTCATTCATTTTTTCGAGAAGTTCTTTTAGTTCATCTGACAGAATATCTTCAAATCTTTTTTGTAAATCTTCCTGTTTTTTTAGGATTTCAGGAGTAATTTCTTTATATAAATCTTCTATAGCTTGTTGTTGTTTTTGCTTTTCTTTTAATTCACTAATCTTGCTTTTTAATTCATTGTAATCGTTGAGCAGTTTTTCAAGTTTCTTTTTATCTTGCCAAGTGGGGGTGTTGTTCTGAATAATCTGCTTTTTTAATTTATCAATTTCTTTTAATAAGTCCTTCGATTCGCTTACCAGTGATTCAATCTCGGATTTTGTTTGCAAATTGTTATTATCTATTTCATTATCAATCTCTTCCATTGTTTTAACTTGAAAGTTTTGTGTGGGTGTTTGGCTTAACTTATTCCCGTTAACCGCATCGTTATCCCTAACTTCAAAATGATAAGAAATTTTTTGACCAGGGGATATTTGTAATGTCCCTGCATCAAAATAAAAGTAATAATCTTGAATTGTATTTTGTTTATTTATCTGTATATCTACACTTTTACCAGATTCAAGAAGGTTGTTTTTTTCGTCATACTTAGAATAGACAAACTTCAAATTGCTAAAACCATAATCATCTTTGATAACCCCTTTAAAATAAACCCGATCTTCAATTAAAGAATCTTTTTGGCTTTCAACGTGAATCTCGGGATATAAATCTTTAATTACCGTTATTGAATGAGATAAAGTGTCTTTGCTGATAAAAAATTTATTCGTATTTACAACATTGTATAGAAAAGATGTTTTTGCAACAAGGGCTGTTGAATAAATGTCGTTCGAAGAAACAAGCGTTTGAGATTGGTTGTTATAATTAAATAATAGCTTATCTGTATTTTTGGTATAAAAACTCCAGCTTATAGTGGTTCCTTCGGGAACAACTACGTCTCCGTTATTTTCGATTATATCATCGATTTTATTAAGATAATCCGGATAAGAAAGTCGCAGAACAAAGCTAATGGTGACGGGTTTGGGAAGAACATTTAAAACATAGGAATTAGAAACAACCTCATCGGTATAAATTTTAAAAGCTATATTTTTATGAACATTAAAAAAAGTGTAGGAAAAGTCTATATTGCTGTTTTTAACGCATTTATAGCTTTTATTGTCAATCATAAGAAAGAGCTCTTCCGGTGTTTCTTTTCCAACAACTTTTATTTTTAAAGTAAAATCTTCTTGTTGAAAAACGGTTAGTTTTGGATTGACAACTTCAAATTGGTAAGGCGTTGGTTTTTCATAATAATTATTATAGTTTACTATACGGCGAGTAGAGTCTGTAAATATTTCGCTTTTAGTAGAATAAATAAGAATAAAAAGACAAATCGGAATTGTCACCCACTTCAAATATTTTTTGGATTTGTGAAAGGGAATAGCCTTTACGAAAGAAAAAGGCTTTATTTCTACAATTTTAGTATCAATAGCCGCCAACAACAAATCGCGACTTTTGTATTCATTTTCAGAAAGTTGTCTTTCTAATTGAACGACATTCAACAATTTATCATCAATTTCCGGAAAATGATTTCCAATAATTCTGGCCACCTGCTCAGAAGATATTTGTTTACCGAAACCCAAAATTTTTAAAACAGGTATTATTACATAAAAGAAAAGGGTTGTTAAAAAAATTGCGAGAAAAGAAAAGAAAAAGATAGATCTAATAATTGTATTAAAATAGGAAAAATATTCTAAAACTGCGTAGACAATAAAAGTAATCAGCGTAATCAAGACAAATAGAATCGCGCCTTTATATAGTTTATTAAGATAGAATTTCTTTATAAACTCCTTTAGTTTGTTTCGAATGAGTTCTTGATTAGAATACATAGTCATTGATTTGTTTTAGGCGTAGAGTGTAATATATTAAAGAAGGGATCTTTTTGATCTAAAAAATATTTGTAAAGTTTCTTGTTTTTACTAAAATACTTTCTGATAAATAAATAGCGACCAATTTGATTGCTTTTTTTATTCATTTTGTTCCTTTTGGAAAAAACTTTCATTAAATCGTTTGAGTTTTCGCGATAAGATTTTCCATTTGCTAATTCCATCTCGGCAATCAAAAGATCAGTAAAAGGAATCTGAACCGGACAAACCTCGTTACAATTTCCACACATCGTGGTGTTTTGAAAAATATTCTGATTCCTTAAATTTTCCGCATGACAATTATTTTTGATTAAATCAATTGGAGAAAATTTATTGGTAATACTATAAACAGGACATACCGATTTACAATTTCCACAATCTATACAATAAAGAGCCTCCCGTAAAAAATTGTTTTCCAAAATTTTGGTCTTACCATTATCATAAAGATAAACTTCAATATTTACATTTTCTTTTGAATAAGAACTGTTGAACGAAGAGTGAAAAGCCTCCTTAATAATTCGTTGAATGGGAGAACTGATTATCTTGATATCATTAGGAAAAGGGTTTGGTTGTTTGTTTAGATATTTTAGATGTAAAATCGTGTCCAAATCATTTTGACGAATAAGTAATTTATTTATGTCTAGTATTATAACTAAATTAGATACCTTATTAAAAAGATTTTTACTTTTTTTATCAATAAGAACGACTGATCCTGTTTCAACAATTCCGAAATCTGCTTCTACAACCAATAAATCAGCAATTTCCCCACTGTTTTCAAAATCATTAATAGAAACTATTTTTACAAGAGAATTATTCTGAAGAATAATTTCAGGAATTTTTGATAAATCAAAACTTACTTTATTAAAATGCTTTTTAGGTAAATTGGATAAAAGAGCTTCTCCTAATTCTTCTTCATCAACTATCCATTGAACTTTAATATGTTTTGAAGAAATAGATGATTCAAATGCTAAGAGATGCTTTTCCATTTCTTCAATAAAAGAATGGCGAATAAAATTGGCTCTCGTTTTTATAAATTGAAGATCCTTTTGCATCACTTTTATCTTCCGTTAAATATTTATTTTATTTACCCTGCGAAGGTGGCGCCCTCCTTCAAAATCTGTAGAAAAAAATGTGTTAATAATATCAAAGGCTTGTTCTTGGGAGATAAACCTCCCCGGTAAAGCCAAAATATTGGCATTGTTGTGTTTCCGAGCTAAAGATGCAATTTCGGGAGACCAACAGAGGGCGGCCCGAACATTTGGGTGTTTGTTGGCAGTCATTGCAACTCCATTTCCGGAACCACAAATAATAATCCCCATTAATTCACTATTTAAAGATATTTTTTCTGCCATGGGGTGAATATAATCAGGATAATCAACGCTTTCCCAAGAATTTGTTCCATAATCTTCCCATTCACAAAAGGAAGAAAAATGAAATTTAATTTCTTCTTTCAATTCAAATCCTGCATGATCTGATGCAATTAATACTTTCATATCTTTATTTTTTTTCTTGCTTTGCAAAAATACAATATAATTGTAATATATAAATTATATCTTATAAAACAAAAATTAAAATAATATAACTACTTGAAAATAATGAAATTAATAATATATGTTTATAACCTTAGTCTATTGTTAACAATGAATATTGATATCCTGTTTATAAAATATGAAAACTTTATTTTTTCTAAAAAATTCTTTTTTATGAAATAATATCCATTGATACTAACAAAAATTACAAACCAAAATAAATAGAATTTCTTATTAACAATTATAAACAAAACAATAAACAATTTCATTTTATTTTATTGAATTAATGACTTTTAAAAATATATTTTAGTTAATATCATGTTCATAAAAAGAAAGAAAAAAGAATAAAAAGAATTTATTCACGTTATCAACATCAACTATAATCATTATTATATTTATTAAAAAGAAAAGAAGAAAATAAATGAAAAAATGTAATTTTGCATGATGAAAAAAACAAGTTTAATTATTCTCTTTATTTTTTCCTTCCTTAGCCTTTTCTCTCAACAGAAAAATTACAGTTCGACTGTTTTTGATGGTATTACTTTTACTCCGATTTCCGGAGCAAATATTTATAATTTAAACACCAAACGCTATACATTTAGTGATAATAATGGTAATTTTACTATTCCGGTGAATGTTAATGATACACTGATAATATCCAAATCAATATATAGACAAATAATTGTTGTTGTTTCAAAAAAAAATTTGGATCTCTTTAAAGAGGATTATTATTTATATTATAAGGCAATATTACTTAAAGAAGTAAAAGTTATTTCATTAAATCCAAATTATGAACAATTTAAAAGAGAATTGGTACAAATGAAATTACCCGATATTTATAAAAACTTGGATGGAATAGAAATAACAGAACAAGATAAAATAAATGCTGAATATTCAACAAAAGGACCTAATTTATTGAGAAATACCGCCTTATCAAGTCCCATAACATATTTGTATAATTCTTTCAGTAAAAAGGCAAAAATAAAACAACTTTATAGTGAAATGCTTCAGTATGAGGAAGAAATTGAAAAGGTTCCTTCAAAATATAACAGGGAAATTGTTTCTGAAATTACGGGACTTAAAGGTGATAAACTTATGGAATTTATGGTTTTTTGTAAATTTAGCTATTATGATATAATACGATGGTCTGAGCAAGAAATTGTGAATACTATTAAAAGTAAATACTTTGAATATCAATATTATAAAGCACAAAATGAGGAATAATATGAAATTGAAAAATTTAAAAAAATATTTTACTTTACTCCATATAATTGGAATTGTTTTGGGAATGGTTGTTAGTTTATTATATTGGTATAAATCAGGAAGAAATAGTGATAATATTTTTAGAAGTAATATAATCATTATTTTAACTTGGGGAATTTTATCGGGCTATTTTGTTTTTGACATAATTAACAGCATGAGAAAAAACAGAAAAGAAGAAGAATGTAAAAGCAATAAAAAATAATTGTAGATTTGCGCCTCAAAAAAATAATGTAAACAATAAAAATAAAATTTATGACTGAAAAAGTAAACAAACTAATGAGGGAAATACCGGCATTGCGCTGGACAGCCTTGATATTATTAGCATCTATGATGTTTTTTGCGTATATGTTTGTAGATGTTTTATCTCCTTTAAAAACTCTTTTGGAAACAGAACGCGGATGGAATTCAGGAGCGTTTGGAACAGAAGAAGGATCCGAATATTTTTTAAATGTTTTTGCTTTTTTTCTAATATTTGCAGGAATTATTCTTGATAAATTAGGGATACGTTTTACGGCCTTGTTATCTGCAGTCATTATGATTCTTGGAGCCAGCATAAAATATTATGCAATTAGCGATGCATTTATAGGAACAGGCTTAGAAACATGGCTTAACTCCTGGTGGGTTGATTTTCCAGCTTCCGCAAAACTTGCTTCTTTAGGCTTTATGATTTTTGGCGGTGGTGCTGAAATGGCCGGAATTACAGTATCAAAGGCAATTGTAAAATGGTTTAAAGGCAAAGAATTGGCTCTTGCTATGGGAATTGAAATGGCAATAGCACGATTAGGAGTATTTGCTATTTTCAGAATTTCTCCGCGAATTGCCGATAGATTTAATGACGTAAGTAGTTCAACACTCTTTTGTTTAATTTTACTTTTTATCGGTTTTATTTGCTTTATTGTCTATACTATTATGGATAAAAAATTAGATAAACAGATGGGCGAAAGCGGAATTGAACCGGAAGATCCATTCAGAATAAGTGATATTGGGAAGTTGTTTACCAGCAAAACATTTTTGATTGTTGCCGGATTGTGTGTATTGTATTATTCTGCCATATTTCCCTTCCAGAAATTTGCTGCAAACATGCTGGAATGTCGTTTAAATATTTCTAGTACAGCTGCAAGTGATATTTTTTCCTATTTTCCAATTGGAGCCATGATATTAACTCCATTATTAGGATCTTTTATTGACAACAAAGGCAAGGGAGCTTCTATGTTGATTTTAGGGGCAATATTGATGTTTTGTTGTCATTTAATTTTTGCTTTGGTGCCGGCCGAATACTTTACCAAGCCTGTTGCATATTCTGCAATTGTTATTTTAGGTGTTAGTTTTTCTTTAGTTCCGGCAGCATTATGGCCATCAGTTCCTAAGTTGGTTGAAAATAGATATTTGGGTTCAGCTTATTCTGTTATTTTTTGGATTCAAAATATTGGTTTGTTAAGCTTCCCAATGATTATAGGATATGTCTTGACGGCAACAAATACAGGCGTGACCGATCCACGAAACTATAATTATACTGTTCCTATGTTAATCTTTGCCAGTTTGGGTGTTTTAGCCTTTTTGCTAGGGGTGTGGTTAAAAGTAGAAGACAAGAAAAAAGGTTATGGCTTGGAAATGCCAAATATTAAGAAAGCAGAATAAATTATAAGTTTTTTCGTTTAAAGGTTTAAGCAATCGAAAGGTTTCTTAAACCTTTAATTTTTAGTTCAAGAATAATGAAGCATACAACAAAACTTAGTATTTCTATTTCTTTATTTCTTTTTCTTGCTGTTTTGTTTGCATTTGGGTACAAATACACTTCTGAAAACATCAACACGGAAGATGCACCTGATTATTATGAAAATATGATTGCGGCGCCCTATATTCCCCAAACAATATCTTTTGCCGGAGAAGAGGTGCCGGTAGAAATTTACTGGGTGCGAGAAGCCTTGGATAAAGAGTTAATAATAAATTGCTATCAACATTCAAGAACGTTGCAGATTTTCAAAAAATCAGGAAGATATTTTCCGGTTATTGAAAAAATTCTTGAGGAAGAGGGCGTTCCAAAAGATTTTAAATATCTCTGTGTTGCCGAAAGCGGTCTTGACAACGTTGTATCCCCTGCTGAAGCCAGCGGTTTTTGGCAATTTATTGAAACAACCGGAAGAAACTATGGCCTTGAAATCAACACAGAGGTAGATGAAAGATATGATGTTGAAAAAGCTACACGTGCAGCTTGTCGTTATTTAAAAGGATGTAAGGAACGCCTAGGGAGTTGGTCGATGGCTGCTGCTGCCTATAACATGGGGGAGGCCGGTGTTGTTAGTGCTTCAGAAAATCAACAGACCAACAGTTGCTGGGAATTGCACTTAAATCAGGAAACAGCAAGATATTTATACCTGATTCTATCCTATAAGTTAATTTTTGAGAACCCACGACAATATGGGATAACTCTTAAAAATGCCGATCTCTATTATCCCGTTCCCTATGTTGAAATAACTGTAAATTCAACCATCCCTGATTTATACCTATTTGCCAGAGAACATAATATTTTATACCGCGAATTAAAATCTCTTAATCCTTGGTTAAGAAGCACAAAACTTACTGTTAAAACAAAAACCTATACCATAAAAATACCTCAAAAGACAAAGTTGCTTTATCAATATTTATACAAAGACCTTAAAAATCCTTTTGAATTACTGGGCGATACTCTGTTTTAGAAACAATCATTAAGTAACATCATAAATCAAAAATTTGTTTTAATTTATTTTAAATATGAAAAAGATACTTTATTTTATGATTGCCCTTATGGTAATCACATTTTATTCTTGTTCTCCCAATACCCCACAGGGCGTTGTAAAAACATATCTTAAAGAAATTAAAAAAGGCGAATATGAAAAAGCGATTTCCAATTTTGACATTACAGACTCTTTAAGTCAGAAAAATGTGAAAATGATAGCAGGAGTTCTTGATAATGAGATCTCTTCAAAGAATGGGATATCCAAATTTAAAATCACAAAGCAAAAACTCTCAGAAAACAAAAACTCCGGAAATGTTGAGGCAAAAGTATATTATTGCAACAACACCGAAGATGTGCTTAATTTTCAGATGATTAAGATAGAGGGAAAATGGAAAATTAAAGCAAAATAGAAGAAGAATTGCCCTCCAAATTTTTCATGTTTATTGACAGAATATAATCAACAAAAATTGTATTTTTGCATTCCCTTATTTTGAGATAGAAAGATTTGGTCATTTCATATATGAAAGATAATACTTATGCCGAAGACGAACTGATAATAGTTGGTGCCAGGGAGAATAATTTAAAAAATGTATCATTATCAATACCCCAACACAAGCTTGTGGTTATTACCGGCTTAAGTGGAAGTGGAAAATCATCACTTGCATTCGACACCATTTATGCAGAAGGTCAGCGACGCTATATGGAGACCTTTTCGGCCTATGCCCGCCAGTTTATCGGCCATCTTCAACACCCTGATGTCGATAAAATTTCAGGGTTAAATCCAGTGATTTCTATTGAACAAAAAACCGTCAACAAAAATCCCCGATCTACCGTAGGCACTATTACAGAGGTTTATGATTTTCTTCGGTTGCTTTATGCCCGTGTTGCAGATGCTTTTTCATACGAAACAGAGGAAAAAATGGTTCGTTATAGCGAAAAGGAGTTGATTGATCTTATTTTAAATATTTACGAGGAAAAAAACATTACTTTACTTGCACCAATAGTAAAACGAAGAAAAGGTCACTATAAAGAACTTTTTGAAACAATCCGAAAAAAGGGTTTCTCTAAAGTACGAATTGACGGAGAAATTCGAGATTTGATGCTTAACATGCAAGTGGACAGGTATAAAATCCACGATATTGAAGTTGTTGTTGATACATTGGTTGTAAGAGATCTTTCCAAACCCCGCTTAATCAATAGCTTGCGGCTTGCTCTTAAACATGGCAAAGGAGTTTTGTTGGTTTTAAACAATGAAAATGGCGAATTGAAGAACTATAGCAAGTATTTAATGTGTCCCACAACCGGGATTTCATATCCGGAGCCGGAGCCGAACACTTTTTCTTTTAATTCACCATACGGAGCCTGTGAGAAATGCAATGGGCTTGGTTATATAACAGAAATTGATTTAAAAAAGATAATCCCCGACAACTCTTTGTCTATTAAAGAGGGGGCCATAATACCCTTGGGTCCACAAAAGAACAGTGCTGTTTTCAGACAAATAGAAGCTCTTAGCGAAAAATACGGCTTTTCATTGTCAGCCCCCATAAGCACACTTTCAGAGCAACACCTTAACATCTTATTATATGGGAGCGAAGAGGCGCTTTACATCAGTCATGAAATTTCCGGGTTGGCACCAAGCAAAGAATATTTTAATGGAATCGTCAGTTTTATGCAGGAGTATGACTATGAATCTGCTCCGGCCTCAATACAAAAATGGATCAATCAATTTCTTGATGAAAAATTATGCCCGGACTGTCATGGAACAAGATTAAAGAAAGAATCTCGTTATTTTAAAATTGGAGGCAAAAATATCGTTGATTTATCTGTAATGGATCTTTCTGAGCTTGCAGAATGGATTGACAATTGTAGCCAATGGCTGGACGAACGTAAACAACAAATATCTTACGAAATAATTAGGGAAATATCTTTACGGCTAAAATTTCTAAATGATGTCGGAATACAATATTTATCATTGAACAGATCCTCAAAAAGCCTTTCCGGAGGGGAGGCGCAGCGCATCCGACTTGCAACCCAGATTAGTTCGCAGCTCGTTAATGTTCTTTATATTCTTGATGAACCAAGCATAGGATTGCACCAAAAGGATAATCATCGTTTAATTAAATCGATGAAAGAGTTAAGAGATCATGACAACTCCATAATTGTGGTAGAACACGACAAGGACATGATGAAAGCAGCCGACCATATTATAGACATTGGTCCGGCGGCAGGTGAACACGGTGGAGAAATTGTAGCAACCGGTAATTACGAAGATATTTTAAAATCAAATTCATTAACAGCTGATTATCTTAATGGGAAGAAAAAAATTGACATTCCTTCAAAAAGACGTAGTGGCTCGGGAAAAAAACTAACCTTAATAGGAGCTAACGGGAACAATCTTAAAAACATCAATATCTCTTTTCCTTTAGGAACATTTATCTGTATAACAGGAGTTTCGGGAAGCGGAAAGTCGACACTTATAAACAACACATTATATCCTATTTTGAGTCAGCGTTTTTATCGATCTGACCAACAACCGCTTCCTTTTGATAAGCTAAAGGGAATAGAATATGTTGATAAGGTAATCGAAATTGACCAACAACCCATAGGAAGAACCCCGCGTTCAAACCCCGCTACATATGTGGGGGTTTTTGATGAAATAAGACAACTCTTTTCCGGCTTACCCGAGGCCAAAATAAGAGGGTATAAGTCAGGGAGGTTTTCATTTAATGTAAAAGGCGGCCGGTGCGAAAATTGCAAAGGAGGTGGCGTTAAAAATATTGAGATGAATTTTCTCCCCGATGTATATGTAACGTGCGAGACCTGTAATGGAAAAAGATACAATGATGAAACACTGGAAATTAGATATAAAGGAAAATCTATTTTTGATGTGTTGGAAATGGATATTGAAACCGCTCTTGACTTTTTTGAAAACATTCCCTCTATTGTATTAAAACTGAAAACAATGTTGGATGTCGGACTCGGATACATTAAACTCGGACAATCGTCTACAACTCTTTCAGGGGGGGAAGCCCAGCGGGTCAAACTGGCCACTGAACTTTGTAAAAAAGATACCGGCAATACAGTTTATGTTCTTGATGAACCTACAACCGGACTTCATTTTCACGACATAGACATTTTGCTGAAAGTTCTTTATAGGCTTGTGGATATGGGGAATACGGTAATTGTTATTGAACACAACATGGATGTTATTAAAGTGGCAGATTGGATTATTGACCTTGGACCGGAAGGTGGAAAAAATGGAGGAGAAATAATCGCAACAGGTACACCGGAAGAGATTGTGTCTAAAAAAATAGGATATACAGCAGAATATCTTGCAGAATGGTTATAAAACGTTTAAAGTATGATTATTATTGGTATTACAGGAACATTGGGGGCAGGCAAGGGAACGATTGTTGAATATTTAGTGAAAAATCACGGATTTAAACACTATTCCGTGAGAGACTATATTGGAAATGAAATTAAAAAAAGAGGAAAAGAAATAAACAGAGATACTCTTGTTGAAGTTGCCAATGATTTGCGGGCGCATAATAGCCCTTCATTTATTACAGATGAATTATATAAAATTGCGGTTTCTAAAGGAGAAAACGCCGTAATTGAAAGTATTCGCACACCGGGGGAAATAGAGTCTCTTAGAAGAAGCAAAAACTTTGTTTTATTAGCCGTTGATGCTCCGGTTGAAATACGTTATCAACGAATAATTTTGAGACAATCAGAAACGGACAGAGTTTCTGAAGAAACTTTCATTCAAAACGAAAAAAGAGAAATGACCTCTACCGATCCCAATAAACAGAACCTATCAAAGTGCATTCTCGAGGCTGATTATTTGTTAAACAATGGTGGAAACAAAGAAGCGTTATACGAACAACTTGAAAAGATATTAAATAAATTGTCAATCAACATCTTAAATAATGGAAAATAATAAATATGTTCGTCCATCCTGGGATGATTATTTTATGGAAATTGCAAACACTGTGAGCAAACGCGCCACGTGTGATCGTGGCAGAAGTGGATGTGTTATTGTCAGAGACCGCCAAATTCTGGTGTCGGGCTATGTTGGATCTCCCAAGGGATTGCCACATTGTGATGAAATAGGACACCAACTTAAAAAAATGATTCACGAGGACGAATCAACTACCCAACATTGTGTGAGAACAGTTCATGCTGAGCAGAATGCAATTTGTCAGGCTGCCAAATTGGGAATATCATTAAACAAGGGAACTCTGTATTGTCGTATGACACCGTGTCGTGTGTGTGCAATGTTAATTATAAACTGTGGAATAGAAAGGGTTGTCTGCGAAAAAAAATATCATGACGGGAAAGAATCTGAAGAGATGTTTAAAATGGCAGGCGTTAAGTTGGAGTACTTTTCAGAAGAGATTCAACGTTATGATAAACAATAACGAGGTACAAAAGCCTTATTTTACCTTTATTTTTTGACCTGAATAAATTATGGAGGTTTCCGTGAGATTATTTAATTTCATTAATGTTTCAACGGAAATATTATATTGTTTTGCAATTTTATAAAGTGTTTCGCCTTTTTGAACAATATGAAATAAAGGCTTGGAAGCGGGAAGTAATTTTTGTGTGGTATTAAGGGAATCAGATTTCGTAGAATTTTTTTTCGGAACGAAAACCTGTTCCCTTTTTTGAGGGAGTGGTTTAATATTAAAATTCTCGGGTTCAAGAGTAAGAATATTTCCGGAAAGTGTTCTATCCTCGAAATTTAATAATAGTGCCGGATCAAATGTTTCATTCATGAACCGGCTTTCAAAATGAAAAGAAGCTAAAGATCCACGATCAGCACTTCCTGCAAAACCGACAATATGACCGGCTTTGATAATTTGGTCAGGTTTTACATTAATTTTACCAAGATTTGCATAAACAGTTTCAAGTCCATTATAGTGTCTAACGACTACCATTTTATTATAATCTCCATAAATTTTAGCAACTCGAACAACGCCGTCAAAACAAGCATAAATCGGAGCATTTTCAGGAAGAGAAAAATCAGTTCCGGGATGGAATAGTTTTTTTTGCGGACCGTAATCTACGATCTTTTCTCCCCTACAAGGGAAAACAAAAGGAGTATTATAAATTTCCACCAATATTATTTTTAATTGACCATCGCTAAAGGGAATAACAAACTGCTTTGATCGCAAGTTTTTAGTATCCCAATGTTGCCCGTATAAATTATAGGCAGGAATCTGATAGGTTTCCTTAATAAAAGATTCAGTAGAAAAATCCATATTATCTGTGTCGTAACAAGAAATCATTGCGGTATCTGCCAGGGCCTTATTCTGTGCATTGTCGTCAATATCAATAGTGATTTGCTGTGCAGAACAGCAAATCGAAATCAATAGAAAAAAAACAGATAAAAGCTGTTTCATTGTTGCGAATATTGTATCGACAAAAATATTAATTATTTTGAAGATTATTAATGATGGCGGTTGTTGAATATCCTTCAAGAAAAGGAATAATTTCGACTGTACCACCATAATTCAGAACAAAGTCTGCGCCCACTACAGATTCAATAGTATAATCTCCTCCTTTTACTAAAACATCCGGGGTTATCATCTTGATAAGATTCATTGGGGTTTCTTCGTCAAAAAGAATCACGAAATCTACAAATTCAAGCGATGCCAATAACAATGCCCGAGCATTTTGATTATTAACAGGTCTTTTCTCTCCCTTAAGTTTCTTAACGGAATTATCAGTATTAAGACCGATAATCAAAACATCTCCCAATTTTCTTGCCTTAATCAGATAGTCAATATGTCCCAAATGTAAAATATCAAAACAACCATTGGTAAAAATCACCCTATTATTATTAAAACACTTCCTTTTTGACTTGAAATAGTCAGCGGAAATTATTTTATTATTAATATGTTTAAGATAATCCATAAGTAAAAAGATATTTTATAATCCAACAAACAGCCGATAGAGAAATATTATTTTACAGATTTAAGAACTTCCTTTTTTCTATCGTTCAAAGATGCAATAATGAGAGCAGCAATACCAAAAATAATAATCATCATAGTTTGTACCGACCAACCAATCCATCCGGCAGCTAATCCCGCATTATAATTTATACCATACATTACCAAAACACCAGCCACTATTAAAGGATAAGCTCCCAACCCTCCTTGTGCAACCATATAACCAATACTTCCGATAATAAGAACGGTAAAAGCAGGCGCAGGCCCTAAGTGTGCCAAATAATCAAATGCAAAGAAACAGAAATAAGTGCCCAAAAAGAAGAATACCCAAATAAGTATAGTATAAAGGACAAATAAAAAAGGATGTTTTAAGTCTTTAATTGAAATTAGCCCTTGAATGATACCCCAGAAGAAATTTTTAATTTTGACAAAAAACGAAATTTTTCTCCAATAATTTCTTGTCAGATAGATTAAAACACAAAACAAAACAAAGGCACCCCCAAGATAAAATAAAGTAGAATTGGTTATCAGAGAAGACCATTTATTCTGGAGCCAGATGCCGAAAGTTAACCCCGTTTCTTTATCAATGACCAAATCCGTCAATAGGGCGGTATTAAGCAAAACAACAATAATAAGCATTATCAGCCAACACAGAGTGTCAATCGCGCGTTCCGTTACAACTGTTCCAAGGGCTTTTTGAAATGGAACTCTTTCATAACGTTGCAGGAAAGTGCAGCGCAAGACCTCTCCAAGCCGTGGGAAAGCCAGATTTGCTAAATAGCAAACCATAACAGAATAAAAAGAAATGTTTTTACGAACATGATAACCAAGAGGTTGAATTAGGATAATGCTTCTCAGCCCCCTTATATAATGAGCACAGACTCCGGAAAGCAATGAAAGTGTGAGAAAAAACCAACTTAAAGGATTGTTTATTTTTAAGGCACTAGCTTTTATAACCTGAATATCTTCAGGAGACAAGTCTTTTACAGAAAACCAAACAAAAAAGACCCCTATTCCAAGAAAAATAATCAATTGAATAATCTTAGAAAAGTTAATTTTATTCTTTTGGATTGAGGAAGAATTTTTCATATTATTAAATATCGGCAAAAGTACAATTTTTTTTCATAAGAATTAAAACAAACCAACAAGATAGCCTCCGGACAATTAACCCCAAGGATTTTTTCACAAGCTAAAAAGAACGAAAAAAACTTTATAAAACTCTTCGGGGAGTGTTCAAACAATCCTAAAATAGAATAGGGCTTTCTAAAATTTGTAGTTAACCTATACAGCAAACTAAATTTCTGTCACCGTAAGCATCATCAATTTTGCTAACTGTAGGCCAATATTTATCATCATAAGGCATTGGAAACGCAGCTTTTTCACGACTATATGGTTTGTCCCAATTATCAGCACAAACAACACCCATAGTATGTGGGGCGTTTTTAATAACATTATTAACTCTGTCAGCTTTGCCATCTTCAATCTCCCTGATTTCTTCTCGGATAGAAATTAAAGCATCACACAAACGGTCAAGTTCGCCAAGAGGTTCACTTTCAGTGGGTTCAACCATTAGAGTGCCATGAACCGGAAAAGCAACCGTTGGAGCATGGAAACCGTAATCCATTAATCTTTTGGCTATTTCACCAACCAAAACTCCCGATGATTTTTCAAATTCATTACAATCCAAAATCATTTCATGAGCACACATGCCTTGAGCACCGGTATATAATATTTTATAATGTCCTTCAAGTCTTTTTCGTATATAGTTGGCATTAAGGATAGCATATTTGGTAGCTTCTGTCATCCCATAACCACCCAACATTTTCATATATCCAAACGTAATCGGCAATAAGTAAGCACTTCCGTAAGGTGCAGAAGCCACTTGTCCGCCTTCTTTTCCTCCTGTGGATACAATAACATGATTTGGGAGAAAATCAACCAGCTTTTCTGAAACCGCAATCGGTCCTACTCCGGGGCCGCCACCACCATGAGGCATGGCAAATGTTTTGTGAAGATTCAGGTGACAAACATCAGCCCCTATATAACCGGGAGCAGTTAACCCTACCTGAGCATTCATATTGGCTCCGTCCATATAAACCAGACCCCCATTATCATGAATAATTTTAACAATATCTAAAATAGATTCTTCAAAAACACCGTGAGTTGAAGGATACGTAATCATTAAACAAGAGAGATTGTCTTTATATTGTTCAGCCTTGGCTTTGAGGTCTGCCACATCAACTTCTCCTTGTGGCGTAGAATTGACAACTACTATTTGATTACCTGCTTTTGCAGAAGAGGCAGGATTGGTTCCATGAGCGGAAGCTGGGATAAGACAAATGTTGCGATGACTCTCTCCACGGCTGTGATGATATTTTCTTATTACGGTCAAACCGGCATATTCACCAGCTGCCCCTGAGTTGGGTTGGAAAGAAATAGCCTTGAACCCTGAAATCTTGCAAAGCCATTCACTCATTTCACTAATCATTTCCAGATATCCCTCTGCCTGATCTTTTGGAACATAAGGATGTATTGCCCCGGCTTCCGGCCAGCTTAGAGGAAGCATTTCGGCAGCAGCGTTCAGCTTCATGGTACAAGATCCCAGTGGAATCATTGCCCTGTTTAATGACAAGTCTTTTAGTTCCAGTTTTTTCATATAACGCATCATCTCTGTTTCTGAATGATATTTTGTGAAAATATCCTGTTGCATAAAGAGAGATTTTCTTTCAAATTGAGAAGGAATAGTGGTTGGGCAGGCACAATTACAAACAAATGGAGTAAAATCCTTGTTGGCAGCTTTTGCCAAAATACTTAATATCAAATTAACATCTTCCAAAACAACGGTTTCATCCAAAGAAATAGTAAAACAAGTGTCACACCAATAACAAAAGTTAACTTTATTTTCCAATGCAATTCTTTTAACATCTTCAATTTTAACCCCTTGAGGAACTTCAAAACAAAGAGTATCAAAATAGTGTTTATTGTATTGTTTATAACCATATTTAGCAGCTTCTTTTTCAAGAACACCTGTCAATATATTAATTTTTCTTGCAATCTCTTTTAAGCCGGAAGCCCCATGCCACATACCATAAAAGCCTGACATAATAGCCACCAAAGCAGTGGCAGTACAAATATTGGAAGTAGCCCGTTCTCTCTTAATATGCTGTTCACGTGTTTGCAATGCCATACGAAAAGCTTTATTTCCTTGGGCATCAATGGTAATTCCAATGATACGACCGGGCATTTGTCTTTTGAAATCTTCTTTACAGGCAAAAAATCCGGCAGCAGGTCCGCCGTATCCCATTGGAATACCAAAACGCTGTGTGTTTCCCATTACGCAGTCTGCGCCCCATTCTCCCGGAGGGGTGAGCATGGTTAATGCCATCAGATCACAGGCAACTCCCACAAAAATATTATGTGATTTAGCCTTGGCAACAAATTCAGAATAATCGTGAATAGCACCATGCTGGTTCGGATATTGAACCATAGCCCCAAAAAAGCTATTGTCTAACTCAATTTCGTCTGCTTTTCCAATCACAAGTTCTATTCCTAACGGAGCTGCATTGGTCTTCATGACTGCAACCGAAGTGGTCAGGACATCCTCTGAAACAAAATATTTACATACTTGATTTTTAACAGCTTCACGACTTCTGCTATTAAAGAACATCAACATCATCTCTCCTGCTGCAGTAGCTTCGTCTAATAAAGAGGCATTGGACACAGGCATTCCGGTTAAACTTGAAATCATGGTCTGATAATTTAACAATGCCTCAAGACGACCTTGTGATATTTCAGCCTGATAGGGGGTATAAGATGTGTACCAACCCGGATTTTCAAAAATGTTTCTTAAAATGACAGCAGGCGTATGGGTGTTATAAAAGCCCATGCCGATATAAGACTTATAAAGCTTATTTTTTGATAATAAAGCCTTTACATAAGATAAATATTCATATTCAGACATTCCTTCAGGAAGGTCAAGTGGGTTTTTAAAACGAATAGTCTGAGGAAGAGTTTTGTCAATTAATTCATCCATTGATTTAACACCGATTGTTTGCAACATTTTTGCCACATCCTCTGTGCCGGGGCCGTTGTGTCTTTTTGTAAATTCGTTTTTCATCATATTGATTTATATTTAATTATGTTCAACGTTTGGTTTCTTTTTTACAAATGCAAAAGTAAATAAATTTATGATATTATTTTTTATTCCCAATAGAAACTCATAAAAGAGAAGAGCAAATATTTATTTTTTGGTTTTTTCTTCCAAAATTAAGTCATGTTTTTTTAAACAAAAAGGATCTCAAAATATAATTTGCTGATAATCAATGAGAAAAAATTTTTCTCAACTAAACCAACATATCTTTTAACGCTTTACTTTTGCGGTGTACTATTTCACTAATACACTATAACAATATAAACCAAAAATAAACAATTATGATTAATCTAACCAACATTCATTTTGGCTATTCAAAAAAGCGAATGCTTTTTTCCGAATTGAACCTGAATTTGACCCCTGGGCATATTTATGGCCTCTTAGGCAAAAATGGGGCAGGAAAGACCACTCTTTTAAAAATTATTTCGGGCTTACTCTTTTCACAAAATGGCACATCCAACGTCATGGGAAAAAGGCCCGAACTCAGAGACCCCGACATTTTAAAAGAGATTTATTTTCTTCCCGAAGAGATGTATATTCCTCATCTCAAAATCAGAAATTATGCGAAGGTCTATTCCCCATTTTATCCATCTTTTAGCATGGAGGAGTTTAACAAATATTTGGATGAATTTGAAGTCAATGATCGGGAACAGTATGCCGACAAGCTTTCTCACGGGCAGCAGAAAAAATTACTGATTTCGTTTGCGCTTGCGACCAACACGCGAATTCTATTACTTGATGAACCTACTAACGGGCTTGATATTCCATCCAAAAGCATTTTCCGCAGAGTGATGGCATCTTCAACCAACGAAGATCGACTTGTCATCATTTCCACACATCAGGTTCGAGATTTACACAGCCTTATTGACTCCGTGATAATTTTAGATAACGGGGAAATAATCTTTAACCAACCTTCAGAAATAATTACTGAAAAACTTGTTTTTAAAGTTGAAGACAATGATGTTGACTTAAAATCGGTTTTATACTCTGAAGACAATGTCCGAGGCCTTTTAGTGGTCAAAGAAAATAGCGAGCATTTAGAAAGCAAACTTGATATTGAATTGCTTTTTAATGCCATTGTTGCAAACAAGAAAAGAATAAAAGAGATTTTTGAATCTTAAATAAATAATCAAATAAAAAATAATATCATGAGTACTATTTCATTAAATCGAATACAATATCTGTTTTCAAAATACTTTATTGAAAATTGGAAAAGGGATTTATCAAACTTTCTGATTTTGTTTATCATCGCCGGATTTTCCGGGTATCAGCATGATGCTTCATTGTCCTTAATTATCTTTGTGATACTTGCTTTTATGTATGCCGGACGTGTTTTTGGCATGTTTAGTTACAAACCCAAGGGTATGAATTATCTTTTAATTCCTGCCTCAACCGCTGAAAAAACAATAGTAAATTTAATTTTGGTTAATGTTTATTATCTGGCTGCATTATTATTTAGTTATATGTTAGGGGTTATTTTTGGAAATCTGCTTTATTCTTTTGTTCACAACTACTCTTTTACCTGGGATTTTGTGAAACAAGCAATTTCTTTTGATTATACAACCTTTCTTCCGCTTCTTCTTTGTGAATCAATGTTGATATTTGGGTCCATATATTTTAAAAGAAAAGCCGTCATTAAAACATTCTTATTTTTGTTTTGCTTTGGTCTGTTAATTATGATAGTAGATTCAAGTCTGGTATATTTTTTGACAGAAAATCACTCTATTCCATTCTCGACAAGCAACTTATATATGGAAACAAGTGTTACTGCAGAAAACAGCTTTTTTAACCAATACGGGACGCTCTTGTTTACTGTTTCATCCATTTTCTTTATATTATTTTTCTGGGTGTTGAGTTTTTTAAGATTAAAAGAAACGGAGGTTTAACATGGATTTCAAAGAAACACAATCTATCTATTTACAGATTGCCGATTGGGTTTGTGAGCAAATACTCACCAACCGATGGAAGATTGGCGAGCGAGTGATGTCGATACGCGAACTCGGCGG
>Ga0116171_10001179_pt1 | contig 26484 bp, 20 predicted proteins | sample AD_JPNHW2_MetaG_FD_89798 | JGI IMG/M metagenome (GOLD analysis project Ga0116171, IMG submission 89798) | Active sludge microbial communities of municipal wastewater-treating anaerobic digesters from Japan - AD_JPNHW2_MetaG | ecosystem: Engineered > Bioreactor > Anaerobic > Digestate | place...
CTTATCCCCCATTTTTGAATAATCTGACACATACAACAAAATTACCGGAGCATCGGCCACAAAATCCTGTCTGCCCATATATTTACGATAGTCTTCTTCTGTCACCAGATTCAGGCAGTTTTTTTTGGCATCATAGAGAAAAACTCCATTACTCAGGCATACATAGATGTCGGTTTCCTGATTATTCATTGCCGAAGGTGCAGTGCGCTTGCCTGATTCCTGGCGGTTGATGCCAAAGGCAGCCCATAAAAGATTAGAAAGTTGCTGGTCCGAAAGTTTTTCCTTGGTAAAAGCACGGGTTGTATGCCGATCCTTTAATGTTTCCATAAAAGGTTTGCCACCTTCGGTATTGGGAGAAGGCAACATTATTTGCTTTTTTTCCTGTGCCTGACAAAATAAAGCGGTTGTCAGGACGACTAAAATTAATAACATTTTTTTCATAATACGCTTCATTTTAAAGAGTTAAGTATTTCGTGGTGTATGGCAAGCACCTGGGGAATAAGCAACTGTTTGCCATCGTTGTAAATGACATAATCAGATAACGCGACCTTTTCGGCATCAGACCATTGATTATTCATTCGTTGTATTACGGCTTCTTTGCTAAACCCGTCCCGCTTCATCACTCTGTCAATGCAGAGTTCCCTGGGAGCACTGACAGCAACAATAGTATCAAAAAAATGTTGCAGCGAAGCCTCATACAATATTGCTGCCTCCATAATAATGTAAGAGGCCCGATATTGTTTGTCCGACCATTTTTCAAACTGGCTGATAAGAAAAGGATGTATTATTGAATTTAATTTTCCGAGTTTCTCCTGGTCGGTAAAAACCTGGTCAGCAAGTTTTTTGAAGTTAACGCGGTCGTTGTCAAATACCCTGTATCCGAAGACCTGTTTTACTTTTGTCAGAACTTCGGGGTCGGCATAGGCTTTTTTTGCTTCATGATCGCCATAAAAAACGGGAATATCAAATTCTGAAAAAATCCGCGCCACCACTGATTTCCCGGTACCTATACCTCCTGTCAGTCCCAGCCTGATCATTTTTTTCGTATTAAAAATTCTATATTTTCGGGTTCAATACGCTGCACCCTGGCATAGCGGGGGACTTTTTTCAGAACGACCTTTGCGTTATTATGCTTGGAGTTGAACAGGTTTTTTTCGTTAATACCTGCTTTGAAGGCATCCGGAGAAATTTTGTCGTAATCAGGGATGCTAACATTGAAAAAACAACGTATTTTATCGGGATAGGCAATGAGCTGATAGCCGGCAGGAACCGTTTCGAAAGTAAGAGGAATATCCACATATTCTTCAGTATATTCAGCTACCGGAATATACATTTTTACCTTCTCAGCCGAATACCTCAATACAAATTTGTTAAGGGAGTTTTTGAGCGATAACTCCAGCAGGGTATTCTTCGACAAATTCTTTTGTTCGCTTTTTTCAGTTTCCACAAAGGAAATATTATCAATCACATCCTTGCTGCCGGTAACATACACCGAGTCGGGTTCCAGGTAAATATGCTTGTACACGGCATATTGTTTTTTATAGGTGATATCCACATTCGGTTTAACCGGGACTTTTTTGGTATATGCTCTTTCGAGTTTTACCCGCAGGTTGGCCGGATAAATGGAGACAACCTTTTCGCCCGTTTTAAAATAATTTCCCAGTCGATAAGTAAGAGTGGCTGTTTCGATGTTAATTTCAAATACATTACCGTTTTTCCGTGAAGGATATTGACTCAAATCGAGTTGAAACCTGTATTCTTCATCAAGCAGCCGGTTATAAATAATATTGTATCCCGACGATTGAATATTAGCAATAAGTATAGTATCAGAAGAAGGCAACATTATCCTGTTATTCTTGATGCCTTTATAATTTACAGATACTACAACATTGTGGGAATATGTTCCCGAAAGCTTAATCATCAGCCAGCTAACAGTGGCAATAATAAAGCATATTAAAAAAATATTCAGTTTTCTTTTTGAGCGCTTCTGATTATCTTTTTGTTCATCAAGAGATATATCATAATTTCCTGATGTCAAGGCAAGAAATTTATTTAGTTAAACTTTCAGCATGTTTATTCACCGTTTCCGGCAACGGAAGAGGCTATTGAACTTTTTTCAACTTTAAGTTTTCCCAATCCTTCTGTTTCAATGATAACCGTGGTGTCCTGAACTTCCAGGATTTTTCCGTGGATACCGCCGGCAGTAACTACTTTATCGCCTCTCTTCAGGCCTTCTCTGAACTTTTGCAGTTCCTTATTCTTTTTTGATTGCGGGCGGATAAAAAACAGCCAGAAAACCACTACTATCAAAACCATCATGACGATGGTACTTACCATGCTGCCACTCCCCTGCTGGCCTTGCTGGCCCATCATTAAAAAAACACTGATTAATTTCATTTTGTTTTCGTTTAATTTATACCTAAATTTACTACTTCTGCTTTTATGGTTAAAACTTTGGTGCTTGGCTGGGTGTTGGCCACCAGGGTAACTGTTTTATTCTGGATGCCTTTTCGGCCTTCACTGTTAAAACTGACCGAAATACCGCTTTCGGCACCAGGTTTTATAGGGGTTCGCGGATAATCGGCCACCGTGCATCCGCAGGTAGCTTTGGCCTCGGAGATGATAAGATCCGACTTCCCTGAATTTTTAAATTTAAAAGTAAAACTCACCTTTTCTCCATCGGTGATCCTTCCAAAATCATGTTCTTCGGCAATAAACTCAAAAGCCGGCAGGCTGCTCAGGTCCGATTTGCCACCAGCGGTGTTTGGGTTATTGACAAGATCGGTATTGATAGTTTCGGAGTTGTTGCCACATGAAAAAAATAGCAGGGAAACAACAAAAATAATATAAACCGGGCGGAACATAAAACTAATTTTTTTACAAAAATACAAAAATTATGAATGAAAAATTTATCCTATCAATCCCCTGCCAGTTTTTTTGATCTTCTTCTTCTCTGTAAGCTCAAATAACAGTTTATCAAGCAAGCCGTTAATAAAAACCTTGCTTTTGGGGGTGCTGTACATTTTTGAAATTTCAATATATTCGTTGATAGTTACTTTGGTGGGGATGGTAGGAAATTCGGTAAATTCGGCCAGTGCCATTTTTATCAGCAGTGAGTCCATAAGTGCAATACGGTCAATTTCCCAGTTATCCACGCGGGCTTCGATCAAATCATCAAACTTATCGCGGTGGATTACTGTTTTCGAAAAAAGGTCGGTAAAGAATTTTACCTCTTCTTTCTCGTCGTCGCCTTGCTGATTACCAAAGAGTGTGGGCAGGAAAGGATTTTTTTCGTTGGAATTTTTGAGGTATTTCAAAGTTTTTATCAGCATAAAACAGGCCACATCAAAATCATCGGCCCAAAAAACATTCATGTCTTCAAAATACTGTTGCAGTGCTTCGTTTTCGGCAATAAAATTATCCACTATCTGTTCAAGAACCCGGAAATCATTGTCGGCAGTATCCTTGGGGTGATTCATATAAGCCTGGAAAAAGTCTGCTTCGGTAATCTGTTGGTAGGCCTTGCGAATCAGCACTTCCTGGTCTGCCCAGTTGATATTGAGTTCTTCGTATTTTCTTTTATAATCCGGGCTGTTTTCGATTTTTAAAATGATACTGTTATTGACAAACCGGGTATTTGGGTTGGCTTCTTCCTTAGTAGGAAAATACTTGTTTTTTTTGATTTCGATGGTTTCCCTGGCAAAATCTACAATTTCAATCAAAAAGGACATTTGGTAAATGTAGAGGTTGTAAATCCCGAAAATATTTTTCTGCAGATTTTTTACCGCCACGTCTACACGGTCGTTATCAGACTGAAAGAACGCATAAAGGGCTTGCATCACCTTTATTCTTAAAACTCGTCGGTTAAGCATTTATAGTATGACTCAAATTTTGCACGAAAGTACATAAAATTATGGTTTGGTCAGATTTTTTTTCAGGAGAACAACCATTACATTAAAAATTTTGTCATCAATACTAATTGAAATATTACAGAAAGTTTTTATTTTTGTAACCATAAAACAAGGACCATATGGAAGAGAAAGATTTTAATGAAAGAAACGACCGTGAAGAGATTTTCTCTAAAGCAGTAAGGGCAGGGAAAAGAACCTATTTTTTTGATGTCAAATCAACGCGGAGCGAAGATTATTACCTTACCATCACCGAAAGCAAAAGACGTTTCAGCAATGAGTCAGGAAAGTTCTTCTACGAAAAGCATAAGCTTTTCTTATATCGTGAAGACTTTGAGAAATTCCTCAAAGGCTTGGATGTGGTTATGAAATTTATTGAAACCGGCGAAATACCTGCTCCTGATCCCGACGAAGAGCATATGAGTGCCGATGAATTTCAGGAAAATAAAACTGAAGAAGATTCGGACAGTTACAAATAATCCTTTTCTTCATTTCATATTATTTGTTAAAATAAACCATAACTTTATGGTTTATAATACATTATGCTTTCGCTTTTAGTGAAAAACTTTATTTATATATTCGGATAAAAGGTGGTATTTTTGTAATCTGAAAAAAACGAATAGTTTTCTATGGGAAAAGTCATTGCTATTGCCAACCAAAAAGGAGGAGTAGGAAAAACCACTACGGCCATCAATCTCAGTGCCAGCCTTGCTGTACTTGAGTTCAAGACATTGTTGATTGATGCTGATCCGCAGGCAAATGCTACTTCCGGAGTCGGGTTTGACCCCAAGAACATCAAAACCAGTATTTATGAGTGTATCATCGAAGATGTTGAGCCCAAGAATATCATCCTGAACACCAAGACACCCAACCTCGACCTGCTGCCAGCTCACATCGACCTGGTGGGCGCTGAGATAGAGCTGATCAACCAGCCGCACCGTGAAAAAATGATGCGTAAGGTAATCAGCAAGATTAAAGACAATTATGATTTTATCATTATTGATTGCTCACCTTCTCTCGGACTGATTGTGGTTAACTCGCTGGCGGCGGCTGATTCTGTTATCATCCCTGTACAATGCGAATATTTTGCCCTTGAAGGCCTCGGAAAACTGCTGAACACCATAAAAATTGTACAGCAACACATGAACCCAGACCTTGACATAGAAGGCATTTTGCTCACCATGTACGACCAGCGCCTGCGACTGTCCAATCAGGTGGTTGAAGAGGTAAAGACACATTTTCAACAGATGGTGTTCAACACTATTATCCAGCGCAACACAAAACTAGGTGAAGCGCCCAGTTTCGGAGAAACTATTATAATGTATGATGCCGACAGCAAAGGCGCCGTCAACTACCTGAACCTGGCCAGGGAAATTTTACAAAAAAACGAATTAACCAGAATAAAACAAAGCGATAAAATAATCAATACCGAAGATGACAAATAAGAAAAGAAGCACAGTGATTGGCCGTGGCCTGAGTTCGTTGCTTGAAAACCCGGATACTGATATTACCAGCAAAGGCGATGTGATGGGCAAATATGTTGTTGGTTCCGTAGCCGAAATCAGCGTATCCCAAATAGAAGCCAATCCTTTTCAGCCACGCGACCGGTTTGATGAGATCGCTTTGGACGAATTAACCGAATCGATTAAGACACATGGGCTTATTCAACCGGTAACTGTTCGCAAATTAGGTTTTGACAAATATCAGTTGATTACCGGCGAAAGGCGGTTCAGAGCAGCACAACTTGCCGGGTTGAAAGAAATTCCTGCATACATCCGCGTTGCCGACGATGAACAGATGCTGGAATGGGCTCTTATTGAAAACATTCACCGAGAAGACCTCAACCCTATTGAAATCGCCCTTTCATATCAGCGCCTGGTGGATGAATGCAAACTGACTCAGGCCGAATTAAGCGAAAAAGTCAACTCCAAACGTTCTACTGTCACTAATTATCTTCGTTTGCTTAAGCTGCCCGAACTTATTCAGAAAGCACTGAAGGAAGAACAGCTCAGCATGGGCCATGCCCGCGCCATTGCCGGTATTGAAGAGTCTGAAAGACAGTTGCGCATTTTCAATATGATAATTGGGCAGGGACTTTCGGTGCGAGAAACAGAAAAACTTACCAAAGAAACAGCCGTAGAAAAAACCAAAAAGCCACAACCCAAAAACGAAGTGCCTTATAAGATTGTTGAAATAAAAAAGATTTTGACCGACCGCTTTCAAACATCCGTTGACATTAAATACCGCAATAAAGGCAAAGGGAGCATCGTTATTTCTTTTAAGTCTGATGATGAACTTAACAAGATCATCGCCAGGATGAAACAATAAAAGCCCATGTCTTTTCCTAATAACAAATATTTCGTTATTTTTTTATTACTTTTTATTGTTAACGCAGGCCTGGTTTGGGGACAAACTGAACCGGCAGATAGTATTATCGGCGACACAACCAATCCTGTGAAGGTAACTGCTGAGAAAAAGCTGGCTCCCCAAAAATCATCCGGTGGGGATACCGCCAAAATAAAACTGCATTCACCCAAAAAAGCTGCATGGATGTCGGCAGCACTGCCCGGGCTGGGCCAGATATACAACAAGAAATACTGGAAAGTACCTGTGATTTATGTAGGCTTTGGCGTTATTGGCTATCTGGGATATAATTATTATACCAAATTTAATAAATACAAAGACACTTACTTATACCGATCGGCTTTAGACACCACGCTTACAGATTATTTTCCAGAAATACTGTCAAAAGATATCCTCTACGAAAATTGGAATTATTACCGGCGGAATTTTGAACTAACCTGTATAGTTGGCAGCCTGTTTTATATTCTTAACATCATTGACGCTTCGGTTGACGGGCATCTATATAAATTTGACATTTCTGACGACCTGTCGTTAAAGGTGGAACCGGATATGAACTCCCTCTCCTACTACACCGGAAAAAACATGGCCGGCGGGATAAAAATCTCGCTGAAGTTTTAAGCCACCCGGCAATTCAGCCGGGAACGTGGCTCCAATACTCAAATATAACGGTTAAGTTAATACTTTTTTATTCATGACATTGTGAACATATATATTTATTTTAAATGATATGTTTTCTTATACGAAGAAAAAATACCATTTTATCAATATTTCCCGTAAAACCTATCCTTTAATGAACTTTGTTGTTATTACGCCATCGCAGGTAAAAGCTTTAATAATATAAATTCCACCTGCAAGATCGCCAGAATAAATTTGGGTTTTCTTACTTTCAGCAGAAATTTTCTTCAGAAGCTGACCGTTAATATCAAAAATTTCTATTATTGATTTTTCAGGAGTAAAAACAAAAATATTATTACATGCAGGATTCGGAACAACGGTTATTGACAGGTTATTGGTTTCCGTTTCAGCTAATCCTGTCGGATTCCAACCGCCAAGTAATGCCCATAGCCACCAGGCCGCATATGCTTTTTGATTTGCATTCAATGGTTCCGAATGTTGTGAAGTACAATTATACCAGTCAACATCAACCATGTGTGCGGCCTGCCATTCCTGAGCCCAGTTTCCAAGATAATCTCCCCCTGCAGAGTAGTAGGAACAATCATCATTTGCATGTTCATAATAGTTATCATCAGGATCCCAACTCTCAATATCTGCAAAATCGTAAAGAATCTTATTATTACTGTTACAATAATCTCTGATTACCTGGTTGGCAGCTTTGTTATTAGCTTCATCCCAATAATCAAGATGGCCGGTCATATAAATAAATTTAATACCAAAGTAATCATTTTCCAATTGCGACATTGGTGCGAGATATTCGCTATTAAGGGTACCAGAAGTGAATTTTTCTTCTACCTGTCCGCACCACGACCAGATAATCACGTTGACATCGGCATTGGCTCCTGTTCCTCTTCCAGTTGAAGAATTTACTGCACCCAGATAAGCCCGGGTGTTATCCACCCAATCAGGATAATACCCCACATCACCGTCCATTGCGTAATCATGCAAATCCAGCGCCCCTCCTGTTCCACCGTTATTCCAGTCATAAAGATTATTTGTATGTCCCAACCCATTCATGAAAGTAACCAAGCCGGTCATACCATCGGTCAGTTGGCTGCCGTGCGAAGTATGGCCATAGGCAATATGCAGGTATTGTCGTGCTGCCACAATAGCTGCTTCCGGTATTTGATTTATTTTGGCACAGGTATGGTCAACGATAATTCCCTGAGCAAAGGCTTGTAGCGCAAAAAACAAGGCAAGTGAAAGAATTGTGATGTTCTTTTTCATAGATTATTCTTATTTCTTACAGAAAATAGAAATTTGAGGTTTGTCAATTGTAAAAATACAAATTTTCCGGAAAAAGATCAATAAAACCGGTGCCTGATTTTTCTAAAAAAAGTGCTTAGTTTTTTATGAATCCGCCATTATAGAATTCATTTCCTTTTCCACCTGATAGCTGGTAAAGATAGAAACCTAGAGAAAAGCCCGACAAATCGATGGCGGTATGATTTGATTTTACAGATGATTCAAATAACAATTGGCCCGTAACACTATAGATTTTAAGACGGTCAATGTCAGCATCAGGCGGCATCAGAATATTTAATTGGTTATGGGCCGGATTAGGATACACTTCAAGTGTAGAAATGTTTTTTTCCGGGGGTGTTGACACATATTCCGTATTCATAATATCAACGATAAGTCCTTCGATAAAAGTTAGTCCGTAAGGCATTTCGTCGGGCAGCAGGTACCAGCCATTGCCTGAACCTCCCCATCCGAAATTAACATGAAAATAATTATCAGTGTTATAGCCATCAACTACGACATTGTGCCCCGTGGTGTTTGATTCATCAACAATGGCAAGGTGAGCGGGCAATGAGTCTTTCATGTTCTGAATAAGCCTGGTAAAAAGCGAGGTGTCAGCCGGCCAAAGCAGTTGGGCAGTGTTGCATCCGAAACGGGAATATGCTTCCAGTGCCTGGTTAACGCCAAAAGTCCCCGAGCCTTCAGAAGTAAATATCTGTGTGGCAGCAACTCCACAGGCAAACGTCAACGCTGCCTTGTCGTTGTTTGTGAGAGGACTATTCTGCAGATAGTGTGCGTTGAGTGTGTCGAGATGCGCATTAAGTTGAGGAAAAGATGGAAATCCGTGCTGGTTATAATCGTCATCAATATCAAAAATGCGTCCGGCATAATTATGATGGTAATCATCAGCATCGCTAAAAACCGTATGGTTGGTAGTTTTGTGATAATTAAGAATCTGTGCCATGGCGGTGGCAGGACAACCGGTATAACATCTGGCGGATGTTACCGGGTCTATGGGGCACATCAGGTTGTAAGGAGCACTTTGTGTCCAATTGGTTTCAAGCCAACCGCCGGTAGATGTTGTCCCTGCGGGAGGCCATTGCTGCGAAACAACAAGTAGTTTGTCCGCGCCATTTATTAAAGCTTCCCATTGCATTTTTCTGTTTTTAATTTTTTGTGCAGGGATCTTTTCTTTGTATGCCATGCATTTGGTAATATCATTTTTCAGGATTTTTAATAATGTTCCTTCAGTATCCAAGTTATCTATATACGAATAAGCAATTACCGGGGGCAGGTCATCATCGGCAGCCACTATCATATAGCCCGCAGGGCTTAACTCAGCCGCGTAAAAGCATACAAGGTCTTCGTTGTTGACAGCAGTAATGTTTTTAATAGAAAACTCATTACCCTGACCTAAACGTGCAAGTTGTGCAGTAACAACCTTTTTTGCAGTTTCGCTTGTTATTGGTTCAGCAAAAATCAATAAAGGCAACATCAATGCCCATAAACTCACCAGCGAGGTTTTCATTTTCAAATTCATATTATTTTATTTTGAAATTATTATCCGAAGGATTAGTATCGGGAACCTGACTGTTGCCCAATATGATCTTTGTAACTTTTTGTTTGATTTCCCGCGTTACTACGATTTTGTTTTTCCCGTCTTTCCAAGTATCCGCCGGCAAATCATACCGGATTTCTTCTCCGTTTTCAGTGTCAAACCTTAAATAAACCGGCAAGGGAAGTGTCCCGGAATTTTTTATTTCGACCGTGCATTTTCCGTCTTTGTATGTAGCAGAAGATAGGGTAAGGTCGGGAAAACCCTGCTCAAAATACCATGGCTTCCAGAACCACGTTAGGTCCTGACCTGAAGTATGATTAAAAGTGTTGAAAAAGTCGTAGGGGGTAGGGTGTTTGTATTTCCATCTCTCCATAAATACTTTCAGACAATTAATAAAGACATCTTTACCTACTTGCATTTCGAGCAATCTTAGTGTTTGCTCTGCTTTCCCGTAATTGAGAATAAAATAGATATCTGGTGTAAGGTAATAAGTAGGTGTCATCACAGCGGGTTCAAATTCTTTGCCGCCATACAGTGAATAGACATAAGTTGTATAGGGCGCCACATCTTTTGTGGGTTCAATTTGTTTTTGCAATACTTCGGGTAAAAAAACGGCCATGCTTTCGTCCATCCATCCGTATTTAGTTTCGTTGGTGCCGACATAAAATGGAAAATAAGTGTGTGTGATTTCATGCGAATGGGCGTAAACTACTTCTCCCCTGTCTTCGAAAGAGCCTACATTGGTCATCATCGGGTATTCCATGCCATCGGCTCCGTCAAAGATGCTCATACAAGGAAAGGGATAAGGTACACCCGGCAACTTTTCAGACAAAAAAATGATGGTTTTTCGTGCTATTTCTATAACTTCTTTATAATCACCGTGCTTTGCGTTGTAGGCGGTTTGTATAAAAACTTTTCTACCGTTTATACCGGCTTCTATACTGCAGCCTTCCCATACATAATGATCACTGAGCGCAAATGCGAAATCGCTGACATTTTCCGCTTTATATTTCCAGGTATTCCATGCTCTCTGTTTAGTTATATTACCTTTGTTATAATCTTCGGGAAGCGCAATGGTAACAGTTTCGGAAGAATTTAATGCCTGCTGGTATTTTGCAAGATAAGGCTCATTGAGCAATTCGCCGGGGTTTAACAAGTTACCAGTGGCCCACACAACATAATTGCCCGGAATGGAAATTTCCACATCAAAATTGCCAAAATCATTATAAAATTCAGCCAATCCGGTATAATCATGGGTATCCCAACCGCTAATGTCGTCGTAAACGGCAATCTGGGGATACCATTGACCCATAAAGCAACTTGTGGAATCGTAAGTCCCCATGCGGATCTGAGTTTTTGAAGGGACTTTGAAGCTCCATTCAATGGCAATTTGGGCAGTGGCTTTTGGTTTTATTGCTTCATTAAGGGTAACATACATATTCGTACCCCTTCTGCCGATGAGTTTGTCCTCAGCTTTAACAGAAATGGTCTTGCCGTTGTTCATCACACTTTTAATAAGAACACCATCAGTCAAATCATCAGGATTCACCTCGAGTGTTCTTGCAGCGCCTTTTTTAAATATATCCTGATAGAGCCTGACAACCAGCGTTTTCAATGTGTCTGGGCTGTTGTTATGATATGTGATTTCCTCCTGTCCTTCCACGATGCCTGTTTCCGGTGAAAATTTTACTTTTATTTTATAATCGGAAGAGTTTTGCCAATAATTTTTCCCTGGTTTGCCGTCAATAGACCTGGTTTCTGATGTGTAAGCTTTTATAATTTCCTTGCTTACAAACAGTTTTTCCTGTGCAGATATGGATTTTGCAGAAAAGCAAAGCATTACAATAATTAACAAAACAGAGGTGTATTCTTTCTGAAAGATTCTATTCAATCTGAATTTTTTATTTTTCACTATTTTCATGTTTGTAATTTTTGGTCTGGTATATGACAATAATTGGGATTAAATATTACAAAATTCCAAACATAATTGCTTTTATTGCCTAAAGGTTAAGAGAACTTATTATTTCAAAAATTTAAAACTGCAAAATCCGGCCTTTATTTTATAAAAAAATCAGTCCAGCAACTGCCTCGCAGTTTTTCGGGCTGCTTCGCTGACATTGCTGCCGCTGAGCATTTCGGCAAGCACCTCTACCCTTTCGTCGGGTTGCAGCATTTTCAGACGTGTGAAAGTAGTATTTTTTTCTTCCTTTTTATAAACCAGGTAATGAAAATCACTTTTGCCGGCTATTTGCGGAAGATGCGTAATGGAGATTACCTGCATGTCTTTCGAAAGCTCCTTCATGATAGCGCCGGTTTTTGATGCCACTTCGCCCGACACCCCGCTGTCTATCTCGTCAAAAATTATCGTTGGCAGCAATTTTTTTCTGGAAATGATAGATTTTATTGCCAGCATCAGTCGGGATAACTCACCGCCGGAAGCAATACGGGATATTTCTTTCAGGTCGGAGCCCTTGTTCGCACTAAAGGTAAATTTTATTTCATCAATACCATCCTCCGATATTGCAGGCAGTAACTGATGTGCAATAGCCACACGGGCGTTAGGCATGCCGAGATGCTGAAGGATATTCACCACTTTTTGTTCGATTTCTTTAAAAACCCGTTTGCGGGCTGCCGAAATTTTTTGTGCCGATGTCTGCAACTCTTTTTCATTTTGGCTGATCAACAGTTCAATTTTTCTTATTTTGCTTTCGAGCGAAGAGATGTTTTGCAGTTTCAGATCAATTTCGTTTTTTATGGTAAGCAGCTCGCCGATAGTGTTGACACGGTGTTTTTGCTGCAAACGGTAAATCTCGTTAAGTCGTTGTGAAACTATTTCAAACCGTTCGGGCGAATACTGTATTTTTTCTTCTATCAGTTCCATTTCGGAAGAGATATCTTTCAGTTCGATGCAGGCGCTTTGCAGCCGCCGGATATTTTCTTCGAGGGCATTATCGAATTTCGCTACCTGCGAAAGCTGGGAATAAACAAAATTCAACTGCTGATTAATGCTGTTTTCGCTGTTGTTGAACGCATACACCGCCTTGTTTACAACGGATTTTATTTGTTCCACATGGCTCAACAATTCAAGTTCCTGCTCCAGTTGTTGCTGTTCATTTTCTTTGAGTGCCGCGCTTTCGAGTTCGTTAAACAAGAAATTGTAATAGTCTGCATCGGCTTTAGCTTGTTTTTCAATGTCGATAAGGCGCTGCTGTTCCTTTTTATTTTCGCGGTATCCGGTAAAAAGCCCTGCATGATCTTTTACCTGGCCCGAGATATCGGCATAACTGTCGATAGCCAGCATTTGGAATTTCTCATCGTTGATGAGGCGTGTTTGATGTTGCGAATGAAGGTCCACCAACTTTTCACCCAGTTCTTTCATCTGCGCCAGCGACACGGGAGTGTCGTTGATAAAAGCCCGGGATTTTCCTTCGGGGTTAATTTCACGCCTTAGTATCAGCGTATCGTCATAATCAAGGTTGTACGACTCGAAGAAATAGTTCAACTCATAGTTTTTTATTTTGAAAGTGCCTTCGATTATGCATTTTCTGTTGGTATCTGGCAATGCCTGTATGTCAGCGCGCTGTCCAAGAATGAGCGACAAGGCATCAAGAATGATGGATTTCCCAGCGCCCGTTTCTCCTGTAATAACCGTATAACCTGCATAAAAATCTATTTCGATAACATCAATCAGCGCATAATTCTGTATTGATAGGTGTGCGAGCATAGCTACGTGGTTTACTTTACATTCAGAATCTTGGAATTAAAATCATTGGAATGGGCTGGGTCAATTTCTTTGAGGTAAGGTACCACCTGGTTTTTGTCGTTTGCAGGGGCCTGCGAGAAGATGTTGATAATCTCATCGCGTTTGGTGTCCATAAATACGGTAGTAAAATACAGGTTGGGGGTCCCTTTAACAACAGTGCGCATTTTATCGAGAGCGGTAACTATAGAGGCTCTGCCGTTGGACATATTTTCCTTCATATCATCAAGGCCTTTAAGATGGTAAAGGTAAAGGCATTCTCTGAAACCGCCGTACGAATCATTCAGGAGGTTTTCCACCAGCCAGTAGCGGTTTTTTCGGCTTTCAAAAGATTTCCATCCTTTGTCAGCAGTATTTTGTGCTAACTGGACAATGTTTTGTGCCTTAGTGTAAAACTGACTGCCCCCTTTCATCATGTAGGAGTCGAAATCAATACCAATAATGACATAAGCGTAATATGCAAGCAGGGAGGTAAGGTTTGAATAATAATTGTTGTCATCGTAATCCATTGCCTGATTTTGAATGTACTTAAAAGAAATATCCTTGTCAACAATGTTTAACATGGGAGAATTATAAGAAGTATTAAATATCGGCCTTCGCGATTGTATCTGCAAGGTTCCTTTAAAATCAACATCTGAGGTTCTTTCAGAAATATTGAAATAAAAAGAACACTCAATTTTTTCCTCCTGTTTGTAAGAATAATTGGTCCATTTTCTGTTATTCAAAAATTCCAGCATGGCTTTTTGCATTTCCTCAAAAACCGTTTTGTCGCTTCCGCTTATCTGCGAATGGTTGACAGAGACACTGCAAAAAAGTTCCTGAGCACTACTGCTACTGATACTGAATGAAAGGATAATCAAAACCAGTATAACGAGTTTTTTCATATTTTATCTTTTCTTAATTTGCTAATTTCGTTAACAATATCTATTGCTACTTCATGTTTTGATTTAAGTTGAAAAGTTTTCTTTTCCGATTTAAAATTAAACATGGTTACCTTGTTTGTACTTAGTTTGAAACCGGCGCCTTTTTCTTTTAGCGAGTTTAAAACGATAAGGTCAAGGTTTTTATTTTTTAATTTTTTCAGTGCGTTTTCGCTTTCGTTGTCGGTTTCGAGGGCAAAACCCACCAGCATCTGGTTTTTACTTTTGATTTTACCCAGCGCCGCGAGGATATCGGTGGTTGATTTCAGGGTAAGGAAAAGATCTTTTCCGGTTTTTTTTATTTTTTGTCTGCTTACCTCTGCAGGGGTATAATCAGCAACGGCTGCAGCCATAATGATGATATCGGCTTCAGGAAAGGCTTTAATGCATTGCTGGTACATTTGGCTGGCCGAAACCACATCAATACGCCGAATGTTGGGATGCGTAATGGTAAGGGCAACCGGACCGGCTATAAGGGTTACGTTGGCTCCGTTTTCAGCACATACGGCAGCAATTTCAAATCCCATAAGGCCGGAAGAGTGGTTGCCGATAAAACGCACCGGGTCGATACTTTCGTAGGTAGGACCTGCGGTAACCAGCACATTTTTATTTTTTAAAAGGTCTTTTTTTTTTAGAAAATTGTTCAGGCACTCAACAATTTTTTCTGGTTCTTCCATTCTGCCGGCACCGCATAATCCGCTGGCCAGTTTGCCCTCGCGCGGTGCAATGAGGTGGTGTCCGAAAGCACAGATAGTGTTAATATTTTTTTGTGTTGCCGGATGTTTGTACATATCGAGATCCATGGCGGGTGCAAAAAATACCGGGCATTTGGCGGCCAGATAAGTTGTAGTCAGCAGGTTATCAGCCAGACCGTTGGCCATTTTTGCCAGGGTATTGGCCGACACAGGAGCTATCAGGAAAATATCTGCCCAACTGCCCCATTCGATATGGCTGTGCCAGGCACCGTCGTCAGGGTCAAAACCTTCACACAAGACCGGATGTCCGGAGAGTGTGGCTAAGGTAAGGGGCGTAACAAAATCTTTGGCTGTCGGGGTTACCAATACCTGAACATCCGCACCTTCTTTTTTCAGCAAACGGATGAGCAGGGGAATTTTATATGCGGCAATACTTCCGGTAATGCCAATAAGTATCTTTTTTCCTTTAAGCATCCTAAAAGATTAAAAATCAGTAGGGTTTTCTTTTAATGGGTTGCGAAAATAAAGTTTGTGGTTAAGGTATTCGTTGATAGCAACCAGCGAAGGCTTGGGTAGTCTTTCGTAATATTTAGCAATTTCTATCTGTTCACGGTTTTCAAAGATTTCTTCCAGGTTGTCGGTAGTGGTTGAAAACTCCTGAATTTTTTCGTTGAGTTCTTCTTTAATTTCGGATGAGATTTTGTTGGCGCGGTTAGCAAGAATCACAATGGTTTCGTAGATGTTTCCTGTTTCTTTGGTAAAATCGTTAATGTTTCTTGTTACCGCAAGTGTGCCTACTTTTGATTTTTTGTTATCCATATGATCTGATTGAATTTCGTGTTATTAAATTTGTGTGTTGTTTTTTGAAGAATATTTGGCTAATTCTTTTTCGATATTTTTCATGATTGATTTGGCAGATTTCGCATATTCTGATTGCGGGAAGCTGGAGTTCAGAGAGTTATAAGCGTCCCGTGCCAGTTCAAGGCGTTCTTTCTTTTTGCTTTCTATACTGTTTATGGCATACTGATAACTTGATGCCAGCATGTAATAGTAGATATCTTCTTTATGTCTGGTGTCGGGATAATCTTTGAGAACATTTTTAAAAGCCACATAGGCAGCTTGATAGCTTTCGATTTTATAGTATAGTCGAGCCGTTTCAAATTCTTTTTTCTCGAGTTTGGCACGCAGTTCGTCAATAATTTCGTTACACTTTGCCACCTTACTGCTTGCAGGGTATTCGTTAATAAAAAGTTGAAACTGCTTGATAGCGTCTAATGTAATCGTTTGATCGAGCCCATAGGCGGGTGAAAAAAGATATTGGCAATAAGCCGACATGTATTCACACTCTTCGGCATATTTGCTTGTAGGGAAAGAAGACGAGAATTTTGTAAAATAATATCCGGCTTCGAGATAGTCCTCTTCTCCGTAGTAACAATAGGCATAATAATAGTTAATCATTTCAGAGGTATCGTTACCCCGATAAAAAATCAGCAACTCATCAAAAAGTTGCATGGCACGATGATAATCGCCCTTTTCATAAAGTTCCACAGCCGTTTTGTATTTAAGTCTGATGTCTGAACTTTTGAGAACCTGACGATAATTGTTGCATGAACTCAATACAATGCCCGCCAATAGAATGAAACAGGCCAGAGTAATACGCGTAGTTTTAAACATGGTGCAAAATTAGTCATTTTTAACTTAATAAAACTACTTTTTACAAAATATATTGTAGAGGGATTTTATTTTACAAGGGTAACCGTTCCCTTGAGGTTGTGTTTTTCCAACCTGACATCCACAAAACTAATCAGCCAGACATAAACATCCTGAGGCATTTCAGCACCGTTGTATTTGCCATTCCATCCTGTTGTAGCATCCAGCGTAAATAATATCTGTTTGCCCCAGCGGTCATATATATACATTTCAAAAGTTTCCCAGCGAATACCACTGCCTTTGCATATAAAATGGGAGTTCTTGTCATCCTCATTTGGAGTAAATGCATTAGGAATAAAAAAGGCTACCTCCGGGGCAATATAAACAGTATGTTTGGTGGTATCGGCACAGCCCATTTCGGTGAGCGCAATAAGACTGACATCAAAATAGCCGGTATCAGCATACTGGTGGATAGGGTTCTGTTCGTTGGAGTTGTTTATCAGGGCATTATAGTCTCCAAAATCCCATTCCCAGGCAGAGGCAGCAAAAGAACGGTCATAAAACCACACCGTTGGCGACAGTTCAGTAGGAAAATCCGGCACGGAAATAAACTCCGCTTCCGGAGATTTATATACCGCGATCATATCTGACCATAAAAAGGTGGAAGAGCAACCATAAATTGTTGTCATGGTTAGACTTACATCAAAAGTGCCTTGCTCATAAAAATAATGCAGGGGGTTTTGTTCGTAAGAAAAAGTAAAATCTCCAAATTCCCAGTACCACGTAGCATCATCAAAATTACTCTGGTCGGTAAACTGAACCAGCAGGTCTTCGCAACCTTCCCTCCTGTCGGCATTAAAGGCGATATCCGGATAAGGAAAAACATGAATGGTAATAGTGTCCGTACCGGTACATCCGTATAATTCGCCAGTAACAGTGTAGGTGGTGGTGTTTGCAGGAGAAACGCTGATATAACTACCGGTTATGTTGCCCGGCTGCCATACATAATTCGTTGCCCCACCGGCATATATTTGCGAATTTTCACCAAAACATATATTAGCCTGGGAAGAACTTGCATAAATATCGGGTGCTTCATTGACCACAACATTCATGGTTGCAACCAATGCACATTGCCCTGCTGTGGGGGTAAATGTATAAGTGCTTGTTCCGGCTATGGTCGTATTTATTGTTACCGGATTCCAGGTGCCGGTGATGCCGTTGGTCGAAGTGGCTGGAAGGCTGCCGGGAGTAGCTCCAACGCAATAAGGCCCGAGTATGGCAAAGGCAGGTATGGTACCTTCAGTCACGGTAACCGACATGGTTGTAACCGTAGCACATTGCCCTGCTGTGGGTGTAAATGTGTAGGTGTATGTTCCTCCTGTGGCGGTACTTATTGTAGCCGGGCTCCAGGTGCCGGAAATGCCGTTGGTAGAAGTGCCTGGAAGTACTTCGGGAGTAGCGCCTGCACAATAAGGCCCGAGTGCCGTAAAGGCAGGTGTAATGCTTGAACTTATGGTAACCAGCATGGTCGTTGTCGTGGCGCATTGTCCTGCTGTGGGGGTAAACGTATAGGTAGCCGTTCCTGTCGTGGCGGTGTTTATTGTTGCCGGATTCCAGGTACCGGTTATTCCGTTAGTTGAAGTGGCTGGAAGTGCACCAGGGCTGGCGCCCACACAATAAGGACCGAGTGCCGTAAAGGAGGGTGTGATATTAGCAGTCACCGTAACCGGCATGGTTGTTGCCGAAGCGCATTGTCCCGCTGTGGGGGTAAACGTATAGGTGGTTGTTCCTGCCACGGCGGTATTTATTGTTGCCGGGCTCCATGTGCCGCTGATCCCATTGGTAGAAGTGGCTGGAAGTGTACCGGAGCTGGCACCAACACAATAAGGACCGAGTGTAGTAAAGGCGGGTGTAATACTGGCACTCACCGTAACCGACATGGTTGTTGCCAGGGCGCATTGTCCTGCTGTAGGAGAATAAGTATAGGAGGTCGTTCCTGCCGTGGCGGTATTTATTGTGGCAGGACTCCATGTACCGGTTATTCCATTGGTAGAAGTGGCTGGAAGTGTACCGGGACTGGCGCCCACACAATAAGGGCCGAGTGCAGTAAAAGCGGGTGTGATATTAGGGTTCACCGTAACCGACATAGTTGTGGTTGTGGCACATTGTCCTGCTGTGGGTGTAAAAGTATAGATGGTTGTTCCTGTCGTGGCGGTATTTATTGTTGCCGGGCTCCAGGTGCCGGTGATTCCATTAGTAGAAGTGGCGGGAAGCACACCTGGAGTGGCTCCTGCACAATAAGGCCCAAGTGCGGTAAATGCAGGCGTAACATTTGGATTGATGGTTATAGTGAGCGTAGTGGTTGTGGCACAGCCGTTGGATGGAGTAAAAGTATAGGTGGTAGTTGTCGTATTATTAATTGCCGGACTCCATGTGCCGGGAACCCCGTTAGTAGATGTTGCGGGCAAAGCAGGTAAGGATGCTCCGGAGCAATATGGCCCAACCGGATTGAAAGTTGGATTGCAAGAGGTATTGCACGATGGACAGAAGTTGTTGATCAGACCCGAACTGCCGGTGGACCCTGAGAAAATATAAATCCATGTATGTCCGGCCTGAGCAGGTGTAGCGGTGAAAGTGATCGGGTTGGTAGTCCATGAATATCCAACGGGAGTCAGGTTCCCCACTAAAAATGCCCCCGACAGAGATCCGTTTGAATTGGTATAAAAAAAGGGAGAAAAACTGCCATTGCTGCCGGTGCCATGACTTACATAGGTAATGTTAAAAGTATAAGTTTGTCCGCTAACCAGAGCTGGCGTAAAACGCAGTCCGAAACCTTCTCCTCCGGTAGTCCAGGATTGTCCGTTACCAATGAAGATTGCCCGGCATCCGACACCATTGTTTGGAGGAGGAAGCGTAAGGTTTGCTGCAGGCCAGCCACCTGTCCAGCTACTGCCAGTCCACGACAACAAATCAGAGTTATTTCCTGTCAGGTTACTGGTGGATGCGAAACTGGTTCCGGGCGAAGGGCTCATAAAACAGGAATCAATAATGACTTGTCCAACTGAAAGTTTTGTAAAAAAAGATAACAGAAATAAGGTAATAAAAATTCGTTTCTGCCAGTGAATTACATTTTCTTTTAGGACAACAAATGTAGGGGTTGATGTAAAATTTATACAGTTCATTAATTTAATAAATTGATCGGCAAAAACATCCGGGAGGAAACATTTTTTATCAATCATTGTAATACAAAGATAAACTAAAGTACAGGATTTGATTTAATTATAACGTCAAATATTAAAAAATAATGGTATAGATAAGCAAATACCTATTATTGCAATATTTATACGGTATAAAATAAAGACAGTTTCATCATTTATGACTATCACCCATGTTTTTCCCAATGATGATATTTGTTTCCAAATCGGTGAACCTGAGTGGTATTTGTTACCTTACCAAAGTAACGGTTCCTTTGAGTTTGTGTTTTTGTTGACGGATATCCACAAAATTAATCATCCACACATAAACATCCTGAGGCATCGACTTGCCGTTAAATTCGCCGTTCCAGCCTTCCAGGGCATCCTGCGTATATAATATCTGTTTACCCCAGCGGTCATAGATACGCATTTCAAAAGTCTCCCACCGTATGCCGTTGCCTTTGCAGATAAAATTGGAGTTTTCACCATCTAGATTTGGAGTGAAAGCATTGGGAATAAAAATTGCCACCTCAGGAGCAACAAATATTGTATGTCTGGCTGTATCGGCACAACCCATTCCCGTGAGGGCAATAAGAGTGACCTCAAAATTGCCGGTATCCGAATACTGGTGTATGGGATTTTGTTCGCTGGAGTTATTTATCATGGCATTATAATCGCCAAAATCCCATTTCCACGCAGAAGCGCCAAGAGAACAATCGTAAAACCATACGGTAGGCGACAGTTCTGTGGGGCAATCTGGTACCGACGTAAATTCGGCTTCAGGAGATTTATACACAGTAATCATATCGGGCCACAAATATGTGGTAGTACAGCCATAAATTGTTGTCATGGTTAGACTTACATCATACGTACCCTGGTCATAAAAATAATGCTGGGGGTTTTGTTCGTAAGAAAATGTATGGTCTCCGAATTCCCAATACCAGCTTGCATCAGCAAAATTGCTCTGGTCTGCAAACTGCACCAGCAGGTCTTCGCAGCCTTCCCTCCTGTCGGCATCAAAGGTGATAACCGGATATGGGTATACATTAATGGTTACTGTGGCTGTTGCCGAACAACCGTTAACACTGCCTGTTACCGTGTATGTAGTGGTGGCATCGGGATAAACAGTAGCATAAGCGCCTGAAAGTCCTTCGGGCTGCCACAGATAGTTTTGAGCACCTCCGGCAAATACGTGAGCACTTTCTCCAAAACATAGGGTGTCGTTAGAGGCGCTGGCATATACCAAAGGCAATGGCGTTACATTCACTGTCAATGTTGCGGCGGCGATACACCCTTCCTGGCTTGTTCCTAAAACTGAATATTCGGTGGTGGCAGACGGGCACACATTGACAGATGATCCAGTGATGCCGCCGGGTTGCCAGGTATAACTATCCGCTCCGGATCCATTAATAGTAGTGCACTGTCCCTGACAAATGCTGGCCGGTGAGGCCACTGCCGTGACAACCGGTGTCGCAGCTATGTTAACCACAACATTTGTTGTGGCAGTACATCCCTGAGCCGAAGAACCTGTAACAGTGTAAGTAGTGGTGGCATTTGGGCATACGTTGACTGTATTTGCTATAAGGCTGCCAGGCATCCATGTATAGGATGAAGCTCCTGAGGCACTCAAATCTGTGCACCCTCCGGGGCATAATGTTGCGGGTGAAGCTGCGGCGGTTATTACCGGAACAGGATATACATTAACAGTCACTGAAGTTGACGATGAACAGCCTGCTGCCGTAATACCTGTAAGTGTATAAACCGTAGTAGATGCAGGCGACACTGTTACCGGTGTGCCTGATAAATTGCCTGGCATCCAGCTATAAGTGGAAGCTCCAGAAGCCGAGAGTGTGGCACTCTGTCCGGGACAGATGCCTGTCGGCGAAGTTGCGGCAGTTAACGTGGGCAAAGGGTTTACGGTGACTGTCACCGTTGAGGTGCCAGAGCATCCAGGGCCTGAGGTGCCTGTAACTGAATAAACCGTTGTTGATGTAGGGCAAACATTTACCGTGGTTCCGGTGAGGCTGCCAGGCATCCATGTATAAGTGGAAGCACCTGAGGCGCTGAGGTTGCTGCATTGGCCGGCACATACAGCCTGTGGAGAAGCCGTGGCTGTAATTACCGGACTTGAATTAACGGTGACCCCAACCGAGGCTGTGGCTGAGCAGCCGGCAGTGGTGGTTCCCGTGACTGTATATGTAGTGCCAGATGCAGGGCAGACATTAACGGTGTTTCCATTCAGATTTCCAGGCATCCAGGTATAAGTGGAAGCACCGGAGGCGCTGAGGTCGGTGCATTGTCCGGCACATACAGCATTGGGTGTGGCTAAGGCCGAAACCACCGGTACCGGGTTTACCGTTACGGCAATCTGGGAAGTGGCTGAACATCCGGCGGTACTTGTACCAGTAACGGTATAAGTGGTATTCGTCGTGGGACATACATTGATGGTAGCTCCGCTTTGGCCACCGGGCATCCATGAATAGGTGGATGCGCCGGAGGCTGCAAGGTTGGTGCACTGCCCGTTACAAACAGCATTAGGTGCTGCGCTGGCAGATACAGCAGGATTGGGATTGACGGTAACAGTGGCAACAGCCGAGGCAGTGGCTCCGCCTGAAGCAGTGCCGGTCACAGTATATGATGTTGTAGTGTTCGGGCTTACGGTGAGGGTGGATCCGGAAGCGCCAGTATTCCAGGTAAAGTTTGTTCCGGCAAGGTTGGAGGTAGCATTCAAAGTGGTTGTCTGTCCTGCACAAATTGTTGGGCTATTAACGGTAACCGTCATTGAATTACATAAATGAATATCCACATCATCAAGAAAATAGCGGGTTTGGCTTAGTGTACCCCCCACATTGGTGGTCGCAGTGGAAGCATCGTTGAAGAAGTTACCTATGGTAAAATTAGTAAAAGCCTGTGTGGGAGTAAAAGAAAGAGAAATTAGTGTCCAGTCACTCTTATTGGTAATGATACCGGTATAATTTACCTGCGGAGTAACATTATACACGCACATACTGGCGGAATAGAAAGGTGCAGTAGTGAAATATACTCCAATATTGTTGCAGGCATATACACTGTTATCGGCTAACGACACATAAAATTCTATGCAATATTGCTGGCCAGGTACCAATGCAGAAGACAGCGTTCCCTGTACATATTCCCGGTAAGGAGAACAGCCGCCATTGCCATAGACAAATACTGCCGACATTGAGCTTCCGGTGCGAGGGGCCTGTGTTCCGGGAGAACTGGCATCAGTGGAATAAGGGCTGCAAAAACAGGATGTCGGGAGCGAAGTATGAAAAATATCTGTTGATCCTTCCGTAGGCATTGTCCAATTTGAGATGGCGTTGGTAAACTCAGTATTAGTAAGGTACCAGCTACATTTCAGGTTCGCTGTATTAACATTTTCAAAACTTGGATTTAGCACAAGGTTTTGAGAATAAAGGCATGAACCAAAGACGAAACATAATGTAAATATAACGATGTGATAATATATTCTTTTCATTTATTCGTAGGTTATAATAGTTTTTTTAGTATTCCTCATCAAAATTAATAAATAAATCAATGAATTTTATACAATAATACTTAATAAAAGAAACGACATCAACGACAATTATTAAAAATCCATATATTGCTGAAAGCTACATTGCATATATGATTTAGCTTGTTTGAGCAGTTGCTGCCCGGTTATTGTTGCCGAAGTGTCAATTATCAATTCGGAGGCAGAATTGGAAGTGGTTTCAAAAGTGACATGAGCCCCAGGCCTTACCAGGCCAAATCCGCCATCAAAGGCATAAAAAGCAAACTCAGGGCATGTAGGTTGCCACAGGTCTTTGCTCCAAAGAAATTCATCATGATTTATTTCAAGTTGTGAAAGCAAAACAGCCGAGAGGTCGGTCTGTGAGCCTATCTTCTCCACCCTGCTTCCTTTAAATTCATCTTTTATGGCATTTCCGCACAGGAGTAATACAATTTTGTGGTACTCCGGCGTGTAAAAAGGATGGTTACGGTATGAACCGTGGCAGTGGTCCGAAACAAGTATAAACAAGGTGTTATCGAACCATTTTTCCTTTTGGGCCTGCGTAAAGAAATTTCTCAGACAGCCATCCGCGTAATTGGCTGCATTAACATATTTTTTCTCATAGTTTGGCCAGTTGATGACAGTTGGCCTCTCATAATCATATGGCGAGTGGGTGCTCATGGTAAAAATTGTCGAGAAAAAAGGCTGCGGTTGGCTGTGGAGGCCATTTAGGAAGTAGGGAAAAGTATACTCATCATGTATGCCTAGTTTGCCTCTGGGCAATGAAGATGGAAAATCACTATCTTCCACCAGTTTGTCAAAGCCGTTAAACACCAGAAAGCTTTTAATGTTGCCATAAATTAACTGGCCGCCAAAATAGAAAGATGAGTAATAACCCGCCGGTTTAATTTTTTGTATCAGACTCGGCAATTTTTGATACTTATCGGGCTGTTGTGTAATGGTGGCGACACCCTGTGCCGGGAAACCGCTAAAAATGGCCGACATGCCTTCCTGAGAACGTGTACCATTGGTATATATGTTGGTAAACAATATGCCATTTTTTTCCAACTCGTGAAAAAATGGTGTAATCCCTGCCTCTCCGCCGAGGCTTTCTATGAGGTCGGCCGACCAGCCTTCCAGGATAAACATCACCACATTAGGCCGGCTGTTTTTGAGTATCATCACCGTTGAATCCCCCTGATTTTCAAACATCTCGTGAACCGTGGCGCAGGCTTCTGCTTCCTGGTAATACCGAAAAGGGTTTTCATCCATCATACTGTAATTGTCGGCAATACTGTTACCAAGGTTCCACAATGAATTGACCGAGGCCCAATTTAATATTGAATATTTACTGAAAAACGACTGACTCTGGTTAATCGGTATCTGTTGTATTCCGCCCCGCATACCAAGAAAAAGCAAGCCAGGTACCAGAATAATAAAGGCCGAAGAAAACAAATAATTCTTTTTCGCAGGAGTGATACGAAAAAAAAATATTTTCAGGTATATAAAATAATATAATGCCGCTTGCAATATTATCAAAAGCGAAACAACAACAACCTGCCATGTTTGTGCCGAGGACATTATCTCACCTGGATGCATCAGGTATTGCAGAGCTTTGTAATGAAGTTTTGTATTCCATTCACTGTAAATACCTGCTTCCACAGTAGTTATAACTACCAACAGAACTAAAACAATGAAAACATAGGTTTTATTAGCAATTTCAATCCATTGTGACGAAAAAAAACTTTTGATAATCAGTAAAAAAAACGGCAGTACCATAACATAGCATATTGCAGACATATCAAGGGGTAACGAATGCCAGAAGACGGGCGGAATTTCCCAAAATGGTATGTCCTTGAGGAAGTTGAAATTGTATAAAACAAAAACAAGCCTGGAAAGTTCAATAACAAGTAACCAAAACAACAATTGTCGGAAGAAAGAAGCCAGAATCTTTTTCGGCAGAGAGTCCATGTTTTGGTTTTTTGGCAAATTTACACTATTGAGCCCAAAGTCAAAAAGTTTACTAAAACTTAATTCAAATCGTTATCTTTGCAATTCTTATTAACAACTATACATCAATAAAATACCTATGAAAAAAGTCAGTTTTTTTCTTTTTGCCATTGTTCTTACAATGGCTGCCGGCATTTCTGTCGGACAAATCAGTAAAAACATTTCCAAAATTGCCGTCATCAAAGACCCTTCCGGCTGGATACAATTTAAAGAAAATCAACAACTTAATCCAGAAACTATTTTTACTTTAAACAAAAGTGAATTTGGTTTGACCAGCACAGACCAGATGTTGATTAATCGTAGGGAAGCTGATAAACTGGGCTTTACGCATCATCGGTTTCAGCAATATTACAAAGGTATTCCTGTTGAAGGAGGTGAATTTCTTATTCACAGCACATCCGGAAAAGCCATATCAGGCAATGGAAAAATCATTACGGGACTGAACCTGGCCTCCACTCCTGCCCTGTCGCCTCAGGATGCAGTTGATAAAGCTCTTGCTTATACCCATGCAGAGAAATATATGTGGGAAGATCCCGCCAGCGAAGCTATGCTGAAAAAAGCCCGCAAAGACCCCACCGCTACCTATCAGCCCAAAGCCAGGCTGGTCATCATCGATAAGCATTATGGCACCGATGCCTCAAAATATGTTTTAGCTTACAAAGTGGAAGTATATGCGTCAAAACCGTTATCGTACAAAAATATTTTCGTGAACGCCAATAACGGGGCTATTTATCACACCATTGACCGGCTGCACCTTACCGATGTTCCTGCTATTGCACATACCAAATACAGCGGCACACAAAATATTACCGTTGACTCTACCGGAACAGGGGCTTACCGTTTGCACGAAACAGGACGCAGCGGCGTGGCAACCTATAATTTGCTGACCGGCACTTCGTACAATGCCGCCGTGGATTTTACCCACCCGGACACCGATTGGACACTTACCATTGCACAGCAGGACGAAGTTGGCCTTGATGCCCATTGTGGCGCA
>Ga0116171_10001180_pt1 | contig 26484 bp, 18 predicted proteins | sample AD_JPNHW2_MetaG_FD_89798 | JGI IMG/M metagenome (GOLD analysis project Ga0116171, IMG submission 89798) | Active sludge microbial communities of municipal wastewater-treating anaerobic digesters from Japan - AD_JPNHW2_MetaG | ecosystem: Engineered > Bioreactor > Anaerobic > Digestate | place...
CCCGACATCGTGGGTGGAGAAGATGACGGTCATCCCGTATTTTTTTGCAAGCGAGTTGATGAACGTGTTGAGATCGGCGACACCCCGGGGATCGAGACCGGCATTCGGTTCGTCCAGTACCAGAACTTCCGGCTCCATGGCGATGACGCCGGCGATTGCGACCCGTTTCTTTTCGCCCCCGCTCAGGTGGTGGGGGACCCTGGTTGCCAGGTGCTCGATTCCCACAACCCTGAGCGCTTCGTGTACCCTGTGGTGGATGGTCTCTGGGTCGAGACCGAGGTTTACGGGACCGAATGCCACATCCTGTTCAACGGTGGGAGAGAAGATCTGATCATCCGGATTCTGGAAGACGATCCCAACGAATTTCCGGATTTCCTTACTGTTTTGTTTGGTGATAGGTTCTCCCCGGACTAGGACTGAACCAGATGTGGGCTTGAAGATCCCGTTGAAGTGTTTGAACAGGGTGCTCTTCCCGGCACCATTCGATCCGATCACTGCAATGCGTGCATTTCTCGGGGCAATGAAATTGATATTGGTAAGCGCGGTGACTTTTCCGGGATATACGTAGCAGAGATCGCGGGTCTCGATAAGGTGCATGAGTACAGGATATAGGTTGAAAAAAGGTAAATTCCTGTTGGTTTCACTTGGTCGGTTTTCCGGCCATCTTGATACCGTACGAAAGCCCGAGCACCACGAGGAATGCAAGGATCGTGCCTACAACAATCGCGATAATTCCTCCGGTTGATCCAAAAGAGTCGCCCAGCGAATAGTCCGGCATAGGTGATGAATAGGAGAATTTACCATTCAGGTCTTCTTCGATTTCAGCATTTTCCGGTGTAGCCCCGGTCAGATCTTTCTGGCCCTGCACGACAAGTGCGGTACTCTCAAGACCATCCGGATCCCCAGATGCCATGAATACGGCAATAACCCCGATAAGGAGGGCCACGACAATGCCCATGATAATGAAAGTCTTGTTGTCCATCATGATACTCACGCTCCTGGAACTGCCTTGACCCCGGTATCAACAAGATCCGGGCGAACACTGGTGATCAGGTAGATGGCTGCCACGGTAACGACCCCTTCAATCACACCAATAATGCCATGATAGATACCCATTGCAACCAATCCTTCCATAAGCGGGAAGGTACCGGCAAGGTACATTTCAATGGCACATGCGAGGGAGGGAATCAGGCATGCGAGCCATGCAGCCACGAAGCCGGAAACGGGCATGCTTTTTGTCACGCTCATGATACCTTTGAAGGAATAGAACCCGACAAAGCCGCCGATTACTCCCATGTTGATGATATTTGCTCCCATGGTAGTAATGCCGCCATCGCCAAACAGGACCCCCTGCACGATCAGGACCATCGCAAGGATGAACACCGCAGCTAACGGTGATCCAAGGATAATCGCGGCGAGCGCCCCTCCGACAAGGTGGCCGCTGGTCCCCATCGAGACGGGGAGGTTGAAGGACTGGAGGGCAAATATTCCGGCTGCAAGAACCGCAACGAGCGGCAGCTTCTCTTCGTTCATTTCGTTCTTTGCCCACCGGAGGGCAAGCGCTACAAATACAAGGGCAATGATCCAGTAGATCGCGCCCTGCCATATAGGGATAAATGCGTCAGGAATGTGCATGGTTACACCACAAAGGTATTATTACAATTATACAATTGTGTAGCACCATTAATGAGATAAAGGTTATTCTTTTGTTATGCGGTTTGAAATTTTTTTCAGGATTATTGAAGAATAAATACGGAATCTTCATTCGCGTAAAAAAGAGTATTCCTCCTTGTAAAAATTGGTAGCCTCACCTTTACCACAGTCTTTCCATCCCCCTCGATCCGGACAACCGGCTGGATAACGGGATACTGCTTTACTATCAGCCGGCACTTGGTATGCAGGTAAGAACGATATGCCTGAAAATATTTTCCTGTACCATGCCTGGTTCCCTGCTATCCGGATCCGGGCATGCGTGTACCGGACCCGGATAGGGGAATTGCGGATAAAATTTATTTCTTGGATTTCGGAACTGACTTCACAACAGGTTTTACGGTCGGCTTTGTGGGATTCGTTTTCTTCGGTACTGCTTTCTTTGATTCTGCTTTTTTGGTTACAACCATCCTGGTATCATCTCCACTACGAAGAAATTTATTGTTCTCTAAAGGGATGATCGTGGATGATGCGTTCATCGCAGGATGGTATTCCGGTGCAATAATCGATGAAACGCAAAAACCATCACCCCGGTTTATGCGTTACGCGGCAATTAATAATAAGTTTTTGTAATTTTGTATGATTTTATGATAAAACATTTTCTTGTTGAAGAACGAGAAAAAAAGAATGAATAGGATTGGATCTGCTTACAGAGGACATGCATCGGATTGATTCTCATCGAAACGTTGTAGGTTGGCGATGGTTTTCCCGTTCATCACCACTATCATCTTTGCAGTGGTAGTATAAATATTTTACATTTTCGTATGATTTAATAAGATAACTGTCCATCGATTGTAATAGTAAAACCCCCGATAAAAAAAACACACAACCGGCAGCATGTATGATCAGGGAACTCCTTGAGAGGACAGATGGACTTCCCCGACAGCAGGAGCACCATTAACCATTCATATATTGAGTTTTCCCGTTCAGTCGTACCTGCTGGAAAATGTACAGGTAATACAGGAAAAAACCTTAGTCCACAGGGGGATTAAGATGGCCTAGGGACCGGTTCTGTAATCTTATAACCCGTTCCGGAACGGAATACACCGGGCAAGCATACCAATCCTCCAGCAGGACCCTGTCTTTTGGATTATCCTATGGTGAGGATTTTCCCAAAAAAATGGGTTTATGGGTAACCTACTTCAGCGCTCCGATCTCTTTTTTAAATGCAGCCCAGTAGATCACACCGGCGAAAAAGAGACTGCCGACGAGGTTACCGATCGTGACCGGAATGAGGTTGGCAGTCCACATGGTGATCCAGTTAGCCGTTGTTGCGGTATTCGTTACTCCCGCAGTCAGGATCCCTGCAGGAATAAAGTACATGTTGGCAACGGAATATTCGAATCCGTTCGATACGAGGGCCGTGATCGGGAACCAGGCACCTAAGAACTTACCGACAGCATCATCGGCACACAGAGCAAGGAGGATTGCAAGGCTGACAAGCCAGTTCCCGGCAATTCCCTTTAAGAAAGCGGAATAGAATCCCATCAGGCCGACATAACCGGTTTTTGCCATGGCTATTGCAACTGCCTGTTTACCGAACGCGGTAATCGTTGCGGTTGTTGCCCCGGTTGCAGTATTGACACCAAACGAGACGAAGGGACCGTTTGCACACAAGTATGCAAAGAAAACAGACCCGATAAGGTTTCCTAAATAAACCCAGATCCACAGATTCACAACCTGTTTCCAGTTGACCTTTCCTGCATATGCTGCAACAGGTGTGAACAACGCGTCACCGGTAAAAAGTTCCGCACCGGCAAGAACGGTGATGAGAACCCCCACGGGAAAAACTGCACCCATGATCAGCTGACCGAACCCGGCACTCGACACACCATATGCCAGTTGCGGTGCATCCTTGACTGCAGATGTCCCCGCGACAATTCCTGTGCTGCACACCGTTGCGAGAGTCCCGCCAACTGCGATAAATGCTCCTGCCAAGAATCCGCGAAGGACAAGGTTTGTAGTTGTCAGACGGGATTTATAGCGAGCGTTTTCTCCTGCTTTAGCAAAAAGTTCGATTGGTGAATGAAATGCCATGTTTTGTGCTCCTTTGAAATTTTTTCCTATACCTGTACCGGATGCATCTTTTTCCCTCCGGGATAATAAAAACCCGTGCAGGTTGTCATGAAGATTTTTTTCGTGTTCGCTAACCGGTACCGGGTTTTCCGGAGGTTTCCCGGAAAATGTCCAGTAATTACCGTGAAGGTGCCTATCCCCCCTGGTTGCAATAAGCATTGAAAAGGTCCCGATCGTTGGTTCGCTCCATGAAGTACCATGATATCACCACCCTCCCGCGGTCGTCATGAGGTATTTCCCTCTTTTTTTACTTTCATGGTCAGGGTGACATGGGTTAACTGTCCCGAAAACTCAAACCGGTAATTGCCTCCCTTGTAAACCGCAATCTTTCCATGTGTGTCCTGCGAATACTTTTCCCCGAACCCGTTTTCCGCAATTATCGCACCGGTATTACGGTCGCGCGCAATAACCCTGAACCAGGAGTGCTCATAAAACCGGTTTATATGGAGTACTTCATGGTAGTAGGTTGAGATGATTTTGTAGTCAATCTCCTTCACATCAGTGATATTGACCGGGGTAATATCATATTCAATCACCAGGGGCGGGTTGACAAGGTTGAACGAGACATAGGGCATTTTCGTCACTGCTTCCTGATTGTCCATGGAGAAGATGGTGATATAATCCCTGGTTGACGGGACCGGCAGGTCCTGAGTTAAATCCTGGAGTATGGGCGGGGATGGGAGAGGATTCGCTTCAATTGTGACATAAGACCGGGGGGGTTCAGGAGTCAGAACCGGTGTTGACGAAATAATCACCGGTGTGATCACAGGTGTTGGGGAAATAATGGCCGGTGTCATTATGACATCCGTGATGGGATTACCCTGGGGGCTGTCAGAAATGTCAGAATCTGCTGCAGCTTCGTTCTGTACAACGGGAATCTGTCCGGTTCCCGTAACCATCGGTGCAATCGTGAACATTACCGAGATTAGCAGGATGAAAAACAGGATAACCAGTCCTGCAATGAGGGTTGTTGCTATATCTGGTCCCATGGCACCGGATCCGGGGGATTCCGTTCCGGATGCATCGGGTCCGGCATCTGCAACAGTTGCATCTGTTCCGTGTGTTTCTGCTTCGGATATTTCAGGTATGGCCGGATCTGTTCCGGGCTGCCCGCTCCCGCTGCCGGGATGTGCCTCCATCCGGACCAGATACTCTATAATCTGCTGAGGTGACGGCATATCAGGTGATCCAAGAACATTTTTTTTACTGGGGAGATAATCCGGTTAGTTATTTACAGATTAGGTAATAAATTTTTTTAATTTTTTATGAATATGTCTAATTTTCCCGCACAGTATCCGACATACGAAGAATATCCCGACCGGATACGTGCCAGCTGTACCGTCATCCGGTCCCGGATCATTAATCTCGTTTTCAGAGAGAATGGCAATTTCCTCATGCAATCCCCGATCCAGCGGTTTCTTCTTTTTACGGGGAACAGGACCACCCTGACGGGAGTCCTGCCCGGTGATTCCTCATCATACCCGGTCACACAACAGCAGTGGATTATACTAATGAATAGCGGATGACAACTTTATTATTATAATAAGTGATACTAAACTTAATAAAAGTCTGATTTAAAGTGTATTTGTTTTGGGGTAAAAATATGGTATCCGGGCAGGATTTTATTCACCGTGGGCTTAAGGAAGGAGCCTGCAGGATGCCCGGCAATCCCCGGGCCGGATACTGCGTAGCAGGGAAGCGGAGCCGCCTGTCCGCCCTGGCTGCCATTCTCGCGCTTATCCTCCTCCCCGCTTTTGCAAGCGCCGGGGATTATACCGGGGGTAAGCCGGTCGTCACCGTGCAGAATGGTACGGTTACGGGAGACCTCTGGTTCGATGCAACACCAGCCCCGGACTGGGGACGCCAGGTTGTGACCAGGGCGTTCACCCTGCCGGCAGCAGCGACGGGGAGCAACGTCACGTGGGCCCGGCTTTATGTCTCCGCATACTGCGGGCACATGCAGGATGACAAGGCCTTCACCATCACCAACAGATTCGATGGCAACGGTGATGGCTTCTACGAGCAGACATGGCCGGAGGCCGGGCATGCCCCGTTTGTTTATGTGGGCGAGAGCGGATGCAATGACAATTCCGCTTTGGGGGGTACTACCTGCGATCCATACAAGATGATCAATGACCACGAGAACCGGGTCACGAGCGATTACTTCATGTGGTACAATGTCACGAGCCTGATCAACAGTCAGACGGTCAACGTCAATGTCGACACGACCGGTTCGTATGACGGCCGGATCAAGGTCATCACCCTCGTTGTCGCGTACGATGACCCTGCTTCCACCACCCTGACGCGGTACTGGGTGAATGAAGGACATGATGCTCTCTCCTACTATACCGAAGGAAACTCTGGCACGATTGATGTCGGCAGCACTGAATTCGGAACCCGCGGTACTGGCAAATTCACCTCAGCCATCCTTACCATCAACCACATGTCAAGTTCCGGTGGGATCTTCGGATTCCCCACTGCTGAAAATGAACCGAGCCTTAATCCACTCTCTATTCAGTTTACCCATAAGCTCCCGGATACCGGGCTGCTGAATGTGGAGGGCCCCTACTCGGGCGTGATAACATGGGACGTTACATCACAGATGATGCTTGTGACACCCGACGGGAATACAGTGAGCGATAATGTCACCTTCGGCTATGCGCGGAATGTTTCAGCAACCGGGTTGTCCGCATTCTTCAAGATCCCCCTCGCATTTCTTGTCTTGAAAAGCCCGCTCCCGGCCACAGCGCCGGTGGCAGACTTCACGGCAAACCAGAGATCGGGTACGGTCCCGCTTTCCGTGCAGTTCAACGACACCTCACGGGGATCGCCGACTGCATGGTCGTGGGACTTCACCAATGATGGTACTGCCGACAGTACGGAACAGAATGCTTCCTTCACCTATTCCAGGGCAGGTTCGTATAATGTAAGCCTGAACGTCACTTCTTCTTCAGGATCCAACACTACGGTAAAAAACGGGTTCATCACGGCCGCCGCCCCTCCCGCCATGGTGGCGGATTTCATGAATACCACTCCCCGGGAAGGCACGGCACCGCTCACGGTACAGTTCAATGACACCTCTACCGGTTCCCCGACGACATGGGACTGGACGTTCGGGGATATCGGTACCGGGAACACGTCCGTCCTCCGGAATGTGTCCCATACCTACGGATCTCCCGGTACCTACAGTGTCAACCTCTCGGTCGCCGGGCCGGGGGGGGCGAATTTTACCATAAAACAGAACTATGTCACGGTCCTGACACTATCCGGTGAGCCGGTCGCGGCGTTCAGCGCGACACCGCTTTCAGGCACCGTCCCGCTGACGGTCTCGTTTTCGGACCAGTCAGCCGGTTCGCCGACTTCATTGGCGTGGGACTTCAATAACGACGGTGTCGTGGATAATACCACCCGGAACCCGGTCTATACCTATACCAGTACCGGTTCCTATGCGGTAAGACTCAATGCCACCAATGCGTACGGGTCTGACACCGAGATACGGACCGGGTATATCGCTGTGTTCTCCGGCGATGTGACACTTACCGTTGACCCCCCGGTCCAGCCGGTCAGCGCCAGCGGGACGCAGGATATACGGATTGTCATGGACTATGCCCCTGCTGGCCTTTCCGGTTACGACCTGACCATAGGGCTGGCAAACCCGGGTATTGCGGAGATCACTAAAGTGACCTATCCTTCGTGGGCACAGCTGCCCAGAACCCCGCTTATTCCCAACCAGTCGGTCTTTATCGGCGGGACCGATACCGGTAAACTTGTTGAACCCGGAGCAACTGCCATAACACTTGCCACTATCAGTGTCCGTGGCAACATGACCGGAATAACGCCGGTAGTGATAAGCGTAGGCCATTCCGATGATGATGCGGGAAGGATTATCAGTCCCACCGTGAATAGCGGCACGATCGTTGTTGGTGATTATTCCGGCCCGATGGCCAATTTTACCGCCAACATCACTTCCGGCCCGGCAAACCTGACCGTCCAGTTCAGCGATCTGTCCTCCGGCAATCCGGATTCATGGGTATGGGACTTTAATAATGACGGGATCGTTGACAGCACTTTCAAGAATCCCCTGTGCACCTATACGAATCCCGGCAGTTTCACCATCAACCTGACTGTCGCAAACGCCAACGGATTGGTGCATACCCTGGTGAAACCCGGATATATCACGGTCTCTTCAGGCACCAGAGCACCGGTTGCAGTATTCTCCGGTACACCGCTGTCAGGGACCGCACCGCTGACCGTTACTTTCACCGACCAGTCTTCAGATACACCCACGGTATGGGCATGGGATTTCGGGGATGGCAACACCTCCACGCTGAAGGACCCTTCCAATACATACAGCAGCGCAGGTACGTTCACGGTAACACTCACCGCCTCCAATGCAGCGGGATCGAATGCCTCCACCCGGACACAATATATCACGGTGACACCAGCAGACTCCAATACCCCAGTGGCATCATTCACTGCAAACCCGACTTCCGGCACCGTACCGCTGACCGTCATATTTACCGATACATCGGCCGGGTCACCCACAAGCTGGACATGGAACTTCGGCGATGGTAATACATCGGTACTCCGGGACAAGACATTTACCTACAAGATACCCGGCGTGTGGACCGTTACGCATACTGCCAAGAACGTCTACGGGTCATCCACCACCGCCCAGACTATTACGGTGAATACTGCGACGGGTGTACCCGGAGTTGCATTCTCTGCCTCACCGACCTCCGGTGTAATCCCGCTCTCAGTTTCCTTCACCGACCAGTCCAGCGGCTCGCCCATATCGTGGGCATGGGACTTTGATAGCGACGGAACCACTGACAGTACCGACCAGAACCCGACACACACGTTTACGTCCGCCGGCACATACCCGGTGACACTCACCGCTACCAATGCGGCCGGAAATGATTACCTGACGAAGAACAGTTATATTACCGCGACCTCCTCCTCGGCTTCGGCCGACCTCTCCATCCCTACAGTCGTATCGAACCTTGGCGGCACTGCGGCGGGTAATATCTTTGCCCTTGAACCGAACACGGTGACAATCGTTGTAAGGAACAGCGGGACAGCAGCTTCCCCGGCAACAACCGTCAAGCTTGAGTCGAGCGACGGATTCACCGGTACGGTGTCGGTGCCGGCTATCTCAGCCGGTTCGAATACCACGGTCTCGATCACCGATTCAACGGTAAGATCCACGGCAGGAGCCTCTATCACCTATACCGCAACGGTCGATCCCGGCAGCCTGATCCCCGAGACAAATGAGAACAACAACGTGAAAACCTATATCCCGGCCAATACCGTCAGGTACAACGGGTACAAGGGAAAGAATTACTGGTCCGGTGGTAATGATATCATCACCCGGCAGACGTACGATCTCTATGGCGGGATTGCCTATTCCACGGGTGACAGCGAATATGTATCCGGGGGCCGGGGTGCAAACGGTTGGCTGAGTTATACCGTGAACTGGATGGCCACTGAACCCACGGTTCCCTTCAATGCAACAATCAGGGCCGCTTATCTCTATGTCCCCTACACGTGGGACAACGAGCATATCGCCCCGGACCATACCTTCGTCGATTTCAATGGCGAACGGGTCAGCCGGTCTTCGTGGAACTATGACAAGAGCAATTTCGGCGTGTATGCCGATTACGAGTACGGGCTCCTGAAATATGACGTTACCTCGCTCTACCGGATGAACGAGGCCAACAGCGCTGTTTTCACACGGGAAAACCCGAAATATTCCGATCCTGCCCAGGCTGCGGTCTACACCAAGCTCTCGATGTACGAGTTCTTCCTTGTGGTCGTGTACGAGGATCCGGATTCAACCCGCAAGCAGATCTTCATCAACGACAATTTCGATCTCCTCGGTGCCAGTTCCGACTATGGCACAACGAGCGCTGAGGCAACGGCAAATGTACCCTTTACCGGCATGACGATCGATACCGCCGATATGGATTCCGCTACCCTGATCACCTTCGTTCCCTCCGGAGACAGCCATGAAGGAAACATCCTGTATAACGGGAATATTCTCGCGTCAAACGTCTGGGACTATGGCGGCAGCGGAACGGGCGTTGATGGCGGGAAACAGGTTGCAGTCGATACGCGTGACGTAACATCCCATATCCAGAGCTCCGGCAATATCTTTGGTATCCAGAGCACCGATGCTGGCGACACGCCGTGCATGGCCGCAATCCAGCAGTTCCTTGTTATTGATCTCGGCGACAGTACAACTCCCACGACAACCACAACAACGACAACTACAACGACAACTACCACAAACACCAGCGAAACCTTAACTACCTACAAGGACGGTTCAACGCTCAACCTCTCGTCCGGCCAGGGTTCGGCCGGCAGCGGGAATTCAGGTGACGGTACATCCAGTTATGGCGGGATCGGTGTCGGTAATGCCGGCAACCCGTCTTCCGGCCAACAGGCAAACCGGTACCAGGCCATACCTCCAGAACAACCGGAAGTGCTGGATGGAGAAAACCCTGTGGGAACGAGAGAGGAACTGCCCTTCAGTATGCTCCTTGGCGGGATCTTCATAATCGGTGCCACCAGTGCTGTCGCGTACCGGAAAGGCTGGATCCCGTTAACCCCGGTGCCCGATGAGGCAGGTGGACGGTGCATCTGGGACGGCACCGCGGCTTCCTGCCAGACCTTTGATATTGAGGAGGGAATTATCCGGTACCATCCCCCCGGACACTTGCATATATCCCGCATGCACCTGATCCTGATCGCAATTGTCCTTGCCTGCATTGTACTTGCGGGTGCAGTCTGGTATCCCGGACTTCTTCAATCCGGATCAATCGGCCTGCCATCATCGTCCGGTGATGTCCAGGAAGGTAATTTCGATCTTATCCCCACCATTGAGAGCATCCGGGACCTGGACATGACCAACCATGTACCGGACTATCCCGCAGGCTTCAGTGCCCGCAACGGCCTCTTGTTTGTCTACCACGGCACGGATAGCCATGCGTTCTCCGATCTTATCCTTGAACTGTCCAAGGGGACGAATACGGTAACGCTCGTATCATCGATCCTGATGCCCTCCTCCAATGCAGTCAATGCCCGGCCGGTCCCGTACTTTGAGGAGATGGGCAATGGTGACGGGGTACTGGATCCCGGGGAGTGGCTGATGGTCTATGCCGACACCTGCTATGACAGTTCCAATGCCGATGGCGAACCCAGAGGCAAGGTGCTGGTGTGGCAGCCTCAGGACTCCGTATCCCGGGTCGAAGTACCAATGAAAGATACCGTCGGGTACAGCCTTAAAAATTCTGTCACCGGCACAACCCTCCAGCAGGGAACGGTCCTGCTGGTCCCCACAACAACCTAGGAGATATCCATGTCGCATGATCTGTTATCCACTATTACGAAACGTTCTGCCCGCACTCATCACCGGGCATTATGCACGCTCATCTGTTTATTGCTGACCGCTCTTCTGCTTGCACCGCCCTGCAGTGCACTCTACGATTTTGACGGCTTCCCGTTAAAGACGGTATCGCAGGGACAGGTGGACGGGAAGGTTCTGCAGTTCACGATCCTTGGGCTCCAGGACTCGCCGCGGACACTGGAGTTCGATATTCAGGACGGAGCCCGGATCCAGTGGGCACGCACCTATGTCGGAATCTGGGGCGGGACGCCGAAGTATACCGGATGGGTGCAGGTCTCAGCGAACAGCCAGGACATGGGCCAGGTGAAACTTTACGGGCAGGATGACAAGACACAGAATGTCTGGTGCACGGGATACGGGGTGTACTGGGCGGCATGGGACACTACGAACCTCGTAAAGAACGGCCATAATACCATCACTGCCACAACCAGCCAGGGCCAGCCCGAGAGCAAGCTGGACGGGCGGATCTACGGGATGACAACGGTTGTTGTCGTAAAAACCCCCGACGGTGCCGATACGCGGTACTGGATCCTGGAGGGCAACACCAACCTTCACGGAGAAGGATGGACTTCAGGTGCCAACCCCACGGTCAATGACCAGACCTCCACAACGATATCCGTTCCTGATATTTCAGGCAGTCCCCATGCCAACCTGTCCATCATCGAGCTGACATCAAGCCGGGGATTGCCTGATTATATCGAGTTCAACGGCAGGGATCTGGGCTCGCCCGTGACTGACATGACGACGTACCCGGCCGGAGCGTATGATATTGCCGATGAAATGTCCTATGACAACGGGTACCTTGGCCCGGAGGGGAAAAGCATCATGGGACGGTACTGGGACAGCGAGATCTTTGATGTGACCGGCAGGGTGAAATCAGGAAATAATGAGGTCAGGATCCTGCGGGGCAGGGACCTGAACGGTGATGGGACGATCAGCAGCACCGGTGACAAACCAGAGGGTGAGGACTATCTTCACCCGGTCTTTGCCATGCTCACGCTCGAACAGCCGCATACGGGATCGGCATCATCCGGATCAGGGGCGGTATCAGCATCCGGCTCCGGTACTGACCTTGCCATCAGCAACGTGGAAGTGACCGACGCCTTCAATGGTGAGACCGCTACAATCACCGCAACACTCCAGAACCACGGGGAACGCCCATCCTCTCCGGTGGCTGTCGACTTTTCCGTGGATGGATCACCGGTCGCTTCAAAGCAGGTAACGGTCGATGCAAGCGGCGTCCAGCAGATCGCTGCGACCTGGCCGGCAACCTCCGGCTCGCATACCCTTAGTGCAGCAGTGAAGGTTTCCGGCGATCGTGATACCTCCAACAATGCCGCGACCAGGCAGGTCATGGTTGGTACCCTGCCTGACCTTGCGATATCGGTTGATACCCCCCGGCACCCGGGATTTGCAGCCCCGACACAGAAATCCCCGCTGCCTGTCGCCGTGGCGCTGTCAGCGGTCCTCGTATCCCTTGGCATGGCCGGCGTCCTGCACCAGAGGAACAGGGATGCAGCAATGCGGGCAACCTCTGCCCTTTTTATTCTCCTGATCATCACTGCCGGGCTTCCGGCGCTGGTACCAGCAGTTGCTGCAGCTGACACCACCAGTCTCTACCTTATCCCGGTCATCGTGAAAAATAACGGGGGCAGTGATGCTGCATCTTTTACGGTCACCATCTATCTCGACAATGAGAAGATCGCTACCAAGAGTTATGATGACGGCCTTGCTGCAGGAAAAGAGGTCAGTGCCGACATCCCGATCCACACAACGCCCGGGTCCCATACCCTCAGAGCCGTTGTCGATGAAGCGGCAAAGATCCGGGACGGTGACCGGACCAACAATGTGGCGGAGTCAGCATATGCATTCCCCTAGGCCTGCCCTCTTTTTCTTTCTGATTATTGCCCTAACCGGGACTGCCGGGGCAACGTATGCCGGGGATCACCCCCTCAACCAGACGTACTTCGGGGATATGAGGGGTAACTACACGTTTACCCTTGGAGACAGCAGGTACGTGGGCTCGGTCCCTCAAGGCGGGACCTACAATGTCTCGTATGCGATTGACCTGCCAGCCGATGCGAAGGTGAAGTTCCAACGCCTCTTCGTGTACTGGTCGTGGAGCAGGGTTGGCCAGAAAGCGGTCTATCCCGGTTTTGAGCTTGTCGATTCCCGCCAGCCGGAAACACTGCTGCCGCCCGCCTCCCGGTACTCGGACAGCAAGGGATTTGTCAGCCAGTACGATTTTTACTCCGGCCTTGATGCCTATGACCTGCCTTCCCTGCAGCCGGGACATAACAATTTCTCGGTTACCTGCCGCCAGGCAGGCATGCCCAACAGTACGGTGATCATCTTCGGGATCGGGATGCTCGCGGTGTATGAAACTGCGGAGGGAAAACAGATGCAGGTCTGGGTCAAGGAAGGCAGCGACCTCATGTACAGCAGTTACGGGGTCTCGCCCGAGATGGCTACGAGCGAGATGACATTTCCGGGCACCCTTCCTCAGGCAAAGATCGATTCGGCCGAGCTCTTCCTTATCGCTCCTTCCGGGGGATATTCCCGCGATATCGAGGTTGACCTCAACAAGCTGATGGTCAACCGGCTTGACGAGGAGAAAACGCCGCCGCTGATCAGGACCATCTTCTCGCTGCTTTTCCCGAATTACAAGGGAAAGGAGTGGAACGACATCTTCTCCATGGACAATAATACCCAGATCGGGTTTGAGACCAAGGAGATCAAACCGTACCTGAAGACAGAGAACAACCATGTGGCCCTGCGGGACCAGGGCGACTATTTCCAGTTCACGAATGCGATCCTGACCATCAGTTATACGGATGAGAAACAATGAATAACGGAATCCAGACAACAGCACTATCCAAGCAGTTTGCTAACGGGGTGACTGCCTTGACAGACATCTCACTCAGCATCCGTCAGGGAGAGTTTATCGCCCTTGTCGGACGGAGCGGGAGCGGGAAGAGCACGCTGATGAACATCCTTGGCGGGCTCGATGCCCCGACCACGGGATCGGTCTCGATCAACGGGAAGGCGGTGGATTACAAAGACCGGAAGAACCTCATCGACCTCCGCAGGACGCAGGTGGGGTTTGTCTTCCAGCAGTTCAACCTGATCCCCTCGTTAAATGCACGGGAGAATGTCGCGTATCCCCTGCTGTTCAATTATACTCCCAAGGAGGAGCGCAATGAACGCGCTTTCAGGCTCCTCGAGATGGTCGGCCTTGGCGAGCGGTCAGATCACCTCCCCCACCAGATGAGCGGCGGGGAGCAGCAGCGGGTGGCGATTGCACGGGCCATGGCGGCCAACTCCAGCATCATCCTTGCCGACGAGCCGACCGGCAACCTTGACTCGAAGACAAGCGCCGAGATCTATGCGTTGATGCGGACGGTCAACAAGGAGAAGAACGTGACGTTCCTGATCGTCACCCACGAGCGCGAGCTGGCATCGTACTGCGACCGTATCATAGAACTCCGTGACGGGAGGGTGATTGCATGATTGCAAAAGAGATGGACATCCTGCGGTTGTCCGCCAGGCAGCTCCTGACCAAGCGCCTCCGGGTTGCCCTGACCGTGCTCGGGATTGCCATCGGTGTTGCCGCCGTGATCGGAATCGTAGCGCTCAGCGACGGGATCCGGTACCAGGCGATCGAGACGATCAAGGCGCAGTCTGACCTGACCCTGATCGAGATACACCCGAAGACAACTGACGGGGTCACCCAGCTGATCACGGAGACGAAAGTGGAGGCACTGCGTACAACGCCCCATGTCCTTGCCGTGGCACCTGCATTCTCGGATTCCTATTCAACGAAGAAACAGACATTCCTGCAGGTCGTTGCGGTCCGTGGGGAAGAGATCGACAAAGTACTGAACCTGAAATATACCTCGGGCAGGGCGTTCGTGCCCGGTGCGCCGGAAGTAGTATTCGGTGCGGACCTCAAAGACCGGCTCCAGCGTAACGAGGGGATCCGGATGGGGGACATCTTCACGGCCCTGATCCGGGAATATGATGAGAACGGGATGCCGGTCGACCGCCAGGTCCCGCTCACGCTCGTCGGGACATTGGGAAACCGCGATGACCAGTTCGACCGGTATGTCTTAATCGATATGACCACGGCATCGCAGATCCGGGGCGGGCAGAAAGGTTATGACACCGCCTTTATCCGGGTGGATGACCCGGACATGGTCTTTGGGGTTGTCGACCAGATCACGGCGCAGGGGCTTGAGGTATCAGGCGCGTTCGAGCAGATCAAGGCGGTCAACCAGTTCATGGACGCGATCCTGATAGTCTTCATGATCTTTGCCGTCTTTGCCCTCTTTGTCGGGGGACTGATGATCACGACCACGATGATCACCTCCGTATACGAGCGGACGCGGGAGATAGGGATCACGATGGCCATAGGAGCCTCTGAGAACGACGTGATACGTCTCGTACTCTACGAGTGCCTGCTGATCGGGATCATCGGCGGGATCGTGGGAGATATCCTTGGGTATCTCTTTACCGTGGTCCTGAACACGGTAGGCAAACCGTTCATCATCGCCCGTATGGGACCGGAGTTCTCAAGCATCTTCGGGAACGAGATTGCAAAGATCTCACCCGAGATGGCAGTGGCCGGGATGGCCATTGCCATCGTCTTCTCGCTCGGTGCAGGGCTGTACCCGGCGGTCAAGGCCACGCACCTGAACCCGGTAGAGGCAATCCGGGGCCTCATCTGATTTACGTAAACTGGTTATAAAAATTAAAATTTTTTCCACTTCGAGGTAAAAAAAGGTGAGGTGAAATGAACCGAAAAGAATGATGGAAAGTAACTCAATTTTAATCGGGTCGATCCCAGGTCCGAACCGGGACTGGTTGTAGTATCGCAAAGCGGGGTTCGCCACGACCGGGGAGAGGGGCATTGCTGAAGCCTCATGGAGTGTCATGAGGGATTTATGGTAAGAACGGTGCAGGTAAAATCCGGTATGTAACATAATATATTCCCCATTTTACCGCGCTGCCGGTAGGAATCCGGTATCAGATACCGTGCCGCAGGAAAGAGCGCTGGTCGGTCTTTTTGTTCCTGGTGGTGATACTGATGCCTGGCCTGAAAGGAAAAAGAGTATACGTGAAACAACCGGTCCCTCATGGCCCGGTACAGGATTCTGCAATCTTGTGTAATACTAACGGGAACAGGTCAGTTTGCCGGTTGTTGTACCGGAAGGCCAGTTCCTGAACGAATTCCGGGATGCTGTCCCGGTCAAGCCCGCGGTGGGACGTCCATGTTTTGCCGGTAAAGTTCCAGAAATCGTTGAGGGGGGACCAGGGCAGCCCGTCACGAACCCGGATGCGTACAATGTCCTTCCCGTGGTGGTCCGGCACATACGTGATGAACCCCTGGTACTTCTTCCCATAGGCATCGATAAAGAGGATATTCCCCCGCTGCATCATCGGTACCGGCAGTGCTATGATGATAGCGGGATCGGGACTGTTCACTTCACCGATCGTGACCTGGTCATTATTCAGCCGGATACCGAATACGACCGGTTTTTTTCTGTCGGGTAACCTGTTCACGTGTGTACGGTCACCGTCACCGGTTTCCCCGCTGTTTCCCGCTTCTTCCGGGACTGTGTTTTTGTCGGCACGGGGGGCCAGGACGGTCCTCCGGATCCGCTGGTAGATATCGTAGACCGTATTGTAGGCAAGACCAAGCTGGTGTGCGGCATCGTTGACAGGAATGTCGTTGGCAAAAAGGCGGACAACCGCGATAAATGTCCCGAAGGATATCCTCATGCCTTCAAGGATGCTGCCTTTCCGGATACTCCATTCGTGCCTGCAGTCCCGGCACCGGCACTGGTTGCGCCGGATATGACGGATAGCGGTACCGCTGCACACCGGGCAGTGGGATGGGAGACGGAGTATCCCGGCGTTGACAAGGTAATTCCTGGCAGCTTCCTCACTGTCAGGAAAAGCGGTAACCGTCAGGGTAGGCGGTTCCGGAACCTTTCCCTGCATTAGAATACTTCCTGCAATCCCATTGGTACAATTATCATATTAAGTAATACTAAATCAATAAAAAGTTATATCGGCAGCCTTGGGCAAGAATCTTTGCATTCTCAGCCAGGCCTGCTTTCCATCCCTCGCCGGGTTCGGGGGGGTTTCATCTTCCTGCACGGGTTGCAGTTCATCAGGAGCCGGACGCGGGAACCCGTTCAGGGGCTAGGTGACCGGAAATATCCCGGGATGTCTCGTATGAGTATATTAATTCTTATTTTTTAAAGGTTTATAATAACAAATAGCCTTTAATAAGATTTATTTCATACTGATTACTACTAACTGTGTTAAAATTTTTAATATTTTCTGAACACTGCAGGGAAGTATCATGGCACATCACGATAGCAGACAACCATCCAGCCCAGCCGGCAGGGTATTCTTTTTCCGGCGCCATCTCGTCTCCCGCCCCCGCACTGCTCCCGCTACGCGGCGGGCAGCCCGGGCAGGACACCGGCCGTTTGTCACCTACTGTGCCCGTGATGGTACCGGTAGTACGCCCTGCAGCGGGAATTTTGCACGGCCCGCCAGCAGTCAGGCACGCACGTGCGGCAATTTTGAATTCCGGTTTAACCGGCGGTTATGATCAGTATGAAAACAAAAACCAAGCACCAAAAGAGCGGGCCAGGCTCTCTCCTGACCCTGTTATGTATCGTATTCATTGCGATCCTTGCCATTCCGGCAATTGTCAGTGCTGATAATTATGTCGGCGGCATCCCGCTCACAACCATCCAGACGGGTACCGTTACCGGAGACTTGTATATCGATGCAACTCCGGCGCCGAACTGGGGAGATAAAATTGTGACCAAGACATTCGCCCTGCCGGCAGCTGCCACGGGGAGCAATGTCAAGTGGGCCCGGCTCTACGTCTCCGCGTACAGTGGGCACATGCAGGATGACAAGGCCTTCACCATTACCAACAAATTTGACGGCAACGGTGATGGAACCTATGAAACAACATGGCCGGAGACCGGGCATGCAGCATTCACCTATGTGGGCGAAGGAAATTGCAATGACAATTCCGCCCTGGGAGGTACTGCTTGCGACCCGTACAAGATGATCAATGACCACGAGAACCGGGTCACGAGCGACTACTTCATGTGGTACGATGTCACGAGCATGATCAGCAGCCAGACGGTCAACGTCTATGTTGATACGACCGGTTCCTATGATGGCCGGATCAAGGTCATCACGCTTGTTGTCGCGTACGACGACCCCGCCTCCACAACCCAGACCACCTACTGGGTGAACCAGGGGCATGACGTTACCTCGTATTACACCGAGGATAATCTCGGAGAAGCTGCCGTCGGGACAACCACGTTCGGCACCACCGGCCTCTCCGGCATCACGTCTGCCACCCTGACCGCCGACTATATGGCGAGCAACAACGGGAACTACGGATTCCCCACCGCTGCCAATGATTTTGTTGCGCTTGGAAGCGCCTTTTCCCCGCCGGTGACTGGAACCTTCACCAACCTCGCGCTCGACAATGTCCCTGACGTGCAGGGCACCTATTCCGGCGTTGACTCGTGGGACGTGACCTCCTCGGTCACCGGCGCAAGCGATGTCACGCTGGGTTACTCGCGGTACTTCCCGGGCACCGGCACCGCAGCATTTTATAAGATCCCGCTCGCGGTCCTCGTAGTGAAGAAGCCCCTGCCGGTGACAGCACCGGTTGCCGGGTTTGCCGCTGATGTGGTCTCCGGCACCGTGCCGCTGACCGTTACGTTCACCGACCAGTCAACCAATACCCCGACCTCATGGGCATGGACGTTCGGCGACAGCGCTACCAGCACTGACCGGAACCCGGTCCACCAGTACACCACAGCCGGGACTTACACCGTTACGCTGACCGCCACCAATGCCGGCGGTAGTGATGACGAGACCAAGACCGGGTACATTACGGTAACCGCAGCAGCTCTGCCCAACCTGACCTTCACCGGCGCCAATGGTGCAGCGACCGTCAACCCGTATCCTGCCTATGTCTTTGCCCGGGAAGCGAACAATGTTCAGGTCAAGACCATCAAGAACACCGGGACCGCCGCGGTAACGAATATCGTGGTCGCGCTCTATGCAAGCGATGTCAGCAGCACGGTACCGGTTGCGACCGCGACTATCGCATCCCTTGCGGCCGGAGCAACGGCACCCACGCAGACGATAACCGATCCGACTATCCGCGACAACGCAGGCTCATCGGTTACATATACCGCAGTCCTCGACCCGGACAATCTTATCGCCGAGACAAACGAAGCCGATAACACCCGGACCAGCACAGCAAAGACCGTTTTAAACAACGGGTACAAGGGCAAGGGCATCTACTGGGCGGGTGGCAGCAACATGACCACGAAGATGACGTACGACCTGAACGGCGACATCGTCTACTACACCCAGCCGGACAGTGCATACCAGGGCGTAGGCTGGACCGGCAGGACCGAGACCTGGACCGCAGCGAACCTGCCCGTCCCGGCGGGTGCCACCGTTGAGAAGGCCCTGCTCTTTTTCTCCTACAACTGGGACCAGACATCCGGCGGGTACCCGAACCTCGTGACGACGTTCAACGGGAACGCCATCTCGCTCGGGACCCCCTACCGTGACTGGAGCAACTTCGGCGCTTATGCCGATTACGAATACGGCCTTTACCCGGCCTATGACGTGACATCCATGTTCAGTGTGAACAGCGACAACACGCTGGTCACGACACCGGGTAACTCAGGTGCGGATAACCTGGTGGCCCTGTACCCGAGCACGCTCGTGATCATCTATCGCGACGCCTCCGACACCAGGAAGCAGATCTTCATCAACGAAGAGTTTGATTACCTCGGTGTTTCTGCCGCATCGTACGCCACGACTCCGGCTGAAGCTACGGCGTATGCACCCTTCACCGGCATGACCATCGACACGGCAAACGTCCAGAGCGCCACATTGCACAGTTTTGCAACAAATGCCGGGCCCGCGGAAGGCAATGTTTTCTTTAACGGCGCAACCATCGCGACCAATGCCTTTACCGGGACCACATTCTCCTCCTTTGCAGTGCCCTTCGATGTGAAGAGCCACCTCACCGCAACCGGCAACGAGGCCGGAATACAGGGGACTGAGAGCGGGGGCATGGGTGCGATTCAGCAGATCCTCGTAGTTGAGTATGCTGCTTCAAAACCGAATCTCGTAGTAACAGCGATCAGTCCGAACGTGGGAACAGGCGCGGCCATGTTCGCCAATGAGCCCAACGTTCTTTCCGTGACCATCCAGAATACGGGTGCGGGAGATGCCGCAGCGTCTACCGTGTCGGTTACTGACGGCAGTTCAACCGCGACAGCAGCAGTCAGCGCCCTTGCCGCAGGTGCGAGTGAAACGGTGACCGTAACCGATACGGCGCTTAACACTGCCGGGACCATATCCGTCACGGCGACAGCCGACACCACAGGTGCGATCGCCGAGTCCAGTGAGACGGACAACTCCCTCACGATACCCCTGGTTGTCTACAACAACGGGTACAAGGGCAAGCGGTTTACCGGCGGTTCTGATATCAACACGCAGGCTGCGTTCAATGGAAAGTATGATGTCATCTACTCTGCCGGTGACTCTGCATACAAATCCGCAAAATGGTTAACGGCTACCGACACCTGGACATCAACGGATCTGCCGATCCCCACCGGCGCGAGCGTAGTGAGTGCCCGGCTCTACCAGCCTTACTCCTATAACAAGATGGCCGCAGACCCGTCGTTCACCGCTGTTTTCAACAGCAACACGGTAACACCCGTTGCAACTTACAAGGATGTCAAGGGCTTTGGCACCTACAGTTACCCGTACGGTCTTTATGTCTACGATGTCACCAGCCAGTTCAGCACGGCAGGGAACACGCTGGTCCTGACTCCGGAAGGGACCGCCGGAACGACCAATGACTACGCGCTCTATGGTGCATACTTTGTCGTGACCTACAGCGATCCGGCAACGACCGAGAAACAGATTTTCATCAACGACGAATTCGATATGGTACAATCCCAGACTCAGTATTCTGTAACAACGGATGAAGCAACGGCGTATGCAACCTTTGCCGGCATTGACAGCTCCGATGTCGACACTGCAAAGGTTATTGCAGTCCTTGCCAGTGCAGGTGACTCCGGCAAGAGCAGGTTCTTCTTCAACAGCAACGAGTTCACCGGTTTCTGGGCAGATTACTTAACAAGCCCGCAGATTGGATTCTCGACCTATGATGTCAAAGCAGCTCTTGCCAGCGGCGCGAACGAAGCCCGGCTCCAGAGTGTCGACTCCGGATCCAAAGGCGACAACATGTACGCCATGAACACCATCCTCGTGATCACCAAAAATACCGAACCAACCCTTTCCTTCGTCCCGGCAAGCCAGTCATTCAATCCTGCCGAAACCCGTACGTACGACATTGTCATGAACAAGGCTCCCAACGGTCTTGCCGGGTACGACATGGTCGTCTCGCTCTCGAACGCAGCACCCGCTGACATCGTCAGCGTGACCTATCCCGATTGGGCAGGAATGACCCTTGCCCCTGTCTACCCGTCCGATTCGGTCCGGATCGGCGCTGTGGACACCCAGCAGAAAATCTATCCCGGCACCACCGGCCCCTATACGCTCGCTACCCTCACGGTCCGCGGTAATGCTGCAGGATCGACCGCAATCCAGATCAGCAGCGTGAATATGGATGATGACAGCGGCGCTGTAATCACGTCGACCCTGACGCCAGGTACCGCCATCATCGGCTCCTATACCGGGCCGACTGCAGGATTTACCGGTACCCCGGTTGATGGGGACGCACCGCTGACCGTTGTCTTCGATTCATCGACATCAACCGGCGACATCACCACTTACCAGTGGGACTTTGACAACGACGGAACCATTGACAGCACAGCGGCAAACCCCAGCCACATCTACACCGGCATCGGTACCTACTCCGTGAAACTCGTTGTATCCGGCCCGGCCGGCAGCAACACGATGCTTATGGAAAATTATATTGCCGTCACTGACGGGACCGCCCCGACAGCCGCGATCGTCACCAATCCATCCCCTGCCACCGGGAACTACCCGCTGACCGTTGCATTCTCTGCATCGACCACGGGCGATGTGTCCTCCTATGCATGGAACTTCGGCGACGGTACTTTAAGCACGCTCGCTGCCCCCACGCACACTTACACCTACCCGGCAGACTTTACCGCAACACTGGTCGTGACCGGCACGGGAGGTTCATCAGCGCCGGCAACCGTGACCATCCATGCCACGCAGAATGCACCGGTAGCAGGTATTATCGCGAACCCGACAACGGGGACCTCCCCGCTGACAGTTAGGTTCACGGATGCATCTACCGGTTCCTTCAACTCGTATGACTGGGACTTCGGCGATGGATCCCCCCATGATACGACCGCGAACCCAAGCCACGAATTCACATCCGCCGGTGTGTATACCGTATCGCACACGGTCAACGGAGCAGCAGGTATCTCCAACACGGCAACAACAACCATCACGGTCACCGGCCTGTCGATTAATTTCGCAGCCGACTACACCGCCGGTGTCGCTTCCGCAGAACACGGATTTGCAGTCCAGTTCACTTCAACACCAAACCCCGGCGCCACTTCTTATCTCTGGGACTTCGGCGACGGGAGCACCTCGACTGACGCGAACCCGAGCCACACCTACTATGGCCGGCATAACGCGTTCACGGTTACCCTGACCGTCCATAACGGATCTGATGTAGCATCGGTAACCAAGACCAACTTCATCCACACAACCCCGTACCTTGAGGCATTCCCCAAGTATGACAGTCTCGGTCAAATCACCACCTACTACTCGCAGATCCCGGCCGATCTGAATGGCGACTACGTGTACGAGGACATCAATCACAACGGAAGGGTTGACTATGACGATGTCGTGGCCTTTTACGGTGCCTATACCTACGGCTGGATTGCTTCCAACACTGACGTTGACCAGATCAACTTCGATTACAGCGGCAATGGAGCCCTTGGATACCAGGACGTGGTCGCACTCAATGACCTTGTCCTCTACTGAGGCAGAATAACGGGTGGAACATTCACCCGGACATTTTTTTCTTACAATATGCGAACATTATGGAAACCCATAATACCTTTTACAAGAGTATTTCTTGTACAGAAAGCGTGAAATATCAACGGGGATACGAATGCATAAGTATATTCTCTCTCTTGGTATACTGGCAATCCTCATGAGCGGCATTACAGGGATCGCAGCAGCAGCGCCCGCCATCTCTTTTGATCCGGCCACGGTCGCCCTTTCACCGGGCTCTGCGGCACAGGTGAAAGTCGTGCTGAGTGAGGCACCCCATGGACTTGCCGGATACAAGCTTACGGTGAGATACCCCTCCGGTACGGTCACCGTGACCGGAGCCACCTTCCCGTCATGGGGTTCCAGCATGAACCTGAAAAACCCTGTCAGCGGCGGGTACCTGATAAGTGCCGTGGATCCCAACAAGCAGGTCCAGAATGGTTCCATCAATGTTATTTTGGGAACCATTACGCTGAAAGCGGTCAGCGACGGCTCTGCGACCGTCACGATCTCAGACATTCAGATGAACGATGACACGGATGCCGTCATAACTCCTTCAACCGGCGTACTGCAGGCGACTGTTGAAGGAAACGCCGTCACCGCAACTGCCACAACAACGCCCGCCCCAACGGCAACCACTACCACGACAACAACAACGATAACAACAACCACGACAACGAAAACTGCGACAACGACTGCCGTGACGGCCACGTCCACAACCATTCCGGTGACCCCCGGCACAACAACCGCTGCCGTTACCTCAACAACCATAGTCCCGGCTGTCACGGTCACGGTTCCGCCGCCTCCCGTGGTCACCCCGGAGATTGCAGGATTTCCTACCTGCGTGTTCACCGTTAACAAGGCAGCCGGATATGCACCTCTGGAGGTACGGTTCCGGGACCTCTCCCCCGGCGAATCTCTCTCCGGCTGGGAGTGGGACTTTGGGGACGGGGGTTCTACCATGACCCAGAATCCGACCTACATCTATAGCACGCCCGGTACCTATACGGTCTCCCTGACCGTGACCAACAATCTTGGCAGTACCACCAGTACCCGGGCCGGCCTCATCAGGGTCTTGGGACCCGGGGAAGTCATTCAAACGGTAGCCCAGGTGACACCGCAACAAACCACAGCTGGTGTCTCAACTGAACCGGTGCACACGCTCCCGGTCTGGACCTCCCCGGAGAAGACCAGTACTGCTCCTGCGAATAAGGCCGCATTCCCTCTGCCACTTGCCCTTGCCGGGATCGGTGTTGCTGCAGCCGGGTGCCTCTTCCTGAAAAAGAAAGGGTCCTGATCATCTTTTTTAATTCAGGTACATTCAGGAATAACCGTCATGGAGCGGAGAAAAAAGGTCTGGTGCAGTGGAGTCTGTTATGACGAAAACCGTTATTATTTTTTCAGGTACGAAAACTCAGTTATGTACAGCATCCAGTAACCTTCCTTTAAAACCGGTTCTCTTTTCGTAATTTTTATTTTGTCCCTGAATATCGGGCCGTCGGTGACAAGGGTATGGAACTCCCCGTTCTCACCGCAGGGGTCGATGGATGGGTTCAGTGCCCGCAGATCGCTCGTGAATTCCTCATCAATCCTGCGGCACAGCCATTCCTTCCCCATCAGACCGTCTTTGATACTGACAATAACCATCTCAAATCCGGCATCGATCATTTCCCTTAAAAGTTCCCCTGAGTCCTGTTTCCAGAGGGGCAGCAACAGTTCGATATCCAGATCGCGGCATATCCTTGTGACCAGGTTGCCGTGGGTTTCAATGTGCCCGAATACTGCGCCCTCAATCCCCACTCCCTGGGCCCGGAGATCCAGAACGACTTTTTTAAACTCCTCCTCGTACGAAAAGAAGTTTCTCTGGATGAGTGGGATTTCCATGGCTTTGGATTGCGCCCGGATGATCTTCGGATTGACCTCGTGCGATCCCTGTTTCCCGATGTTCCTGAAGTTCAGGAGATGGGTGACCCGGTACCCTTCTGCCATCGTTTTGTAGCAGGAATAGCACCCGTCTTTTCCTCCCGTCCAGGAGATTATAACGTTTCCCTTATCGTTCCTGTTTAACAACATGGCATGCCTCATCCTGCTGACCAGTTTCTCCGAGTATCCGGCCTCCCGTTTACATCGGTCATCAGAATTACCTGAGTATCATCACATTCCTGCTTGATCCGGGTGTATCCATTGAACAAAATATTCCGATCGATGGTATGATGAACATTGGCCCCTGCCTGACCTGGCTGAACCGGTTCCCTCCCGATCACCAGAACAACCAATACACGGGGGATCATAGGTTCTCACTCCCCGGCCGCCCGGTGCGTCCGGAACGGAAGGATGAACTTCCCGTGCTCGTTCTCAACAACAAATGAATCCACCCCGTACACCTTCCGGATGCAGTCCGGCGTCAGCACCGCGTGCGGCTCGCCGTACCCGGCCGTCAGCCCATGGTCGAGCACCAGCACGGTATCCGCGTACCGGTACGCGAGGTTCAGGTCGTGGACCGCGATTACCATCGACGCCCCCTGCTTGCGGGTGATCCGGCGCATCGTCTCCATCACTTCGATCTGGTACCGGATGTCAAGGGCGCTCGTGGGCTCGTCGAAGAGGTAAAGGGCGGGGTCCTGGGCAAGGGCCCGGGCAATGAAGACCTTCTGCCGTTCCCCGCCCGAGAGCTGGTCCATGTACGCTCCCGCCAGGTTCCCCATCCCGAGGGCATCCAGCGCTGCCTGCACCCGGGACAGTTCCTCATCGGATACCGACCACCGGATGAACCGCCGCCTTCCGAGAAGCACGGTCTCGAAGACCGTGGAGTACAGGGTATAGGTGAAGTGCTGGGGCACATACCCGACCTTCATGGCAAGGTCAACGGGGTTTATGGTCCGGATATCGGCCCCGTCAAGAGAGATCGTACCGTTCGAGGGGTCGTGGATCCGGGTGATGGCCTTGATCAGCGTGGATTTCCCGGAACCGTTCGGGCCTACGAGTGCAAGGATCTTACCGCCCTTCAGCAGGAATGAGATCCCGTCCAGCACCCGGTGCGAGCCGAAGAGCTTGTCCACGCAGTAAACAACCAGTTCCATCCTAGTACAACCCCCGCCCGCTGCCCCGGAGGATCAAGAAGAGGAAGAAGATCCCCCCGATGATGTACATGATGATGCCGACCGGTATCTCCACCGGGCTCATGATCGTCCGTGCCGCGGTATCGGAGA
>Ga0116171_10001184_pt1 | contig 26433 bp, 46 predicted proteins | sample AD_JPNHW2_MetaG_FD_89798 | JGI IMG/M metagenome (GOLD analysis project Ga0116171, IMG submission 89798) | Active sludge microbial communities of municipal wastewater-treating anaerobic digesters from Japan - AD_JPNHW2_MetaG | ecosystem: Engineered > Bioreactor > Anaerobic > Digestate | place...
AACGAGATCGGCGTCTGTTCCTGTAAGCGAGTAAGCACCGGCTTCACAAACGAAGGTGTAGTTACGTTGAACCGCAAAACTTATGTCCGAGCCAGTCAAGGCGTAAGAGCCGGAAGCGCAAACGAGTGTATAGGATTTCGTATTGCCGAATGTTACATCCGTGCCTGTGAGCGTGTACGAGCCTGCCTCACAGATCAGGCTGTAATGGAATTGCGCTGTAAGCGTTGTATCCGTTCCGGTTAGGGAGTATGAACCTGCTTCACATTCAAGCGTGTAATTCCGCTTGACTTCAAAAGTGGTAGCAGTACCAGTCAGACTGTAACTTCCAGCACCACACGAAAGCGTGTAATGACGAGTGACCGTGAGGTCAACGTTTGTTCCTGTGAGCGCGTAACTCCCCACTCCGAGCGCGAATATGCGATGTGATGTCAGGCTTGCATCCGTGCCAGTGAGAGCATAAGAGCCAGAATTGCACGCCATCGTGCGAGCAGAAGTCAAGCCTGCGTTTGTTCCGGTTAGACTGTATATTCCTGCTTCAAGCGAGAGCGTGTAATGGAATTGCGCACTTAGCGTGGCATCCGTGCCTGTCAGGCTGTACGAACCTGCTTCACAAGCGAAGGTGTAATTGCGTTGAACAGTGAGCGTTGCATCTGTGCCAGTAAGCGAGTACGAGCCAGCGGCGCAGGTGAGGGTTAGGTTTTGAGAGCCAGCGGTGACGGTTGGTACTGGTTCTACGCCGTCTACCGCAATCCATTCCGTTACAAGATCGGGTGTGGCAACATCATCAAAAGAGCGATAATAGTAATCAAAAGGCTCAACAAATATCAGCCAAACGCCATCATCATTAAACCAGCGAATGATATTTCCGCCATTTTCAAATGAAGGCTTACCATTCACCATTGCCGTATAGACATAAGTCCCATTCACCGCAGTTGTTCCAGCCCCTGCGACAATCATATCCCTCATACGCTCACCTCGTATCCTTTACCGCCCAAGCCCAACGCAAGGGCGGTTTCATATCCGCCACGATTACGCCAAACTAAACAGTTCTGTGCCGAAGTCCAATTTGAACGTGTCGCCAGAAGCAAGGGTGACTTCAGAGCCATAATCGAAGTAGCAGATCAACTCGTCGTTCGCGGAAGTATCATCGTAGATAATGATATATCGGAACGGACCAACAGCGCCTGAAGCGGTCATGGTCTTATCATCTACAACGAGTTTATATGTGCCGCTGGTTTGGCTGGAGCTTGTAACAGACAAAGTCACGTTGTCAAGATTAGCAACCGAGACGGTGGTAATATCTGCCAATACCGCATCAGCAGATGCAGAAGGGGCATTAGACGCATTGGATAATGCGACTTTGAGGGCGTCAGTTGCGAGATTGTGTTTCCCTTCCGCAAGTGCCTCGACAAAAGAATTGAATTTATTGTATGTTGCCATTGTTAATCCTCCAAAGATTAGTGATTAATTTTCTAACGGAAATCACACCTGTTTCCGATAACTTCCATAACGAATGACTGACTTCGGGTACATCTCGCTCAACTTGCCGATTGTGCCAGTCCAGGGATCGGCAATAATCACATCCGTCCCAGTCACGCCGATCCCCAGCACCCAATGCATCTCAATTAGTGGGGTATCGTCATTAAAGTCCACGAACATAATCGGCAGTACGCCCGCCAGAATTGCGCTGCGAATGAGCGCGGTGGACGGGTTATAAACGAAGCCGTCAAAGTGCATGTCGGGATATAGTCGTTCGATGGCATCCCACAAAAACAAGTTGCCTTCTGAATAGCCTTCATTGGCAGTCAGCCAATCGTTCAATTGCAGCGGATTAGAAGCGTGCCCGAAAGCATTACAAACCATAGACACGTTAGTCATCAAACAGCCGTTCGCGCCGATAGTACTGCGCGTTCCGAGCGAATGAGCCGCCCAACGAATATCGCGCTGCGAATAGACCGGACCATAGTAGGCGTATTCCAGGATTGCAGGCGGCTCATCTCCCAGCGGTTGCAAGTACTTACTCATAACGTAGCCACTAATATTTTTGTAATTGATTAGATACCAATCGCCGACAATAACATAAACAGGCACAACCGTTCCGGGATATAAATCGCCCAAGTCCTGACTGTAAATATCGGGCTCTTTGCGGACGTTCACATACGGAGTTGCCCAGCCATACACTTTTGCGTCAAACAGCTTATATGGCGGTTCAGGTTCTGGCGGCGTTTCCTCTCCAGGCCCAAAAAAGGCGGCAATTTCTTTATTGCCTGTATTCCAGCGGTCAATGTCAATGTAATGGCTTGCCGCGCCAAATTCACTGCCATTTCCCCACTCGCAAGTCTGGTGAATGAGCCAATTCGTCACGCCATTTGGCAGGGCGGGCGGCGGGGTAGCTTCAGGCGTGTAAAGCGGAGAAGGCAGGGGTTTGCGGTAGCCAGCCAGCCACCAGTCCAGCTTTGGCAGGCGGCTAACATCCAGGAATTGATTCACCCAGCTTGCCCTACTATAAACCACAGGATAGCGTCCTGTTTCATCCCAGAGCTCAACTAAACACTGTTCCAGCGTGTCTGTAATGCGCGCCTTATTGTAGCCGTGATCTAACTCCATATCGAGTACAAGGCGGTCATGTTCACCAGGCTTTACGATGCTTAGGAAGTGGTCTGTCTGCCTGCGCGCGTCTTCACCAGGATAGATGACGTGATAAGCCAGGCGAGGCAATTTGGCTAACGCCCAGTTCCTTTGGAATTTTGGGTCTACATATCCCCATGACACGGTTGCCCTAATGCCGATAAATTCCGCTTTGTTGTTTAATACGTCGAAATTTACATCACCTTGATATTTGCTGATATCAACGCCAATTGGGAACGATGTAGTCATTTTCGTTTACCTTCCGTTGCGCGTTTTGTTTTAGTTTTGCATGGCATAGTAACCTCCATTATGCGGTTTCATAAACAATTGTCACAAACAATTCATCCCCACTCGCCCAAGTAAATGGAACCACTTTGGAGAGAGTGGAGGAACCCTGATCGCGTGAAAAAATGACAATACCTGAATCGCCACTGGACAAAGACGTCACACCACTATAACTGGCACCCGTACTTGCATCATAAGCTCGCCATTGACCAATATAACGGACGCTGGAATTTGCTACTAATTTTGGCAAGCTGAACCACCAGTTGCCAGAGCCATAAGTAGTAGTACTGCCCATTACTAAGGCGATGCTGTAGATAACCGATTTGCCAATTTGAGTATATCTGCCTGCCAGAGTGCCATTGCCAATCGATGGGTTAGTGGTAGGTGCAGACCATGTCGGAGTGTAGGCTGTCCACACACCCAAAGCTGACACTTTTACAAAAGCCGTACTGTCGTTGCCATCCAGTTTATCGCTATCTGCTGCCTTGCCGGTTGTAAGCAGGTACTGCGGGTGGTCGTTATCCCCCAGCCCACTAAGCGCTCCGTGGTCGGTTATAACAATCGGCCGCTCTTTTACTTGCAGCCGTTCGACTTCCCGCCCCAGCCGATTCAAACGCCCAACGACTTTCTCATCAAAATTGCTCACAATTCACCTCGTAGCTTTATATCCAGTTGTTCGCCGCCGTCTTGGTCTACTTTTACCCTTACACTTCCAACTCGGCAATCTACGAAGTAGCCGAATGCCTCCGCGCTCAATACGTCACCAAACTGATAGTGAATGTTATACTGCATTCCAGGCGTGTCATGCAGAGTACCGGTCAGCACTTGACGCGGCCTGAATTCGTCCAGAGCGGTATAACCGTCTATTTCAAGCGTGATGAAGTGGCGAGTGTCACGTGAATCCTTAAAGTACTCGCGCCGATTCCACTTGCTCGCGTTCATGCGCTCGTAATTCGTGCGCGTTACCAATGTTCGCGCGGCGCCTTCCCCTTGTCCGCCAACTAACACCACATTGCGCTCATCAGTATGGTAAGTGCCAAAAGAGGCTTCGCTCAAGTTACCATATTGCCTGCCAACTAAGCGCGGATCTCCAGAAGCGCGCCCGTGATTTTGCCCACGTTGCCCCGTGTAAGTCCTAAACTCGAACGCGCCAGGGGCAGTCCTTATTACATCAAAACCAAGCCATACATCATTGTCCTCCGACGCCACTTCGCAGATTTCCTGTAACACAGTCAGCACGTTTCGATAGGCAAAGTCCTTAGTAATGTTTGGCCCGCCCGCGCCTAAATCCGGCGCGCAAGTTAGTTTTGTGCGCGTTGCAACACCTGAAGCCGCGCCTAATTGTTCGCTAACAATTGCCTTCAACATATCGTCCGGGCTGTCTTCCTTTGACGCAGCCGCACTGCCAGAATAAGCCCAAACAATCGCCGTATCCAGTAGCCAGTTTGCGTCAAACGCGGTTAGCCGGATATACTCCGCTCCATTGCTATCCGTCCAGAATTCCCAGTCTTGTAAAAAGTAAGCCGTTTCGTTCTGGAGCTCCAGCGTACCGTTCTTCTCACGCCATATCTCGAATATATCACCGACTGCGAATTGATCGTACTGCATCAGCCCGCGCGGCAAGTCCACCACTAGCGTGCCAATCGCGTTCTGGGTCTTGACGTACTCAAGGCTGTTGAACGCCTGAATTACGCCTTTTCTGACGCCTTCGTGCGTATACCATACTAATTCGTATCTCATTATAGCAGCGCTCCATCCAGCCCCCAGAACTTCGGCGTCCAAACGATGCTTGCTTTGGTATTGGCATCCGTGCCATCCATCCATAGCGAGATATAGTTCGCGCCCGGACTTACGTAGAAATCGCCATAATCAGAACCCGGAACGATATACCGCATAAGGTTGCCGCGCCCATCCCATCCACTTCTGAAGCTAAGGTTGAGCGGGTCGAATGATAGATTAATCCACTCACCGGGCTGCAACACCAATCCATCGAACATCACCGACTTTCCGGTCGTGTAATTCGTAATTGCCTTGAGCGTTCCCGGTCCCATTATGCTGATGAACGGATACGTGTTCGCGCTTGCACTTGTTACGTTCAGGTTGAGCGCGACGATGCCCGTTTTGGCATTTACGCCCGACGATCCTGCGGTTGAGAACGCTCCGCCGATATACAAAGAGCCGTCTGAAGCGGGAAGAATTGCTCTCACAGCTGATGTTCCAGGTAGATTAATGTCAAGGGGTTGCCACGCGCCATTAGACCAAACAGCAACACGGTCTGTCAAAATAAGCCCGCCAGCGACAGTAAAATTTCCAACAGCATAGACCTTGCCGGAATTAATAAAAATGTGGCGAATAGGCCCGTTCGTGCCAGTTCCCAATGATTCCCATGTGCTTCCAGTCCATTTTGCAATGTAATCCGCATTTGCAATTCCGCCCGCATTTGTGAAGCCACCTCCCACATAAAGGTAACCAGTTGCGCCAAAAACAAGCGTATATACATATGCGCCAATATCTGTATTTGTGCCAACAACTGAGAATGCAGTCCCGTTCCATTTGCATAAATATGGATAAGACGCGTCTGTGAACAAACCTCCTACATATAAGTCGCCATTAGGCGCAAAAGCGAACGCATAAACCGTGTTATTCAAACCAGTGGAGAGCGGAGCCCAAGACGAATAAAATGGAAGCCATTTTGCAATGTGTGCTGTGTTTGCCACCCCCCCCGCAAGTGTGAAATCTCCGCCAGCATATAAATCGCCATTAGGTGCGACAACTAATTGCCAGCAACTGTTATTAAGCCCCGTTCCAAGAGCATTAATTGTCGGCGTACCAAATATGTTAGTAATTTTGACAATGTAATCTCCAGCACTGCTTCCTAAATTTTCGAATATACCACCGATATACAAATCTCCATATGCGTCAAAAGCCATTGCCAAAACAGAAGTAGCAGGATCTTCAGGTATTGATACCACCGCTTCCCATTGTTCTGTCACCGGATTCCAGCGTGCCAAATAATCTGCGTTTGCTATCCCACCTGCGTTTGTAAATGCGCCACCCACGTAAATCTTGCCGTCCGGCCCTTCAGCCATGCAATTAACTTGACCGTTCAACCCCGTAATCAAACTCTGATAAGCAGAACCAGTCCACTTGCACCAGTTGCCATTCGGGTCACGCTTGACGATAAACTCTGCCGGAAACTCGGCGTACAAATCCAACTCCTTGCCCTCGTTATACGCGCCTTGTAAAAGCCCGCTGGGGATGGTGAAATTCAACATTTCCCGTTGATAGACTGGCATGTCGGGAATGTCATTGTGACTCGGTTGAAATACGCAAACAATGTCAATGGGGTTAGTGGCCTCACTCCCATTCGCGTCAAAGCCCTGGTAGCGGATAATACGCGTTTGCCCTTCGGCTAAGTCCGGGCGCAAGGCATCAAGAATAACTTTTCTATTAGCCTGCAATTCCCCCTGATTATCTCCAGAATAGGCAAGCACCAGTGTAAAGTTCCTGCTCTTACGAATGTGCGTTTGGTACATATCACCGCCTGAAGTCATCTTGGTCATGATCTGATTCCAGTCGCCCATACCTAAGCCATAAGAGGTTATCACTTTGGCATAATCGTTAATACAAAGCGGCTCGCCACCGGATGCTAACGTTCCGGGTCTGTATGAAGACGAATTGCGCGGCAAGCCAAGCCATCTGCAGCCGGCTTCATACCCGTGAATGAGAGTGGTGGCTTTTGACGCCTGTTCGAATTGCGCGCCGTCAATATAGAACGGCAACGTAGAAGCAACTGCGTCACGGACTACATAGACACGATAGGTTGTTACTGTTTCTACAACCGGGAAGCTGACCGATACCCGCTGCCAATAGCCGGTTGCCACAAAAGTTGTAGTATTCTTTGCAGTACCACTTGAATTGGCAATATAAATCCGCATTACCTGCCCTTGCACGCCTAACACATCACAGCTAAATGTATAAGTTAAGCCATTGGTTACGCTTAGGTTGGGATAATAAGCGCGGCTTGCAACGCCTGAAGTCGGGTTGACTTTCATCGAATACGCGCCGCGCCGTTGCTTGTCTCCCGTTAAAGCGATGGTAACCCCAGAACCGGAAGCCGCCCACCCCGCAACCCCTTCTGGCGTGTCAAAGCGCGGGTTCTTGATTTGATTCGTACCCTCTGCAGGCACTATAATCCAATACTTCATTTGTTCCAACTTAGGTGCTGTCATCCGTTCCAAGCCTCCATCAATTCAAATGCCATTTTCAAATCCATCGGATTAGCAGTCGTTGGCATAATCAGGTTATAGGTATTGCCAGTTTTCCCGTTGCCGCCTAACAATGCCAATAGCTTATCGTTCGATATAATCTGCCCGCTCTCATGAGGCATAAACAGTTCTGGCCCACGCTCTCCAACGATGTAAGGCGTGTCTGTGTATACATTGCCGCCGGACGCGCGTGTGCCTTCGCCGTACGTCGGTCCCGTGTAATTCTCATACGGATCATAATTTCCGTAAGTTTCATAGTAAGTTCTTACAAACACACGCTGCTCTTTATCAAGCAGAACGTATTGCTCTAACAAGTCGAAAGTGGCGAACGCAGCGGTAGCGTCTACGGTTACGTTGCCGGTCTTTTCGTCAATCTCCAGCCCGTTGATTGTTTCAATTGCATTGCCATAAGCAGCCATTGCCGCCTTCGCGCCCTCTTCAGACATATAGCCCATGTCAATTGCCATCTGCATATAAGCGCCGAGTTCGGCTTGCGTAACCCCACCAACTGCAATGGTAGCCTGGAGCATATCCAGCGTGACGCGGTCGGCAAGTTCTTTCATTGAGCCTTTTAGCTCTTCAACCTTTGTTTTGGCTTCTTCATATTTTTCAGAGCCAATTGGCTCTTCTGCCATGATTTTTTCTTGCGCCGTAATTTCTTCCAGCATATCGGTATAATCATAGGCTAAGTCGATGATACCTTCATAATTGCCTTCAAGTGAAGTGATATTTTCAAGTTCGGCATTCATCTTGGCTTGCGCTTCGGCAGCCTCAATTGTGGCATCAATTAATGCCAACTCTTCTTCGGTTAGCGTGCCGGTATCTGAGGCTGCGTTAACCGCTGCTTTCCCACTTGCAGCTAACGCCTTTTCGGAGTTATAAAGTTCCTCGTTCATCATGCCCAATGGTAAGTTAGCCATTGCCATTCTATATTCAAATTCGCCCCAACTATCTGTCGCGTCGAATATGCTTTGAACCAGGCTAATTTCAGATTGAGCCGTGTCTTCTGCCGCATTACCAACTTGCTCAAGACCACCTGCGGCCGCGCTCGCAACGCCAGGTGTCAGCGCCAATTCCTCGTTCATTCTGGCCATCTGCCATTGAATGTTATTCATGAAGTCTGGACTGCCCATATCAGCGGCGAAGAGCAAGCCCAGATCTTCAATAAAGCCCTCTAAATTTTCAGTATTGAATGGCTTCGTTCCCCAATAATCCATCACCGTTCCAAGATACTGCATCTGAATTACAAAATCTTGTATGTCTTCGGTTAAGGACGTAAACATATTAGTAGCAACTGGCACCAGGGCTTGCCCTAACACATTCTTCAACCCAGTCCACGTGTCGCCAAGATCATCGAGCGCATCCTTATAATCTTTAGCTGCTTGCGCCCCATCTTCTGTTACTATCAAATTGTCGTCAATTGCAGCCGTACCGGCACGAATCGCATCCCCACCTGCCAGCAGGAATGGCATCATGTCAGCATAAGACTTGCCGAATATCTCGCTTGCCTTTGCCGCACGCACAGTTGGGTCTTGTATTGCCAGTAGTTCATCGGATAATGCCGCAAGATTGTCAATGGTCGGCGTGAAGCCGTTCTTGAGCGCCATTTCCATCGAACGCTGCATGGTTTCCATCGGCACGCGAAAATCATCAGCCGCCTGCGTTAGCCGGCTCATTTCTTCGGTGGTTACTCCCGCCATTTGTGCTGATAGCCGCATGGAGTCAGCATAATCAGCCCAATCACGGATGGAGTCAATTACAGCCTTGCCAGCTTTATAAGTTGCAGTAGCAAGACTAAGCGTTCCAATCGTGGATTTTACTAATTCCTTAGAGAATCCCGACAGCTGACTTTTAGAGCCACCAAGTCCTTTATCAAGTGAGCTTGTATCAATGCCAATCGTGGCGAAAAGCGATGCTATTGCGCCCATTAATTACCTCTATTACGTTTCTTTGCCATGTAACCGCGCGCCTTTGCCTTGCCGTCTCGAATCTGCAGCCAATCGTTCCAGTCCTTAACCGAGAGCGCGTCTACCTGGTCGAGCGTCCAGCCGGTTTCCTGGACTAATTCCCAGCGCCAGAATTCATGCGGCATGGAGTCTGCCATGCCAATCATTCCCAGGTAGACGCGCCCGCTTAGTTTTTTGATTCGTCAAAGCTGGTCTCTTTGCGAAATGACTCCCAAATGCCCAATGCCACTTTGCGATAGTCGAGCGGATTCAATTCCGCAAGTTCGTCAGCCGTCATGCCAATCAGCTTGCCAACGACAATATCGTTAGTTTCAACGTCGGTTTCTTTATCGAGCAGCATCCGCCATTCCTTTTGTGTTATGGCGCTCCAGTCGTACTCAATCTTTGCTCCGTTAGAAAGTTCTACCATTATCAGCTCCAAGCCCCGTTACTCTGGAAGGTGCAATTGACAGTCACTACGTCCGCATAAGGCGTGTCGAATGTTGCCCCCATCGAAATAGCCGGGTAAGCTTTGCTCAACTTGCCAGTCGCCGTGCCTTCTGGTGCTACGGTCAAAGTGCCTTGTACTCCGGCTGCCAAAGCCGCATATAAGGCAGTTCCGCCAGTGGGGAATAGACCAGAATAGTCAATAGTCGCGCTCTTGATGGTGGGAATGTAGGTTTTGTGAGTGTCAGACCCAGCGGTTGTTTCGGCTGTATCCGTGTTTTCCTTGATTGAGACGCTGCGATAATCGCCAGACAGATTGATAGTTCCAGCGCTTGATGCCCAATTAATATAAGCATCTTTTCCAGTAATGTTATTTTCAGCCATTTTTCGTTATCCTCCGATAAATGATTAGTCAAGTCTCACGCGGTAGTAAGCCCCGCAAGACCAGGTGGTTTTGCCTGCCTCGTCAATTTCTGGCAGGACGATTGATTCTTCGCGTGCCAGCCAGTAGTTGTCCCAGCTGGTCATGCTTAGTTCCGTTTCTAATAACTCAGCCGCATAGCCGTCAAGCTGCGCAGCCTTCTTCGCGTCGGCGGCGTAAGCCCGCACATAGATCACCGCGTTCACACTCTCGCGCGGCGTCATGTTTTCGTGCCCGCCTGCCACATAGCTCCATATCACATACGGCAGCGCCTTGCCTTCGGGTGCTACGCCGTGATAAATAGCAGTCCCGCCAAGCGCGGTAGTAAGCGCCGTCCCTGCAGACAGTTTAGAATAGATTGCCGTGTTCAATGCGTTAATATGCGAGGTCATTTCTGAATCAGACCATCCTTAATCCGCTGTTCGAGCAGCTTTGTTTCGTCTTCAACTGATGGCTTCAAATAAGGGCGGGCTGCCATTTTATAAGTGCCAAACTCCACATAAGCCGCATATTCAGCCGTAAACTCAACATTGACAAATCCGGATGACGCATAGTCGGTGTTTACTCTGCCACTGCTGCGCAAGTAGCCATATCTAATAGGCGCTCTTGGCACTGCTACACTAAGAATATGAAAGGCTGCCGCCCTGATAATCTTATCGCGGTTACCAGGCAATTTTGCGATAATCTCGTCCAGCTTCTTGGTGTCCACTCTTACGCTAACGCTCATTCGACTCGCTCCAGTTCAGCGCGTTTCACCGCCTGCCAACTTTGCCCATCATTGAGGCTTTTTACCGCCCAAATATAATCGCCCGATTTTACGCGGTTAGTGGTAGAAATAGGCGTGTTATAGGGCAAGCTTAGTACAGCCTTGTTATATGGCTGAATTGCCCCGCCTGTAAGCAATTCGCTGCCAGTGCGATAATCAATGCGGCAATGTATATTTGCGGTTGCCGTGCCCCACGTCTCGGTAAATCCGCCCTCACTATCGGCGGTATAAGCCACGCTAAGAATGTCACAAACATCGGGCAGCAGGTCTTCAATATCTGCCCGCATCTGCATTAGTTCACGCGCGGTCAAGCCTATCCCCATATGTCATCCCTCACAATCTTTGCGGTTGAAATGCCTTCACTCGCACTGCGCTGCTGATAATAGTTTGCCATTGTCAGGTATTGCTGCGCCTGTTGGCTGCGCTTGACAGAATGCCCATCGGTTGAGAAGTCCACCAATTCGGTAGCGTGCGCTGCTTTCATGCGCCATATATCAGCCGCAGCCGCATCGAGATCATAAGCGAAGCCGCTCCAATAGAACGCCTTCCCGTTTTGGTCGGTTGAGAACGTGACTATTCCGCGCGCATAATCAACTGTGTAGCCGCTTACCGTGCCTGCGGCATCTTCAATCTTGAAGACTGCCGTCCCGCTCTCCACGTTGGTTGCGTTCAGCAGGTATTGTTTATAGACAATCGAACCGCTTTCGTAAGTCGGCTGCGCATCCATCAGCTCGTGAATATGCTCAACCTTATGCCGGTCCAATGCGCGCTGAATTTCGTCATCGCTCCAGTACTCCAACAAGCCGGTATCCGTTGAAACAGTCCATTCGTTCGGCGCGGCATCGGCATAGCCCCGTACTGTGTCAATTAGTGATTGCATTCCTATTCGTGCCATAATTATTTTCCTTTCACAGCCCGCGCGTAAACGTCACCGTGAGATTTATCGTGCAGCACTTCTACATTCGACCAATCCGCAAGCCATTCCCGTAAAGTATCAGGATCAATGTTTGCATAATATTCACCGCCCATATCGCCTAATGAGCCATTGCATCTATGAGGTAATCTCGGTTCGGCAGCGGCTGTGATAATCAGCACCCCACCTGGTTTCAATGCCCGCCACGCGCTTATAATTTGTCCTTGCGCTTCAGGATCATGTTCCATTGCTTCGGCTGTGATAATTACATCAAATCTACTTTCGCCGTCAAAGTCCTGTGCTCTGCCAACCCAATCAACGCCATTTCCAGCCCACATATCAACGCCGATATATTCAGCACAATCAGCGAATAAAGGACGCGGACTTCCATTGACATTATGAGAGCCAAACTCGACTACTTTCAGACCGGCTGGAAGTTTCTTAGATTCACTCGTGAGATAATTCCAAGCTTCAGCGTGCATTACGGTCTTCCCGCACAATCCGCTCGAATAGTTGTTGGTTCAACGGTCGTTTGTCATACGCTCCTGGAGTTCGACTTGTTGTATAATTGGATAAGTGTACTAATGGCAGAAACACCTGTTTTAATTCCAGCCCTGCTCTTTCAGCGCGCCAACAGAGCTCATTGTCTTCCCAGTACATACCTTCCCAGTCCTCATGCCAACCGCCTATCATCTCAAAGTCGCTTTTGTGCCCAAATAAACACCAGCCTTCAAGATAGCGGATTGATTCACCGTCAACCACTCTCACACCTGTTGTAGGCGAGTAAAACGCGCCTTTTTTCGCGTTCTGTACCCTGTCAAGCCAGTTATCTGTCGCCTTGATGTCCGAGTTGAGAAACACCACAATTTCGCCGTCTGAAGCCGCAAGCCCCTGATTGTTTGCCTTGCTATATCCCTGATTCACGTCATTGCGAATGTACTTACTATCATTGCCTAATCGCTCAACCATCATCTGCAATTCGGCAGCAGTATCATCGTCGCTGGCATTATCTATCACGATCACCTGTGAGCCTTGTGCCGCTTTTTCGTAATCAGGTATTAATTCAGGGCAATTGTGAAATGGGGTGACAATGCTAATCATTTCAACCCCTCAATAATCTCTTGCATCTCTTTCAGCACCGGCTTCCAGTGCTGCCTCGTGACGTCATCGGCATCATAAGGCAGCGCGCCCCGCCGTGCCTGATTGCGCAATTCGTAGTCACCCTTTGCCGCGTATGCCTGTTCCATCCGGTCGCAGATCGCGGCGGTAGTGGCTTGCCACTGAAACGCATCGCAGAAGTCGTGATAGACTGGCAATGCTTCAGACTTATCCACTTTCCAGCCGGCAAAGCATAGCTCGCTCATGGAAGTCCAATCGCCAACAATCACCGGCGTGCCACACGCCTGTGCTTCAAGGATCGGAACGCCAAACCCTTCGCCCAAACTTACATTAGTCAAAACGTCCATCGCATTATAGGCATCAACCATAAATTGATCAGGATAGCCAAGCCCATACATATAAGGATCGGCAATTAGAACGTCCTCGCCGATTTTCAAGCCCATCCGATTGATAAACTTCGGCAAGTTGACTACATCCCCGCCGTTAGTGCCCATGTCGGTGTGCAGATATAGCATCGTGTCGGGATGTTCGTGGTGTAAAGCCGCGAACGCTGCAATCTGCTCGTAGAACGCCTTGCGCGACGGGTTGCCTTTGTTCGCAGCAACCATCCCGACAATAAACTTATCCTGCGGCCACTTCAAATGTTCGCGCGCTTCGATGCGATCTCCGGGTTTGAATATGTTTGTATCAACGGCGTGGGGAACGTACCAAACATCCAGTCCTGCCATTTCAGCCATGCGCTTGCCAAACTTGCTCATGACTATGCCCTTAGTTGCCTGTCTTACCTTAGCTAACACGTTTGCCGGCATTGGTTCGTGATCAATCGGAAACCAGGGAAACCAGGGCACATCAATGTTTTGAGCTTCAACAACCCACGCGTCCATCAGGGTAACAACTGCATCCGCTCCATCATAAACCGCGTGAGCGCCGATAATATCCTGTCCATATGGATGACGAAATGACGGATAAACCTTAATCCCATTGATATTCAGCACACCTGCTTGATTGCCAAAGAACGCCGTTACAGAAATACCGCCATCTAATAGCTTTGCCAAACGCGGTACGAATTGTTTTGTTTGATTCCCATAGCCAGTCGCGGCTGCCGGGCTGTTGCTAAACCAGTTCAATCTCATGTTAATCAAGCCTCCAGCTTGCGCTCCGATAGGGCAGAGAAGCGGTGGAGCTTGCCGCTTGTCGAGGTATACGCTCTATCTCTGCCCATTACACTATCCGCTAAACGGAAGTTCCAACCAGCTTCACGCCATAGGTAGGATGATAGACGCCAAAGCCATATTCCATGCTTGCGTTCAACTCCCAGGCACCGCTACCGGAGTAGGATGCGTCCCATTGCGGGTTGATGGTAAACGGCTGGCGCATATCCAGCGCGATAGCCGGCTTAGCGAACATACCGGCAACAGCCGCCGTGCCGCTTGCGATATTCGCGTCGGCAAAGAAGTCCATGTTCGAGAAACTTGCCTGATAGAATCCACCGATGATGGAGTTCTTTAAGTCAGGATTGTCAATAAAGGTCGGCACGCCGGTTGTGCCTGAAGTCAGATAGAACCACTGCACTGGGTGCAGGATAACAGTATAGCGGCCAAAGATTTTATTTGTCCGCATATAAGCCTGCGCACGCAGGATTTGTGTCCAGGTCAAAGTTCCGCCTGCAGTGCCAACCGAGCCGCCGGTAAAACTCGAAAACACACTGGCAAGGTTAGTATCAATATGAGCGGCTGCAGTCTCGCCTAAATATTGTCCCGCTTCAGCTTGCGCGTTATTGGGATCGGAACGAATGCGCCGGGTGGTCAGTAAGAATTGCTGGCCATAAGTTGTCGGCGTGATAGTTCCTGAAACCGAGGCGTTAAACTCCTGCGGAGTCATATCGGCACTTTCTGCAACAGAGGCGAAAGTACCGCCTGAATATGAGCCGAACACGCGCGGAGCGGAGCCGGTCTCATTGAACACGGTTACGAAGGGAGCGATTACGTTCCCCTCTTGCGCTGTCAAAAGCGCCAAGTCATAAATGTTTGCTACGAGGGTTTTAATGCCATCGTAAGTTGATTCGTTTGCCATTTTTTACTACTCCTTTGGGGCTTGATTGCCCCAGTTAATTCCGCCTCCAGAATAAATGTCGGGTGCTTGACCAAGCAACCGGGCTTTCTTTTGAGCGTGTGTCTCCACTACGCCCGCTCTGTCACCAGGATTGGTCGCGCCCAAATTGGGGGCTGGTTTTTTGGGCAGCACTTCCAGGATTGCCTTCGCGTCTTCTTCCATCTCTTCCAGCGTCTCACCGTGAAGTCTGTCTGATAACGCAGCCGGCAAGCCTAACTTAGCTGCCACCTCGATTTGCATAGTGCGTACGGTCTTAGCTTTTAGTTCGCCTTGCGCGCGTTCAAGTTCCATCTTCAAACGGTCTGTCTCTGACATTTCCGCCTGTTTGCGAACCTCTTCCGCCTGCTTATAGCGTTCCAATTCAGCTGCCGCTTTCTTTGCCTGCTTCAGTTCTTCACGCTGCTTGCGGATGAGCTCCATCGCGCGCGCCTCGTCAAACTTTTCAGGCTGGTTTTCGTCAACCACCGTTGCAACGTCCTGCGCTGCACCTTCAACCATCTCGGTTTTAGGGTTTTCTTCTGTCATGTTAATCCTCCAATTATTTCTCTATTAGTTGTTCAAGCGGCGTGCGTGCCAGCATCTCGCCATACACGTCATCATGCCGCCGTGTTACCATGTCTGTAAGCTCAAACTTGCCGTCTTTCCAGGCTTCATACGCGCCCGCCCCCATCATGTTCCGCTGCTCTGCTTCGCTCAAGCCCTGGAACCAGTCAGTGCCTGTTTGCACCTGGTCGTTGTAGCCGATTACAACAGGAACACTTGTACATCGGCAGTTGTAATGTGAGTCCATACTTTCGTCATTGCTATGAACCGTGCCATGCTCAACCGTGCAAGCCATGCAGGTGTCGGCGTCCTGCGCGCTCCACCACATCCAGCCGCTGATTACATCCGAGTTGGCAATGTACATCGCCCGGCTTGCCTCGCGGTTCGCATAAAGCTGCGAGGTGCGCGTCATGCGCATGGCATCGGTAAGCCCGCCGCCCATCACATTCTCGAACATGCGCGCCGTCTTAGCCGGATTGTAGCCAAACGCCACCCCTTCAAGTAAGGCGTTCCCAACTTCCTGCGCGTGATAAGGCGCGAGTTTATTAATTCGTTTCCATAGCGGAGAATCTTCCTGCAAGAAGCCCAGCATGTTATAAATGGCGTTTGTTGGCAGCGATTGCGGCGTGCTATACCCAGCAGCCTTTAGGAATGCCTCGGTCTGTTTTACCGCCATTTCTACGCTCGTCATTGCGTTGTTGCGGATCTCCACCTCAACGTAAGCAGAGTATTTTGCGAGTTCTGATTCCAGCGAGTTAATCAGGTTTTTGTATTGCGAAAGTCTGAATACCTGCCCTTTTGTCGGCGATTCAAGATTGCTCATTGCCAGTAGCAGCGAGTCAAGCTTAGGCTGCATCTGCAAGTAAAGTTGGTGATACGTCTTCGCAAGGCGTGTTAATGCGGCGGCATCCTGTCTATCAACAGCCGCCTTGAACGCGCGTGCCAATTCAGTCGGTGTCGGCATTATTCACCCCGTCCGAACGCGCGCAATAAAGCCGCGCCGATATTATCCCCAGCCGCCTTTTCACTGGCAATGCGCTCTTCTTCATCTTTCCACGTATACCCGCGCAAGCCGCTCGCTGTTTGCTTGCTTACTAACCCTAATTCCAAATCACGGCGGATTGCCGTTGACGCTTCATCCTCATTTACAGGCATCACATCAGGCCACACCACCTCGCCGCCGTCATTATCAGGCGCGCCGGCAAGTGCAAGCAGGCGGTGGTTTATCTCTACGATCGCCTCGCCATACAACCCGCGCTTTTCTTCTAACTTGCTAAGCGCATCCTGGTATAACACGCGCAAGCCAAAGTTAGTAAGCGTGCCAAGCTTATCCGCCATAGAATCAATATCGACAGCCCGGCTCGTATCAAACAGCGCTTGCCGTAAGTAGCGGATGAAGTTGAGGCTCGATGATAGATCACTCTGCATTTCGAGGTTCTGAATGAGCGCATTCGGATCAGACGTGGTAACCATATCATCCACGCCCCATTGAACTTTCGTGGTGTTGCTGAATCCGCGCGCCCAAGTCTTCGGATAAGCATGATATTTGATGATCTTAGCGGTATTGCTGGAAACAAAGTTGATTTTATCCTGTAAGTCAATCAAGTCGTTAGTTATGTCCGGTCTGCCATAGACACTGCCAACTTCCGGCAAGTTGAACCAGTGCACAATCGGAGCGAAGTCCCACTCCCATACCTGCTCGTTTGTGTCTTCCCACTTTGCCCCATTTATGCTGACACTGTCTGTAATTGTCCAGTAACCAGTTTCCGCGTCATGCTCAATAACCTGCTTGATTGCTTTGCCCTTTTTCGTCACCGGATCTTCAATGGCGTAGGCAATGGTATAGCGGAAAATCGTGTCAATGTCTTCTGGCAGCGCGTCCATTGTCACATTCGCCGGATCAAGCACCACTAATTGCGGAACAATCTTGCCGTCTTTTGTGACCGCTCCATCCGGCAATATCTTGACATAGCAAGTGCCGCTTTCGGCGCCATAAACAGCCGCGCGTTTCAACAGTTGCATTTTCCGGTTAGCCCGCCATACAGCGTCAATATACTGCTGCGAAGGCGCGTCTGATTCACCAGGTAAGTCGAACGACGGCTCCTGCCCGAACAGCATGGCAACGGATCTGTCTACCAACAAGCCGATAAAGTTAACGATAATTGCGTCATCTGCTGACTTGATAGGCGCTTTATGCTGCCCGCGCCGATAGTCACGCCTAAGCGAAGATGCGTTCACACGCTCAACCGTTTCGCGCCCCAATAGCGGCTCAAGCAGCCAGTTTCTAAAATTGTCCATTACGCCCATAAGTCCTCACCTGTTAGTATTCATAAAACGGATTCTTCACCACTTGCACTCCGCCACCCGATAACTCTGTAATCGCCCACACCTTCGCGTCAAGCCGGTTAGGGCTGTCATCGCCCGGCATCCACAAACACAATTCGTCTTCAAGCGCAGGAAAGTAACCAACGTGGTGATCGCGCCCCTGCTCGGCGATTGCGGCTACCGGCTCTGCCCTGACAGCTTTACCACGTGAAGCCCATACCAATTTGACATTCACGCTCGAGTCAACCTGTTTGATAACAGCCTCAACCATATCGCCGCCGTTATTCTTTTCAGCAACAATGCAGTCTGCCATGTATTTGTGATAAGCAGTCACAGCTGCGGTAGCCCATTCATGCGGCGTGCCTTGCCTGGAATCGTCCGCAAGCGTGTAGTAATCATTACCCGCTCTGCCAGCAGTTATAATGCCGGCTTCGTCCCCACCGCTCGACGCGGTAGGATCTACCCCAACCACAATGCGGGATAAGTCGGGATGTGTAGTCACTCGGTTAGCCTCAATCTGCGCTCGTTTCCATAACGCGCCTGGAATTTCGTCTACATCTTCTGCTAATATTTCTTGTCGATATGCAAGCGCCGTCATGTCGTTGGTTATTTCTTCAAGCGCGACCTTGCTTAGATACGGATTCTCGTGGCTCGAGAATGTGAAGGTTGCCCAACGTCCGCTTGTATCTTTGCTCGCTTTTTTGAATAGCTTTGCCGCGTGCTGCGGGTCATGTGCTTTACTTGCGGAGCGCGAATGCAACGACGGCGGCGTGTAGATAAACACGGCATTTCCGTTCGTGTCCAACATCATTGGCGCGCCGATAACTTCCCAGGCATCCTCATTCATCAATTGATATTCGTCCAAAATGAGCTCATCGGCATAATCGCCGCGCAAAGTGTCTGCGTTCCAAGCCGTTTTAGCTCGAAGGCGCTGTTCCGTGCCCGGAAGTTCAATAACGTGCTCGGTTTCGTTTTTGTAGAAAATCCCAGCTTCAATAGGCTCATGAAGCGCGCGCGTAACCGTTGTCCAGAATCTGCCAATTTGTTCAGCAGTCGGCGTTGCATATAGCACCCGTTTACCAGAAAGAAACTTCTCAACTGCGTTAATAGAGTTTCCAACCGTTTTCCCACCGCGCCTACCAGCTCTGATAACCTTGCGCTTTGCTGGCGATTCGATGAATTCACGCTGCTTCGCGTGCGGCTCTGGCAGCACAATCTCATAACGCCTACTCGCTATTTGGTTTTTTGTCTGCATACCTGACAATCAATTCAATCGGCGCGGACTCCGCTCCAGTCACTTCCTGCCGCTCAACGTAACCACGGTCTTTTGCCTGCGTCTTTAAGTAGAAAATAATTGCGGTTATATTGCCCTTCTTGATTTCAGAAAACAGCTTGCCTATAACGTAGTCTTTTTGACGTTCTTTTCGCAAACCAAACGCGCTCTTAACCGTTTCGTAACGTTCAACGTATTTGTAAACCGTTCGATCCGAACATCCCAGCATGTCCGCAATTTCAGACGGCGTTCCATATTCAGACTTTTCAATTGCCTGAATTATTTCGCTGGGTGTATATCTCTCGGTTTTTGCCATTTTTTAGTCCTGAAACTATGAATTATTACCCCTCAACCACTACAACTTTTACCAAGTCTTTTAGCCAGCCCATCATCGTTTGAACCTGCGGCAAGCAGTACTCCGGAACGTTCAGAACGACTGTGTACGTTCCGTCGGCGGCGGACTTAACCTGTCTTAGCTCTGCTTCGAATTCAACTGCAATCGGATCTGTCATTCCTAATCCGTTCCGCCCAGCCACGCTTCATGCAGCTCATCGTCCAGCTCATCCATTCGCTCGCGCAAGGCGGCAAGCTCCGTCTCAAGCGCGTGTAGGCGGGCAAGTAACAGCGTGTATTGGTTATCTTCAGTTGGAATTGACATCGACTTCCACCGGCTTCTTCGCTCTCGACTTTGACGCGGGCTTCTTGACTTCCATCAATATCTCGCGCGCTTGTAAATCGTGCTGCGCAAACGAACCGAGAAACACGGACGTATCAGACCGCATCTCTTTTACCTCGCTTACCAGTGCCTGCATGACAGTAGCTACATCTTGCAGACTACCTTTCACCTCAGTCATAGAACAATTATTTTCGACCCTTTGCTCTTTATTGAACGCGCGCCACTTATCGTCTACCTCGTTGATAAACTTCTGCCACTTTTCAGATTCACGCGCCTGGAATTCCTGATTTTGTTTGCTTTGCTCTGCTTGGTATTGCTGCTCTTCCCGTTTACTTTTCGCCATCCAGGATAGAACATAAACAAAAAACGCAATGAACAGGCAAACAAAAACAGCCTGAACCCATGCTGAAGCGGGGATTAACTCAACCCCATCCATTACCCTTTAGCCTCTACATCATCGTCTTCAAGCGGCACCCAAATTTCGGATGGACGGTCTGTTAAATCATAAAGTATATTCGACCCACCACCTGCAACAACCGCCGTTAGAATCTTGCCAATGAGCACATTCGGGATATAAGCGGTAAACAGGTTAACGCCCGACAGCCACACGAACACGCCGGCGATTGCCCACGCGATGTACATCAAAGCGAAATGATCCCAGCCATAACGGTCGAACAGCGGCGTCACAAGCGCAGCCACAAGCCTGTTTGCCAGTACCATAAAGCCAATTACAACGCCTAAAACTGCTAAATCAAATTCCATCAATGCCTCCAAAGTTTATTTATTATGAGTTTTTATAACAGGGCAAGTCAATGCCGGCGCCCTGTCTTATGACCTCGCCGCTGCCGTGACGACGTGCTGTTTATCGCAACCCTGGTCCGCTGGATAATCCGCGCGTGGTAGGTTCTGTTTTATGTTAATGTTTTCCCCGCTCTTCGTACAAGTGCGTTTCCGTGCGGCAACCGCGTAAGGCTACTTCCCGCTTCACCCTGTACCCGCCGCTTCCGTTAGGCTCAATATCTTCTAAGCGCAAGTGAGCGTGCTTTAGATCTTCAATGTGAACGCGCTGTAAATCGCTTACAGACCATCTCAACCATTCAGGCCATTCGCTTGGAATGTAACCATAGATTTCAGCACACTCACGGCATAAGCTGCGATTATCTAATATTTCTGCACCACATACGCACTCTTTTGTCATATTCTTGTTCCTAAGAATAGGTTACTTACGGACAACTTTTGCAAATATTTGCTAAAATTTGGCTAATTCTCTGGTGTGTAACCCCCATCGCCTCCCCAATCTCTTCCTGCGTATACCCGGTCACCCACAAATAGAGGACGGCTGCCTCTCGGTAAGACAGCCGCCCCATCGCGCGTTCAACGTCAATCTTGTTCTCGACGCCTTGCTCGTCGGGTGGAAACAGGTCGTTTAAATCGGTCATGAAGCCTCCAGAGTTGCGTAACTTAATTGCGATCCAATATTCAGCCCGTTAGTAAACCAAGCCGTAGCAAACCAAGATGAGCTTTTTTTTATCTTATTCGGTGTTTCAAAGTTAATTCGCCTATCAAACAGGATTATTTCTATGCCATGTTTCCGCATCAACTCCTGTCGCTTTCTTGTTTCAAGTGTTGTTAGTGGAAGCAGTAAAGCAAACGGCGTGCCAAGATTATAGCAACGATCCAAAAACTGTTGTTTATACTTGAAAGGTGGATTGGTGATTATACAATCGAATTTATCTGGTTGATAAGTTAGAAAATCATATCCACTTAGAATATCAGTACCAATAACATCGTAGCCATATTCTATCAACCCTTTTACAAGATTCCCGTTCCCACAGGCACACTCCCAAATAAGCCAATCAATTCCAAGATATGGAAGTAATGGCTTCAGCGCAATCGCTGGCGTCTGAAAATCATCTGGACTGCCATGACGCAATGGCGGTTTCATAAATATTCCTCCAGCTTCATAGCAATCGCATAGAATATTGCAAACAAAATTATCAACCCAATAAAGAATAGCACGGCATACCAAAACCCAAACACATTAGAAACTATTATGGTAAGCATGAGTGCTATTACTCCAGGGTTGCACATAACGTCAATTATAATATCAGGCGCGAACATGTCGGCAAGGGTCATTCGTCCGCCTCCGGCAATTCCGGCAACGGCATCCAGTGAGTTACAAATTGATCCGCCAACAAATCTGTCGAAAAACACCAAATATTGCCGCCTTTAGTCGGGTAGTCACGCCAAGCAATTGCATAGTTTATAGAACCATAAACATCGTTAGCGTCACATACCAAAACCACATCATACGGTGTTTTATATTCCGGCAGTCTATCTTTTACACTAATCCATTCGCTCATTCTTCCTCCTCTACATCCGGCGCATTACGCTCAATCCACTTGTTCAGCACCTGCCAGACTTCGCGGGCGTTAGCTGGTGACAGCACAATCTTCGTGCCAAAATTGTCTTGCAGATAAACCCAGTCTTTACGTTCAAACAATTGCCAATTCTCAGAATAAATCGTCTTGCTAACATCCATCGTCTGCCTCTTTTTTGTCACTCGTAAAATTGCCCCAGCGGTTGATAAAAGATTCTAATCACCCCATCCAGCTTGCGGAAAACGGTTTGAGCTCTTCCTCAGCCGGCTTTTGTACAATCGCCTTATCCACGGCTTGCAGAAATTGACCGCGCCCGCCATAAACGCGCTTTGCGATGCACATTGCCAAGCCGGTCTCTTTATCGAACCGCTCATCCTCACTCGGACGGGATATAATCTTTTGCCCATCAGAAAATATTGCGATAGTTGTAATCCCGTTATAGATCACTTTGACCGGCTTATAACTTTGCGGGAGTTCTGAACCGCCTTTTACAAGCGTACACTCACAAAACGAATCGTCTATTTTTATTTTCCAATTGCTCATTTCTCACTCTCCATTTTCTATGCACAAATTGTATACCACCGTTGTCCAACCGTCAAGTTGCAAATCACCACTCCACCTCGGTTATGCCAATATTCCACGCCATGATAGCTTCAGCCTCGCTTGCGTATTTATCCGTGTGCGCTTTGCAATTCTCACAGCGGACTTGAAAGTAATGCCTTATCGTGTCGTGGTAGATCTCCGGATACATATTGCCGCATTTACACGGCTGCAACACATAATTCATTTCTCGCTCTCCTTTTCCTGATAATCTTCACAATCGCCACCTGAAAACAGGAATATCGGCGCGTGCTCTTTTTTGCAGGTGACGATGAAATCTCTCGCACACCCGCGCTCAACCGTCTTCGTCTCGATATACTTACAGCTTGCGCATACTTGATTAGCCATTGTTGCCTCGTAACACTTTCTCTGTAAATTCTAAAGCTTGCCCTGATTTTACCATATCCGCGTCAAATTGCAAGACTCTCCAGCCATGTTTTACAGCCAAATTGCCCTTTTCATAGTCTCTGCGTATCCCAGTGCCAGTTGAATGTCCGCCGCGCGTGAACGTTCCGCCATTGATCTCGATTAAGAGGTTTTTGCCTTGCCATTTTCCGGAAACGAATGCAAAATCGAATCTGAAGCGTCTGCCAGGAATCGCCTGGTATTCCCGCACATATCCATCCAGCCCAACCGCGTCAAGTTGTGTCGCAAAAATGTCTTCAAGTTCAGACGCGCTCATGGTTCAAATTCCCCCGTATATTTAGCAACAATTTCATCCCACGCCTGTTTTCGCTCAACCCTTTCATCGTATTCATCCCAGGCTTCGCTTATATACTTTTTGCCCCATTTTAGCATTCTGAATACAGTCATTTCTGCGTGAACAGCGCGCGAACGAAAATCTTTTATCTTGCCCTGTAATTCGATAACACGGGCGCGGAGTCTCAGAATTTCTTCATCACACTCTTTTAGATGCTCTTTGTTAGAATCCAAAACCGATTTGTTAACATCGATGATGCTCTGTAGAGTTTTAATGTGATTCTCAAGCCCATCTACATACGCAATAATAGGCTTGTCTAATTCCGTGCCACCGTGCCCACCCTCGCCATATTGATACTGCTCAGTAAGCGCCTCGTAAAGCAGATCTTCAAACTTATCACTTGCCATTTTTTTCTTCCTTTCGCTCGCTAAAATTCTCGCACGTGCCATACATGTGCGTCATCACAATCCGGCGCGTAAACTTCCCGCACCGCCCGTAGTCATCTTCCCAGCGATGCCAGTGCCTGCAGTTTTTACAGCTCGTTCGCATAACCTCTGCCGCTAAAGCTTCCATTCGACTCATTTTTAACTCTCCTCTGCCAATTCACCGAATCCGCAACGTTTCGCCCACTGACTAAGTGCAAGCCTCAATTCGTCAAATTGCCCGTCGGTTGGCAACTCCGGAAGTGTTAGAGCGATATCCAGCCCAGAGTGTTCAAAAAAAGAGTAACCTACAAATTCAACCGTTGGTAGATAACCGTCACGTACTTCTTGCTCGCTAAGCTGTTTCAAAATATATCCGTTTATCATTTTTCACACATCCTCTGCGCCAAAAATTGGTACTTTATTCGCGTTTTGTTTTGCAAGATACATAATTTATCATGTTGGCGCGGTAACCTAAGAATTTTCCGCAGATTTCCAGCGTTTCAGCGAATTGTGAATAATAATTGCACGGGTTAGTCGTCATCATCGTCTAACTCCGGCAATTCTGGATAGTAATAAATTGGCACGCCGTACATTTCAGCGCAAGTAATTTCGCCTTTCACGCCGTCTGACAACTCCCAGCCTGGAGACACCACCAGCGCGTCACACCTTGCGAGGATTTCGATATCGCCGTTTAGCCACCGATCAGCCTCAACCTCTTTGTCCGCTAACGCAACTGGTAAATCTGAGTTAGCCGCTGGGCAAAAAACCGTGTAGCCTTTTTTCCACAGCTCAAGTGCTAACGATTTCGCGTATTGAACATTTTCCTCAAGCGTCTTGCCGTTTTTTGGACGAATCGGGGTTGCTAAGTAGATAATCATTTCTCGCCTCGCATTTTATAGTGCTCCAGCCTATCCCGCATGTCAAGCGCCATTTCAAAGCAGCCGCGCTTTTCAGCCTCTGCGACAAACCGCTCCCATTCGCTAACATCAAGAATGTTATTGTTTAAATCCAGCATCAGCTTTTCCTTCCAGAAGTGTAGTGCCCAGAAATCTTTCATAACCTCAAACTCCTTCCTTGCAGTGCTAAAACAGTGTTTTTCTTATCGCGCACTCGATCCACGATATAAGCCGGAAAAATCTCTTCCGGCGCAAAGTTGCTTACCAGAATTGTAACCTTATTGCGGCTAAGCGCACTGGTGTAGCGCGCGTCAATAATCTCTGCCAAACTTTCGCGGGCAAAGTCGTTCATCCTATCGCGTCCAAGTTCGTCAATGGTAAGCCAATCCATGTCCTTGTAATGCCTAAGCCGTGTCTGATATTCTTCCTGGCCTCGCTCGGTGTCGTAGGACGCGCGCAAGTGGTTTATAAGCTCACTTTGCCTGGTGTATAACGCCCGCATACCGGCCTGAATTGCCTCAACAGTATAGGCGCGCGCGCAAACAGTCTTGCCAATTCCAGGCGTGCCGTGAATGTAGACAAAGCCTTTGCGCGCTTGCAGAACCGTTTTTAGCGCGTCCATAATGCGCTCAACCGCTTTTGTTTTTTGCGGTAGTACTTGCCAGAGCTGCGCGTCACTCTCGCTCACGCCAGAGTTATAAAACCGGCGCGGGTTATTCGGGCACGCCGCCCAGCCGCCGTCATCGCTTGCAATCAGCCCTACGCCCTGGCAAACTTCACAGCCCGGAACGCAGTAGCCGTAATCAATCGGGCGCTTTTCGGCAATAGTTGACGCGGCGTCAAGCGATATGCCGAAAGTTTCACAAAGTTCTTGAATGTGTTTTTTTAATGATTCAGTCATCAAACTCCAGCCTTTCTTGTAATTGTGCCTCTGCGATGCGAGCGTTCAGTGCGTCCTCAATCGGACGGGATTGCCAATCCCACTTAGAGTCTACAGTCCCACTCGATGCTCCACACTGGTCACAAACCCTGTATTCTTCGCCGAACTCATTCCACGCATGTTCGGCAAACTCCCATCCACAAAACGGGCACGGTCGTAATTCGCTCATCTCATCCTCCTAAATTCCACGCATGTCTTGCGGATAAGATTCGCTCACGCGCCAGATGTCTGAAAGCGGGTACTTGTAGACCACTTCGCCATCGAAAACGCAGTAAAAAGAGCCCTTTTCATAGGCGGTACAGTTCGTGTAAATGAACGGCGTGCCATTGTTCTTCAGCCAAATGTTGATTGTGTACTTTTTTGTTTCGTTCATCTCATCCCTCTTTCCAATCTTTTGCGAGCTCGCAGAATTTATCTGCTTCGGGCGTCGGCTCTTCGTATGTCCAGTCAATAATAGAATTCAGCATTGCATATCCAGCTTCAATAAGCTCATTTACGAACTCTTCCAACTTCTTATTGCGCGCGGTCAGTTTCTCGTTCTCATCCTTCCAATCTGCAACTTGCGAATGCTCCCAGGCGTTGTTCACAATGCGAAAGTACGGCGGATCTGTAATCACGGCGTCCACACTTTTATCAGGCATTGTGCGCATAAACTCTAAGCAGTCTCCTAAATGCAACTCAACTTTCGGCTTGTTAGTCATCGTTTATTATTACCTCCTCGTTTGATGTATCTCCTACGTAACCCGGAATATAACCCCATATGCTTTTA
>Ga0116171_10001185_pt1 | contig 26433 bp, 27 predicted proteins | sample AD_JPNHW2_MetaG_FD_89798 | JGI IMG/M metagenome (GOLD analysis project Ga0116171, IMG submission 89798) | Active sludge microbial communities of municipal wastewater-treating anaerobic digesters from Japan - AD_JPNHW2_MetaG | ecosystem: Engineered > Bioreactor > Anaerobic > Digestate | place...
AGCTACGTAACTTCGCTACCGATCCCTTTGGGAGAGAAAGGAAGATACGTGAACAGTGGTTTTTATTCTCCGCTAAAATCCTCGAACAAATCTTTCACTTTAGTCGAACTAGTTATCGTTATTATTATCGTCGGTATACTTGCTTCGATCGGCCTGACCCAATATGAGGCAGTCGTTGAGAAATCCCGCACTGCGGAAGCTAAAATACAATTTGCCTTGATGCGTGACTATGTTGTGTCATATTATTTGGAGCATGGGACAGTTGCTGGTATGCAAAATGAGGATGTCGGAGTGGATGATACATGTGTACCTACCCATTACTATAGGTATGGTATTAGTAGTTTATATTGTGAAGATCCTGCGGTTCCAATATCTTTGCATGCTCAACGTTGTAAGTCTGATGGAAAAACACCTAATGCCCGCTCACCCGATGAATACCTTCTTACTCTAGAATATTGGGTGGCTACGGGTGCGGTTCATATGCATTGTCAATATAATCAGGGTGGCCGGGAAGGCCAGGGATGCGTTGGAATGCCGTCACCATGATAGCATTAATTAGAACGTTTAAAATATGCTTTGGTAAGTTGTCAGGGCAGTATACATTGATCAGTTTACAGTTTATTTTTCTGCGAGTTGGTATAATTTCAGGATAGTTCAATTTATGGCTTTTAATGGTTTCATCAGGAATTGCCTTTTTGCGTAATAATCCCGGCCCCATTTAAATTATGAACATATTCTATTTCAAGCCTGTTTCGCCTTCTCATGAAGGGGAATTGTTCTACAATAATCGATCTTGCCGTTTTAAATATAATAACCTCTGCTTCGTTAAGTTTAAAGCTAGGCGCATTTTCTTCAAGAACCTCTAGCGTTTAAGTATCGATTTTTTTCGATCTTTTCGCCGATGCCGTGGTAAAATATCAAGTAGGAGCTTTCGGGGGTATTAAATAGGAGAGGTAAACATGACAATAGGTAACGAAATTCCACTTTTATGTTTTATAGGGCTTTATGCCTGTGTAGCGGTTGTTTATAATATAGATGTGCGGCTTCGGCGCAGGTCATATAAGAAAATAGCGCTGGCTTTAAATGCCCGGTATGAACCAGCAGGCTTTGAAAGAGCCGGGATAATTTCCGGCCAGAGTAACGGCATAAAGTTTAACATAGAAGATAAGTCTGTGGGTAATGCAGAGGCTATTGTTACCGAAATATCAGTTAATTGTCAGAATAAAATACTTCCGCCGTTAATTATCTATGGAAGATTTTTAGATAATTTCCCTAACTGGAGACATGCGGTTTACCAAGGCAATCTGTTCCTGGGCCCCAAGATAGAAGATAAGCATAAGCCGCTGGTGCAAAGTTTATTCCAAGATATAGATATAACCTTGCTTGAACCTAGCTTTATAAGAAAAGGCTGTTTTGAAATTCGGCCCGATAAGATTAACTTTCATAAAAGCGGAATTATTTTTAATGGTATTATTACAGATATTGAAATAATTAAGCAAACTATTCGATTGTTGGCAGAAATTTCCCGTCGTATTGAATCCGCTGATATTTCGACGAAGATGGGTATGATAACGGACCAAAAAGAGGCTAAAGCGGGTAGCCTGAAAATACAAATGTCAACGCCGATAATCATAATGGCCGAGTTGACGCTATTGTTTGGGGTGTTTACTATTGCCGTTGGTATTGTTTGGATGTTTAGGCAGGCAATGAAGTAACAATTAAGCGGATTAATTCAAATAAGCCGGAGTATCGGTAGTTGTTTTTTATTGCTAAGGGGCAAAGTATGTTTTGGAAGATTTATGCCTGGTTTATATTCCTAATTTTTTCCGTCGCTTATATTACTACGAAACCATTCGGTGTAATTAATGTTATTGATTTAATTATTTCGTTTCCCTCTCTTGTTGGTTTATTCCTATATGCCTATAGAAAGAGATGGCTTAGTGTTGTATTCTGGAAAACCTACCTTCCTGTGTATTTTCTCTGGGATATTTGCTTTAATTACGTGATTATTCCTAAAATTGAAAACAGGAATTCGGATTTTTTAACCATCATTAGCGGTTTTGTGCTTATTTTCCCTTTGTGGGTTGCTCTGTATCTATATGTTTTTAAATTCTTAGCTGAAAAACAGGAATAAATAATAGATCATTGCAACTTATTGATATTTTAACGGGAAAGATAATTATTAAACAGGATCCCCGCGGCTTTGATTTGTTTTTTGTAATTTGCGGTATTTTAAACCTCAAAGTGTTCCTCTGATTTCACTTGAAGAGGTAATTTTAACTGTGGATGAGTGCGAGGCGTTATGTTTTGCTGATCGGCAAGGTATGTATCAGGTTGACGCAGCCAAGAAAATGAAAATTTCCCGCCAAACCTTCGGGAATATTATTGAATCGGCCCGTAAAAAATCAGCTGAAGCAATTCTTTGCGGTAAGGCTCTGCGTATAGGCGGGGGAGCATACTTGGTTACGAATGTAAAAAAACAAAAAGGCCGAAAATATGCGTAAAGAAAAAGCAGTAAATTATTTTTTAGGCAAGAACGGGCAGGCAAAGCTTAATTGCGCTCAGTCAGTGATCAAGGCGTATCATGATAAGTTTAACATTTCGATAGAGGAGATTGATAGATTTGCTAATCTTGGAAGCGGTAAGGCTCCCGCTGGCAGGTGTGGAGCGTATTATGCTGCCTGGTATTTATCCTCAAAGAAAAATGACCTTAAGCTGGATCAGCTTGAGAAGGGCTTTATTAATGCCGCTGGTTCACTTAAATGCAAAGAGATCCGTAGCCAACGTAAACTTTCCTGTCTGGGGTGCGTTGAAAAGGCCGCAGATTTACTTGAAGGCGGACAAGGATGATAAATATGCCGGAACAGAGCAGATTGAATTATTTCTTTAACAGGAGGCTATAGCATGACACAATTATTCTATGTAATTCTTGGAGTAGCCGCAGGAATATTGGGCGGTATGTTTGGTATCGGCGGCGGCGCGATTATAGTTCCCGCATTAGTATTTATATTTGGTCTTACCCAACATCAAGCGCAGGGCACAACTCTTGCTATTTTGGTTCCGCCGATAGGCTTGCTTGCTGCGATGCGATATTACCAGAGCGGGAATGTTAAATTATCAGTAGCAGCATTTGTATGTATCGGATTTTTTATTGGCGGCCTCATTGGTGCCAATATTGTGCACAGTTTTTCTGATGTTTTACTTAAAAGAATGTTTGGTGTTTTCTTTTTATTAATATCTTTGCAAATGATTTTTACCCAATGAAGAAATCGCAAATGATTATGATCTGGTTTTTGCCCCTTATTGTGATCGGCGGATTGTTCTATCCGTTTTTAGGTTATTTTGTTTTAGCAATGATGGTAGCGCTTCTGATGATGTCATTATTTAAGGGAAGGTATTGGTGTTGGAATTTTTGTCCAAGAGGCGCTTTTTTAGATATTATAGTGTCAAAAGTGAGCCTGAAAAATCCCCTACCAATAATTTTTACTAAACAATGGTTTCGTTGGTCGATATTTATTATATTTATTAGTTTTATTACTTTCCGTATTATTCACACAGGCGGTAATTTGACCGCTATCGGTGCGGTTTTTGTAGCAATGTGTGTATTAACTACGATTATTGCAATTATTTTGGGTGTCATAACAAAGCATCGGGGATGGTGTATGATCTGCCCGATGGGGACACTTCAAGAAAAGACCGGTAAAATATTTAACCATAAATTGAAGGATTAGGCTAAAACAGCAGCCAAATTATCTAAAGAAAACCGCATGATTTCTGTAATCCAAATAAGTTGTTTTACCGTAACTTGTTGATTATAATGATATAGGAGAATAGGGCTCAATTCTCCTATGACCTCATTTTTAATGCACGCTATTTGAACTTTTAAGATCAAGATTACTCAAAGTAAATCAAAGAATATCAAGATGGTTAAGAAAAGCAGGATGTTTTTTGCTGGCAGAGAAAGAAGGCGAAAGATTACGAAGGTTTTTATAAGGCCGATGATCCCGAAATATCGAGAAGGCAGAAATTCTCGAAGGCAGGGTGTTGTTTTTTCAATTAAATGCGGTAATCATCTTTCAAAAGAGGTGTGGTACAGGTTCTCTAGCGGCCCTGTATCGCAGACCTCTGACTTTATTCTTCCCGTATGCCTTCTGCCAGCTATGAAAAATCAAACATTACTTAAGATTCCCGGCAAGGTTTCAACACATCTTTTACAAGGGGTAAATAAAATTCAGCAGATCTTTTCATCAAGGGATCCCAAATTCTCGATTTTAGAAATAGAAACAGGCGGCCCATGGCAAGATCCCCAGGCGTCAGCCGGAAAGGTGGGCCAGTTTTTTAGCGGAGGTGTTGATTCATCGTATACCCTGCTTAAGCATTCTGACGAAATCGATACAATTATTTTTGTGCACGGATTTGATATACCATTAGCTAATCAAGCTCTGCGCTCAAAAGTTTCGGAGGCAATTAAGGATACAGCTTACAAGCTCGGAAAAGAATTAATCGAAGTTGAAACTAATCTGCGCGATTTCTCGGATTTATACACAGATTGGGGCCAAGACTATCACGGTTCCGCCCTGGCAAGTATTGCTCTTTTGTTAGCTCCGCAGTTTAGAAAGTTTTATATTCCAGCTACGTATTCTTACAAAAATCTATTTCCCAGAGGTTCGGATCCGCTGCTTGATCCTTTATGGAGTACTGAAAAAGTCAAAATAGTGCACGATGGATGCGAAGCAAACCGAGTGGAAAAGATTAATTTGATCTCCAAGAATGATATAATTTTAAAACACCTGAGAGTGTGCTGGGAAAATCGTAAAGGTGCTTATAACTGTTGTGAGTGCGAGAAGTGTTTAAGAACAATGGTGAGTTTAGCGATAATCGGAGCGCTTGAGGGCTGTCCCGCTTTTCCGCAGCCCTTAGATTTATCATTAGTGGCAGGAATGAAGATTAATGAGCATCTGAAAATGTTCGTCGAGGATAATTTAAAAGCAGCTAAGCAGCTTAATAATTCTGACTTGGCAGCGGCATTACAGAGATGCCTGACTGGTTATCTTAATTCTTAATGAGCAGATTATTTTATTTTGTGCTCAAAATGCGCTCATTTATATAGAGAAATAACTAAGCAGCCGGATTTTTAACTTATTAACAATAAAAGCATCGGTTATATAATAGTTTGTAGCGTCGGAAGCCAGGCAAATATAGGCGGCAGAACTCTGTTTTAATACACTTTTTAATTAGGTGTTTAGAATCTGCTGCCATTTTTAGATGGAAGTGGTATAATTAAGCAAAGGAGGAAAAATGGATCTAAAGGTAAGTAAAACCGCACTAGTGATTTTAGTTATGGCTTTAGCTGTTTTGTTTGTGGCAAGTAATTTTATGTATGGAAAAGCGAATGAAACCGTATTGATTCAAATCGTTGAGCATCAAACTCTTGAGACTAATAAACTCATGAAAACAGTGCTTGAAAAACAAAAAGAGTTAGATAGGGTTAGAGAAGAATTAAATAGTTTAAAGGCTAGTGTTGTATCAGCGGCTGCGCCTTTAGCAGCGGAAAATAAGCAGTAAGAAATTTATTACGAGGCGTGGGCTGGACTTAATTGTCCAGCCCTTTTTATTTGTGCCTAAAATGTGTTCACCTAAGTTAAAAACATCAGGTTGTAGAGAGAAGAACCGAATGCCCCGCCAGATCCAAAGTTACCCTTGCAATAAATATTATATTGCTGTAACATGTTGATATATCGACGGGAGGGAGGCTATTCCGGGTAAATTCACTGATCTTGAGATTTCTTTTTCTCCTGCAGAATTTAACAATCCCGGCGGGATCATGCAATAATCGCGTTTTTATTTGTTTAAACATCTTTCAAGTTCAAGCTTAAGTAATCCAGTTTATCATTTATTGGAATTATATATGAATAAGACAAATCCGGCTCTTCTTCTTTTGCTTATTGTAATTCTATCCGGTTGTTCCACCCGGGCTTACCGGCAGGAGGATATCCCGTTTGGACAATTTGAGCTAGCCGGTACCCTGCAAAATCCGATTATTGACAGCAACGTTACTCTCTCTGAAGCTTTAAAAAAGTATGCCCCGCCTGAATTAAAAGAAAAGCAAGAACTCGTAGAGGTTTTATACTATTCATTCGACGGCAGGATTCATCAAGGCCAACTGGTTATAGATAAAAGGCTTACTGAAGATATCCGGCAAGTTTTCCGGGTAGCCCGGGAAAATAAATTTCCCATTGCCTCGGTCATTCCGATCTCTTCCGACCGGTTTCTGAAAAATGGAAAATGGAATGAAGATGACCAGTCTATGTTTGCCAATAATACATCTGCTTTTAATTACCGGACCGTAACCGGCGGAAAATCACTTTCCAAGCATGCTTATGGTTTTGCGATTGATATTAATCCCGTTCAGAATCCCTACATAAAAGGAAAGATTGTATTACCTCCCAATGCCGCATATGATATACGTGAATCCGGAACGCTTAGTTATGATTCTCCGGTTGTAAAATGTTTTATTAATTTGGGTTGGACTTGGGGAGGTAACTGGAAATCTTTAAAAGATTACCAGCACTTTGAGAAAGATTTGTTAAATTATTAAGCAGAATATGAAAAAACTTCTGAATTTATGGCTAATTATAAGTTTAACATTCATTTTGAGTTCTTGTGCTAGTACGTCCATTAAGCCGACAACTTACCGAGCGCAAGAAATCTATCCGCATACAGGCCCTGTGTTAAGACAGGATATTTTTCATGTGGTGGCTCCCGGGGAAACAGTTTGGCGTATAGGTAAGATGTACGATGTTAATATCAGGGATATTGTCCGGGCAAATAATTTAAAAAACCCTAAAGAATTAGAAATAGGGCAGCGCCTGCTTGTCCGGCATGCAGCACCGATCAGGCCGGTGGTTGCTTTATATCATTCCAACCGGTGGGAATATATCATTATTCATCATAGCGCAACTGATGAAGGAAGTTCGCTTAATTTGAATGAATTGCATAAGCGCAGGGGTTGGGCGGGCATAGGTTATGATTTTGTTATCGACAACGGGACGGGAGGTAAAGAGATCGGGCAAATTGAAGTTTCGCCCCGCTGGATAAAGCAGGAAAAAGGCGCGCATTGCCAGGCTTCAGATATGAATTCTAAAGGAATTGGTATTTGTTTGGTGGGTAATTTCAGCGAAGAAAGAGTCCCCGCAAAACAAATGGATTCATTGGTTTATCTGGTAAATATTCTAAGAAAATATTATAAAATTCCAGTAAAGCATATCATTGGGCACGGCCAGGTTCCCGGAGCCAAAACTGAGTGTCCTGGCATATATTTCTCCTGGCAGGAATTCTATAATAAATTAAACTAAATTTAATATTCAAAATCCGCCCAAATAGGCAAATGATCGCTGAAACTGCGATTTGTAATCTTTCCGGCCCGGATTAAATTTAACCCTTTATAAAAAATATAATCCAGAGCTGATTTACGGTTAAATAAATACCAGTATTTGTAGGTCCAGCCGGTATTTTTAGTGGCTAATTTAAAATTTCCCTCCTCTAAAGCCTGCATTATTGCCCGGATGTGTATTTGAGCGTAAGTATTAAAGTCTCCGGCAATAATGCATTTTTCAGCTGTTGGCGGAATAGCCGCAATTATCGCGCGGACTTGCTTTTTTCTATGCTCAGGGGAAATCATAACCCCTAAATGCGCGGAGAAAACATGAATCTTTTGAGTGTTAACCAGTATCACCGCGCCAACCGCGCATCTTTGGAGTTTGAGGTATCTGTCTTGCGATGAAAAAGGCAGGAGTACTTTTTGATCTTTTTCAATCGGCCACCTGGAAAGTATCGCCTGGCCGAAATCTTTTTGATTACCGGGATGAATAGCGCTGGGATAATATACGTAATTATACTTAAGCTTATGAGCGAGAAATTTTAGTCCTTTAAGATTCATTTCCTGCAAGCAGACGATGTCGGCATTGGCTAGAAACTTGTTTTCTTCCAGGAACCTCTCGACTTTTTCGACTTTTTTACAAAGATCTATATTATAGGAGACAATCTTTATGGTTTGTTTATTCGGTTCAGCCGGACTGTTTGCCAGGTCTAATTTTACGTAGCGTGGAAAGTAGGGATCGCTGAAGCCGGTCAGCTGGTCAGCTGAGATACAGGAGCTAAAGAGAAGAGAACAGCCAATAATTAAGCCGGCAGCATGTTTAGTCATTACCACAAATCTAGCATATAGTTTATTTGGTAACAATTGTTTTTTTTATGATAAAATAAACTAATTAGATTTTAGTTAAAAAAGCTCTTAAATAAGATCGGCTGAAATTGAAGGAAAGCCGTTTATTTTTAATGTATGAGATTGGGTGTAATTTTTAGCGGGGATAATTCTACATGGTGATTGAAAATATTTTGTTATGGGTTGCAGTATTAATGTTTGTGAGTGTTCTTTCAAGCAAACTTTCGGATAGGCTGTCGATTCCAGTTTTGCTGCTTTTTTTAATAATCGGAGTGCTTGCTGGTTCAGAGGGGATCGGCCGTCTATATTTTGATAATGCGCAGTTAGCTAAATCCATCGGGTTGGTTGCCCTTATTTTTATCATTTTTTCCGGAGGCTTGGATACCAATTGGAAAGATACTAAACCGGTAGTTTGGCCCGGCATTGTTCTGTCTACGGCAGGAGTCCTGCTGACTGCGGTCATCACAGGTTTTTTTGCCATTTATATCTTAAAATTTTCTTTTCTGGAAGGGATGCTGCTTGGTTCTATAGTTTCCTCAACCGATGCCGCCGCAGTATTTAGTATTTTAAGGTCTAAACGGATTAGCTTAAAACAGCCCCTAAAACCTTTACTTGAATTTGAAGCCGGAAGCAACGATCCGATGGCCGTATTTTTGACGGTCGGTCTTATCAGCGTTTTGACTGTGAAAAATATGAGCGTATTTGCTTTGATCCCCAGGTTTTTCCTGGATATGGCCATGGGGGCGCTGGTGGGCTATCTTATGGCTAGATTCATCGCGTTTTTCATTAATCACTTGAAACTATATTACGAAGGTTTATATCCGGTGGTCATGATTTCACTGGTTCTTTTAACTTACGTAATTGCCGTTTTCTTAAGAGGCAATGGGATACTCGCCGTGTATCTTGCGGGTTTGATGCTGGGCCAGGCTGAATTTCCCAACAAAAAAATGATCGTCAGGTTTCATGATGGTTTGGCTTGGCTTATGCAAATTGTGATGTTTGTGACCTTGGGTTTGTTGGTTTTTCCCTCTCACATCGTTCCGTTAATCGGGGCAGGATTATTACTTACACTTCTGCTTATGGTAATTGCCCGGCCAATTAGTGTATTATTATGTTTATTGCCGTTTAAGATCGATCTCCGGAAAAAAATTATGATTGCCTGGGTTGGGCTTAGGGGGTCAGTCCCGATCATTTTGGCTACTTTTCCTTTTGTGGCGGGTATTCAACAGGCGGATACTATTTTCAACATTGTTTTTTTTATTGTCATCACCTCGGTTCTCATCCAAGGGGCGTCAATACCGGTTATCTCAAAAATATTGAAGTTGGATGCTCCTTGGGTCAATAGAACGAGTTATCCGCTCGTTTTTGAGAAGACAGAGGGCGTGGATGCGGAGTTAACGGATATTATCGTTCCATATAGTTCAGAGGCTGTGGGTAAAATGATCCGCGATCTGAACGCTCCGGAAAAATGTTTAATTGTGCTTATTTCTAGAAACGATAAATTTGTTATTCCAAGCGGGACTACGATCATAGAAGGAGGGGATGTGTTATTGGTGCTTTCAAATACCGAAGATCTTATGGTCATTCAAAAAGCGCTGGCACATCTAAAAAATGAATAAAGCCAATAAAATGTATAAAGTAGTTATAGCTTTATTGATTACGATGTCGGTTTATGCTTATGGTTTTGCGGCCGAACGGCCGGGTTTTGTTGAATCAAAGATTTTTAAGGGCAAAGTAGATTCAATCATCTTGCCTGATCCTGTGAACGGAGTAAAACACCAGATTGTGGTAAACGGTGACAGCGGGAGAATGAAATTTTTTCTGACCTCCGGAATTGGTGTTTTTAATAAGGATTTGGAAGTATTAAGCTTGAAGAAAATTCAACCGGGAGATAAAGTAACGGTAGAGTATACCCCCGCTAAAGGCGGCGGCATCCATCGGGCGATCTCCGTGATCATAGAATAGGTTATTTCTCAAGAAACAAGGTTTTAATCCGGTAATTTTTTAATTTTTTTAATCAATCCGCCTCCGGTTTTTAGTTTTTGTTTTATTTTTTCGGGTGTCTGTGGTATAATTTTATATAATTATTTATAGAATATCCAGGGTAGAAAATAAACACATTTAGGTTTAATCAAAAGTAATTGATTTACGCAATATCAGCAATTCTTATCCGGAGGAACCTTTGAAAGCTGCTAGAACAAGAGTCCCCAAAAAAGCAATGCATGCCGCGCGAGTTTTGAATGAACCCATTGATTATCAGAAGTCGTTTTCCCGCGGGATAAGAGTTGAAATGGGGCAATATGTTATGCTGTTTATATCCGGTACCGCCAGCCTGGATGAAAAAGGAAAGTCTCGGCATGCAGGTGATATCGCCGCCCAATTAAAACGCACCTTTAATAACATTACTACGCTGCTTGTTTCTGAAGGGGCAACTTGGCATGATGTCGTGCATACCCGCTGTTACCTAAAGGATATGCGCGATTATGCTATTTTTAATCAGGGCCGGAATTATTTTTATAAACAACAAAAACTTTCTCCTTTTCCCTCCAGCGTTTGTGTTGAAGCAGGCCTTTGCCGCCCGGAACTTTTAGTCGAGATTGAAGCAACCGCGATCATTAAAAACTTTCCTAAAAAATAAGTATGCCTATTTGTAAAGCTTCATTTTTTCCTCTTTACTATTTTACCAAAAACACCATAAATAATATTCCAAACCAACGTAAAACCGAAAATCGGCTCAAGGCTGCAGCCTCAGGGCCGCGGACTGTAAAATTTCAACTCCGGGCCCGGGGTATTCTATTGATAAGCCTGCTTTTTTTGTCTGGTTCCATAGGCTGCATTCCGGTGTCTGCTGAAGAATCATGCGCATGGGAAAACAAAATAGCAGCTTTAGATCCTTTAAAACAAAATGATCAGATTGCGCTTAATCGATCCCTGGTTGCCGGTAGCATCCTGGATTATTGTAAAGTCAAAGAGAAACTCCTTTTGCTTACCTATGAAGAATTGCAAGGTCTTATAGCAAGTACAAATAAAAATCCTTCTTTAAAAACTCTGCATAATCTTTTGAAATTTTCCCTCCCTACCCCGAAAGATATTTATTTTTTAGTCGAGGATATATTTATTAATAATAAACCTTTATTGGAGGATTCTCCTTTTTATAGCAAGACACTGTCCGGCGCATCGATTACCGGTATGAAACGGCACGCCGAACAAATATATGTGAATAATTTAAAATTGACATACCAGAAAAACGTTTTTGTAAAAGAAGAGGACGGCCTTTGGGTGGGGGATCTGGCCTTAGAATCTAAACCAGCGTTTAATTCCAGGTTAAAACAGGATCAGCAGGAAATGTTTTACTGGGAAAGAGGACAGAAAAACCCATTGGTATCTTTGAATTGGTCCTGGCAGCTGCAAGATGATTACCGGCATGATTTCTTTCATAGCGTTAGGCAGTATATGAAACATTATGAGGGGCCTCTTGAGCAGCCGGTTATTTACAAAAATACGGTTATCGCGCAAAATGCATACAGGTTTTTTTGCCGGGATTTATCCAGCGGAAAAGAATTATGGTCCCTGGGACCGGATAACGGAGGAGAGGAATTTTATCATATTTTTAGGCATCCTCACCAGAATTCGCATGGATACGGTTTTATTCTTTCAGGCGATATTTTATTCAGTCAGCTAGGCGGAAAATTGGCCGCGGTTGATGTTGCGGATATCTGCCGGCCTTATCTTAAGTGGACCAGGGAACTTGGCGAATATACGCTTTGTACTAAACCGGCGCTGGCCGGGAACAATCTGGTTTGCGGCCTGGTCAATGCCCGGGGTGAAGTATGGTTTTGTGGTTTCGATATCCAGAAAGGGATGCTCCTCTGGAGCAGGTATATTGGTACATCTTCGTTTTTGGCCCCGGTGTGTACGCTTGCGGCGGTTACCGGCGACCAAATCGTAATCGCCACGAATCATGGGTTTCTGGTCTGTCTTGCTCCCGACAACGGCCAGATTATATGGTTAAAAAAATACGCTCCCCATCGTTACAATGAAGGGGATTACTGGTGGGAGGGTTATTACAAAGATGTCTTTCTGGATACGGGGAGTATCCCTTTTGACACCCAGTTTTTGCAACAAGCTGATAATGGACTGATATATTATAAACCCCGTGAATCGGATTATTTTTATACGATTAAGCCAAACAACGGAGAGACGGTTCAAAAAATTTACGTTGATCCCGCGTTTTTATATATCCTCGGTGTTTATGGTGATAAGGCGGTTTTTCTGCAAAAAGGGGATTTCCCAAGCCAAAACCGGCGGCTAATAGTGGCAGATTTGCGAACTGGCAAACAACTTTTTGCCACTGCTCTGCCCGATGGAAAACTTAAGGGTATTTTATACCCTAAAGCCAGTCAAATACTTTTTAAGGTTGATAAAAATCTCTTTATTTTAGATCTTGCTGATCCGGTTATTTCTTTAAACAGAATTTCTTTGCGCCAATCCGATTGGCTTTTGGCTGTAGCACCGCAGTCGGTTTTGGTGGGGGAAAATAGAAATATGAAATGTTTGAATTTAGGCAGCCGCGCGGGTTTAAAGGATTTTCCTCTTGGAGACCCGGTCTCTGTATATTTTGATTCCCAGGAACGGGTAAAAAAGGAATTTTCAGAGTTAAATAAAGCTGAACTCCAGCCAAATCTTTTGCTGGAGGAGATTAAAAAGGCAGGGTTTTCCGTAAACGATATTTTTCTAATTATCCAGAAAAACCTTAATTTTCTGCGGGATCCCGCATGGCGGGGGTTTGTAGAGGAAGTAAATAATATTTACGGTAAAGGCGTGATTACTTATCGCGATGTTCAAATGACTTTAAATAATTTTATCGCCGGTTCTGGATTGCAACCGAAAGCGGTTTATCAGAAGCCGGTTGGATCTAAGCCCAAAATAAATTTAAAAGCTATGCAGAAAGGATACCGGGCCAATACGGGCAATACTTTGCTTCTGGGTGTGAAAGTTATCCGGGGTGCTGACCCGGCAGATTTTTTTATTATTTTGAACAGCGGCCAGATCGTATGCGTTGGAGAAAATGGTGATATACGATGGGAAAGAAAAATATTCTTCGGTTCGATTTGGCAAAGCGATATGGAGGAGGATAAAGACTGGCATCTTTATTCAGATGATATAGAAATTTACCTTTACGATGACACGCTTATTGTTAATGACCGGGTTAACGTTATTGCGATGGATGTGAATACCGGCGCCTATCTCTGGAGTATGACGAACAAGCAAGATGTGCTTAATAACGAGAGCCAGCTTCCGACATTTACTTCAATCTGGTCGTATGAATCAAGGTTTTATTTTGCCCAACAGATCATGATGCGGGTTGAGTTTTTAGATGATACGCTTATCGTATCGCATGGAGGCATGTTGTACGCGCTTGATCCTAAAACCGGGTATTGTAAAACATCTTGTCCGGCGCCCGTTTCCTGTGTGATGGATATGAAAACGGCAGAAGGCAAGCTTTATGTGGCTTCGCACGCTCCTAATGCGCAAATCAAGGTTTTTGATAAAAATCTCAAAGCGTCAGGAGATTTTTCCTCCTCTTCGGTAGGCGAAAGCAGAACGGCCTGGCCGCAGCTGGTATTTTTACCAAATTATGTTCTTTTACATATACGCCCCAGTCTGCATATTTTCGATAGAATAAGCGGCCGTTTTCTACATACTTTTAATATCGAAGATGTCGGCCGGCATTATATTGAGCCCTATCAGGACGGTTTTATATTAATCGCGCCGTTTTTAAAAACATGCGGCTATAGCATAAAAGACGGTATTCCGCAGCAAAGGTGGGAGTATGCGCTTCAACCGCAGGATCAGCGGGTGGTATGGGATCTAACTTGTTTGCGGAGTTTTTATTATTTTATGGCCGGTGATCGTGTTTTAAATTTTGTGAGAAAGCAGGATGATTATTGGCTGGTAGCTCTGGATCTTGCTTCGGGCAGAAAGGTTTGGGAAACTAAACTTGAGGGGATGCAAGGCCGTTTTTTTAATCTTTCAAGTAGCATACAACTTCAGGGCCGGTTGCGGTTCATTACGACCTGTGTTTACATGAACGGCGAGAAATATACAGAGGATTTGGATATTATCCCAAAATTAATTCCGGGAACCGGGTTGTATGCCGCTGATCTTGATTCGGTATTTTTTTCTTTGGATCCGGTAAGCGGCCGGCTTTGGCAGGCGCAGCGATTACCCTCTTGCCGGTTGATCGGATTCTTGAGAGAGGATGTTTTTCAAACCCAGAACTTTTTTCAGTATAACTTGTACCGTACATCGATAAGGTGCCTAAACAAGAAAGATCAATGAGAAACAGGAATATGGAATATATAAAGGTTTGTTTAGCGGCCTGTTGTTTGACCGGGTTATTATTTTCTGAAAACGCCTTCAGTGAATCCGTGCAAGACCCGGAGAGAAATATCCCCAATGTCATTATCATTACTTTGTCTGGGGTGCGTAATACTGAAAGTATTTCAGATCCTGAGCATCAGTATTTCCCACATCTTTGGAAAGATATGATTAAAGAAGGCATGCTCTATACGGATGTAATTTGCGTGGAACAGGAATTTCATATGACTGCTTTTAATGCGATTAACACAGGCCAAAATGCCCTACTTTTTTATAAGATAAGGACGCCGACTATTTTTCAGTACGTTCGGAAGCAATATGGATGGCCGGCACATAAATTTTTGATGGTCGGTCACTGGCAAGGTATTGAAGGGTATTGTGAAACCGACGAATTCCGGGAGGATACATATCCCAGCGAGATCTCTCTGGGAATTCAATTTTCAAAAGAATTTGAACGAGAACTTTCTGAGCAAGAATTGCTTCTTTTAGAGTCATTGCGCCTGGGGCAGAAGAAATTTTCCGGTTTTAATTTTAATAACTGGGATGCTTTCGATTGTTTTTCCTACCGGTTGTTTAAAAAACTTGTCCCAATTTTTCATCCTAAACTAATACATTATTCTTTAGGGGGAGCAGATGTGGCGCATTATGACAGCTATAGCCGTTATGTGCTAACACTCAAGATGGATGATGAGATAATTTATGGAATATGGCGGATGATCCAAACTGATCCTTTTTATAAAGACAATACTTATCTTTTTGTATGCCCGGATGATGAAAGGAATGCTTACTATCGGTATCATGATTCTAATGCCCGCGACAATCCTTGTCATGTCTGGTTATATGCGTTTGGTCCGGGGGTAAAAAAAGGCGTAACGGTAAGCCGGCCAATCTACCACATTGATATTTTTTCTACAGTTGCCCGGATTATGAAGACAAATGCTCCGCCTATAGATAGTAAGGTTTTATCTGAGGTTTTTTCATTCGGCAGTAAAGAAATATTTTGGCAGAAAGTGGTAGAAATATATTCGGCCATAAAATCTTCCTTAAATATCCCGGGACAAAGAAAATTAGCCAATTGTCCCCGTGCCGGAGGCAGGATATTAAGCAATTCGTGTTTGTAAGTATTACCGGGATTTGAATGTTAGCTACTTACAAAATTGCCGCCTAAGTGGTATAATAATAGTATAGAATGACGGCTTAGGTAATCAGGTAAAATCTTAAGTAAGGAAGGGATTAAAAATGGGTCTATTTAGTTTTTTTCAGAAGAAAAAAGAGCTGCCGCCAAAGTCGGCCTTTACCGAGAAAAGGCTTCTGCCAAGGTGGAAGATTACGGCTCAAGCTAAAATAAAATGGCCGGGTGCGCTAGACTATGTAGCTTGTGAGGTCCGGGATTTAAATATGCGGGGTTTCTGTCTGGTAGTAAAAGATAAAATTCCCAAATATGACACTCAGGTCGAGCTTTATTTTAATGATAAATATTTTTTTAATGTTGAAATTTCCGTTACTTGGCATAAAGAAGCGGATGGAAAGCAAATTTACGGCATAAAGTTCTTAAGAGTCCGTGATTCAGATAGGGAAAAGATCTACCAGATGATGAAAGAGAATTTTGCCGGCTGTTTTGGAAAGATCATGTAATTGTTTGGGAGAAAAATGGTTATGTCCAGGTAGCATCAACCTAAACCAGCCCGGCAGGATATAGCCAAGGATTGTTTCTATTATTGAGGAGAGGATATGCCTAAAAAAGAAGGTAAAACTACCAAGGCGGATATCTTAAAGAAGATCGAAATTATATTAAGGCAAAACATAGATTTAGACGCCAAGTCGGTATTTACCAAAATCGAGAGTTTTTTAGAGCCGGAGGCTAAAAAAGAAAGTTTTGTTTCCGGGAATATCGGTTATGTGCATATTGATGAAAAGCGGCGAACGGAATATTTAGAATGGGAAAAAGGCATTAAACAGGAATGGCTGGTAATTATTGAGAGTATTAAAGAAGGTATTAAGAGAGAGCAAAATAATTCGCTCACCTAAGTAAAAGCATATAAGGAGGAAGTATGAATAAGGCTAAAATAGGGCAGAGTACCATGGAATATATAATTATTTTTGCAGTTATGGCCGGAGTGATCGTTGCTGTTGCCTGGGCATTCAAAGGCAAAGTGGGCAGCGCCTATAGCGGTTTATCCGGCAAAATGAATAGTGCAGTTTACGGGGATGCCGCAGATAAAAAGTGAAGGCCGCTTTAAGGGCTGCTGATAGCGACAGATATTAACCGGGATACATTTTATAAATTATAGAATTTACCCACCAGGAGGAATCCTCTGGTGTTTGAAACCCGCCCCTTCCAAACCAAAACGCCCAAAAAGATATTCTTAACCATTTTGTTTGTAATTTTTGTTGCCGCCGCTTTTTTAGTTTCTAATAAGACCTCAATTAAATTATCAGAATCTTTTGCCAAAAATGAGTCGTTCCCGGCAGAATTAAGAGAAGCACTGTATTGGCAGGATGCCGGACAGGGGAAGGTGCGATGTTTTTTATGCCCTAGACAATGCTTGATTTCTGATAACCAGCGGGGTTTTTGCCGTGCCAGAAAAAATATTAAAGGTAAACTCTATTGCCTTACTTATGGCCAGCCTGTCGCTATTCACATTGATCCGATCGAAAAAAAACCTTTTTTCCATGTTTACCCCGGGACAAAATCATTCTCGATTGCCACTGCCGGATGCAATTTAAGGTGCAAATTTTGCCAAAACTGGGAGATTTCCCAGCTTGACCCGGCATTTGTCAAAGTAGCGTTTGTATCAGCTCAGGATATGGTCAGAGCAGCCAAGGAAAGCGGATCAAAGACGATCGCTTTTACCTATACGGAACCGACGATTTTCTATGAGTATATGTTGGATATTGCTAAATTAGCCAAGCAAGAAAATATCGCATGCGTTATGCATTCTTCAGGTTTTATTAATGAAAAACCTTTGCGTCAACTGGCTCAATATTTAACGGCAGCCGATATCGACTTAAAAGGATTTAGCCAGAAATATTACTCTTCTTTTTGCGAAGGCAGTTTAATCAGTGTTCTCAATTCCTTGAAGATATTAAAAGAAGAGCATGTTTGGCTAGAAGTCACTAACCTCATTATTCCTACGGCCAATGATTCCGATGAAGATATCTCTAACCTTTGTTTGTGGGTAAAAAATAACTTGGGACCGGACACCCCGGTACATTTCTCAAGATTTTTTCCGATGTATAAATTATCGGATTTATCTCCCACTCCGCTTAAAACCTTAACCGGTGCCGGTTCAATTGCTAAAAAAAGCGGCTTGCGTTATGTATACCTGGGTAATATTACTCAGGATCTAGGTGAGAATACGATTTGTCCGGTATGCGGCAAGCTTTTGATCAAGCGTGCCGGTTATACGGTAATTGAGAATAACCTCAACCAGGGAAAGTGTAAATTCTGCGGCGTTGAAATTTCCGGGGTTTGGGATTAGCGCCGCAGGTTTTTTAAAGTAAAAATAGCGTTTAAACAGATTAAGGCTAAGAGGCTGTCCGTTATTCCTAGAAACGGAATAAGCAGTATTCCACAGGCTAGCGTGCCTAAAAACGCCCCGCATAGATCCGCAGAGTAAATGGTCACAACAATCTCCTGATCCTTTAACTTGTTTTTGAATAATTCTAAAGCAAAGAACGGATAGGCGCCGCCGGTCAACAGGCCGCCTAGCCCGGCATATAGATATAAGATAAACTCCGCATAATCTGATCTGTCGATCGTTTTAAGATTTAGAAATAAAATTATGATCGCGATCATCCAGAATAAATAAATCCGGTATAGTTTTGTGGAGGTTGAAATTATTTTCTCCGTAGAAATTATCCCGATGACTACTCCGGCCATGAACAATGCGATCAATAAACCTAATTTCCAAAATAAGGCCGCGGAAAAAAGCTGAAATAGTATTAAGATTATCGAGCTTAAGCTAATCGAGGTAAAACCGATTGCTCCGATGTCTAAAAGGCAGGAAGCTTTTGGGGATAGGCGGCTGATTATGATGATGGCTAAACCGCAGAGCGACAAAAAGATGATTATGTCCAGACGGATCTTTTTAAGGTTAATTTTAAGGTCAGGGTAAAATTTAATTTGTTCTAAAATGAGGTAATTCAGGAATCCAGAAGGATAAAGATCGGTATTCGCCGGGATTTTTCTATCCAGCATATTTTCAGTATAATTGAGCATGGAGGCCGATAAATAGTCTTTAAAGAGATAGATGGTAAAAAAATCAGTGTCAGGCTTTGCTTTAGCGAAATTTTCCAGTAAGCGCTGGCCCTCAATTTTTTTTCCGTTAGATGCAATGATTATCATGGAATCGGAAGGAATAAGCAGCCGGCTATTAAATGCTTTGTCTAAAGCGTTAATTATGCTGGAATTGAATTTAATGAACTGAGGGCTTAGAATTTCCCGCTTGGAAGGAATAGTGAAAGCAAAACTGCCTTTAGGTTTTAAGCGCGCGGCAACCAGCTTAAAGAAATCTTCGGTAAAATAGCGGTTTAAGGCTAAAGTGGAAGGCGGCGGCATATTCATTAAGATTGAGTCATATTGCTTGTTACTTTTTTTAAGGAATCTCCGGGGGTCATCAGTAATAAAGTTAACTTGATTATTTAGTTCTGCCGAATGTAAATGCTTGGCAAATTTCCAGATCAGAGGGTTGATCTGCAGGCAATCTAACGAACTTAATTTATATTTGCTGATTTCTTCAATTTGGCCGGAAACGGCTGCTCCGATAAAGAGAATATCTTTTTCGGCTTCCGGGTCTTCGGCGCACAGGCTTAGATGGATAAATTCTTCAACTGAGGCTTTATCTTCACTTGTCGCTAAAAGTGATCCTCCCGAAAATAATGAAGTTACGCCTGCTTGCCGGGCGACAACCACCGGACCGTAGCGGGAGCCGAGATTCATCAAAATCCGCGCACCGGCAAATTCTTTTTTAATCATTGAATTAAAACTCATGATTGAGAGGGCAGCGATAATGATTATAAATGAAGCGGATAAGACCTTAAGGTAAATTTTGTTTATTACCGGTAATAAAAGTAACGGCAATAAAGAAAAAACCAAAGGATTAGGATAATCTCTGAAGAAAAACGTAAAAGCTGTTCCGCCGGCGAAAAAGCCAGCCGCTTCCCAGGCAAAGAACTTAGTTGAGATGTTTTTCGCAGAGGGATGGATTTCAATAAAATTTCCGGTAAACTGCCTGAACGCCAGCCCTAGAATAAAGGCGGTCGGGCTGACTAGGATCAGGCTTAAAAGGATAACCTCTCCCAGGCTGGCAGCCTCGTAATATTTTAGACCGGTTAATGTTTTTGCTAAATGAATCAGACAAATAGAAAAAGAAAAACCAAGGCAGGCGCCAATGGCAAGTTTTGGGTTGGGCAGCTTTTTGGGGAGCTTGGCGATACTTCCTAATGAGCAGGCGATAATCCAGACACCTGATGCAACCACTAAGACCAACTCATGCTTAGCGATTGAAAAACTGAATTCACGCAAGACCACGAGTTGGAATATGGAAGTAATTATCCCCAGAAATACAAAGATTATCATGGACAATGCCTTTGCTTAATATTATATTAATCCAGTGATGAAAGAAAGTCTATATTATTTATTTTTAAGCGGTTTGATTCTTGGTTGCGGACCGTGCCTGGGGTTTTGCGCGCCGATTTTAACGGGGTTTATTGCCACCTATAAGCCGTCGCTAAAAAAAGCGTTGGGTTCATATCTATCTTTTTCTTTGGCTAAACTGGCCAGCTATATGATCCTGGGCGCCTTATGCGGCGTATTCTCAGGTATGCTGAAAAGTAGTCTTTTTACCGGTTATCTTGATGCTGTAAATATAGTTTTAGGCTCTTTTGTTCTGCTTATCGGCATCTTAACGCTTATATCTAATGAACCGCTGGGAAACAGATATTGTTCTTTTCTGACGCGGGGAAATTTAAGGAATGCCGGGATATTAGGGCTGCTGGCGGGGTTTTCTCCTTGCCTTCCGTTTTTAGGGATTTTAGATTATATCGTTATCATTTCGCATTCTCCGCCGGAAGGATTATTTTATGCTTTTATCTTCGGGCTGGGCACTTCGATCTCCCCGGTTATTTTAATCGCGCTCTTATCGGGTAAATTGGCCGGTGATCTCTCAAATAATAAAAAAATTAAGGCATTGATCCGGATTATCTCCAGCCTGACCCTGATCTGTTTAGGCGCAATAATTATTTTGCAAAAACTTATCCGGTAGGGTATAATATTTTCTATAAAATTCCCCGGAGCAAATTTCTCCTTTATTTGGAGAGTAAAAAATTTTAGATTTAGAGGCAAGTTTCCAAGTACCGGATAATTAAATAGCCGTCCCTGAAGAGAGATTTTATATGATCAGAAGAATAATGATACTTTTAATAATTATTTTGGTGGGGTATATTTTTTACGCAGAATTTATGGCAGATTCATGTGAGCCTTTTTTTAAAAAATTCGGTTCGCAACAAACATATCAAATCGGTACTTCTAAAATACCGCTGGAAGAAAATTTAACCCCTTGATCTCTAAGCGCCTAGCCGCAGTTTTTTTAAAAGCATGTTTTTTAATCGGGTTTTATCTTAAAATCAATTTTTCAGAATTTTTTACCTGGATAAAAGCTTAAGACCGAAGTCGCGGGAATTCTAACGCGGCCGTCTTTGTATGCCAAATGGGTTGCACGAAAGCCAAAAATTAGTTATAATTAGCATATTGCCAGATAATGGTGGCCTGGTTGTTTTACCGGAAATAACTATTTTAGGCTTAGGGTTATTTTGTAAAAAGGATTAAAAGCATAGTGAAAAAAGGAGGTACAAATGGAAGATTGGGCCTTTTTTGATGCAATGCGTGAGATTATTTTTTGGACTAGTCCGGTAGTTTTTCTGATGGGGATAACTTTGCTGGTTTATAGTAACTATAGGAATTTTGAAGGGCTGTTGGCCAGAGAATTCGGTTTAAGAAAAAGGCTACTTCCGAAACTGGAAGCAAATATTTATTCTTTTCATGAGTGGTGTTTAAAAAAACATACCCTGATCGGCCTGATTTGTATCATTTACGCTGTGGTTGTATTTTTTCTCTTGAGGAATATTTCTTCCCTTAGCGAGGTAATCGGGGAAGTTTATTAAACCGGGGTTTTTGCTATTGGAAATAGGCAGTTTAAAAAGCGTCTCCTATTTTACAACTTGGTTATCGGTTTTTGGTGAGATTGACTTCTTTACCCTCCGTGATAAACTATAAATTCGGAGGGTTTTTATTTAGAGCAAGCCATCGTCTATTTATGCGTGGTTAAAACTTAAATATGAATTTACTGGGTTTAGCTTTTAAAAATCTTTGTCACAGAAAAATCCGCACAGGTTTGACCATACTCGGGGTAGGCACCAGTATTGCTGTTTTTGTTTCTTTAGTAGGGTTAGTCGGTATCTTTACGGATCAATTCCGGCAAATGTATAAATCTCGCCAAACCGACTTGATTGTGCGGGAGAAAGGTAATTTCGACTTTTTGTCCAGCGGAATTGATGAGGCGTATGCTGATAAAATCATAAAAATACCGGAAATTGTTAGTATTAGTAAGATACTCATCGATTTTTCTTTATTCGGAACGAAAAATTATTTTCTGGTTTTAGGCTGGGATCAAAATTCCAGCCTTTTTTCTAAGCTCAAAATTCAAGGCCGCCGACCGGAGAATGAAGATGAAGCTTTAGTTGGCTTGACTATTTCCAGAAAATTGAACAAAAAAATCGGCGATTCGATAGAGGTAAAAGGATCCCGGTTTACGATTGTCGGAATTTTTGAAAGTAAAAGCATGTTTGAAGAAGGTAGCCTGGTTATTTTACTGGAGAAGCTCCAAAAGATTAAAAAAGTTCCCGGAAAGGTCACTTTGCTTAATTTAGTGGTTAACAAAGATGGTTTTTACGGCGGTAAGCCGCTCAGGGAAAAAGAAGCGGAGAACCGTATCCGGTCTTTAATTACTCAAATGCTTCCGGATATTGAAGTCAGGAACGTCGATGAAATGGTTTCGGCTGATAATACCGTAAATTTATTTTTGAATTTTGCTTGGGCGATTTCTGTTATTGCTTTTATTACCGCGATTCTAGGAATAATCAATAGCATGGTTACTTCCGTGTTGGAACAAACCAGCAAAATCGGCATTTTGCTGGCGATCGGCTGGAGAAAATCTAGAATCTTGTCTTTAGTTTTGTATGAATCTATATTATTAGGGGTATCGGGGGGGATTTTTGGTTTAATTCTAGGTTACGGCATAATGAATGTTTTAATGTGTTTACCGCAATTACAGAATATCGGAAGAATTGATTACAACCTTATATTTATGGCCAAAGTAATTATAATTTCCCTGGCTGTGGGTTTCTTGTCGGGGATCTATCCGGCGGTCAGGGCAATTCTCATTAAACCAATTGAGGCGTTACGCTATGAATAATGAACCTTTAGTGGAGGTAATTAATCTTTCCCGATATTATAAGGATGGAAATGTTTTGGCATTAGACAGGGTTAATCTCAAGGTGTCTGGCGGTGAGTTTCTGACAATAAAAGGCTCCAGCGGAAGCGGAAAATCTACTTTACTGCATATAATCGGAGGATTGGATCTGGCGACCTCCGGAGAGATTTATTTCCAGGGCCAGCCCGCCGGTAATGTTTATCGTCAACAAGGGTTCAGGTTGAATCATCTAGGATTTATTTTTCAGGCTTTTTATCTTTGGCCGGCACTTAATGTTTTGGAGAATGTTCTGTTGCCTTTAATGGAATCTTCTTTAAGCCGGCAGCTGAAGCTGCAAAAAGCGCAAAGTGCCGTAGATTTAGTGGGCATGAGCGATAAGCTTAATGCTCCGGTCAACCACCTGTCGATCGGGCAAAGGCAAAGAGTGGCGATTGCCCGGGCGCTAGTCATGGATCCTAAGCTTATATTGGCGGATGAGCCGACCGGGAATCTGGATTCCAAAAATACCGAAAATATTTTAACCCTTTTTAGGGACTTAAAGAAACACAAAAATGTGACGATCGTTATGGTTACTCACGAAGAGAAAGCTTTGACTTTCTGCGACCGCTGGATCCAACTATCTGACGGCCGGATCCAATAGAAATAATCTCAATACATTCTTTAGGCAGGTAAAATGTTAAATATAGGAATATGGTTTCAAATTGTAATATTATATTTATCCCTCAGCAGCCAGGGAAAATGTTTTTTAAAAAAAGCCGTTAGCCAGGGCCGCCGCGCTGGCAAAATATTCCAGCAGCCGGCGGCATTAGGCCCGGCGAAAATCCTGTATTTTATTAAAAATTTTAAAGTTTGCGATAAAGTATTCAGCGCTCAGGCCACCGATAAATTATGTATTGATTTAGGCAGAAATAGATCTGCAATGTATGCCCGGTTTGTTTCTTACGGTTGGGTTTGCCTATTAATGTGGGGTAAGGTGCTTGACGCTTTTAATCTGCCATATGATGAAAGCGCAAAAGAACGCTGCGTGCTGGTGGCTTTTACTCACCGGGAATGGAACGATCTTTTTGACAACCAGGGGTATTCTTTTGGCGAGCTGTTTGCGGCTTTTGATTATCAATCAGCGATTCCGAAAGAGTTGACTTTTTTAAGAAAGATCAAACATCTGGAACGTAAATTAGCCCCGCCGGAACGTTTCGGGAAATTTTATGAACAAATGCAGGGTTTTAATATTTGCAGTCTTTTTGAATATACGCCGGAAAAAGCCGAGGTAATCTTAGATCAGGTTGCCCCGTTTGTGGCTTTGTTATTCATATACATTATGATCCCGGAAATTCCCGGGGGCTTAAAAGACGCGTTAAAACCAATTGCCCGCTGGTTATATATGCTGGATGAATTCGCGGATTTAGAGCATGATAAGCAAAATAACCGGGTAACTTATATGATCTTGGTTGATGATCCTGAGGCGGCAATGCGGCAGCAGTATGAGCGGTGCCGGCAAGCTATATTGCGTAAGGCGCCGTGTCCTGATCAGCTGATTAAATTCATGGAAACAGTTACAACTAAAGTTATTGATGCCAAGAAAAAGGGAACAGATATTGAAAGTAGTTTTTTTAACCTTGGTTAATGTATAACAGTCAAAGGAGCCTTGGCCGCGATGAAGACACCTGGTGAGAAAAAGCTAATTCCAGAATTAGCCGAATTGTTAAAGCAACAATTTCCGCATGAATTAGCGCATAACCAAAGCAGGATAAACAAACTTGTTTCTGATCCCGGCGCCCAAAAACAATTTTTAGCCCAGTTGCTTAAAATTATGGCATTGATCTTTAGCCCGCGCATCAGAGCAGCGTTTTTTCGCGCTTACCTGAGGATCTATGCATATAAAATTAATAAAGATGGCCGGCATGGTTCGGTAGTTTTGGAGATAACTAAGCATTGCAATCAGCAATGCCAGCACTGTTATTCCCAGGCTCAACGGAAAAAAAGCATGCCTGGCCAGCGTATTGAGCAAATAATAAAATTTGTGCGTAATAATTACAGGCATATCTTTATTACCGGGGGAGAGCCGTCTTTGGATAAGCGTGTTTTAGCGATCGCTAAAGCCAACCCGGATATTATGTTTTTTATGTTTACCAATGGCGGGCCGATCGATCAAGCTTATGCCAGAAAATTGTCAGCTCTCGGTAATCTGATACCGGTTTTGAGCATTGACGGTGATTCGCAAAAACAACATGATTATTTTAAAGGCCCGGGCAGCTGGCGGAAAGTTATGCGGGCAATTGAAGTCTTAAACTCGGTTGGGATGCCTTGGGGGTTTTTATCCATGGTCACTAATCTTAATGCCCGTCAGGTTTTAAGCAAAAAATTTATTAAAACTATGAAGCAGAAAGGCGCGATTCTGGCCAGGTATTTGGAGTTTATCCCGGTGGGCCCGCGGGTAAAGCCCGCGCTGGTGCCTTCGGCGGAAACTTATTATTTAATGGAAAAAAGAAAACAAGAAATTATTAATAATGCTGAAATATATATGCAGGAAACAGCTCAGAAAAAATGTTTAGGCTTGGTATTTTTTGATGTAGACGGAAATATAAAATGTTGCCCGTTCTTTCATTACTCTAAGCACCATGTCGGCCAGGGGAATATCGAAGAATTGATCAAAGATTCATCCGCAGATTGGTGCCGGAATAAATATTCCGGGGAATGCCCGGTTTATTCTGACCAGGAAGGATTAAAGGAGCATCTTCTCAAACGGTCTTGGAAGCCGACGGTTTCATTTAACCCGGAAAATTCTATTACTCCGCAATTAGCTAAAGTGATGTCGGATAATTACCGGTCATTTTTAAAAATTAAATCCGCGCGGGGATTATGATGAAAAAAAACCAACTTCCTACCCGTTTTAAGCCCTGGGGGATATCTAAAACTGCCGGCGGCACGGTCAGTAAACTTTCGAAAAAATCCCCGGTTAAGTATGTTGAGTTTAATATTACCGGCAGATGCCAGGCAGGCTGCATTACCTGCCCGACTCCGCGTATTTACCCGGATGAAAAAATATCCAAGACTACCGATGATCTTATCCGGGAATTTAAGCTTTTTCAGCAGTACTTTAAAACCCTGAAAAAATTAGGGATGGAATTTGTGACCATTTATGGCCGGGAACCTACGCTTTGGGACCAGGAAGCGGCCCCGCCAAATAAATTCCTAAAAAACATGATCTCTTGGCTGGTGCAAGATTTAGGAGTCCGGGTTTGCCTGGCTGCTTCCGGGATTACTTTAGAGGAATCTGTGCTGAAAGTTTTATTTGATAATCAAGGCGTATTATTTATGAAAGATTGGGGAAGCCGG
>Ga0116171_10001186_pt1 | contig 26407 bp, 23 predicted proteins | sample AD_JPNHW2_MetaG_FD_89798 | JGI IMG/M metagenome (GOLD analysis project Ga0116171, IMG submission 89798) | Active sludge microbial communities of municipal wastewater-treating anaerobic digesters from Japan - AD_JPNHW2_MetaG | ecosystem: Engineered > Bioreactor > Anaerobic > Digestate | place...
ATCTTCCACAGTCCTACGCATGCGGAAAGGACGCTATTCGGGCCGGCTCGCCTCCACCTCCAGCCGCATCATCTGCACATGCGCCCGGCCCAGATCATCGGGCGGATATCTCTCCAGATAGGCGGCTGCGATCCGGGATATGAACCCGCCCCGCAGATTCTCAGGCAGCCTCTCTGTGTAGGGCAGCCAGGTGTTCCTGATGATGCCCTCCAGCCCCGCCTGGCCCTGATGGACCATGTCCTTTTCCACCAGCTCCGCCCGCCGGCAGACCAGGCCCGCCTGCTCCAGCCAGATCCGGTACTCATCCGGGCCGTAGAAGTGATAAGGAAAGGCAAATCCTCGGAAGTACTGCCTCCATTTTGGCAGGGCGGCGATCTCTTCCGTCAGATCCAGTATGCGTGCGGCATTGCCTCGCCCTCCGCACTGCATGAGAAAGCGGCCTTTTGGCACCAGGCTCCTGCTCACCCCCTGCAGCACCGGCAGGTGATCCTCTATCCAGTGCAAGCAGGCAAAGGAGACCGCCAGGTCGAACTCCTCCCCAAAGGGCAGGCGGGAAGCGTCACCCAGTTGAAAGGAGAGGCGGGGATGGCCGGCGAATGCTGAGCGGGCATAATCCACCATATCAGGAGAGCTGTCCAGCCCCACGACCCTTCCCTGCGGCACGAGCCCTGCCAGATGGGCAGTGACCCTGCCGTCTCCGCATCCGATATCGAGGATGCGCTCGTCTCCCCGGAGGGGCAGTCGAGAGATCAGGGCCATGGCCCATTGATACTGGGCAGATGAACTCTTCGAATAGTCATCCGGATTCCATCTGTGATTGGACATATTCAATCGATTATTTCTTTTTCACAATGCACCGCTCTGTAAGATGCCGCAGCAGAGCCCTCCGCCCGGCCCAGCCTCCTGCTAGCGCGAGCCCACAAGCGCCCGCACTCGCTCGCATGCATGCACGAATGGTAGCGCATCTGGGCGGAAACGGTGGTGCGCGGCCAAACGGCGCAATCAATTGTAACTCTCTTCTCTTTTAGTATTTAAATTGCTAAGTATCCTAATCTATATATACTTAATATTCTGTAAGTATTGATCAATGACTAAAACAATATTCACCCCGTCCGGGCTTATTTTTAAACTTGACGATCATCGAGAGAAGGTGTCCATATCACAGATCGCCCAATGGTGAGAGTGGAAGAAGGTGCAAGCAACGGCCGGAGATGATATATGCAGCGTAATGATCTCGATAGCTATATACTGAGGAACAGTCGGTTCAAATTTTTCATTTTCGACCGCAGAGAGATACGTACCATAGCAGATAATTTAGAATTTAAAACAGGCCGTGTGCGTACCGAACTTAGAAAGCTGGGTTATCGCCTGATCAAAAATAGCCATGGCCAAATGGTCTGGAAGAGAGAATGCCTACTTCCTTGACGACGCATGTACATCTCTGATTTAAGCTTTAAGGCTATAGGGGTAATAGTACTTATAATCATAGGTACCAAAAGCTTTTTATTTAGAGACATCGTATAAGAGGTAGAAGAATAAACGGAGAACCAACATATGATAAATGGAAATGTGGATACGTCCGAGGCCGATGCCAGCGAGCTGACGATATGAATCAGGCGCAAGCCAGCTTCTTAGTATTGTATCATTTTACATTTGGAAAATAAATTAAGTGATAATGTCTTCAAAAAGTGGAGGAGTCTTGAATTAAGCAATCCATCAATCCAGAGTTGGCAAAGTTTGAGAGAATAATATCAGAGCTGAGGAAAAGAGAGATTGTGGTACTGATGCATCGTCCAACACGGTGGGGGTATGTTGTGGACGCAGTCATCCCTTCGGCAAAAATAGTAGTTCTGAGGATGCCGGATATGGGCAAACATACTAAAGTAGCCATGAGTATGTTCCTGGATCTGACAAATAGACTTGAAGGCGACGGATATCATGTATTGATAATGCCCCAAAATAGCATGAATGGGGAGCAGATAAATACCTTCTGTGATCAGATCTCATTTGAACCGCAAGTTCTTGCCGCCTGATGGATCATGTTTCATCTAATAGCACACCAAGTAAATCGCAGCTAAACGGCCAGATGCCGGAAGTCCATATATTGGCCCTAAATCGAGCCGCATTCTGTGACGGTCATTTTCGTCTTGTCCCCCACAAGCTTGAAGCAGAACTGACTGCGAGAAAATAGATATTTTAGTTTTAGGAGGAGATATGGTAAAAAAAGCATCAATTGGCATTAACCGGCCTACTCGGAAGGCCAGAGACATTGAAATCCTGGTCAGGAGCAGATGATGATATGGCTGATAAAAACCGAGCCCAAGGCAAAAGCAAAAAAGCGATGACTAAAAAGGCAAGGCTGAAAAAGAAGGAAGCGAAATTGTGAGCGAAGCCAGAGATAGACAAATGAAATGCAAGCGCAAACTCCGAGAGTTGAAAGCCTAAAGGTCTCGATAGCTTGCACGAGCAGGAGGGCTATTGCGAGCCAACTCCAACTGTAAAACTGGAGCAATCCGCTGTAGACTTCTTTTGCCCTTGCGAGACTCTGCCGGGATGGGCTCGTTTATGGGAATGGACCCGGATTTTCCCTAAACTTGCATCATGGCACGCAGATCCGTTTGAGAAACGATCGCTTTGCCATGCCAGCTCTCAACTACTCCCTCAGGCCTGTCCCACTCGCATTTTACCATTTTAACCTCTGCCACATTCGTCTCTGTAGGTATAAGACACTGCCGACGAATAGGCGTTAGCACGATCTCGACGCAGGCTGGCAGGGTGGTGTCGCCATCTTAGTCTTCGATCTTCACATTGCGCCTCTCAAAGAACTCTCTTAACGCTTCCTCTACAACCTCGCTTTGAGCACGCAGGCTGCTCTTTGTTTTTACAGTGTAAACCTTTAGAGTCCTGGCCATCGGTTCGGATAGGGTCAATGTGGTTTTGGGCATCAATTCCCATTCTTCAGGATATTATGTATATATAGATTATGACGCCTGTAAATTAGAATGCCAAAAGCTTTTTATTTAAAGATATCTAATTAGAGGACTGCAGAATAAATTTAAAGGAGAATTTAAAATGCAGAATAAAAAAGAAAAGAGAACAAAGGCTAACGGGAAGAAATTGGAGACCGATGCAGGAAAGACCGTGACATCCGGGGGGACAGATACAAAGAAAGGCGTATCGGATGCGGGAAAGAAAGGGGCACATGGAACCGGCGGCGGAAAGAAAGGTTGGAAAAAATAGGCATTGATGATAAGATGAATAAGGATTCGTTGGTCAAGACCATTCAGACCATGAACAAGAACCTGCCCGCACAGAGAATCAACTTGGCGCAGCTTCTAACCATGGAAAAGCCCGGCATAAAGGCGAAGGATGATACTTTATTCCTTATGGATAAAGCCGAGCTTGATCTGATCTCAAAAAGCATACCCGGTTTTCTCTGGAGCCGCCTGCGACTGCCCATGCTAATTGAGATGTCTCCTGACTATGGCAATGGCGCCGCCCGGATACAGGGCGAGCCGGAGGTGGAGCTGATCGGCAAGCTCTTGGGCAAAGAAAGGTCGCAAGCCAAGCAAATCATAATCTATGTTCCGGAGGTCAAGGAGCTGAGAAGAAAGCTTCCCACCACTACGCAGTATGCTTTTGTTGCCAATCTCCAGGTGAGAGATGAGGATGATTGATATCTTCAAGTTTCTTCCCGCTCCCGCGCGCCCACGGCGGGCCGCCTGAATATCCTGCCCGACCATGTGCACGCAAGCGCAGCATGCCCTCTGCATACTTTGAGGCTCTTTTGGCAGCAGATCTGCTACTTACACTTATTGCCGCTTCGACCAGAGAGGCCGAATCGCCCCGTTTCTGTCATAAGATTAAATAGAATGATATTAATAGGAGTCTGCGCAGGTGATGGAATGTTCAGGAAGATAATGCAGTTGGCTGCAATTGCCATTATTTCCATATTTTTTGTTTGCGGCTGCATAGAGTCTGCCAGCACAGGGATACCTGAAAATTATTATCTGGATCTCAAGCCGGCTGACGTCGATAGCCCCATCGAGATGATCAGGTTTGCAAGCAGCATCCGCCCCTACACAACCGACTTTACAGTGCCCGAGCGGCTGGCATTCTTTGAGTGGTATCTGAAGAATCGCGGCTTCAATGTAACGGTTGCCTACACCGACAGCTTCCGGCAAACCGGCAGAGAGCATGCATGGCTGCTCCTGAAGAATAAAGTCGGCGAGACCATAGCCGTCGAGCCGAGCTACATCGAGATGGAGGCGGAGTCGATCTCGCCCACGACACCCGATTACAAGAGCGACCAGAAGAAATTTGCAGACATCTATGAACTGAGCGAGAATGCCGGCGGCGCGGATAAGTATGCCTGGTGGAAGAAGAGCTCCGGCCAGGAGCTACTTGACGAAAACATCCAACTTTACAAAAAAAGCCAGCTTTAGGAGGAGATGACAAATGACCGACAAAAATTTTGAGGCCTGGGAGGTAAAGCAGTCCGACTACCCTGTAGACGCAGCCATGGCGGAAAGGCTGCGCTTTCTGCTGCGTTATGCAATCTTAGCCCCCTCCGGCCCCAACACCCAGCCCTGGAAGTTCGCAATAAATGACTGCTCCATCTCCGTCTACGCCGACCTCAACCGGAGCCTGCCCCATGTAGATCCCAGCAACCGCACCCTCTACATGAGCGTGGGCTGCGCCATTGCCAATCTGGCCATCGCCGCCCAGCACTTCGGCTTTGCGGTGGACACAGACTTCTTTCCCGGCGGAGCCGGAGGGGATCTTTCGGCAGGATGTGACCTCGTGGCCGAGGTTAATCTCAGGCAAAAGGGTGAAATTGCAGCGCCAAATCCAGCGGACAAGCCCGCCCTCGACCTATTCTCCCAAATTACACAGAGGCATACCACCAAGGACCGCTTCGAAGATGAGCCACTGCCCGCAAAGGATTTGCAGAGGATCCTCGGCTGCATCGATTCTCCCGGCCTGAACCTGACCGTCTATGACAAAAAGGAGGATCGAGACCGGCTCAACGACCTGGTCTCCCGAGCCCATAAGACGCAATTGGCCAGGAAAGAATTCAGGAAAAATCTCAGTCAGTGGCTCAGGAGCAACAACACGACTCAGCCGGACGGCATGCCCCTTTACACCTTCGGCGTCCCCGATGCCGTCTCCCTCGGCTTTCCCGCGGCCTTCAAGTGGTTCGACCTCTCCCGGGCGGTCATCTACCGTGACTCCGGCCTGATCTACGGCTGCTCAGCCCTGGCGGTGCTGGCTACAGATAGCGACGACAGACAAACCTGGACGAAATGCGGCTTAGACCTGGAAAGGATGCTCCTCTTAGCCACAGCTTTGAATGTGCGCGCCTCGTTCTTCAGCCAGCCCATCGGCCATCCCGACCTGCGCGAAGAACTGAAGTCGTTTATCCCCCGCGGCCAGCCCCAGCTCATCTTCAGCCTGGGACGGTCCCGGTCCATGCGCCCCAGCCCCAGAAGGCCCCTCGAAGATGTGATACTGAAATAGCTAACTGTCCGATCCTTTTTTTCTGCCCTTCAGATCCTGCAGAGCAGCTCTCAGCTCCTCAATCTGCACCGGCTTGGAGATATAGCCGTCCATGCCTGCCTGCAAGCACTTCTCTCGATCTCCCTCCAGGGCATAAGCCGTCATGGCCAAAATCTTCGGCCTATTCTTCAGCTTCAATTTTAATATAGCCCTGGTCGCCTCCAGGCCGTCCATCTCCGGCATCTGCACATCCATGAGAACGACATCGTAATCCTTCTTCTCCAGGGCGGATAGCACCTCCCGGCCGTTGGAGACCACATCCGCCTGGTAGCCGAGCTTCCGGAGCATGAGCCGCGCCACCTTCTGATTTACCAAATTGTCCTCTGCCAGAAGAATATTCAGATCGGGTGGCGTGAGCCGGTCCTCTTGGGACCTTCTTTTCGCCTCCTCTTCGGGCAGCAGCGCCTCCTCCAGCGCCCTGCTTATGCTTCCCCCCGATCCGGATATCACCCGCGAAAAGCCCTCCCGCCTCCTGTCACCCCCCCTGGCCAGGACGATCAAAGGCATATGATTCTGCAACTGATCCGCCAGCTCATCCGCTCCGGGAACATCCAGATCCACTACAGCGGCATCAAAGCGCCTCACATCCATCTCCCTCGCCTCCAGGGCGTGGGCTACAGGAAATATATTCATCGCCGAGCCGCGGGCATAATCGGCCAGCTCCCTCAAAGCCTCCTCCCGACCGATCAATGCCATGATCCTCTTTCCGGCCAGATGGGGGCGCGAGAGGTCGATAAAGGACGGCTCGGCTCTGATCTGGAAATAAAATGTCGAGCCCCGGCCAATCTCGCTCTCCACCCAGATCCTGCCTCCCATAAGCTCCACCAGCCTCCTGCTGATGGCCAGGCCCAGGCCCGTCCCGCCGTACTTCCGTGATGTTGAGGCATCAACCTGGCTGAAGGATAAAAAGAGCTTCTGCCGGTCCTCAGGGCTGATGCCGATTCCCGTATCGGACACCGAAAAGAGAATGTCGTCCTTCTTTTCTCCCGGCTGAACGCGGATCGAAATGCTACCTCTCTCAGTGAACTTCACGGCATTGCTGAGCAGATTGGCCAGCACCTGGCGCAGGCGACCAGGATCACCCAGCACGGCGGGGGGCAGGCCCTGTTCAAGGGAGTAGGATAGAGACAGCCCCTTCTCCGCCGCTTTGGCCGCCACCAGGCTGCAAGAGACCTCAAGGCACTCCTTGAGGAGAAAAGGAAGCCGCTCCAGCTTCATCTTGCCCTCATCGATCTTGGAGAAGTCCAGAATATCGTTGATGATGGCCAGCAGGGCATCTCCACTGCTGTGAATGGTCTCGACGAAATCCCTCTGCTCCGGCTCCAAATTGGTCTCCAGCAACAGTCCGGCCAGGCCGATGACGGCATTCATGGGAGTCCTTATCTCATGGCTCATATTCGCCAAAAATTCGCTCTTAGCCTTGGAGGCGGAATCAGCCGCCTGCTGAGCCTGGCGCAGTTCCCTCTCCGTCTCTCTATGCTTGACCATCTCCTCTTGAAGAGCAGCATTGGCCCTGACCAGCCACTCCGTCCTCTCCGCGACCCTCTGCTCCAGCTCCTCCTGAGTCCTTTTTAAGGCCTCCTCCGCCAGCTTTCTCTCTGTAATGTCGCTGATGAATCCCTCCAGGGCGATCAGCTCCCCCCGGTCATTGAATATTCCCTGGCCTTGCTCCCAGACCCACTTTGTGCCGGAGTGGATCCTTATCCGATAGGTGAGACGAAACGGCCTTTTCTCGGCTAATGCCTCCTGAACCTCATTCCAGACATAATTCTGATCGCCGGGATGAATCAGATCGGCAAATGAGCGGCACCTGTTGTCCAGCAGATCGGCCGGCTGCCAGCCGGTAAGCTCCAGGCATCCGTCGCTGACAAACTTCATGGTACGCTGGCGGTCGTTCTTACAGCGATAGGCCATGCCGGGCAGGTTGCCCATCAGGGTGGCCAGCGCCCTCTGGCTCTCCTGGAGAGCCTTTTCCGTGCGCCTGCGCTGCAGGATCTTCCACATGCCGCTCATGAGCAGGGTGAGTTGGCGCACATCGGCCTCGTCGTAACCTCCGTCTTTGTTGCCCAGACCTGCTACAATTACGACTCTGCCCTTATCCATGATGGGCACATTCATGTGGCGGATGATTCTGACGTGCCCCTCAGGAGTTCCCTTTTTTAATGGGCAAGCGGCATAGTCGTTGGTTATGACTGCCCCCCTCTGACGGACGGCTTCACCCCATAGCCCCGTATCCCGCAGAGGATAGACGATCTGCTTATGATCGATATCGCACTCCCTCATGGCCCTCTTGGACCAGGAGTGCATGAAAAGAGTGCTTTCCTGATCGTCTACGAAGGCCAGGTACCCCAGCTTCGAGCCGGTCAGCTTCACGCCTGCCTCCAGGGCAAAATCGGTTATCTCCTGGAGAGATGCTTCATCCATCTGGTTGAGCTTCTGCAATGCCTCCAGGCGGGAGTCGTCCAGAAGCAGGGTCTCTTCGGCGCGTTTTCTATCGGTTATATTAAAGAAATTGGACAGGAGATGGACCGGTCGGCCCAGGTCGTCTTTCACCAGGGCGCAGATCATCTCCACCATATAAAATTGTCCTCCCTGCCTGATTATAGGCAGCTCCCCCTGCCACGTTCCCGCAGAATGAAGAGCGGGAAGGATCTCCTCATTCAGTTTGCCCTTTCCTTCTTCGTTGGTGAAATCGTATATCGACCGGCCCATTAGCTCAGACGCATCATGAAATCCGGAATTTCTTACCAGGCTTGAGTTGACATACTCCACCCTTCCTTCAAGATCGGTGAGCACAATGGCCGTGGGAGCCATCTCCACTACCCGGATCATCTTCCGGGTCCAACAGGCGGCCGATGAGCACAGCTCCTCCCGCAATTGCAGAGCCGACTCTTTCACATCAGCCAGGCGGGCAGATGAATTCTCAGTGCAGCTCCCCTCCTCCAACAGGCTCTCAATGCGCAGCAGAATCTCATTGATTTTACCTTCAATGCTGCTGCCTTTTAGCTCCTCGCTGCCCAATGCCATTTTGGTCTGAGCCCTCTAATAAGTAGAGTTCCCTTGTACTTAATTAATATTTGGTACGAAGCCAAAAAGCCAATCAATTATATGATCTGTATTTGAGCCAAAGGAATTAGTGAATTATTGGTAAAGAGCGCCATCATCTCTTAGAGCCCTGCAATAGCTCAATCAGCTCTTCGGTATTGTAGCGGGAGATCATGTCCAGCAAGAGGTCAGTCTGCCTGTAAAAGCGCCTGGCTTTGTCGATCCTCTCCATTGCCGCCTGCGTCATGATCTTTTGATTCTTCAGCTCTTCCTCCGTTCGGTCCATGGCCGCCATGATAAACTGCATCTCCTGCCTCATATTGGCGATGAACTCCTTCTTGAGGGAATCAGGATCATTAACAGGCATATAGTAATATCTTTTGTCTCCGGGAACGATCACTCTCTTGGCCAGCCCTTTTCTCTCCAGGGTGCTCATATTTGAGCTTACAGTAGACTTGCTGTAGCCGGTCTCCTCCACCAGCTGGTCCATAGAGAGGGGGCCTTCCGCCAGGAATAGAGTGCCCCGTAAAACGCCTACGGCATCGCAGCATCCTGAGTTATTGGCCACCCTAACGCAGGCATCCACCATGTGCTTCCTGAGGATATCCCTTTCATCTTGATCCATCAGGTAATATGAAGACCACAACTTTTAAGTACATTTCGCATGTTTCGCACGTTTTGTAATTTCCGAATGAGCTTGAGGTGAGCGCGAACGAAACGCATCGAACGTCTGGGACTGTGGATCGCAGACAATCCTTTGCTGATCCTGGTAGCCGCGTTGGTCCTGACAGTGGCATCCTTTCACTATGCTCAGCAGATCGAGATGCAGGGCATGACTACAGAGAGCATGGTGGGCAAAGACTCACCCCTCTACCAGCTATTCGATCACCTCTATGTCGAGAAGTTTGGAACGGAATCCATTGCAATTCTCATCGAAGCGGATGATGTCGCAAAACCAGAGATATTGGAGTCGATGAACAGCCTGGCCGAAAAGATGCGGCAGGTCCCTGACGTGCTGGGTGTGGCAAGCATTGCCGACATCGTGATGGCCACGCAAAAGGAGGAGACCGGACGTGAGGCCATCCCCATTCAGGAGCGAATTGACGAGATACTCTCCCTTCCCGCCAATCAGCCGATCCTGAAAGCCATGATGCCGGACAGGAGCCACACCATGCTCTCCATCGACCTGCCGGTCACCCTGAAGGAAGCAGAGCTTCGGGAGATCTATGCGGAGACGTCCGGCCAGGTGAAGATGGCCGATTTTCCCCCAGACGTGGTGGTCACTGTCACCGGCAAGCCGGCGCTCATGCAATCAATAACTGAAGAGATGGCTTCAAGCAACGGCCCCATTCTCCTGCTGGCCGGCCTGCTCATGATTGTGGCCCTGCTGATCACGTTCAATCACGTCAAATGGTCTCTTTTGCCCATACCGGTGGTCTTCCTGGGTGTCATCTGGAGCTTCGGAGCCATGGGCCTGCTGCACATACCCTTCACCATGGTCTCCATGTCGGCTTTTCCCGTGCTCATCGGAATCGGCATAGACTATGCCATACAGTTCCACAACCGCATCGATGAGGAGTTCGCCAAGGGCGGCTCCCCGGTTTCTGCAGTGATACAGACCGTAAGCCACGTATCTATACCGGTCATGATCGCCCTGATCATTACCGCCATGGGATTCGTGTCCTTGCTGACGTCATCCGTCCCCATGACCAGGGACTTCGGCCTGCTCTGCCTGGTCGGGCTCTTCCTCTGCTATCTCTCCGCCCTTTTCGTGGGCGTCACACTGCTCTACATCGTAGAGAGACGGGGCATGAGAGCCAACGGCAAGAAGGATAGCGCTGCCTGTGCTCCCAAAGACACGCTCATCGGAGATATCATCGGACGGATAGCAGATTTCAGCATCCAAAGGTGGCGAATTGTCCTGGCGGCCGCCCTCTTCCTCTCCCTGGCAGGCATTTATGCCGACACCCTGGTGGAGGTGGACACGGACTTTAAAAATTATGTGCCTCAGGACCTGCCCCCGTTGATCGATTTCCGGCACATGAGCGACATATTCTGGGGCACAGACACTCTGGACCTGGTGATCCAGGCGGACGACATCACCGATCCGGCTACCCTGACCTGGATGGAGGAGTTCTGCGCCTATCTGCAGCGCTCCCGAGATGTGATATACGGCTACGAGAGCATTGCCGCACTGGTCGCACAGGCTGCCGGGGGAGCGATCCCCCAGGACCAGACCGAGGTCAGAGAATTGATAGCATCCATGCCCGACTCCAGCAAAGAAAAGCTGCTGGACGGACATGACACGGCCATCATCAAGCTGAATGTGGGAAAGACCCTCACCAACCTGGGGTCAGAGGGCACGGAGCGGCTTATAAAAGAGATCGACAAGGATGTGGCCTGGCACCAGCCTCCGCCTGATGTATCCGTGCGGGAGACGGGAGATGCCGTGGTCATGACCACAGTCATCAGTGCTTTGACCCAGGGCCGGACGGAGATGACCCTGCTCGGACTGGTGCTCATATTTGTCGTGCTCCTGGTCATTTACCGGGACCTGATAAAAGCCCTTCTTCCCGTGCTGCCCATGCTCGTGGTCATAGGCTGGATGGGCGGCGTGATGTACCTGGCCGGCATGAAGTACACGCCGCTCACGGCAACCCTGGGCGCTCTGATACTGGGCGTGGGCTCAGAGTACGCTATACTGATGATGGAGAGGTTCTATGAGGAGCTGGGGCGCATCGGTGAGCCCATGGAGGCGCTCAAGATAACCTCCCGGCGCATAGGCTCGGCCCTCATCGCCTCCGGCCTGACCACGGTCTTCGGATTTGCGGCCCTGATATCATCGCCCTTCCTGATCACCAACAATTTCGGCACGGTCACCGTATTAGCCATAATGTTCGCTCTTCTCACCACATTCACGGTCTTCGTGGTGCTGATGTACCGCATGGAGATCCGGCGTTCCATGGTCGAGAATGCCAGATACGAATTGATGAAAGGCCTTAAACTGATGGCGAGAATTGTTCATAATTAACAATATTGCCGTTCAAGAACTTTTTAGCTTTTTTTGATTCATATTGGAGATAAATAAGAAAGGGTGTCCGGGCAGAATTGGTGGCCAGGCAGAGAAAATTAAGCCAGCCGCCTGACCTTTAACAGAATACCAGTTTTTAAACTGTCAATGGCATCAATGCCCAAAATCAGGTCATGGCCATGAGCTCGAGCTTGATCCTATCGGATTCTCCAGAACCCGCGGCAGCCTGCTCCGATCCGCCTTCCTCATCAGAGACATAAGACAGATAGAGCTTGCGTCTCTTTCCCTGGGTCATCTTGACATGCACCGGATCGATTTCATAGGCGCGCTTCATCACGCTTATCACAGTGGTCTTGTTGAGTCCCAGCATATCCACCAGCTCGCTGGTAGTGTATCTTCCCGGTCGTTCCTCAATGATATCTATCAGAGATCGAGCGTGGTTGTCCAGGGCCTTGCCGTCGCTTGAGGGTGCCTCCTGCACAGGTGCCGTCCGTCCCTGTCGGGTACGAAGCTGGCTCTTGATGTCGGCCACGTCTTTGGAGAGGCGATCGACCTGATCGATCAACCTGCCTATCAGCTCAACATCGCTCTGCTTGGAATCAATATCGTTGGATATCCTTTCCATGGCGGAGATCAGCAGGATCATGGCAGCAGCTTCTTTTCGTTTCTTCTCGATCTCATCAGCCTTTGTTTTGTATAGCTCTAATAGCTCTTCGAACATTTATGTGCTACTCCTGGCATTTTCCAATACGGTCGCATTTCGAAGCAAATTTAAAATGTTATCAAGAACGAATGTGCTATTCAACTATATATACTTTTCTTAGAATTACTCTATTCTCAATCCATATCGCGTATATATATATGATAAGGCGATCATATATTAATAATGATAATAACTGTGTGAATTTATTATAATAGTCATACATATTATTTGACCATTTTCGGCAACTCTTTTATGTCGTTAATAACAACATCGGCCGCTTCCCGGAGAGCGGACGCGGGGCGCGTGTCCTGCTGCACTGTGAGGATACCCAGGTCCGCCGCCCGCAGAGCATAGATATCATTCAAACCGTCGCCCACCATCACCACCCGGCCATATCTGCCCTTGAGATCGGAGACGACCTCCTTCTTCCTCTTCGGGCTGCAAACAGGATAGACTCGCTTCAGATCTATCCCCAAATCCTCAAGGCAATCAAGGCTTCTCATGCTGTCCCCGGAGGCGACATATACATCCGCTCCCATTTGCTTCAGATCGAGCAGAACCTCTTTCATGCCGGGAAAAGGGACTCCGCCTGTGCTCAGAGTGTACACAACCTCTGCCCGATCATCATCAACTATCATGCCGGCAGTGCGATATTTTTCCGGGCACCTGGCTTTCACCGCTTGATGCACCTCTTGCAGATCGCGAACCTTCGCTTTGGATCCGCTCAGGATGTCTATAGCCCTCTCTTTGGACAGCTTGCCACTGGAGCAGCTCACGGCTAAAAGATGCTCGCGACCCTGTACAACTGTGACCAGCGGGTCATCCGGCCTCATGGTGCAGATGATGTCCGGATCCATCTGGGGTACGACCAGAGCCCTGCCTCCCTTCTCCATGATCAGCTCCCAGGTGACCACCCGCTCCAGCATTAGCCCCCGGCGGATGTCCTTAGCCACCCGATACATCCGCAGTATTGTGCCGGCCACATCCATAACCACTGCCAGATCCAAGCCCATCGTCAGGGGATTGTGGATAATGGGAGATGAAGCTTTTGCCGGGCTACAATAAGTTTTTTAGCTAGAAGGCTGCAATATTAAGAACTGCGGGGTAGAAGGACGAAGGGCAAAATCGTAGCTTTGTTGCTCATATTCCTCATCTCACTGGAGGCTGCAGCAGCCACTCCACCCTTAAGCGAGCCGCTCCAGGACGGGGATTTTTGCAACCGGCTGAAGGTGACCGGGACCGGAACCTTTGAGGTGGGAGTCTCGGTGAAAGACAGGACGATCGCTCTGGAGTACAGCAACTTCATGTACGGCGACGGGGACCTGGAGATGGACACAGGTACCGTCGAGGCCCAGAGGGCGGCAAAGCTGCCGGGCATGGATAACGGCACATCGGTGCCGCTCAATCTCTGGGAGGGCAGTCGCATCACCTACTCCGGCAAGACCCCCATGGTGGGAATGAAATACATCCACTCCAAGGCCTTCTGGGGCGGCATCGGAGCCGAGATCACGGAGAGCTATTCGGTGACGGAGATGGATAGAGAGGATGCCAGCTACTTCGCGTCTACCAATCCCGCCTCTTACATCACCGATCCCAGAGCGATCCAGGAGATGCTGAAGAATAGCCCGGTGCATACGGTGGCCATCACCACCAGGAACAGCTTCAACGGCACCTGGCAGACCGATGCGCGCATGCATAAGATGTTCAGCAAGGACATCAAAGCTCATGAGCTGTTTTCAGGAACATTCGATGTGGAGAAGACCATCAAGTTCCACGAAAATCCCGTAGAGGAGAAGAAGCGGGTCGGATGCGACGGGATAGATTGCTAAGCAGCCAAACCGGATTAGAAAAAGAAGCTAAAACGGACCCGCCGGGATTCGAACCCGGGTCCGAGGCTCCGGAGGCCTCTATTCTATCCAGACTATACTACGAGTCCACTAAAATTAGCAAATAGGTTAGCGGCTTTCCTTTTCGGGAAAGCAGCCACTACCCAAAGATCTAGCTCTCCAGCACGATCTCAATGTTCACATTCTTTGGAACCTGGATCCTCATGAGCTGGCGCAGAGCCCTCTCATCTGCATCCAGATCTATCAGCCTCTTGTGCACCCTCATCTCCCAGTGATCCCAAGTGGCTGTTCCCTCGCCATCAGGGCTCTTTCTGCAGGGAACCACCATCCTCTTGGTGGGCAGCGGGATTGGCCCCGCCATGTGTACACCAGTTCTCTGGGCAATCCCCTTAACCTGACCACATATATCGTCCAGCATCAGGGGATTGGTGCCGGAAAGTCTAATTCTTGCCTTCTGCATGCTTTACACCAAAAAAATTGGATTTAGCGTGGTACCACGCTCATGCACATGCCGGCAGCGACGGTCGTGCCCATATCTCTGATGGCGAACCTGCCCAATTGCGGGATCTCCTTCACCGGCTCGATGACCATGGGCTTGGAGGGCGTAACCATGATGATGGCTGCGTCTCCTGCCTTGATGAAGGCGGGATTCTCTTCCTTGACCGCTCCGGATCTTGGGTCCAGCTTGGCCAGGATGGATGTGATGGTGCAGGCGATCTGCGCTGTATGGCAGTGGAACACGGGGGTGTATCCAGCCGATATGGCGCTGGGATGCTGCAGCACAACGATCTGGGCCTTGAACTCCTTGGCTACCGAGGGAGGCTTCTCAACCGATCCGCAGACGTCGCCGCGGCGGATATCCTTCTTGGAGACACCGCGCACGTTCCATCCGATGTTGTCGCCGGGGAAGGCTTCTGGAACCTCCTCGTGATGCATCTCGATGGACTTGACCTCACCGGCCACGTTGGCGGGCTGGAAGATGATCTTGTCGTTCTTTCTCATGACGCCGGTCTCGACGCGGCCCACGGGCACAGTGCCCACACCGGAGATGGTGTAGACATCCTGCACCGGCACACGCAGAGGCAGGTTGGTGGGCTTCTGGGGCACCTTGAGGTTGTTCAAGGCATCCAGCAGGGTTGGGCCCTTGTACCACTTCAGGCTCTCGCTGGCCTTGGCCAGATTGTCTCCCATCAGGCCAGATACGGGCACGAAGGGAATCTCCTCCAGCTTGTATCCGACCATCTTGAGCAGCTTGCCGACCTCGTCCTTGACCTCATTGAACCTCTTCTCGTCGAAGGGCGGGGTGGTGGCATCGATCTTGTTCATGGCCACGATGAGCTGATTGACGCCCAGTGTCCTGGACAGGAAGACGTGCTCTTTGGTCTGAGCCATGACGCCGTCGGGAACTGCTACCACCAGCACGGCGGCATCAGCCTGGGACGCTCCGGTGATCATGTTCTTGACGAAGTCCCTGTGTCCGGGGCAGTCCACTACGGTAAAGTAGAACTTGGCGGTATCGAAGCGGTGATGGGCGATATCGATGGTGACGCCTCTCTCGCGCTCTTCCTTCAGGCTGTCCATAACCCAGGCGAACTCGAAGGTCGCCTTGCCCTTGGATGCTGCTTCTTTCTTGTACTCTTCAATGACGTGAGGGTCTACAGCCCCCGTCTCAAACATCAATCTGCCTACGGTCGTCGACTTGCCGTGGTCGACGTGTCCTATGAATGCTAGATTGAGGTGCGGCTTAGCATCTGCCATAATTTATCTCCTCCAACTGGCACAATCCATATTTTTCAGTATTTCTGCCTTAGTGTTTAATCTTTTCGAAGGCCGTATTAGGGGCTATGCCCCTCAAACGACCTTCAGGTAATCAGATGGTTTGGGCATCTCAGGCTTGAGGCCCTTCCTGGTCCTGATCTGCTTGACCGCGTCCAGCAGCAGGTTGGCAGGCAGGGGCTCAAATCCGGCGAACTCCGAGGACCAGAGGGCTCTGCCTTCCGTGGCCGACCTTATGGCCCCGGAGAACCCGAACATCTGCGCCACAGGCATCTTGGACTTGAGTATTATCATGTCGCCCTGGCTGTCCATGTTCAGGATAACGCCCCTTCTTCCCTGGATCTCAGACATGGCTCCACCCATTTGATCCTGAGGCACCTGTATATAGACATTCTGGAAGGGCTCGAGCAGTACCGGCTCGGCCATGAGAATTCCTGCCTGCACAGCCTGCCTGACTGCGGGAATGACCTGAGCCGGGCCGCGGTGCACGGCGTCCTCGTGCAGCTTGACATCCATGATCTTGGCCTTTACTCCCTGCACGGGCTCTCTGGATATGGGGCCGTTCTTGAGCGCCTCCTCGAAGCCCTCCAGTATCAGCTCCATGGTCTCTCTCAGGTATTGAATACCCTTGGTCATGTTGAGCAGGACGTTAGTGCCGAAATAACCGACGATGTTCCTGGCCTCATCCTTATCCATGCCCATCTCCATGAGCAGCTTGCGCCTCTCAATCTCCTCGGTCTTCATATTGATCTTGCCCTCTTTCAGGGCGTCGATCACTCCGGCCTCCAGGGGCCCGAACTCGATATAGAAGCGGTTGTGGTGGTTGGGAGACTTCCCTTCTACCGGGCCGGCCTTTCCCAGGACGGACTCGCGATAGACTACGATGGGCGGGCTGGTCTTCAGCTCCACGCCGCGATCGCGCTGCAGCCTCGTCACAGTAACATCCAGGTGCAGCTCGCCCATACCTGCCATGAGGTGCTCGCCCGTCTCCTCGTTGATGGTGACTTGCAGTGTGGGATCCTCCTTGGCTATCTGGCGGAGGACCTCTACCACCTTGGGCAGGTCGCGAGTATTCTTGGCCTCGACGGCCACAGTCATGACCGGCTCAGATACGTGCTTGATCTGCTCGAAAGGCGTCATATTGTCTTGCGTGGAGACGGTGGATCCGACGATGGCATCCCGCAGGCCGGTGACGGCAGCGATGTTGCCGGCAGGGATCTCCTCCACTTCGACCCTCTCTGCACCCATGACGATGCCCGTCTGCTGGATGCGGTTGGTCTCGGCAACGCCCGATATGTAAAGCTCCATGCCGCGGTGCAGCGTTCCGGAGAACAGCCTTCCTGTGGCCACCTCTCCGGCATGGGGGTCGATCTTGACCTTATTGATCATGAAGGCTACAGGGCCCTTGGGATCGCAGGTCGCCATGGCCTTTCCCACGGGGCTATCCCAGTCGCCGTGCCAGATGACCTTGACGCGCTCCTTCTGAGCTTCAATGGGGCTGGGCAGGAACTTGACCACCATATCGTTGACGGCGCGATAAAGGGGCACTTTTTCGGCCAGCTCCTTCATCTTTCCCGCCCGGCAGTGCTCGACGACCTGCTCAAAGCCTATGCCCGTCTTCTTCATCTGGGGCACGCTGATGGCCCAGTTGTAGAGGGCTGAGCCGAAGGCGATGTTGCCCTTGGCTGCATCCAGCTTCCAGCCGCCCTTATATTTGGCCTCATCCATGCCGGAGATGAGCTTGTTGACGTTGTCTATGACCTTGCCCAGACGTATGGCCATATCCTTCGGCTCAACCTTCAGCTCGTTGATCATGCGGTCGACTTTGTTGACAAACAGAACCGGCCGGACACCCTCCTTCAGAGCCTGCCGCAGCACGGTCTCAGTCTGAGGCATGGCGCCCTCTACAGCGTCCACTACCACCACTGCGCCGTCCACTGCCCTCATGGCGCGGGTGACGTCGCCGCCGAAGTCCACGTGGCCAGGGGTATCGATCATGTTGATCAGATACTCTTTGCCATCCACATCGTGGACCATGGATACGTTCGCTGCATCGATGGTGATTCCCCGGGCCTGCTCCAGCGGATCGAAGTCCATGAAGAGCTGCTTGCCGGCCAGGTCCATGGAGATCATGCCTGCGCCGCCCAGGAGGTTATCAGAAAGGGTTGTCTTGCCGTGGTCGATATGTGCCACGATTCCGATGTTTCTGATCATCTCAGGCTTGTCCATCAGAGTCGTTACACGTTCTGCTATCTTCTTCCTCTTGCCCATAATACGCCTCTCGAAGTTTAAGATAAAGATTACAATCCGAATTCGGACTGAGATTCCTAGAATTCAATCTATTTAAGCCTTCGGCCTTTCCGGGGCGTTTTATATTCAAGCTAGGCAAAGCTTAAATCGATGGGAATGAAGCAGAGCAGAGGTTTTTGCAATGGCGCGCTTGATAATGAAGTTTGGTGGTGTTTCCGTCGCGGACGGAAGCAGACTGAGGCATGTGGGGGACCTGGTCCAGCATTTCTCCCAGGATAATGAGATCGTGCTGGTCACATCCGCCCTGCAAGGCGTAACCGACGACCTCCTGGCCTGCGCCCGAAAGGCTGCTAAAGAGGGAAACGTATCCGATGTTATTGATTTCATGGAGAGGTTGACGGACAGACACAACCAGGCCATTACTGATGCCATCAAGGACCCCCAGATCTCCAAAGAGGTCACCGAGACGGTATCAAAGAAGCTCTCTGAGCTGGAGAAGGCCTACATCGGCATCTGCTACCTGGGCGAGCTTACGGCCCGCTCCCTGGACTACATCTCCTCCTACGGTGAGCAGTTGGCCGCGCCCATCCTGTCCGGCGTCCTCCGGGACATGGGAATAGCCTCCCAGCATTTCACAGGCTCGGACGCTGGGATCGTCACCGACAGCAATTACGGTGACAGCCGCCCCCTGGAGAAGACCTACAGCCTCATTCCCCAGAGGCTTCTTCCCTTCAAGGGAGTGCCTGTGGTCACCGGCTTCATTGCCAAGGACGAGAAGGGCACCATCACCACATTGGGCCGGGGCGGCTCGGACCTGTCCGCCTCGCTCATCGGAGCGGCCATAGACGCCGACGAGATATGGTTTTGGAAGGAGACCTACGGAATCATGACCACCGATCCCAAGATCGTGCCTGAGGCCAAATCCATTCCCAGCATATCCTATCGGGAGGCCATGGAGCTGTCCAACTTCGGGGCCAAGGTGCTCCACCCCCGGGCGATTGAGCCGGCCATTAGAAAGGGCATTCCCGTGCGCGTCAAGTGCACATTCGATCCCGACATCCCCGGCACGACCATTGTGCATGATGATGTGCCCAAGGCCGATGTCATCAAGGCGGTGACGCTGCACAAGAATGTGGCCCTGCTCAATATCTCCGGTGCGGGCATGATTGGAACTTTAGGGGTGGCAGCGCGCGCTTTCACGGCTTTAGCCAAGGCGGGCATCAATATCGTCATGATCAGCCAGGGCTCCTCCGAGGCCAACATATCCATCATCATCGAGGAGCAGCAGGTGGAGAAGGCAGAGGACGCTCTGCGGGCGGAGTTTCCCAGAGACCTGGTCAAGGAGATATCCCATGACCACGACGTCTGCGCTGTGGCCGTGGTGGGAGCGGGCATGGCCGGCACACCGGGCGTTGCGGCGCGGGTCTTCAAGGCCATGGGAGCTGCCGGCGTCAATGTGGTCATGATCAGCCAGGCATCGGGGCAGCACAATATATCGTTCGTAGTGGCCTCCAAGGATGCCGAGCAGGCTGTGCGGGAGCTGCATCGCGAGTTTGGCCTGGGGGGAGAGGCATGAGAAAGCTCTCCTACGCCGAGGCCGGCGTTGACATTCACCTGGAGAACAGGTCCATCGACGCCATGAAGGCCGTCCTGACCAGCAGGCGGAAGGGCTTCGGAGCGCCCATGACCGAGATCGGCCACTATGCGGGCCTCTTGGACATGGGGTCATTTGCCCTGGCCATGACCACGGACGGAGTGGGCTCCAAGGTGCTGATAGCCAATGCCATATCCAAGTGGGATACGGTGGGAATCGACTGCATAGCCATGAACGTCAACGACCTGTACGCCATCGGGGCCGAGCCCATCGCCTTTGTGGACTACCTGGCGGTGGAGAAGGTGGACCCGGAGAGGGCGGCCCAGATCGCCATTGGACTCGCTCGCGGCGCGGAGCAGTCCAATATGACCATCGTGGGCGGGGAGACGGCCTCCCTGCCGGAGATCATCCGGGGCTTCGACCTGGCCGGCACGGCCATAGGCGTGGTGGACAAGGATAAGGTCGTGACCGGAGAGAAGATCAAAAAGGGTGATGTGCTGGTGGGAGTTCCCGGTTCCGGCCTGCACAGCAACGGCTACACCCTGGCCCGGCGCATCATTGCCGAGTCCAGGTACACCTACTTCGACGCCATGCCCGGCGGCAAGAACACCATCGGAGAGGAGCTTCTCACCCCCACCAGGATCTACCATGAGGTCGTGGAACTGGTGCAAAAGTGCGATGTGCACGGCCTGGCCCACATCACGGGATCGGGGCTGCTCAAGCTGCGCCGCATATCCAGCCTGGGCTTTGAGATAGACGAGCCCCTGGAGCCTCAGCCCATATTCCGCTTGCTCCAGGAGCTGGGCAATGTGGACGACGCTGAGATGTACAGGACATTCAACATGGGCATGGGCTTTGTGGTGGCGCTGGATGAGTCCGAAGCCCTGCAGGCCTGCCGCATCATGGGGCCGGGGTCGAGAATAGTGGGATCGGTTACAGAAGAAGGGCTGAAAGCCGGGAATTTGAGCTTTTAAGCCCAAATATTTTTTGGCTCCTCGCTATTTTGTGTGGCTATCCTCAGTTCGTTGTATTGTTAGTTCTCTCTGTGCGTGCTCTGTGTCCTCTGTGTCTCTGTGGTTAAAAACGTCGTTAGCCAATGGTTACAGCTAAATGCCCACGGACTGTAACCACAGAGGCACAGAGCGCACAGAGGACTCACAGAGACGAGCGTGTCCATAATCCACAGGAAATAGCGAAGAGCCGTCTATTTCTTCTCTCCGAACATCTCCTCGAGCTTGGCCTTGATCTTGCCTATGGACGCTACCGCCGGGCAGTTGACATCTATGGGCGGCTTTCCGGCCAGGTCCGCCTCCACCAGGCATCGATCAAAGGGTATGGTGCCCAGCACCGGGATTCCCATAGCCGCCAGCTTGTCGGCCACCGGGCCGGGATTGTCGGCTTTGTTGATGACGGCAAAGTACCTGGTGATGCCTATCTCCTTGCCGAGGTGCATGATCCGCTCCACGGTTTCAATGGACCTCATGCCCGGCTCCACCACGGCGATCATGGCGTCGACCCCGCGAGCCGTCGCCCTTCCCAGGTGCTCGATGCCCGCCTCCATGTCCATTATGACCAGGTCCTTCTCCCGGACGATGACATGCCGGATGAGGGCTTTGACGAAGGCATTGGCCGGGCACATGCAGCCTGAGCCGCCGGAGTCGATGGTGCCCATGACCACCAGCTTCACATTGTCCGGGCCGGTGCAGCCGCACATGGATACCACGTCGTCCACCTTGGGGTTCATCTTGAACATGCCGCCCGGCATTCCCGCCCTCTCCTCCACCAGGTCTTTGTGTTCGGTGACTGGCTTGGGCAGTTGGGGTATGCCCAGGGCGGAGCCCAGGTTCATGCTGGGGTCGGCGTCGATGGCCAGGACGTTGTAGCCGTCGCGAGCGAAGAGCCGGGCCAGGGTGCCGGCCAGGGTGGTCTTGCCCACTCCTCCTTTTCCGGATATGGCGATTTTCATTTCAGTGAACCTCTTCAAAGCGATTGGGATGACTTTTAGCATGTATGTTTATATCGATTCCGTATGATGATCGTATAGGGAGGCCTCGATGACCGCTTTGGAGAAAGAGGATGACGCCCGGAAATCAGAGGGCGATTTCTGGCAGACCCGGCAGAGAGGAGCCGCCATTGCCTCTGAGAAGCCCCGCCGGCCTCTCTCCGCCAATGCCATGCAGGTCTTGAGGAAGAGATACTTGCGTCGCGACGAAAGCGGCCTGGTGGTCGAGACGCCGGAGGAGATGCTTTTTCGGGTGGCCGGCCACGTGGCCCTAGCTGAAAAGAGATACGGAGGAGACTATCAATTTTATCGCCGGGAATTTTTGCGAACGATGAGGGATTTGGAGTTTTTGCCCAACTCGCCCACCCTCATGAACGCCGGCCTGCCGCGGGGCCAGCTCTCCGCCTGCTTTGTGCTGCCCGTCGAGGATTCCCTGCCCGACATCTTCGAGGCCCTCAAGAGCATGGCCCTCATCCACCAGAGCGGAGGAGGGACGGGCTTCTCCTTCTCCCGGCTGCGCCCCAGGGGCGACGCGGTGCGCTCCACGGGTGGCGTGGCCTCCGGGCCGGTCTCATTCATGCGCATATTCGATGCCGCGACCGATGTGATCAAGCAGGGAGGCCGGCGGCGGGGGGCGAACATGGCGGTCTTGCGGGTCGATCATCCCGACATATTGGAGTTCATCCATGCCAAAGAGAGGCCGGGGTCTTTGGAGAACTTCAACATCTCCGTGGCGGCGACGGATGGTTTCATGAGCGCCGCCCGGCAAGGAGGAGAGGTCGACCTGATCAATCCCCGCACAGGCCGATCTCAAGGGCGAATCGATGCTGCACAGATCATGAGCCAAATCGCAGACTGCTCCTGGCAGGGCGGCGATCCGGGGATAATATTCATCGACCGGATCAATGCGGCGCACCCCATCCCGGGGGAGATCGAGGCCACCAATCCCTGCGGCGAGCAGCCGCTGCTGCCCTACGAGTCCTGCAACCTGGGCTCCATCAACCTCTCTAAACTTGTAGAGCGAGGAGAGCTGGACTGGCAGCACCTGGGCGAACTGGTCGACCTGTCTGTACGCTTTTTGGATGACGCCATCGATGTGAACCACTATCCTCTGCCCAGGATCGAAGATGTGACGCTCCGGTCGCGCAAGATTGGCCTGGGGGTGATGGGCTTTGCCGATATGCTCATCCGGATGGGCCTGTCCTACAATTCGGAGGACGCGGCCCGGCTGGCGGAGGAGGTCATGGGATTCATTTCCGAGAGGGCCCGGCAGATGTCGGCCCGGCTCGCCGAGGAGCGCGGCTCCTTTCCCCTGCTGGAAGAGTCGCGACTGGCAAGCTGGCCGGCCATGAGAAACGCGACAGTGACCACCGTGGCTCCCACAGGGACCATCAGCATCATCGCCGGGACATCGAGCGGCATCGAGCCGCTCTTTGCCCTGGCTTACACGCGCCAGGCCCTGGGCGGCATGGTCCTGCCGGAGGTCTCGCCCCTCTTCCAGCAGACGGCCCGGGCCCGCGGCATCTTCAGCCCGGCGCTCATGGCCGAGCTGGCCAAAAAGGGCACGGCTGCCAGCATTGCCGCTGTCCCGCAGGACATCAAAGAGCTGTTTGTCACTGCCCTGGAGATTTCGCCCGCCCAGCACGTCCGCATCCAGGCAGCATTCCAAAAATATACAGACAATGCCGTATCCAAGACCGTCAACCTGCCGGAGAAGGCAACTCCAGAACATGTCCTGGAGGTCTTCAACCTGGCCTACGAGATGGGATGCAAGGGGGTCACAGTCTTCCGCTATGGCAGCCGAAGCCAGGTTCTGTACCTGGGCAACGGGGAGACTGTGCCGGGGTGCAGGTACTGCGGCTGAGGCTTTAAAAAAATTTATTCAGTAAATGGCAATACTGTTAAGCATGTTCAGACCGATTTGCCGCGATCCAGCAATCTGGTTATGCCTCGCCCTACTCTGCCTCAGCCTATCCTCAGCCGCAGATCAAGCATCCGACGAAAATTCCCTGACCCCATCCTCGAAATCCTATGTTCCCCCGCCCGGCATCATGCCCATCGTCGTCCTTCAGGGAGATCCCTATCAAATGGGCTATCAGTACGGCCAGCAGGCGGGAGAGTACATCGCCATCGTGCGGGACGCCGCCTGGGCCAGCGCCCTCTCGGCAAACACCACCCAGGAGATCCGGGCAGTTCAGCTGCTCCGGGGCGATAGAGACCCTATCCCTCACCGACTGGTGGGACGGGGGGGGCCTGGCACAGAGGCGACCCCTGGAGCACCAACACCATCAACCGCTTCCGTCCCGACGTGGCCACCCTCTATTCGGCCATAGCCATGCCCCTGGAAGGCAGGCTCTCCATCTGCACCGGCAATCCCGGCATGCCCTACTGGGGAACGCTGGCTCCCGGCCAGACGGGGATCTATGTCAACTATACCCTGGGTCAGGGCCCGGAGTCGCTGGTATTCGCCCTTCAGAAGGACGCCTCCTCTTCCCTGTGGCAGACGGTTCAGGCTCTGGGAGTAGCGGAGGGTGCCCCCCCGGAAGAGGCCACAGCTCTGTGGGAGGAGGCGGAGGGCAGTTGCTGGGAGGCCGCCTGGTAGATGGACCGGGCGGTTCTGGAGGACGACCCATCAGCCAGGGCGGCGGCCTGGGGAAGATCGGCAACGGGCTATGGCGAAGTGATAGTCCGGGCGGCAGAGGTCCGGGAGGCATGCAAGAGGGCTCGCCCGACAAATTAATCTGCTAAGAATTGGCATATGCAATAGCGTCCTGTTCATCCCCATTGCCGGATGGAAAGGAGGAATGGGCCAAAGGCGGCTAAAAGGTAAAGGAAGGGAGATTGTAAGGAAAAGCCGCCCCCGGCCACAAACCACCAGCACGATAATTCCCCATTAATAAGTTTGTCGGTCAAAGCCATGTTAGCGGAGCTTTTTTGGCATGCGGCTATGGCCCAGAGCGACAGGCATATGATCTATTTTTGTGAATCTGAAGATATGATACGCATCGGCATCGCCGACACCACCTTTGCCAGGGTGGATATGGCCCGGGCCGCCATCTCCGCCATCAAGAAGGAGGCGTCAGTGGAGATCGTCCGCTACACAGTGCCCGGCATCAAGGACCTGCCCGTGGCCGCCAAGAAGCTTGTCGAAGAGCAGAAATGCGACATCGTCATGGCCCTGGGAATGCCCGGCGCGGCTGATAAGGATAAGATGTGCGCCCACGAGGCCTCCACCGGCCTGATCGCCGCCCAACTGATGACCAACCGGCATATCATCGAGGTCTTTGTGCATGAGGACGAGGCCGGAGATGAGAAGACACTGGCGTGGCTGGCGGAGAGGCGGACGGCAGAGCATGCCCTCAATGCTTTGCGCCTGCTGCTCTACCCGGAGAAGCTGGCCCGCCTGGCGGGCACCGGGCAGAGGCAGGGATACGAGGATGCCGGGCCGATCGAAGGGGGGTCGAGCGGCCATCTGGGGCATTGAAAGGGTTTGATTGAAATAGCAGAGAACCGTTTGCCAAAAAGGATGGAAGCGGGGCGCCTGCACCGCGCCCATGCCCTTGATTTTACGATCTTAAATTGCGTTTTTATCAAACTCGCTGCCATAGGCAGCAGCATCCTCAGTACCGTTCTCCTCCACGGCAGATTCATTCCCCGCGGAATCATACAACGCAGAATCCGAATCGTCCATTGCAGCACCTTCCTGCTCGTATGAAATAGCTGATCCCTGAGCCTCTAAAGCCTCCGCCGGAAGAATTATGTTCACGCTCTCATTGAAGCCTTCAAATTGCATGGTGATCTGGCCGCTGACCCTTATCTCCTGAGAGGCAGCCTCATCGGCGAGGCCCATGGACTGCGGATTGATCACCAGGTCCTCCACAATGTCGGTCTTGAGGACATTGTGGGTGTCTTTGGCTATCCAATAGTACATCTCCAGGCTGTTGTTGCCCAGCAGGCCGGACAGGTTGAGAGAGGCCAGTGGCACCACGGAATTCATCTCGCCTGCGACCATCCCCATTGCCGAGGCCAGATCGACCCTGGCGGCCACTTTGTAGCAGTCTATTCCGGCCACGGTCTCCGAGCCGATCAGGGTGAGCGGGGTGTTGTTGAAGAGCTCGATCTGCCTCTCCAGGGTGCTCTGGCGGGACCAGGGATCAAGGCCGGCCATCTGCATCGTCTGCCATTCTCCATTCATCTTAATGTAAATGGTATCGTTGATCATGTACTCTTCCAGGGCCATAGCCGTGCCGTTTTCTTCATCTTCGGCGCCGTAGCTCAAAGCTGCCAGGGACAATTTCATGGCGCGATCGGCCATATCGGTCACCCCGCGGCCCAAGGCGTTCATATAAACCGTCTGCACTTCGCCGGAGCTCTGGTTTACCATGTCTATCCTCTGGTCCATCTGCATGGAAAAGCCATAGGACAGCAGCCCCGCCGATGAATTGACCACCAGATCTCGCAGAGCCGATGCGTCCATCTGGCTGTCGCCTGTCTGGCCGGGCGCTGCCGGGATGCAGAGCAATACGGCCAGAACTGATAGCATAAGAAGTCTCATGGAATTAGGATTGTTTTAAAGAGTAAAGCTCTTTTGCTCTTTTGC
>Ga0116171_10001189_pt1 | contig 26384 bp, 18 predicted proteins | sample AD_JPNHW2_MetaG_FD_89798 | JGI IMG/M metagenome (GOLD analysis project Ga0116171, IMG submission 89798) | Active sludge microbial communities of municipal wastewater-treating anaerobic digesters from Japan - AD_JPNHW2_MetaG | ecosystem: Engineered > Bioreactor > Anaerobic > Digestate | place...
GAAAACCACAGCCCACTGGAGCCAAAATGACCACGAATACCAAGCCCATTAGCACCGTTTACTTCAGCCATGGCGGTGGTCCGCTCCCGCTCCTGGGGGACCCGAGCCACAAAGCGATGATTGATTTCATGCTGGCCCTGCCAGAAAAACTGGTCAAACCAGCGGCCATTATCGTCATCAGCGCGCACTGGGAGGAAAAGCTTCCCACCCTGTTGGGTGCCGAATATCCTGGTATGTTTTACGATTACTACGGCTTTCCAGAAGCTGCGTACCAAATCCAATACCCCTGCCCTGGCAGCCCGGCCCTGGCTACCGAAGCACAGGCCTTGCTCAACGCACAAGGGATTCCAGCAGCCATCAACCCCACGCGTGGCATCGATCACGGCCATTTCATCCCGCTGAGCCTGATGTATCCGCAAGCGGATATCCCCGCAATCCAGTTATCACTCATCCGCGGGCTGGACCCGGCAGCGCATCTCAAGCTCGGGGAAGCCTTGCGCGAGTTGCGGGATGGCAACACGCTCATCATTGGTTCAGGTTTTTCGTTCCACAATATGCGTGCCTTTTCCTGGCAGGGCGAAGAGAAACATGACCCAGCCAACGACGCGTTTCAGAATTGGCTCATCGAGACCTGCGTCACCCAGAAAGACTACGCGCAAACGCGCGACGCGCTCTTGCACTGGGAAACCGCGCCCTCTGCAAGGTATTGCCACCCCAGGGAGGAACACCTTATGCCACTGCTGGTTTGCGCGGGCTTGGCGGGAAAGCCGGCTTCGCTCCTGTTTGATGATGCCATCCTGGGCAAACGCGGGGTGGCTTTCGGCTGGGAATAAGTGCGTAAAAAACAACCATAAACAGGGACTGAACAGTCCCTGTTTATTCTTCCATAGTTTTTGCTAGCTGCGCAGCACCGCGCCAAGCTCGCGCTCCAAGGCCCGGATCACCCGTTTACGGATGGTTTCCGCGTCCTTATCGGTTAGCGTGCGGTCATAAGCCTGGTAAGTCAGCTGGTAGGCCATGCTCTTTTTTCCCAACCCAAGCTTTTCCCCACGGAAAATATCGAACAAGCGCGCGTCGGTGAGCAATTTGCCACCTGCCTGGCGAATGGTCTTTTCGAGTGTGGCGGCGCTGACGCTTTCATCAACCACCACAGCGATATCCTCGCGCATGGGTGGGAACGTGGAAATTGGGGTGTTCACGAATTGCGCCTGGCTCAGTTCTATCAGCAAGTCCGCGTCCAATTCAGCAGCCAACACAGGCGCGTCCGTAAACTCGTAGTTTTGCTGAACGAGTGGGTGCAATTCACCAAACACGCCCAGGCAAGCTTCACCGCTCAGGACCCACGCGCATTTTCCCGGGTGGAAGCTCTCATGCTCCGCCGGCTGGTAGTTGATGTTTGGGAGGTGCAGCCCTTGCATTAAGTTCTCCACCACGCCCTTCAAATCAAAAAAGTCCATAGGTGCAACGGATTGCGTTTCCCAGGTTGGTGCTTCCCACGCGCCGGTCATGCCGATGGAGAGACGGCGGGCTTCCCGGGGCAGTTTTTCGCCATCCACAGGGAGGAAAACCGGTCCCAACTCAAACATGGCCAGGCCCGGGCGATACTTGCAGTTGCGCTCCACCAGTTCCAGCATGGTTGCCAGCCCACTGCGCCGCATGGCCGTACGTTCAGGTGTGATGGGATTCTTAATACGCACATACGCGGCACCAGGTTCCATGGCTTTTCCCGGCCGTGAGCGTGCCTCGCGCTGCGGGGAGGTCTGTCGATAGGCCAGCGTGTCCTGCAAACCGCACGCCACCAGGATATCGCGGATGGTTTCTTCGGCCGCCTGGTCGTGGTTGTCGTGGAAGGGTGGGATGGCCGTGCTCATCCGCCGAGCTGGAATGCGGTTATAACCATACAGGCGGCTTATTTCCTCAATCAGGTTGGCTTCCCCAATCAGCCCGTCCTCAATGTCGGTACGGGTGGACGGCGAAGTGGCCACCAGGCTGTCTTCAAGCGCCCGGCACTCAAAGCCCAAACGGGTCAGGATGTCCGCGGCCTCAGCAATCGGGATTTCAGTACCCAGCGTTTCAATGATTTTCTTCTCAGTCAGCGTCACCACCGGGTCGACGGTTTTTTTACCATAGTGGTCCAAAACACCTTCAATCAGCTGACCGCCACCCCAGGCCTGCATGCGGGCCAGGCATAATCCCAGGGCCATTTCCGCCAGCGCCGGGTGAACATTCCGGCTGAAGCGATATGCGGCCTCACTGGTCAGCTTGATTTTACCGAGGGTCTTGCGGATGTTGATGAAATTCCATGAAGCGGCTTCAACCAGCACATGGCGCGTATCCGCGGAAACGCCCGTCTCGCTACCGCCCATCACCCCCGCGATGGAAAGCGGGCCGGCCGTATCGGTGACCAGTTCCACCGTCTCGTCCAAAACGCGTTCCTCGCCATCCAACGTTGTCAGGCGTTCGCCCGCGCGGGCTGTGCGCGTGATAATCGTGGGAATGTCGCCGGCCCGGCGCGTCAGCAGGTCATAATCAAAGGCATGCAGTGGCTCGCCGGTATCCAGCATGGTGTAGTTGGTGGCATCCACCAGGGCGTCAATCGGCCGCATCCCCGCCAAAACCAGGCGGCGCTGGATGCTGTAGGGGCTGGGTTTTGTGGTGGTGTTTTCCAGCATGCCCAGCATAAAGCGCGGGTTCAGTTCGTCATCCCGCACTTCCAGCCTCACCTTGGACTGAATCGCCCCGCCTTTTTCCAGCTTTGGCAGGTTCGGCAACCTTAAAGGCCGTTTGAGCGCGGCAGATAGCTCACGGGCAATGCCGATGATCGATGCGTCGCGAACCATGTTGGGCAGGATTGAAATTTCGAACACCGCGTCGCCCATGTAGTCTGCCAATGGGGTACCGGTGGGGGCATCGGCGTCGAGAATGATGACGCCATCATGTTCGTTGGAAATGCCCAGTTCCTTTTCCGAGCAAATCATCGAGCTGGACTCAACCCCTCGAATGACCGCTTTCTTAAGTTTGGTCATTACCAGGCCAGGCTGATGGCCATCATAGAGTTCGGCGCCTTCGCGGGCATAGGCCACCTTGAGCGGCTGCGCGAGCGGACCAAGCCCCTTGTAGGGGTACAGGTTTGGCGCGCCGGTGAGGACCACGTGTTCCCCATGGCCATCCTGCAGGCGACAGAGCACCAGCTTGTCGGCGTTGGGATGGGGCATAACCTCGCTAACTTCTGCCACCACGAATTTATCCGGTGCCCAGCTCAGCCCTTCGTACTTAAATTGATGCTTTTCAAGCGCCGGCTTGGAGAGGCCTACCAACAGCATACCCTCCACTTCCAGGCCCAACATGGTGAGTTTGTCGGCAATTTCCTCGATGTTGAGGTCATCAAGGGCGACGTAATCTTTAATCCAACTTAAGGGTGCTTTCATCGCGTCTCCTCTCCTGGCCTAGTATTGTTCCAGGAAGCGAATGTCGTTGTTGCGGAAGTGGCGAATGTCGTCGATGCGATAGCGCATCAACGTGGACCGGTCAATGCCCATGCCGGCTGCGAAGCCGGAATAGACACTTGGGTCGTAACCGCCGTATTGCAGGACGGTCGGATGCACCATGCCACAGCCAAGAATTTCGAGCCAGCCGCTGCCCTTGCACACGCCACAGCCCTCACCGCCACAGATGAAGCATTCCACGTCCATTTCCGCGCTGGGCTCCGTGAAGGGGAAATAAGATGGGCGCAAACGTGTGCGGGCCTCTGGACCAAAGGTCCGGGCAACAAAGTCTTTGAGGGTGCCTTTCATATCCGCGAAGGAGATGCCCTTGCCCACCACCAGCACTTCAATCTGGATGAACTCAATTTCAGAGCGGGCGGTCAGCTGTTCATAGCGCATGCACACACCTGGCAGGATTACCCGGATGTCTTCTGGCGCGCGTTCCCGCATCACGCGGATCTGACCGGGGGAGGTATGCGTGCGTAAAAGCACGCCCTCGGTCTCCGTGTAAAACGTGTCCCACATATCCCGTGCCGGGTGGTAAGGCGGGATGTTGAGGAAGGTGAAATTGAAATCGTCCAATTCCACCTCGGGAGAGCGGTAAATCTGGAAGCCCATGTCCCCGAACACACGGTAAATTTCACGCAAGGTCATGTTCAGTGGATGCAGCCGGCCACGGCGGAGCGCCCTGCCTGGCAGGGTGATATCCAGTTTTTCAGATGCGATGGCCTGGCTAAGCTGGTTTTGCTTGACAACCTGCTGCTTCTCCGTGAACGCGGTCTCCAGGGCCACTTTCAGCGCGTTCACAGCGCGGCCAACCGCGGGCCGGTCTTCCTTTGGCACCTGTCCAAGCGAGCCAAACATGCGCATCACAAGCGAGGTCTTCCCCAGGTTCGCCTGTTTCCACTCCTCCAAACCGGGTTCGGATTGCACATCCACGAGCGCTGCCAGCGCGCCCTCTTGTGCCTCCATCAGTTTTGCTTCAACGTCATTCATTCTCTACCTCACCATATCCATGCCTGGAAATAAAAAACCCGCCCAAATAAAGGGACGGGCAGGGATTCCGCGGTACCACCCTTATTGGCAGCTTAATAAAGCTACCCACTTGAGCTCATCCTGTAACGGGAATGCCCGGCGCGGACTACTGGCCAAATGGTTTCACCCGCGCAACTCCCGAGGGAACTTCAACCGTCATTTTCCGGGCGCCGCTCTCAGTCCTGGCGGCGCTTCCCTGTTGGGCACGCGCGGTTTACTTTCCTCGATCCCAGTCGATTTTCTTATTATAGGTGGGAAAACAAGCTTGTCAAGTTCAACAAAGCCTTTGTTTTTCCACCAGCTGGCGTAAAAGCAGGGCGGTGCATCCGCCCTGCGTAAACTTAATACAAATTAAAGAGCCGCCTTCACAATTGCCGTGAAGGACTCCACTTTCAAACTCGCGCCACCAATCAGTCCACCATCGATGTCGGACTGGGCAAACAGTTCAGCTGCGTTGGCCGCGGTGACCGAACCGCCGTAGAGAATTCGCATGCCATCCCCCACCTCGGCTCCAAACATTTCCCGCAAGATGGGACGGATGACGTCTTTGTGGACCGAATTCGCGCCTTCGGGTGTGGCGGCCAGGCCAGTCCCAATCGCCCAGACGGGTTCGTAGGCAACCACAATTAGCGCGGCTTGTTCCGCGTCAAGGTTTTTGAGCCCTTCCCACACCATGCGCCCCACCACTTCGGCGGTTTTGCCAGCCTGGTTTTCATCAAAGGTCTCCCCAACGCAGACAATCGGCTTAAGGCCGGCAGCCAGGGCGGCAAGCACCTTCTTGTTGACCGATTCGTCGGTTTCCCCAAACATTGCCCGGCGCTCTGAGTGCCCGATGATTACATACTGGCAGAGTTCCTTGAGCATGCCAGCAGATATTTCGCCGGTGTAAGCTCCGGAGGCCTGCCAATGCAGGTTTTGCGCGCCAAGCGCGATTTTGGACCCAGCCAATTCCACGCTGACCACACCAAGACACACGAAGGGCGGGCAAACCACCACATCCACAGCTTCCACGTCCTTGAGCTCAGGCAGCAAACCCCGGATTAAATCCCTGGCCTCTGTTGGGGTCTTGTTCATCTTCCAGTTACCAGCAACCATTGGTTTTCTTGTTTTCATCGAGGATTCCTTTCAGCTTCTCAACTAGTCATTGACTTTCGTATTGTAACACGGGCGCTCGGGGGCGGCGCGTGATTAGCGGGAAAACATCCAAATCAGACGAAAAAGGGCTGCCAATGGCAGCCCTTGATGGTAAAGCTTTTATTGATTATGGACGATAGATGATTGGGTTCAACCACAAGCCGCGGTTATCCACCGAAGTGCCATCGTTCCAGACCACCAGGTAGAACTCCACCTTTTCTCCAGCCAGGGCAGAGAGATCGATATCAACCTTACTCCAGAGATTATCTGAAATCTCGTGCCACTCACCTAGTTCAGTCGGTTTGCCATCCAGCAGACGGTAGTACAGCTCGAACTTCAGCTTGCACTTCGGGCTGTTGCCCTCGCATTGAAGGGCTGCTCTGAAGCGATCTCCATTCTTGATCGGGAACGCCGGGTAAATGCCCTGGATGTAACCACCCCCCGAATCATCCGGCCGTGTGATTAGGCCAATCTCATTTTCCTTGGCGCCGTCTTCCCGAATGGGATTCTTCTTGGTAAGGACGTAGCCGTTATCAGAGGAGGTCTCGCTGCCAGGGCAGGGTAAGTTGCTTTTTAGGCTATTGGACCACTTTGCATCGCAAGCGCTGGTGGCAAAGTTATAAATCATGCCCTTCCCATCGATGACGTTAATTTCCACCCAGAAGGTGCCCTTGGACTCCGCACCTGTCCCAAACTTGACGCCATTCGGGTTCACCAGCTGCCAATGGCCCTTGTAGGTGCCCACCGAGGCAGGAGCCGTCATCGGGATGCTGATGTCGATGGTCTCACCAGGTTTCACGGCCTTGGGGAGGTCATAATAAGCCGCGGCGCCCATCTGGTCGCCCTTCACGAAAGCGATGTCATACTGGTCGTTCCATGTGCAGGAACCAGTGTTCTTAACCCGCCAGGTTTTGGTAAAGCTCGTGTTCGCGACCACCTTGGTGCCATCCGGGTAGGTGATATCGTCAATATAGGTCACCTGGTTGCAAGGGATGGGGGTCGGTGAAGGCGGAATGGGTGTAGCTGTAGGCGGCACCGCTGTGGGCGGCAACGGGGTGGCCGTCACCACGATAATCGTGGGAACCTGGGTTGCCGTGGGTTGGGGCTGGGTTGGGGCAACTGTGGTTTCACCCGGTTGGGCGGCCAACGTCGCGGTTGGGGTCAGCTGGGCAACCACAGTGGCGTAAAAATCCTGTGTAGCCTGGGCTTGCAGGGTTTGGATGGCTTGCTCCACCGGGTCCCCGGTATTGGTTGGGCTGAGCGGGATATTACATGCCGCGATAAACAGCGCGACAGCCAATCCAGTACCCAGGAGGATTGTCCATCGGTTTGGTCGATTTGTCTTGTTTTTCATCTCAACGCTCCTTAATTAAATCCGACATTCTGTTCAGATATCCATATGACGGAACTGGCTTGTCATTTGTTCCCTTTGAGGTGTAAAAAAAGCCGCTGTTCAGGCGGCTTTCATTTGGAGCAGTTTCACTCTTACTTCTTGACTTCAATCTCGATGCCTAGGGACCATTCGTTGTTCGGTCCATACCCAAAGCGAGCGCCCAAGGGGTCGACAATCATCCAGTAGCCGTAATAAGTGCCTTCAGTCAGGGGCGCTTTCATGTGAATGGTGAGGTCCACGATATCACCCGGATAAACCACGCTGGTGATATCCCCGCGTTTGTTGGTACCCATTGCATCCCCACCGACCAACAACAAATCGAAATCGGTCGACCAGGCACACGTGCCGGCGTTGCGCACCTGCCAGGTCTTGTCAAATTCCTTGCCAGGGGTGACCACAGTGGCCGGCGGATAATTGACATCACCCAAGAATTCCATCTTGTAGCATTTGCTGCCCGTGTCCGCGGGCGCGGTGGTCGAGGTGGCGGTGGCCGCCACTGGCGAGCCAATAATCGCGGTCGGGGCGGACTGGGTAGGGGTGGGAGCGGGCGTATTGGTGGGTACAGGGGTCGCGGTAGGGGCGCTCAGGCGGGTTACCTCGGCGATGAGGGTCTCCACCGCGTTTTGGGTGGCCTTGGCCTGTTGGGTGGCGGCCACTTGTTGTGCCACTTCTTCCGCCGAAGGGGTTGGCTCAGTGGTGGGCCGGCAGGCAGCCAAAAGCATACCGGCTACCAGGATAACCACCAAAATAGAATATCGCATTATGGAGTGTTTCTTCATGCTCTTTATCTCCTGTTATCTCTTTTCAAAATTTGCTTTACCAATGAGTGTAACATTTCGATTGTAACACTTTTTTCATCCTGCTCGGGGCGCTGGCCTCCTTTAGGAGGTCAGCTGAGCAGGGTTAATCCGCCAGGACCCCTACTTTCCCTCGCGAGCAATCAGAGGCATGCGCGCAAGAATAACCAAACGGTCAAAACCAATAGCCGCCCTCTGCAAGGGCGGCTATGAGGATTGAAACAGGTTTACTTGTCCGCTAAAACAGCCAGCCCTGGCAGTTCCAGGCCTTCGAGCATTTCGAGCGAAGCACCACCACCCGTCGAAATGTGCGTAATCTTGTCGCTCAGGCCGGATTGGTTAATCGCCGCGACAGAATCGCCGCCGCCAATCACACTGATGGCGTGGCTATCCGCCACTGCATGCGCGACGGCGAACGTGCCCTCAGCAAACCGCGGGAATTCAAACACGCCCATGGGCCCATTCCAGACCACGGTTCCTGCTGAGGAAATCTCAGCAGCGAAGGCTTTCACGGTTTCAGGTCCGATATCCAGCACGCGCCAGCCGGCCGGAACATCGCCCAAGGGGATGGTTTTCTTTTCCGCTTCAGCGTCAAACGCGCTGGCAATCACCAGGTCACAGGGTAAATCCAGTTTCCCTTCCGATTTTCCAAGCAGGCCAGCGGCTGTTTCCACGGATTCGGCTTCCACCAGGGAATCCGCCATGTCGTAGCCCTTGGCCTTCAGGAAGGTGTTGGCCATGCCACCGCCAATGAGAATCTTATCGGCTTTCTTGAGCAGGTTTTCAATGACACCAATTTTGTCGCTAATCTTGGCGCCACCGAGAATGGCCACGAACGGCCGTACCGGGTTGTCAATCGCGTTGCCCAGGTATTTGATTTCTTTTTCCATCAGGAAGCCCGCCGCGCCCGGCAAAAATTCCGCCACGCCAGCGGTGGAGGAGTGCGCGCGATGGGCGGTGCCAAAGGCATCGTTAACATACAGGTCGGCCAGCGAGGCCAGGTCCTTGGACATGGCCGGGTCATTTTTACTTTCACCTGCGTAAAAACGCGTGTTTTCCAACACGAGAATCTCGCCAGGTTTGAGCGCCGCGGCCGCCGCTTGCGCTATGGGTCCGCGGCAATCTTCCGCGAATTTGACCGGTGCGGAAACCAGCTTCGCCAGGTGGTCGGCCACGGGTTTCAGGCTAAACGCCGGGTCTGGTTCGTCCTTTGGCCGGCCCAGGTGGGAGGCCAGGATGACCGCCGCGCCATGGTCCAATAGGTATTGAATAGTGGGCAATGCCGCGGTGATGCGGGTGTCGTCCTTAATTTTGCCTTCCTTAATCGGGACGTTGAAATCGACGCGCACCAGCACTTTTTTGCCCTGAACGTCGAGGTCAGTAACCATTTTCTTGTTAAACATAGCAGCTCCTTTTTATAAAAAGTGCGCCTGTCTTGTCGTAAAACAGCAGGCGCACCCAGTTCATGTCGTTATCAGTTTGGATTAAAGTTTCGAGGCAACCAGCTTTGCCAAATCCGCGGTGCGGGAGGAATAACCCCATTCGTTATCGTACCAGGTGACCACTTTCACCAGGTTGCCACCCATGACCATGTTGTAGGCCAGGTCTACGATGGAGGAGCGGGGATCGCCCTTGAAGTCGGTGGAGACCAATGGCTGGTCGTAATCACCCGTGGTCACACCCAGAATGCCCTTGAGGGCGCCTTCTGAAGCTTCCACGAAGGCAGCATTCAGTTCTTCCTTGGTGGTGGGTTTTTCAATGGTGGCCACAAAGTCCACCACGGACACGGTGGGCGTGGGAACGCGCAAGGAATAACCATCAAACTTGCCCTTCAGCTCGGGGATGACCAGGGCGACAGCCTTGGCGGCACCGGTGGTGGTGGGGATGATGTTTAGGCCGGCGGAACGAGAGCGGCGCAATTCTTTCTTATGACCCTGGTCGAGGATGACCTGGTCGTTGGTGTAGGAATGGATGGTGGTCATGACAGCGTTCAGAATGTGGAACCTGTCGTTCACAATCTTGGCGGCAGGTGCAAGGCAGTTGGTGGTGCAGGACGCGTTGGAGATGATGTTATGCACGGCGGGGTCATACTTGTCTTCATTGACGCCGAGCACGATGGTGATGTCTTCACCCTTGGCAGGCGCGGAAATGATGACCTTCTTGGCGCCGCCACGTACGATGTGCGCGTCCGCGCCGATTTTGCCATTCTCTGAGCGGGCATTGGTGAAGATACCGGTGGATTCGATTACGACATCCACACCAAGGTCTTTCCACGGCAGGTTGCCAGGATCTTTTTCAGCAAACACCTTGAGGGGCTTCCCGTCAATCACCAGGTTGCCATCTTCCGCAACCTTCACATCGTGGTCAAGCCGGCCATAGGTGGAGTCGTACTTGAACAGGTGGGCGTTCGTCTTGGAGTCGAACAGGTCATTAATGGCCACGACTTCCAACTCGTCGCCAGCGCGTTCCATAATCGCTTTCAGAACCTGGCGGCCAATCCGACCGAAACCGTTAATAGCAACTTGTGTTTTCATGCAATTCCTCCGATTTATCTCGTGATTTTAAAACCCGGCTTACATAGTCAGGTCAATGTGAAGAAAAAAGCTACGTGATTATTATAGCCGAAAAAAAGGCCTGCTGGCCTATCAATCCAACGGACCGGTGCGTTCCTCAAAGAGATTTATCACCGTGCGGGCCAGTTTTTTGGAGCTGTGGCGCCATGGATAAAGATCATCCACCAGGTCGGCTTCGTAAACTTTGTGTTGGTGATGCAGAGCCTGGTCCGCCACGACCCAATTGGAATCAGCTCCCAGCTTGCCCTTGAAGTTGCGGTTGCAAATGACCAGGTCGAACAAATCGCGCCCCACGTGTTGCTCAATCACTTTGAGGTGATCGGAGGCGTTGAAGCCATCTGTCTCCCCCTGCTGGGTGGCCACGTTACAGATGAAATACGTTTGGGCACGGCTGGCTTCGATCGCATCACTCAACCCCGAGATGACCAGGTTGGGCAGGATGCTGGTGTACAAGCTTCCGGGGCCTATCAGGATAAGGTCGGCGTTTAGAATGGCGGAGATGGCCGGCGGATAGGCTGGGGTGTTGGCTGGTTCCAGCCAGACGCGTTCAATCTTGCCCGGGCATTGCGTCAACTGGGATTCCCCCCGAACCTGGATGTTTTCTTTCGTCCCGTTCTCGATGACATCCCCCACCAGTTCAACGTCCTCAACGGTCCCGGGAAGCACCTGGCCGTAAATAGCCAAAACCCTGCCGGATTCCGCCACGGCTTCCTCAAAGCTGCCGGTAATCTCGCTCAGGGCGCTAATAAACAGGTTGCCTAGCGAATGTCCTTCCAGGCCGGCGCCAGATTTGAAGCGATACTGGAACACCTGCGAGAGCAAGGCTTCATCGCTGCTGAGCGCGGAAAGGCAGTTGCGGATATCGCCTGGGGGCAGCACGCCCATATCACGCCGCAGGGTTCCCGAGGAGCCGCCGTTATCCGCCACGGTGACAATCGCGGTAATGTTGTGCGTGAACTCCTTGATGCCCCTCAGCACCGAAGAGAGCCCATGCCCACCGCCAATCACCACCACCTTGATGCCACGTTCCCGGCGGCGATAATCCTGCAGCGCTTCCCAGGCGGGTTTGCCATTCCGCTCAAAGGGTTTGAGCAGGGAACGGTTTGCGCCCCAGATGCCAACCAGGATCATGGCCAGGCCAATGCCGCCAAAGATGAGAAACCGGATGGGACGGGCCAAAAAGCGCAGGGAGAGAATCGCCAACACCGGGATGAGGTCCGCGTTGGTCGTGGAGCGATAGTAGTCCAGGATAATCAAGGCCAGCCCAAGCCCCATTAACATCGCCCCGAGAATGGTGAGTGTAATCCAGCGTTTGTAACCCATGCCTGGCCTCAGCCAGATGGTGTTGGATCTTAGCCGGGCGATAAACTTGGACCACTTGTTGTTGGGTTGATTGGAATTCTCCACGAATTGATGATAGCAGGGAATTACATGGTCGTCAACGTGAGGAAGGTGGCCACTGAGAGGTCGCATGGGGGTTTGGTTGATTGACTTAATGGCAAAAAATCAGTAAACTAAACACGGTTAATCAATGTGAAGAATTGAGGAGAAATTATGGCTGATCAGAATCCTTTGGTGGTAATGCGATCAGGCCCCATCCCAGGTTCAAGTTACTTTCTCGAAAAGGATGAGGTTTTACTCGGAAGAGACCTGGCCAATGACATCCCGGTGCCGGATGCCGAGATTTCACGCCGGCATGCCCGCTTCTTGCGCCGCGCGGATGGCTACTACATCGAAGATTTGGGGTCGACCAACGGTACCTTCCTCAACGGCTCCCGGCTCACCTCCCCTCACCTGTTGCGCCATGGCGATTTAATCACGCTGGCCGAAAACACGGTGATGAGCTTTGAGATGCCAGCCGCCGCCGCGCGTGTGGCCCCCCAGCCCTCTCAAACCGTGTACGAGCCCGGCTTGTACCAGGTACCCACCCCTGCCTCCCAGCCAGCAGCCGCCGCTCAAACCTTCCAACCCGCCCCTTCTGTCAAACCGACCGCAGCGCCCAAGCCAAAGAAGAAAATGGGCTGGTTTGCCACCTTCCTGCTTATCCTGCTTATCGTGATGATTGTTATCGGCCTGGTGCTGCTATTCATGCCCGCCAGCTGGTGGTGTCTCATCAGCTTTAACAGCCTGACGGGTTGCCCAATCTATTAGTCACCTCGTTTAAGCCAAGAGGCTGTTCCTTGTGGAACAGCCTTTTTTATTCCCTACCTCCACACACAAACGGCAAACAAAAATGCCCTAAATTTACAGGATTCCACTCATTTTAGGGTTGGTGTTCTCCAAGTCAATCACGAATCCATCCACTAATTTTTGGGCCAATTTTTTGGTCTCAAGCCATTTTCCATGTCAAATTGGCCACGCGGGGGTATAATAGGAGGGTTGTTTTATCGAGCTAATCAACCCACAGAAAGCACCCATGTCTGAAAACCCTGATGTGAACGAACCCATCCCCACCAATACCAGCAACAGCGAACAATTGGTCGATATTGACCACCAGATGCGCGCTGCCTACCTTGATTACGCCATGAGCGTGATTGTGGCCCGCGCCCTGCCGGATGTGCGCGATGGCCTGAAGCCAGTGCACCGCCGCATCCTCTACGCGATGCAGGACCTCGGTATGCGCTCCAACAGCCCCTACAAGAAATCCGCACGCATCGTTGGTGAGGTTCTGGGCAAGTACCATCCCCATGGCGATTCCGCTGTCTACGATGCCATGGCGAGAATGGCACAGGATTTTTCCATGCGTTATCCACTCGTGGATGGACAAGGTAACTTTGGTTCCGTGGATGGAGACCCCCCGGCCGCCATGCGCTACACCGAAGCCCGCCTCGCCAAAATCACCGAGGAAATGCTGACGGATTTGGAAAAGGATACTGTCGATTTCGTCGACAATTTTGATGGCTCCCTGCAGGAACCGGAAGTGTTGCCAGCCCGCATCCCCACCCTGCTGATGAATGGTTCCAATGGTATCGCGGTGGGCATGGCCACCAACATCCCACCCCACAACCTCAACGAACTGGTCGCCGGCCTGAACTGCCTGATTGACCGCTATGACGAAATTGAGGATGTGAGCATGGAAGACCTGATGCTCCACATCCCGGGGCCGGACTTCCCTACCGGTGGCATCATCGTTGGGGAGGAAGGCATCCGTCAGGCTTACAGCACGGGGCGCGGGCACCTCACCGTTCGGGGTGTGGCCCAAATCGAAGAATTGCGCACAGGCCGGTACGCCATCATCATCACGGAAATTCCGTACCAGCTAAATAAGACCAGCCTGATTGAGCGCATCGCGGAGCTCGTGCGCGAAGGGCGCATCGATGCTATTTCCGACATGCGCGACGAGTCCGACAGGCGCGGTATGCGCATCGTCATTGAGCTCAAGCGCGGTACGCAGCCCCGGAAGGTACTCAATCAACTCTACAAGTACACCCCGCTTCAGTCCACTTACGGGGTGCAGCTGCTTGCCCTGGTCAACAATGAACCGCGTATGCTGACGCTGAAGAAGGCGCTGCAATACTACCTCGAGCATCGCAAGGTGGTCATCACCCGGCGTTCGCTTTTTGAACTCGACAAAGCCAAAAAGCGCGCCCACATCCTGGATGGATTGCTCGTCGCGTTGGCCAACCTGGACGCGGTCATCAAGACCATCCGCGAATCCTCTGACGCCGATGCTGCCAAAACCAACCTGATGGAACGCTTTGAGCTGGATGACGTCCAGGCCCAGGCCATTCTCGAAATGCAGTTGCGCCGGTTAGCCGCACTCGAACGTCAGAAAATAGAGGATGAACACACCTCCCTAATGGCGCAAATCGCCGACCTTGAAGATTTGCTGAACAGCCCGCACCGTATCATGGAAGTCATCCGGACCGATTTGAACGAAGTCGCGGAAAAATATGGGGACAAGCGCCGCACGCAAATCGCGCCGGATTTGGACAACGACCTTTCCGATGAGTCCCTCATCCAAGATGAACCTGTCTTTGTTTCCATCACAGACCGCGGTTACATTAAGCGCGTTTCCGATACTGCCTTCCGGTCGCAGGGCCGGGGTGGTCGCGGTGTGCTCGGCGCGTCCATGCGTGGTGAGGATGAAGTCATGTTTATGGAAAGGGCCAACACCCTTGGCACCATGCTATTTTTCACGGACAAGGGCAAGGTCTATTCGCAACGCACGTTTGAACTGCCCGAAGAATCCAGGCAGGGCCGGGGCATCCCCTTGGTGAATTTGCTCAACCTGGAACCTGACGAAAATATCACCGCCCTGCTTCCCGTGAGAAGCTTCAAGGAAGCAGAATTTTGCGTGATGGCCACCCGCTTGGGCCGCGTGAAGCGCATCCCCCTGGCTGAGTTTGAGAGCGTGCGGCCCTCCGGCCTGATTGCCATCCGCCTCGACGAGGGCGACCAGCTCGGTTGGGTGGCGATGACCGGCGGGAAGGATGACGTCATTGTAGTGACCCGTGAAGGCAAAGCACTGCGCTTCCACGAAGGCGAAGTGCGCGCCACCGGCCGCACCACCATGGGCGTGACCGGCATTCACTTGCAGGGCAATGACTACCTCATCGGCATGAGCGTGGTGGAGCCGGAAGGCTATCTGCTGGTGCTGACCGAAAAGGGCTACGGTAAACGCACCCAGTTCCGGGAATATATTGCCAAGACCAGGGGCACGCTGGGTGTCACCACCATCAGCCAGACCGCGGTTGAGCAGATTGGCCAGCTGGCCCAGGCACGTGTTGTCCAGGATGGGGAAGAAATCACCCTGATTTCCAGCGGTGGCATCGTCCTGCGGATTAAGGTCTCCGATATTTCAGTACAGGGCAGGGCGACGCAGGGCGTCAAAGTGATGGACCTGGGCGAAGGCGACAGCCTGGCGGCTGTGGCACGCATCCCGGCCCTGGAAGTGCGCACGGCAGCGGAAGCGAAGGCTGCCGAAGCGGAAGACGCGGAACCAGAAACGCGGGCTGAAAATCAGGAAGAAAATTCGGCGGAATAAAACCGGCGCGCCGCACCCGTTTCATCAACCACGGAGAGCGACCCGTCCCCGTTAACGGCCACCACCCTCACCCGGGCAGGGCCGTCTTCCGGGCTGTTGAGCGTGGCAAATTGGTCTCTAAAAGCGAGGCGGCTGTTCCATAAGCTGATGAAGTCCTCATGTGTCAGTAACCCTCGCAACGCGTTCATTTTCGCAAGGATGAGCGCGAGGAGTTCCCTGGCGGGGATTTCCTGTCCCGTTTCAGCCTGCAGGTCGCTGGCCGGGTAAAGCATGGCCAGGCCAGGTGGGGTTGTTCCGGGGCGAAGGTTCACCCCCATGCCGAGTACGACGCCAACGGGCTGGCCGTTTTGCCAGCTTACTTCCGGAAGCACGCCACTGACCTTTTTGCCCCCCAGGAGGACATCATTGGGCCACTTTAACAAGGCATCTGCGTGGTAGTTCTCCCGTAAAACTTCAACCAGTGCCAGCGCGCCTAGCGCGGTGAAACGGGCGAGGCAGGAAGCCTCAGCGGGCGTTGGTCGGAATAAGACTGAGAACGCCAACGAACTGCCTTGCTGGCTGTGCCAGGTGCGGCCTTGCCGGCCGCGACCGCGCGATTGCACTCCCGCTACAAGGACCAGGCCTTCTGTTTCACCCACTTCCGCGCGTTCCAGCGCATCATCGTTGGTGGAACCGGTCTCAGGGCAATACCAGGCCCTGTAGCCTGGTACGCCCAGGCCAAGCGGTTCGTAAGCTGTCATGCCTCAGTCTTTGGCGTGTCGTGGCGGATGGGCAGCCAGAAGCAAACCCGGCCGCCTTGTTTGTAAGTTTCATCCACCCAAATTTTTCCATCGTGGGCTTCCACAATCGCCCGGCACAGGTACAAGCCCAACCCGGTGCCCTTGGTGGTCCTGGTTGCGGTTTCAGAACGGTAGAACCGGTCGAAAACAAACGGAATATCCATCGGGTCAAATCCGCGGCCGTGGTCGGTTACACAAACCCTCACGCGATTGCCTTCCGTCTCACCAGAAACCAGGATTTCACCATTCTCAGAATATTTAAGGGAATTGGAGATAAGGTTGGAAAGTAATTGGTTGATGCGCGTCTCATCCGCGTCGATGACAGGAAAGTCGACAGGGAAGTCCACCCTCAGGCGGTCACCACCCTCCTGGTGCGAAAAACGGGTGACCAGCTCGGCCACCAATTGGCGCAAATCCACTTCCGCTTTCTTCAGGTCCAGGATGCCGCTTTGCAAACGCGTGGCATCCAGTAAATCCTCCACCATCGCGGCCAGCCGGTCCGACTCCTGCTCGATGACGTCAAGGCTTTCTTTAATCATCGCCGGGTCCCAATCTGCGTCCTCACGCCGAAGTGTGCTGGCGTAGCCCTTGATCAACGCGATGGGCGTCTTGAGCTCGTGGCTGACCACGGAGACAAAACTGGTTTTCATCTCTTCCGCGGTGCGGAAGCGGGTGATATCGTGCACGGTGGCAATCACATTCAGCAGCCGTCCATCGTTGGAAAACAGGGGCGCGTAAGAGATTGTCACCGGCAATGGTCTCAAATTACCCTCGCGTTCCAGGTCCCCCTCCAGGTACATGTCGCTGCGGGAATATCCCGACCAGAAGCCCTTCACCGCGTCCTCGACGCGCACGCCCTTGGGTGGTTTGGCCCAGCGCATCACGGCCTGGTAGGGCTTCCCGTTGGCGAGCGCGTTGTCGGTGTTGAGCATGCGCGCCAGGGCAGGGTTGATGTTTTCGACCAGCAGGTCTGGCGTGAGGATGAGAATCCCATCCGCGACAGTATCCAATAAAGCCACAATGCGCAGATTCTGTTCGCGTACCTGGTTGTAAAGGCGCGCGTTGCGTACGGCGATGGCGGCCTGGTTGGCAAAATTGCCCAGGATGACACGGTCATTGGCCGAGAACGCGCCGCGATAGTTGCGGAAGACGTACACCTGGCCAATCACTTTTTTCTGAACCACCATTGGAATGCCAACGCCGGTAATCATGCCCATGCTGATGTCATTAAGCATCCGGTTAATTTCAGGGATTTGCTCAAAAGCATCTTCTTCAGAGACGGGCAGTGAACCAAGCCATTTCGCCAGGTAGTCCAGCAGGGCCTGGGGCATACCCTGGTGAATGGCCACCTGCCAGCCATTTTGGTCATCCAGCAAGGCGATGAAGCCAGCGTGGCCGGAGAGTATCTCCACGGAAATATTCAGGATGCGGGTAAGCAGCGCGTCCAGGTCCAATTCTTCGGTCAGGGCGCGTGAAATCTCAAGCAGGTAATCTCTTTGACGTACTCTAAAATCAGGCAGCATGGTCTAATTTTATCCCAGCTTTAAGCACAAAGCGCTGCCTGTCATGGCAGCGCTTTGGAGACTCAAAAAGATTACCTAGGCCAGCCCGTGTTTGTGCTCGGCCAGGCTGATGGCCTCGTCAAAAATTATTAATGCTTCATCCACTTCGGTTCTGGAGGTCGAAAGCGGCGGGGTGATGCGGATGACGCTCTTACCACACCCCAGTGTCAGCAGGCCCCGCTCAAAGGCGAAGTCCACCACATCATCACGCAGGTCAGCCGCGTAAGCCTTGGTGGTTCTATCCATTACGAACTCGACCCCGAGCATGAAACCCATACCGCGCACATCGCCGATGCTGACATGTTTTTTTGCCAGCTCCTGCAGACCCTCTTTGGCATAAGCGCCAACTACGCGCGTGTTTTCGAGGTATTGTTCTTCGATGAGCTTGATGGTGGCCAGTGAGGCAGAGCATGAAATTGGGTTGCCGCCATAGGTGTTCCCATGCGAGCCGTGCGGCCAATCCATGAATTCTTTCTTGGTCATGCAGACCCCGAGTGGCATGCCGGAGGCAATCCCCTTGGCGGAGAGGACCATGTCTGGCTCAACACCAAACTGCTCAATCGCCCACCACTTGCCGGTGCGGCCCATGCCCGACTGAACTTCATCCGCAATCAGTCGGATGTCATATTTGTCGCAAAGCGCTCGCAGCGCGGGGAAGAAATCGTCCGGTGGGACGATGTAGCCACCCTCGCCCTGGATGGGTTCCACCAGGATGCCGGCCGCGTCCTTATCGGGGATAAGCCGGCCAAGGATTTCCTCTTCCAGGTAAGCGACGACGGTTTCGCCATCCCCCATGCCCGGGCGGCGCGTCAACACCGGCCGATAGGGGTCCGGGAAGGGCACATGCACCACGCCGTTCATGAGCGGGAAGAAGCCGTTCTTATAACGCGCCTTGCTGGCCGTAAAGGTCACTGCACCCAGGGTGCGCCCATGGAAGGCCCCCAAAAAACCGATAAACTGCGTGGCACCGGTGTTATAGCGGGCAAGCTTGATCGCGGTTTCAACGCTTTCCGTCCCGGAGTTGGTCATAAAGCAGCAGGATGGCCCCTCCCACGGAGCGATTTCGCTCAGTTTTTCCGCGAGCCTAATCCAGCTTTCGTGATAGAAATCGGAAGAGATATGAATAAATTTTTCGGCCTGCTCCTGGATTGCCTTTACCACTGCTGGGTTGGTGTGCCCGGTGGAAACCACCGCGATACCGGCAGCGAAGTCCAGAAAACGATTCCCGTCCACATCCCATACTTCAGTACCTTTTCCGTGATCCATCACAAACGGATACCCCCGGGGATACGAGGGTGAGATTACTTCCGCGTCCCGGGCAATCATCGCCTGGGCCTTGGGTCCTGGTAAGTTCAGCTTCTGCATGTCAGCCCTCCTTTGGGTATTAAATTAAAAAGACTGCCATCGGTGAGGTTTTAGGCAGCCTTCAGTACTTCATGACATGATTATAACACAGCCAGGTCCGCGCTTCGGCGCTTGGCCGCTTTTCTTAGCTCCCACCACTGCGGAGAGAATCTAGCCTTGGAAAATCGGTCATGTCCATCGTGAGGGGCGTTATGGAGATGTAGCCCTGGCTGAGCGCGCCAAAATCAGTACCTTCTTCCACCACGCCGGTCGGTGCTTCTCCACCAATCCAGTAATACGGTTTGCCACGCGGATCCAGGCGTTTTTCAAGCACGTCCCGGTAAAGCCGGACGCCCTGCCGGGTGTATATTTCGCCGGCAAAATCGCCAGCCGGCCGATAGGGCACGTTGATGTTCCAAATTGGCGCTGGGTTGGTGTTTTGGCCTTCCTGGATGAGGTGCTGGATGATTCGGGCGGCAGCCATGGCAGCACTTTCAAAATCCAACGGACCCTGGTGGTATTCCGGCGCGTCCAGAGAGACCGCGAAGCTGGGCTTGCCCCCGATGGAGCCTTCCATCGCGGCGGTCACCGTGCCGGAATAAGTCACATCCAGCCCGATGTTGGCATTGGGATTGATGCCGGAGACAACGTAGTCAAAGTCCCCTTCCAGCGCGCCCATCAAAGCCAGGGCCACGCAGTCCGAAGGAGCGCCGTCGGATTTCCAGGCTGGGCTGCCATCTGCCAGCAGAGCTGGCGAAACACGCAAGGGACGATGCAGGGTCTTCACATGGCCTGAAGCCGACCAGTTGCGGTCTGGAGCCAGCACCGTGACATCAAAGTTTACCGCTCGCAGCGCGGTGGCCAACGCCAGCAGCCCCGGCGCGGTTACGCCGTCATCATTGGTAAGCAGGATACGTGTCACGACAATTCCTCCCCGGCCTAATGGCGCTTGCGGCGCTTTTTGCTGGAACCGGCTGTCTCTTTGTTAAGAGCGCCAGCCTGGTCCGGCGTGCCTGGTATTGATTTCTCAGCGGATTCGGTCGGCGTCAGGCCGCGCGGGGCATTTTGGTTTTCAACCAGGTTGGTTGGGCGATAGCGGAACATGCGACTGATGACCGTCTGGCGGACTTCCTTGAGCAGTTCCGTGAACATCGTGCTGGCCTGTCCTTTGTAGCGCACCAGTGGGTCGCGCTGGGCATAGGATTCCATGCTGATTGACACCCTCAGGGCTTCCATGCGCGTCAGGTAATCCACCCAGGTTTCGGTGATGGTACCCAGCAGGAGCTGGCGGTAGATGCGGTTTTGGGACTTGTCGCCAAGGACCTCGCGGATTTTGGCGGCATCTTCCTCATTGATTTCTGCAAGGGGTGTTTCCTTGAGGGTCGCGAAGCCGGTATCACCCAAAGAACTGGCCAGGGTGTCTCGGGTTTCAACGGGCAGGGCGCCCAGGGTGAAGCTATTTTGCTTGAGATGTTCAAAATCAGCAAAACCCAGCACCTGCTGCAACACCTTTTCCGCGCCTTTAAGATGGGTCAAAATGCGGCCGGTGGATTCGCTCACTGACATTTTTACCAGGATTCCGGCCATGGAAAAAACGTAGGTGAGGCGGTTCTGCGTGCGCAGTTGGCGGCGGTGCGAGCGCGAATCAAAGCTGACCCTTTTGCCAAGCGTCAGCATCTGCAATAGCGCCAGGCGCGTACCCTCATCCTCCAGTCCGCGGGTCAGAAACTCACGGTTGGCTTCCAAATCACGCACAATTTCACCATCCTGCCCAAACAAACGCTCAGTGCGCCGCTGCAGGGTGCCGTTAATCAGGCCAGTTATTTGGTTCCGCACATCCGCCCAGGGCTGGGTGGCCAGCTCGGTGGCTTTAATAGGCCAGCTTTCGTTGAAGCGGCGCTCCAGGGTAAGCAGCACCCGCCTCACCTGGTTGAGGGTCAAGCCCGTTTTAAGCGCGTCCTGGAGAGGACCTTTCATGCTGATGGGATCCTCAAGCAGGGTCTTTTGCTGCGCTGGAGGAAGCCGGACGGGCATCTGTATCAGGCTGGTGATTTCAGCCTGCAAATCGTGTGGTTCAGCTGGGTCCAGGTTTTCCAGGTAAGCATCCAAGGCATCTTCGCGTTCGGCCATTTGGGTCTTCATCGCCGATTCAGCCTTATCGAGGACCTCGCGCACGCCTTGGAGCAGGTGAGCGTTCTCCGCGTCGTGGGCACCACGGGCTATTCCAAGCAGCCTGTCCTGCAAGTCTTCTTCCGTGGTTGGTTGCCCGAGTTGCTCAAGCGCCAATTGCATGGAGAAGGAGGGGTAGCTGCCCCATTGGGTGCTGATGGGTGGTTGAACGTCCTCAAGGTACCCCAGCAACTTCCAGGCGCCATCCTTATCCTGCAGCGCGGATTTTACGCGTTCCCCAAGGTCGGTTTCCAGCATTTCCTGGACGTCATCGTGCAGGTCTTCTTTCTTGAAAATGCGGTCCCGCTGGGTGTAAATACGCTGGCGTTGGGTGTTCAGGACGTCGTCATATTCCAGCAGATGCTTGCGCACGTCAAAGTTGGCGCCTTCCACCCGGGTCTGAGATTGTTCAATGACCTTGGTGATGACCCCTAGCTCGATGGGCAGATTCTCATCCACCTTGAAACGGGTCAGGAGTGATTCCACCTGTGAGCCCCCAAACATGCGCATGAGGTCGTCTTCCAGTGAGAGGTAAAAGCGGGATGAGCCGGGATCTCCCTGGCGCGCGGCCCGTCCACGGAGTTGGTTATCAATGCGCCGCGCCTCGTGGCGTTCGGTTCCGACCACATGTAAACCGCCCAGTTCCCTTACCTTGGCCATGTTTTCCATGTAATCAACAAAGACCTGGATGGCCTGCTGGTCTTCTTCCTCCAGGTTGCCATCCAGTTGGCCCACAGCTTCAAGGCGCTGTTGCATAGTCATGTTATATGGGTCCTGGCCGCCTTGTTTGGCCAAGACACGGTTCACTTCTGCGAGGGCATTTTCCGAAAGTTCACCACCCAGCTTGATGTCCACACCACGGCCGGCCATGTTCGTCGCGATGGTGACGGCGCCAAAAGCGCCCGCCCCGGCAATAATCATGGATTCTTCGGTATGCTTGCGGGCGTTTAATACTTTATGCGGGATGCCAGCCTCAAAAACGGGTTGCAACCTTGGCCAATCCGCTTCTTCGAGCTTGAGCGCTTTCAGGATGGCGACCCGGTTCGACTCGTCGTTGGGGTCCATGGAGCTCATCCCAAATTGACTCCCCAGGCGGCGCAATTCAGGCATGCGCATCTTGTCCAGTGGTTCGTTCAACACGGCCAGCTCAGGCGCGGTGGCGTAATCTTCCTCTTTCACCCCACGGGAGATGAGCCAGGCCTGGCGAATAAGCACGGTCTGCACCAGCCGCCGTATCATCTCGGGTGAGAGTCGCTCTGAAAGTTGCTCAGAGGCCTCCACTGACGTGGTACCCACCAACTGTGGGCGGCCCATGGCATGGTAGCGGACGATTTCCAGCGCCATGGCGCGCAGCTTGCCTTCCCGCGTGCGGTAGATGACATCCGGGAAGTCCTTGCGTTTGAAGTACATGGGCTTTTTCGCCGTGTCGGCGGGATTGGTGTAGAAGACGTAAGGGTAGCCCTCCTCGTCCTTGCTGGTGACCTCCATCAGCCCCGAATTGGCCCGCATGGCGCGGTATTCCAGGTTGGTGGGGATAACCAGTACATCAAGGCCGTAGATGCGGAAGAATTCTTCCTGCTCCGTGTAGGCGGTACCGGTCATGCCTGCCAGCTTTTTGTACATGCGAAAGTAATTCTGGATGGTGATAGTGGCCTGGGTGATGTTTTCCGCCTGGACCTTCACGCCTTCCTTGGCTTCCACTGCCTGGTGGAGGCCGTCAGACCAACGCCTGCCTGGCATCATGCGGCCGGTAAACTCATCCACGATGATGACTTCACCACCCTGGACGATGTACTCCTTGTTGCGCCTGAAGAGGAATTGCGCCCTCAGACTTTGCTCGAGAAAACCCATCAGGCGGGCTTGTTCGGGGGTGATATCCTCCGGTCGCTCGGGGTCGGAGAGAGGCTCGCCCAGGATTTCCTCTACATGCGCGATGCCCACTTCTGTCAGGCTGACCGTCTGGTCTTTTTCATTTACTTCATAGTCCTCAGGGTTGAGCGCTTTGACCACCTGGGCCATGCGCAGATAGGTATCAGAATCCTCGTGCGATGGGCCAGAAATGATAAGCGGTGTACGCGCTTCATCAATCAGGATGTTGTCCACCTCATCAATGATGGCATAATGGTGTTCACGCTGCACGCGTTGCTCCCAAGACATCGTGATGTTATCGCGCAGGTAATCAAAACCAAACTCACTGTTGGTGCCATAGGTGATATCCGCCAGGTAGGCATCCTTGCGGCTCACCGGGCGCAGGAAGTTGGTTTCCTCCTTGAGGGAGTGTTCATCCGGGTCGTAGAGATAGGCACGTTGATTGCCATCAGACGTGGTGGCCATTTGCAGGATGCCCACACTCAAGCCGAGCATGTGGTAAATCGCCCCCATCCAACGGCCATCGCGTCGGGCAAGATAGTCGTTGACTGTGACGAGATGCGCGCCCTTGCCTTCCAGTGCGTTGAGGTAGAGTGGCAGCGTGGCTGAAAGTGTCTTCCCCTCGCCCGTGCGTAATTCAGAGATGGCACCCTGGTGCAGGTTGATGCCGCAAATGAGTTGGACGTCGTAATGGCGTTGCCCCAAGACGCGCTTGCTGGCCTCACGGACGGTAGCGAAGGCTTCCGGCAGCAGTTGGTCAAGCTTCTCCCCTGCGGCAAGTCGGGCGCGGAAGGCGCTTGTCTTGGCGCTTAGTTCTAGGTCTGTCAGCTTTTCAAACGACTCCTCTAGCGCGTTAATTTGGTCTACGGTGCCAACAAGTTTTTCGATCTTCCGCTTATGAGGGTCGCCACTAAAGATCTGGGTGATTTTCTTAAACATTTATTGCTTCCTTTTCAAACGCTATTCGCTTTTTGCAACGACGCGCGAAAGAAAATTATAGCATAACGGGTCTGGAGAGCTCACTTCGCGTGGAAGCTGGCTTGCTGCGCACTATTGGTTCATTCTGATACATTAGGCTGGAATTTACTGCGAGAGCCCAGGCGATGCCTGGGCTCTCTTGTTCTTGGCATAATTTACGAATTGTCTATCGCCTAATAAACGGCAGATAGGTTAAGCCAGTCCGGTGATAGTACACCCTCAAGTAATCTATACGACTCCCCTCAGGGATGTTTAGGTTAATATTAAATACGACGTATGGCGAGCCAGTTTTCAAGTAAATACAACCACCACTCGGATCTGAGCCCCATTCCACTGAGCTATCACGAGGCAGCAAAACCGTACCGGGGAAATGAATATAACTAAAAGTGGAGGAAAAGCCTCCGCCTGACAGGGGTAGCCTATATGCCACGCGCATTCCACATACCTGTAAGGAGTTTCCCAATACGTAAGGACGCCAGTTGATTACATAGCTTTTGTTTATGGTATCCGCTACGTCCCCAATGTAGGCGCTCAATTCCGTATTGTACCCAATGGCATGTCCAAATGGAAGCGCAACTATATCGTCCAGAGCGCCAGCGTCAGTGTAAGTAGTAATCCATGCATACCCCATCGCGAGCGCGTTAATGTCATTATTTTCTGTTGCAGTGAATTCTGCTTTTGCCATTGGCGTGGTACTAAAGGCGAGCAACGAACAAAGCATCATCGTCGCCAATAGTAGCAAGAATGGCCGTTGCAAAAACGATATCTTCTTATTCATGGGTCACCTCCTGATAGCTGTCATGGTTGTCATGGCAGCATGTAAGCAACCCGCAGGCCACAAAGCATCATTGTAGAACCCAATTGATTTGGCCTCCAGTTTAGCACATACGAATAGTTCACACTATCGACGACATGACTCGCTAAATCGCTCAAATTTGTCCCATAGCCCGCGGTTCCTAGCGACGTTACACCGCTGACATCCGCTAATGACCCCTCATCATTGTACCGTGTCACCCAGGCTTGGCTGTTGCTTGTGCTGGTGTCATAGTAATAGATACGCAGGTAATCAATCCTGGCACCATTTGGTATATCCAGGTGAATATTGAATACCGTTGCTGTCGCGCCGGATGACAGGTAAAGGCAACCGCCAGAGCTACTGTTTCCCCAGTTAACCGAGCTATCCCGCGGCCTCAACGCTGACCCAGCCGCGCGAAAGTAGTAATAACCGGTCCAGTTGGGATCAACATCCGCTCCAGCTTGATCCGGAGTCCTGGCATCAGGGGCAGATTCGGGAACCATCGCATCCCAGTTTATTGCTTCTACCTCTTGCTCACCGCTTGGGACTAGGTCCACTTCAATCGTCTCAGGAATTGGGCCAGCGTATCCGTTATCATCCGGTTGCGGTTCAGCCAACTTGGCCTGTACTTCAGTTTGAACCATGTCTCCCTCGGCACTGGGTGCGCCAATGACTTGCTGCACGGCAGGCTGTTCCGCTCCAGGTTGGCCTTCGTCCGCGTAATTACCCAGCTTATCCGGCTGGGTTAGCGCCTGGGGTTCAACCCCGGTTTCCGAAGACCAGGGCCAGTCAATGTCTGAAGCCATCGCGGCAGCAGTTAAACCAAGCAATCCAATCATCACCAGGATTACAATCCAAGTGACCTTCCTTAATGCCAACTTCATTTTGAGCCTCCTTTTTGGTCTAAATAGTCAGTATGGTTTCTATTTATTTTTATTGAACTGTGGACGCTTATTCTATTAATGATAGTACAAGATTTTATGAGTAAATACAAGTCTTTTTTCTTGTTATTTATCAAAAATTACTCGAAAATTTTCCATGAATACGTCAATCAATAGGTGAAATGGCGTCCTTGCCAGGGGCAGAATTCAATCCTTGGGTAAATACTTCGATGGCGTTGATTAGGTTTTTGGCTTGTCGCGTTGGGGCGAATATGATAGAATAGCGAAACTTCGCGAGGGAAGTGGTCGAGATTGGTAGACCAGGTCCATCCATGAAGAAATACTTTTGGGCGCGTAGCTCAGTTGGTTAGAGCGCACGGTTCACATCCGTGAGGTTCGGAGGTTCGAGCCCTCTCGCGCCCACTCAACTCCCTGGAAACAGGGAGTTTTTGTTTTTCCCCGGTTCACATCCGAGCCCTCTGCGAGGGTGCTGCGCGAAGGTTCGGAGGTTCGAGCCCTCTCGCGCCCACTCAACTCCCTGGAAACAGGGAGTTTTTGTTTTTCCCCGGTTCACATCCGAGCCCTCTGCGAGGGTGCTGCGC
>Ga0116171_10001190_pt1 | contig 26370 bp, 18 predicted proteins | sample AD_JPNHW2_MetaG_FD_89798 | JGI IMG/M metagenome (GOLD analysis project Ga0116171, IMG submission 89798) | Active sludge microbial communities of municipal wastewater-treating anaerobic digesters from Japan - AD_JPNHW2_MetaG | ecosystem: Engineered > Bioreactor > Anaerobic > Digestate | place...
CCCGATGCCAGATTATCGGCAAATTCAATATCGCTTGTACCAAGGTGTAACGACTGAAAATGAGCATTATAAATACGTACGGTATCATCACCTGCAAGAATATCGGTATAAATACAAAAATTTGTTTTGGAATTCGGAAATTTAATAACGCCTTTATTTACAATCGGGTATGATGTAAAAGTTGCCAAACCAAATTGATTTACATAGCGCGAAACAACAGAATATTCTGCATGAACATTCTTTGCTTTAAGAAAAGTAACCAGTGTGTCCAGCGTTTTAAATTTATCATTGAGATCATTTACAAACTCCTGAAAACAAATAATATCAGGTGATTCGGAATTTAAAAAATTAAAAATCCTGTTCCGTTTCTCGAAGTTTAAACGCCAGCTTTTCTTATAATTATAAAGATCAAAGTTGTGGACATTATAAGACATTACTTTGATTGTTCCGGAAGTTTCTGCGGGTACTTTTCTGCTGTTAAACTGAATAAATGATGATATAAAACTAAACCCCAACAAGATGGCAAGTAATGAAAACAGTGCATACTTAATCCTGATAAAAAGCCAGAAAATGACAAACAGTGCATTTAATATTAATATGTATGGGTAAAGTATTCCGGCAAAAGAAGGCAACCATAATTTATCCGGGTTGATAAATGAAGAACTGAAAGCCAGTAACAAAAGAATCACAAACAGCATGTTCAAAACAAGTAGTATTTTCAAAAAAAAATTTAATCTCTTTTTTGACTTTTTCGCCATATACTATTTGCTTTTACTTTCTTTGAAAAGATATTCCTTATCGTCTTTACTCAGGCTCTCGTAACCCGACTTTTTTATTTTATCAAGAATCTCATCAATACGTTGCTCGTGCATTTTACGCTCATACCGGAACTCATCATCCGTTTGAGGTTTCTTTGAATAGGCAGTTTTTATTTTAGGCTTTCGTTTAAACAATTTTTTAAAAGGATTGGCCAATTGATTGACGATGATTCCTTTTTTTAAGAGTAAAATATACAAAAAACCGAAAAAAGCCCCGCCAAGATGAGCAATATGGCCACCAGGGTTGCTTGCTTCAATAGACAACAGATCTAAAACAACGAAGAAAACTGCTATCCATTTGAATTTAACAGGCCCGATTAAAAACAGCCTAATTGTATAATCAGGAATATACGCTGCAATAGCAATAATAATAGCCATAACCGAAGCAGATGCACCTAAGGCCACAGAATAAGGTACCTGAGCAGCAAAAGCAGGAAAAATATTAAAAGAAGCTATATAGAAAGCTGCGCCAGTTATCCCGCCAAAAAAGTAAACCAGCAAAAGCTTTTTATTACCCAGATACTCGGTAAAGATAATCCCACCAACGTATAACATCAACATATTGGAAAATATATGCCATAGGTTTTCATGAAAAAACATGTATGTTATTATTGTCCACGGTTTTAACAATAACATGTGCAGATCAGCTGGTACAGCCATCCAATAACCAAACAATGACAACCCATCATTCCCGCTTACGTATGGATTTACAAGGTATAACTTTAAAAACAACCTGACGAGGCTTGCAATAATAAATACAGCAATGTTTATAATGACAAGCCTGGATAAGGCTGTCCTACTTTTAAAAAACCTTTTAAAACCCTCAAAAGGTTGTGAATTGCGCTGATTAAAGCCGCTCCGTGAAAAATTATTATAATAATTATTGAATTTATTACTGGTCATAAAATGTCCGTCTCTTTTGTTGACGCCTCCAAATCAAAATCAGGACGAGACCAAACAACATTCCGCCCAAATGAGCAAAATGTGCCACATTGTCACTCTGGGAATTAAAAATTCCGGAAACCAGTTCCAGGCCACCATAGAGTATTACAAACCATTTTGCCTTTATCGGAATAGCAAAATACACATATATCAGTGAATTCGGGAACATCATACCAAAGGCCAGTAAAATTCCAAAAACAGCGCCTGATGCACCAATAGTGGATGTATTAAAAACAATATTCAGTTCCGCCATTAAAGGATCAGCAAAGTTTTTATTCTCAGCTAAAATCTTATATCCTTCGTTCATAACCACACTGATTTGATCTGCCGACATTGAAACTTCCAATGCAGATACCTGGAAATACGTAACAGCAACCTGAACCAATGCCGCCCCAATACCGGTCACAAAATAATAAATAAGAAACTTCTTTTGCCCCCACACATTTTCAAGTACATTTCCAAACATCCACAAAGCAAACATATTGAAAAAAATATGGGCAAAGCCGCCATGCATAAACATGTAGGTAACAAGCTGATATGGCCTGAACAGGTGACTGCCGAAATAATGCATTCCGAGTACATCATTCAGATCGATATTAAAGGCCTGGCCGAGGCCCATCGTAGCTAAAAAGAAAATTACATTGATGATTAAAAGGTTTTTAACCACGGGGGGTAACATCCTAAAACCACCTGGACTATATTGTTCCAAAGCAAATAGATTTAATAGTAAAATTACGTGTGTAAAGATACTTGTTTTTTACCAAAAAATACAAACTGTAAAGATTGCTGTTTATTGTACGGCAAACAAATCAGGAGAAAAAATGCTTTAGTGATAAACGCTGATCACATTTATCTTAAAAACAATACTTGTTTTCTTCAATGAGCCTGGCTGCAATACGCCTGCGGGCATTTTTGACATTTACAGGCTTCAGCGATGTCAATACCTCAATTGCCTTTTTAAGCTTATAATATTCATCACCTTCGGCAAAAGAACTAATAGCATCGCAGGCAGATTTGCTTATACGGGCAGCCACCTCATAGATTAATGCATCCAGAATATCTTTATACGGCCTGACTTTTTCTTCGCCAAGCAGCTGTTCCAGCTTCTTAACACGTAATGTAACAGATTCAGCAGCATAAGCCTGCATGATGATATCCGAGATATTCATCATAACTTCCTGTTCCTGCGAATACTGCTTGCCAAGTGTTTCATATGCCCTGGGCATAACCAGCAGGACAAGCTTTTTAAAGTTATCAACTACCTTTAAGTTATAATTATAGTATTCTGTTTCACCCAATGCTTCGTTTTTCAAACTGCTGATATTATCGTAAATAACTTTTCCATCGGTAAATATCTTAGAATCAGCCTTTTTGGCTTGTTTGAGCATCATATCGGCACAAACCATACGGTTTATTTCATTGGTACCTTCAAATATCCGGTTAATCCGTGAGTCACGGTAACACCTGTCAACGGGCATTTCAGCTGAAAATCCCATGCCTCCGTGTATCTGCACTCCTTCATCAACAATATAATCAAGTGATTCAGATCCAAATACTTTTAATATTGCAGCTTCCATAGCATACTCACCTATGGCTTGCAAATACGCCTGGGTCTTTTCCTTTCCTTGTTTTACCTGCAGGTCAATAGTTTCATCGATATATTTGCTGGTGCGGTATACGGCTGATTCAACAGCAAAAGTCCTGATCACCTGTTCGGCCAGTTTGTGCTGAATAGCGCCAAAAGCAGAAATTTTAGAACCAAATTGCTTACGTTCGTTAGCATAGCTTACCGATTTTGTAGTAGTATACCTGCATGAACCTAATACGTTGGCACCAAGTTTAATACGGCCAATATGGAGAATATTGAGTGCAATCCTGAAGCCTTCACCCCTTTTTCCCAAAAGGTTTTCCACAGGAACTTCACAATCATTAAAAAATATCTGTACTGTTGATGAACCTTTTATTCCCATTTTCTTTTCCTCGGCACCAAATGAAATTCCCGGGAACGTCCGCTCAACAATGAATGCACTAAGAATACGATCATCATCAATTTTAGCAAAAACGGTCATCACATCAGCAAATCCACCATTCGTGATCCACATTTTCTGGCCGTTTAGCTTATAGTGTTTGCCATCGGCAGAAAGTACCGCACGGGTGTTTCCCGAATTAGCATCGGAGCCTGCATTGGGTTCAGTAAGACAGTATGCTCCGGCAAACTCGCCAGTAGCCAGCTTAGGTAAATATTTTTTCTTTTGTTCTTCGTTACCATAGTATAAAATCGGAAGGGTTCCGATGCCGGTATCCGCTGAAAAGGCAACAGCATAAGAAAATCCCGCCCCCAGCCTGTCACTGGTCAGCATTGAAGTAATGAAGGACTGTCCAAAGCCCATATACTCTTCAGGTATGGAAATTCCCAATAATCCAAGTTCTCCGGTCTTATTGATCAATTCACGCATCAAACCGGGTTTGGCGGAATCAATTTCGTCCAGTATTGGGTATATTTCTTTTTCAAGAAAATCACTGCAGGTGTCTGCAATCATCTTTTGCTCTTCATTGAATTCTTCCGGTATAAATATTTCAGATGGCGTTTTTGTTAGAAACTCACCACCTTTTAAGTAATTTTGATCGTTCATTTTTTTTTATAATTTAGTAATTAATAATCAGCCGGTAAAATTAATATTTTTCAGGTAAGCATTTTTCATCGATTAATTGTTTAACAACTATTAACATTTTTTGGTCATCAAAATAAAATAATTAGTATTTTTGAATTCATTTTATTCTAATGCATTTTTATGAAAAAGATTTGTATCCTTTTTTCCCTGATTTTAGTATTATCCATTAATAGTTTTTCGCAAACGAACCCCGGTTCAGACACGACATATTGGGGTATCAGCCTTTATGGTTCACCAAACTACAATATGCAAATGATTAAAGGCGGGACTCCGGCCGGGCAGGATGCCGGCTTTATGAAAGACATCGATTTGCCTCATATTGGATACCAGCTTGGTATTTCAATTTACAGGCCTTTAGCAAAAAAACTCGCCATAGAATTTGGCATCCAGATGCAATGTCAGGGATATAAAACAGGAACATTGTCAGATACTTTGTGGAATTACCGGGATTCGGCCATTGGCTATAGTGATTATAAAAAAGCTTACCGGTATTATTCTGTCAACATACCTATATTATTGAAAGTTAATTTGTTCAGGATAAAAAAAGCCAGGGTGGATTTTGGAGTTGGTGTTGCACCTATGATTTCTTTGGGTAAAAAAGAGGTTATGTATTTCGATGACCATACTGAAAATATTAATGAAAAATCGGGCAAAGATTTAAATGTGCAGGCTATCGGCTGTTTAAGCGTATACATCCCCTTATGTAAAAAAACATCGCTTACCCTTGAACCAACGTTCCGGTATGATATATTGCCTTATAAAGACAACTATTATGTTGGCGTTTCACATAATCTGATGACGGTCGGATTAGGTATGTACCTGACATACAAACTCACTGATGATGAGATGTATGATTATTACTACAGGCATATCTATAATGTGAAAAACATGAAACCTAACTTCTGATTTACCTTGATTTATTGCCGGCGATATGTTGAGCCATGTACAGATTAAAAACCGCCGGGCTGCCTTTGAATTTTTCCTGATCGAAGAATTGACAGCCGGTATCGTTCTTACCGGAACCGAAATAAAATCATTACGCGAAGGAAAAGCTTCCATCAACGATGCTTATTGTACTTTTAAAAATAATGAGCTTTTCGTTATCAACATGCATATTGCCGAGTATACATACGGCACATACCTGAACCATGAACCCAAACGAGAGCGCAAACTTTTGCTCAGTAAGCGTGAAATAAAAAAATGGCAGAACAAGGTAAAAGAAAAGGGATTCACCATCGTGCCGGTCATGTTGCATATTAACGAAAAAGGTCTTGCCAAACTAAATATTGCCCTGGCCAAAGGCAAGCATTCATACGATAAACGGGAATCCCTCAAAGAAAAGGACCTGAAGCGCGAAATGAACAGGAAAGAATGATGCTGGGAAGTTGGAAGTTCTAAGGCTGAGAAAACCAAAAATTTATTTTTTCCCCTGGTACTCATCGTCATCCATTAAATAATCGATGTTGCCATTATCGTCATCCTCATCGTCCCAGTTATAGACTTCACGCTGCTGGCCTTTTTTGCGAAAATACAATGCCAGAATAAAACCAGCTATTCCTCCCATCAGGTGAGACTCCCATGAAATATTACGCTTGGGAAAAAAATCCGGGAAAACACCCCAGAAAAAACCGCCATATAAAAATATGATCAACAATGAAATGGCCATCAGCCTTGCATTTCGGCGTATCATTCCACTGAAAAATAAAAAGCTGACAAAGCCGTAAACCAGACCACTGGCACCAATATGAAATGTGTCGTCTCTGGCAAAGGACCAAACCCACACATCAGTAAATATCCAAACCAGGAAAAAAACACTATATGACACTTCACGATAAAAATAAAATACAATGCTTAATGTAACAAACATAGGTATACTATTGGCTATCAAATGATCAAAATCGGCATGTATAAAAGGAGCTGTTATTATTCCCATTAATCCTGCTTTGGCCCTCGGTAATATCCCAAACTCACTAAAATCAGCATGTGTGTAATACTCCACAATTTTCACCACCCACATGATGGTGACAATTAATAATGGAAACAGCATACTTATAAACATCTTATAATACTCTTTCTTCATTTTCTGCTGATTTTTTCCTCCCAGTGATGATAAAATAATTTCATCATAAAGGTAACCAAAACTCAATAATATTACTTGTTTAACGTTAAAATTTGTAATACTTTTTAATTACTTTTGTCAAACTGTACAATAATTTAAAACTCACCAAATATGTTTACATTCCTTAAAAACAGCATGACCAAATCATTTATGCTGTTGTTTATCACATCAGTATTTTTTATCCAAAACAATTATGCCCAATTGCTGCAAACACATGATCCTAAAAAAACAGATCAGAAATTCGCGGCAGCTTTGCAAATCATCAGGCTTCAATATGTCGATACCACTAACGAAGAAAAAATTACAGAAGCCGCAATTACTGCAATGCTTAAAGAACTTGATCCTCATTCGGTATATATGTCCAAAGAAGAAATTGATAAAGCTAATGAGCCACTGGTTGGAAATTTTGACGGCATAGGCGTTCAATTCAATATTATTAAAGATACCATAATTGTTATCACGCCAACACCCGACGGGCCTTCTGAAAAACTCGGCATCATGTCTGGCGACAAAATTGTTAAAATTGATGGCGAAGATGCTGTTGGAAAGAAAGTTACAACGGATTATGTTGTGAAAAAACTTCGCGGGCCAAAAGGAAGCTCCGTAAAGGTGAGCATATTCCGCCGCGGAAAAAAAGACCTACTGGATTATACAATTGTGCGTGATAAAATTCCCATCAACAGCCTTGATGCAGCATACATGGCTACCAGCGAAATCGGTTATATCAAACTGAATAAGTTTGCACAAAACACGATAGCTGAATTCACGGAAGCTTTATCAAATTTAAAAAAACAGGGAATGAAAAACCTGATCCTTGACCTGCGGGATAATTCAGGAGGCTATTTAAATACAGCCATTGAACTTGCTGATGAGTTCCTGAAAAAAGGTCAGATGATCGTATATACACAGGGTGTAAATTCCACCAGACAGGTCAGCAATGCTACCGGAAAAGGCGAGTTCCAGAAAGGCAAACTGGTTGTTCTGATCAATGAGGGTTCGGCATCGGCCAGCGAGATTGTCACCGGCGCCGTGCAGGATTGGGACAGGGCACTAATAATAGGCCGAAGGTCATTTGGTAAAGGATTAGTACAACGCCCGTTCACACTACCCGATCAATCAGTTATCAGGCTGACTACAGCACACTATTACACACCAACCGGACGTTGTGTCCAAAAACCATATAATGAAGGTACGGAAAAATACTTCAAAGACCTCACCGATCGTTTTAAACATGGTGAAATGATGAATCCCGACAGTATCAAATTCCCCGATTCACTTAAATTTTATACTCCGAACAAACGTGTGGTTTATGGTGGCGGCGGTATTATGCCAGATATCTTTATACCACTTGATACTTCAAAAGTAACAGACTATTATACAAATCTTCTACGAAAGAATATAATTAATCAGTATGTTCTTAATTATCTTGACGGAAACCGCGACAACCTGAAAAAGCAATATACTGATGTTGAAGTATTTCTAAAAGATTTTGTACTTACGGATGAATTTATGCAAAAGTTTTTTGAATTTTCTGATAACGAAGGCGTTAAGAAAAATGAAGACGAATATAAAATATCAGAACCATATATTCGAAATTTCCTTAAGGCATGGATAGCCCGTAATTTATGGGATTACGCCGCCTACTGGCGAATCCAGAATGAGGAGGATGAAACCTTTAAAACCGCGGTAAATGTGATCGAAAACAAGGATAAGTTTAAGGACAATAAAATAAACTATTAGGTGATTTCAATCTTATTCCTTTAAAAATCTTAGGTTTTAAATTGTTGATATTAAACTTTTATAAATGACAAAATAGAATTAATTTCTTATCGTCAGTTTGCCTTCCTGGTATTCCTAATGCTTCTTACGTTGTTTGCCGAGGACCTTTTCCAGTTTTTCTTCGATCTGAAAGCGCCGTTTTGGGTACTTTTTATTACCCTGGTGTTTTTCCAGTTTCCCCCGTTTTTGATAGAATTTAACGAATAGGAAAATAATGTATTATGTCCCGGAGAAGATGTACGATTGGCAGCTTTTGATTTGGATTTGGCATGGTTTGATTCTGAACCTTTATTCTGGCCATCCCAGCCAACTCTGCGCGCAGGTTGAGATATATTCTGCGTCCTCTGTGGGTTTGCAGACTTCATCGCGGTGCCTCTTTTAGGATGCCTGCCGCTTTTCAATGATGACTTTGCTTTGTCAAAAGATTTTTGCATACAGCAATAGGCCTGCTCCCTGGATATAATAATAAGGAATAATACCAAAAAAATTATTGAAACCCATCTTCTTATCATATTAATATTTTTCATGATTAATCTAATTGATTTTTAATATAATAAAAGGATCCATTTTTATATGAAAGACAAATCATTAAGTTATTTTTAAAAAGATAAGTAAATATAGTACAATAAAATAAAATTTCCAAACATTTCATTCAGCAATATTTTCATAAGTAATTTCATACAGTGTGCATAACACTTTGTTGATTTAAATTTTTTATCACCATCAGTTTATCATTAACGATCGGTTCAACAGATACCATATTCCCACATATCTCAGGCGATTTAATACCTTTAAAAAAACAAATATTTCCTGAAAACACCCGTGCTTCATCCCAATAATCCTCATCAATAAACGATTGTAGCAACATCCTGCCACCCTCAACAATGAGAGACTGTATATTGCGCCTATGAAGTTCTACTAATATCTGAGGAATGATTGATTTACTAAAATCCAGTTTAACATATTCAATATTACAAACAACCGCATTTTTTACAGCATTAAAAACAATCGTTTCGGCATACGAATCAAAAATTTTAAAAGAAGAAGGAATGGAAAGCTTTTCATCAATTACCAAACGCAAAGGATTTTTTCCGTGCCAATCGCGTACAGTAAGCTGCGGATCATCGAACATAACTGTATTTGTACCTATCAGTATAGACTGCTCTTCTGAACGCCAGCGATGCACCAAAATCCGGGTGTGCTCGTCTGTTATCCAGTTTATTTGCGGTTCACAGTTGTTTCTGTCATGATCAATAAACCCATCAATTGTCTGCGCCCATTTAAGAATTACAAATGGCCGTATTTTCTGATGAAATGTAAAAAAACGTTTATTCAAATCCTTACATTTATCGACAAGAATGTCTTCTGTAACAACTATTCCTGCCTCCTTCAACCGTGCAACTCCCCTCCCCTGAACTTCTGCATATGGATCGCGGGTACCGATAAAAACACGAGGTATTCCGCATTTTATAATTAAATCGGCACAAGGCGGTGTTTTACCATAATGGCTGCAGGGCTCAAGGTTCACATATAAGTCGCAATCTTTTAAAATATCTTTTTCCTTCACGGAATTTATTGCATTAACCTCTGCATGAGGCCCGCCAAAAACCGTGTGATATCCCTCACCAACAATTTCCCCATGGTAAACGATCACACAACCTACCATCGGATTTGGAGCGACATTGCCTAATCCCTTTCCGGCAAGCTCAATACAACGATTCATATATACTTCATGCGTGACCATGAAGCCAAAATTAATACAATATTTTGTATTATTTTACGTTTTCACAACCGACAGCTTACAAAAAGCATTATTTTTGTTTCACAAACACCATCACAATTGAAAAGGTTTTCAATAATTCTCTTTATTTTTTTTTCTTTCAAAATATTTGTCCTTGGCCAAACCGGCGGCAATAATACATATGAATTTCTTAATCTGCCCGTTTCGGCACGCGTAGCTGCTTTAGGCAGCAATATGCTTGTAGCCGGTGATAATGATGTTTCTCTTGCCATAGTCAATCCTTCGCTCATAGATGAAAACCTGCACCACAGAATTGCTTTAAATTTTGCAGACTATATCAGCGATGTAAATTATGGAACTGTGGCATATTCCCATACGTTTAAAAAAGCCGGGAGCTTTACCACTGCATTGCAGTTTATTAATTACGGCCGATTCCTTGAAGCTGATGAAACGGGATTAACATACGGAAATTTTACCGGTGGTGAATATGCTTTAACTCTGGGCTGGGGACGGAAATTACATAAAAACTTTTTGCTTGGTGCCAATATGAAGTTTATCTATTCTCAGCTCGAAAAATACAACTCATTTGGTATTGCTGTTGATGTTGCAGGAACATATATCCACGAAAAAAGCGGATTCATGGCCGGCGTTATATTTAAAAATATCGGAAGGCAACTTGATCCTTATATTTCCGGAAATATTGAACCGCTGCCCTTTGAGATTCAGTTAGGTATTTCGCAACGTATTAATAAAACTCCTTTCAGATATTCTATAATTTACAATCACCTCGAAAAATGGGATCTCACATACACTAATCCCAATATTTCAACTGTTGATCCCGTAACAGGCGACACATTAAAAACTGGCAAATTAGAAACATTTGCTGATAAACTTATGCGGCATTTTGTTCTGGGGATGGAGGTTTATATCGCTAAACGGTTTCATATAAGCATTGGTTACAATTACCAGCGCCGGCACGAACTTAAAACCGAAGTAAAAAAAGGAATCCTTGGTTTTTCATTCGGATGCGGTATTAATGTTTATAAATTCAGTATTGATTATGCCTGGGCAAAATACCATTTGAAAGGAGCGCCCAACACCATTACCATTGCAACAAATATATCGGACTGGTTTTCAAAAAAAACAACCAGACTGGATGAAAAATGATTGTTGGGTCAATCCTCTGTCATAAATTTTTTAATTGTTGTTTGAATATTTTGTCAATAGCGACAGAAATTCCTATCGTTTTGGTATACAACAACTAATAAATAGTTCTGGTGTATCGATTTTTGCATATGAATAAATTATGCTTATCAATGTATTTTTCATAAATTTGCTTTCCAAAACCATATTTCTACAATACATCAACACTAAAAATAAGAAAACAAAAGAATAATACATATGCAACTTTTATAATATACAAAAAATAGTTTTTACTTTATTAAAATAATATACCTATGAAAAAAATCAGTTTGTCCCTGGCCTTCGCACTAATGGCCGTAATAGTATTTGCACAGGCGCCCCATAAAGATAAAGCGATATTCAAAGAATATCAGCCCGGATACTATCAGAATTACATCCTTAAAGGCATAGAAGATTTCAATAAAAAGGATGAAGCACCTAAAACGGAACCCCGCTTTAAGATGGACTTTTCAGGTATGAACCTGCCTACCGATATCGACCTGTATAAAAAACAATGGTGCAACGATCCTGTTTCACAGGGAAACACTGGGACATGCTGGTGTTTTTCAGCTACCTCATATTTTGAATCGGAAATATATCGTTTGACTCAGCAAAAAGTAAAACTATCGGAGATGTACACTGTTTACTGGGAATATGTTGAGAAAGCAAAGTATTACATTAAAACCCGTGGAGAATCGGCTTTTGGAGAAGGTTCTGAAGCTAATGCCGTTACACGGATTTGGAAAGCATACGGAATTGTTCCTTCAGATGCTTATAATGGAATGTTGCCGGGGCAAACCGACCACAATCACAGCAAGATGTTTGCTGAAATGAACAACTATCTGAAATCACTGAAAGCTGCCGATGCCTGGAACGAGGATATCGCTATCAGCACCATAAAAAGTATCATGAATTCATACATGGGCGTTCCTCCTTCAAAAGTAACTGTGAATGGCAAAGATATGACGCCACAGGAATACCTGAATAATGTTCTGAAACTGAAACTTGACGACTATTGCGATGTAATCTCCCTGATGGAAAAACCATATTTCACACAAATGGAATTTAAAGTCACCGACAACTGGTGGCATAGCTCTGATTATTATAACCTTCCACTTGATGATTACATGAGTATTATAAAAAACGCCATTCGCAAGGGATATACAATTGGTATCGGCGGCGATGTGTCAGAAGCCGGATTTGAATCATTTCAACAGGTTGCCGTGATCCCTTCCTTTGACATACCTGAAGAATACATTGATGAATATGCACGGCAGTTCCGTTTCAGCAACCAGACTACCGGTGATGACCACGGGCTTCATATTGTAGGCTATTATGAAATAAACGGCAAAGACTGGTATCTGGTAAAAGATTCAGGAGCCGGCTCGCGCAATGTCGGCAAACAAAGTAAAAGCTTTGGTTATTATTTCTTCCGTGAGGACTACATAAAACTGAAAATCCTTGATTTTATCATTCATAAAGATATGATGAAGGATTATTTACTGAAATTTGCAAAATAATTTATGCCTATTGCAATTAGCTAATAGCAATTATTCACTCTTCCCTTTTTAGCATGTATATGTTTCCAATGCTAATTTAGCGCTATTTTATTCTTTAATAAAAAACTTGCTGTTATTATAGAATTATTATATATTTGTAAAAAAACAATTACAAATAATTTTGAATGATTCAAATTGTTTGATGTTTTTTGTGGGATACTATTAAACATTACAACAATTAATATATTCATTGATAGAGAATCGTAACGAAATTTCAGATTAACTCCTGCATTAAAATGAAAATAGTTATTAGTGATAAGAATTTAATTCTACTTCTTTGTTTGGTTTTTTGCACGTTTAATTCTTTAAAAGCTCAACAAGGAATGTGGACATGGATGAAAGGTGATAGCACTTATTGCTCAAATGGGATTTTCGGAGTACAAGGCGTTCCGGATTCTCTTAATACTCCCCCAGGATTGTACGAGGCTTGTGAATGGACAGATTTAAACGGCGATTTTTGGCTGTATGGTGGTGCTAATTTATGTGGCTGTCGCTATTATTCTGTTCTATGGAAATATACAGTTTCGAGCAATGTGTGGACATGGATAATGGGCGATTCAGCTTTAAATTTCAGCGAACCAAACTATGGAATGATAGGTTTGCCCTCTCCTACCAACACACCCGGCTTTCGAGGATATGGTACATTGACTTGGGTAGATAAGAACGGCAATTTATGGCTTTTTGGTGGCACAACAAGCAATGGACGTTACGCTGATTTATGGAAATATAATACTGATATTAATATGTGGACATGGGTAAGTGGTTCAAGCCAACTTAATGCCCCTGGATATTTTGGAATAAAAGGTGTTGCTTCAACTTTTAATTATCCTCAGGCACGTTACGAAACAAGTGCATCCTGGACAGATCATGATAACAACCTATGGTTATTTGGAGGAGCGAGAACTAAAGGACTTGGCAACGACTTATGGAAATATAATATCAGCGAAAATACGTGGACTTGGGTTACTGGTGATAGCGCTGTGGATTCTCAAGGTAATTATGGCATCATGGGTATTGCCTCAGCCACAAATGAGCCACCTGCCCGTTGTGCATATTCAAAATGGAATGGAAAAGATGATAATCTTTGGTTTATGGGTGGTTCGGGTTTCGGATTATATAATGATTTATGGAAATACGATATAGCATCCACTATGTGGTCTTGGGTTAATGGGCCTAATGTTGTGTATGATACTGGCAATTATGGCGAATTATGTGATCCACTTGGAAATAATTATCCCCCGGCGAGATTTGAAAACAGAGCATGTTGGACCGACAATAATGGAAATTTTTGGATGTTTGGTGGGTTTAGGGAAGGAAGTGATTTTTGCTTTAATGATATGTGGTGTTATAATCCTCAGAGCAATCAATGGAGATGGGTAAATGGAAATGATACACTTAATAATGTTGGTATTTATGGTACTATTGGAGTTCCTTCCATTAATAATATTCCAAGGGCCCGGGGCGGGGCTTTACCTTTTAAAGATAAGTTCGGTAATTTATGGCTATTCGGGGGGTTCATTTTTATCACACCCAATATATATGTGACAAGCAATGATTTATGGCGTTATGTACCAGATACAAGCTGTAGTTTCAATAATTCAGTTCAAAGTTTTTCTGCAAGCCAAACACAACTATATATTTTACCTAATCCTAACAACGGCATATTCAAAATAAAAATTGATGGTATAATTTTTAAAGAAGCGTATTGCTATATTTTTGATGTATTAGGAAGAAAAATATTTTTCGACAACTTTTCTAATTCAAATTCAGAACAAATTGATATTTCAAATCAAACAAATGGGGTTTATTATATTTTGGTCAATATAAACGGCCAGCAATACAAAAATAAAATAATTGTAAACAAATAGTACGCTCTATTCTAAGATTAAGTTGATGGAATTGATAAACACCAATTAAATAAAGATGCCCGTGATGGCAGTACATCAATTATATTGGTCTTTTTGGTGGTATTTCCCAATAATCACTTTTGAAGAATGCAGAATTTATGAGCATTTCAAAAAATAGCATTATATTTTTTTGTTGTTCTGACACATATTATTCGTAAGAATTCTGAAACATATTATTCGTAAGATGTTGATAATATTTGTCAATCTTATTTTAGAACAGAACCATATAGTACAATTATCGGTTATTATAATTTTAATTATTTTGACTCAAACGATTAGTAATGCCGATTGCTAATTTCTCTTCTGAAAATAGTACTTGAATGAAAAATTTATCCATTTTCTCAAAAATTCTTAAATTTGAATTGAAATAATTACGAATAAAAAAACCTGAGATATGAAATTCTTAAAAAGACTTGTTGTCGCACTTTTAATTATCATCGTTTTAATATTGGTAGTTGCCATATTCCTTCCATCTAAAAGAAATATAGAGGAATCGCGCTATATAAAGTGCCCTGCCAAATATATTTACGCCCAGGTGAATGATTTAAAAAGATGGGATAGCTGGACCCCTTTCAGGGAAGGCGATACAGCAATGAAAATTATTCTCAGCGGTCCCCAGCAAGGTGTTGGCGCAGTCATGAAATGGGAAAGTAAAACCCAGGGAAACGGCACTATGACCATTGTTGAAGAAGAAACAAACAAACATTTGAGAATGAAAATGGAATTTGAAGGACAGGGAGTTTCATACAGCGACTGGATTTTTACTGAAGAAGGTGATTCCACAAAAGTGACATGGTCGCTTGAATTAAACAATCTGAAATACCCTGTTGGCAGGCTCCTGGGCGCTTTTATGCCGGGCATGATACATAAGAGTTTTAAAACAGGACTTGAAAAACTGGAAAAAGTAAGTGAAAACTATCTGACTATGATAAACACATTTAAAACATCTGAGGTTTCTATTAAAGAAATGGAAAAACAACACATTCTGTATATCCGGGATTCTTCAAAATGCAGCGAGGTAGGTACCGCTATGGGAAAGGCTTTCGGCGAAGTGATGCAATATATCGGTATGAATAATATCGAATGTACTGCACCACCCTTTGCCCGTTACCTTTTATGGGACGAAAAATCAGATAAAAACATCATGGAATGCGGCATCTTTGTGAAAGGGCCTGTACAAGAAAAAAACAGAATAAAATATGCTGAGTTGCCAGCACAAAAATATGCCAGTGCTATTCATTACGGCTCATATGAAACCATTCCCAATACCCACGCAGCAATTGATAAATATGTGAAAGACCACAAGCTGGTTGTTATAGGTCCGCCCATGGAAATTTATAAGACGGATCCGCAAAAAGAACCCGATATGACCAAATGGGAAACTGAAATTCTTTACCCGGTGAAATAATTATCATCAAAGAAAAAGGTACTACTTCTGCCCAATTATAATCAGCTATTTTGCGTTGTATTCAGCTTCAGAATAATCAGCATGATTGTGCAAAACTGCAACATGTTTTCTCATTCATAAATATTCTAATAACTGGAACCGATTCCGCCGGAAGCCGCAACAAATACTTCGTATTCATAGGTAATCGACTTCTTCTCATTGGCACCCAATGGTAGTTCCCAGTTTATTTTCATGTAGGGATTAAGAACATTATACCTCCCGCTCTTCTCAATTTTTCCGTTATCACTGGCACCGGTGATATTGGCAACAATATCTTTTTTAATACTTAAAAGTATTTTCTTGGCCTGAAGATTTTCAATTGAAATGGTACCTTTTATTGTAACCTTATGGTAATAGGTCTTACCAATTTTTTTAACATTGTCTTCCTTTTTCAGCTCCTCTTCTTTGTTTTTAACAACCACATCACCTGCTTTTGACAACTGCACTGAAATATCTGCTCCTGCAGGTGTATATTTGATCCTGTCCTGAGCAAGTGGTTGCATATTCTCATTCTGAACAAAAACAGGTGCTGTAGTGAACGGATATATTGTACTATTCGTGAGTAACAGCGAATGATATACATCTAAACGCTTTTCTGGATCGTTACTGATATAGTTGTAATAGGAATAATTTGCAACATCACCAATATTCACTTCATATACATCTTTATAGGGAATCTTTGTGGAAAAAATCTGGAAACTGGTTTTGCTATATTCCGGCAGACTTACTTTGCCAATTTTGTATATGTACAGATCATTGGTTTTTTCACCTTCAGTGGTGTAATCATAATACTCACTGATTTCACCCGTTCCGGATGACCTGTCTTCAGTTACATAAACATTGCTTGTATAATATTGCTGTGTTTGTGCATAAGGTACAGCAGCAGGTTTCACATCAAATAGAGACGTTAATGTATTATTATAAATCGGGTCGTATTGAAATCCATAGTAAAACTGCGGATTTCCGACGGTGAGTGTAAGGTCGGCATCAACAATATTTTCGGAATAATTCTCGACCAATGCTTTCATTTCAAGCTGAAGCTCATTTTCATTTATTACTTTTATACTATAAGAAGGCAGCCATTGAATGCCCCTTTGCATATAAACAACACGTATATCAGTATTGGTAAGGCTTTTATCGAAATAGATTTTAGCAACACGAACCAGCGAATCAATAGTTAATTCACCGACATTCGAATCATCAATGGTAAATTCCACCACTGACGCCACAGGATAAAAAGTTATTCTGTTATCGGCAAGCCTGACTTTTGCAATACCTGAACCTTCATAAAATTCAAGCAATACGCCACTGATCTCGCGGAGATTCTTATCTGCTCCGGCACTATATGTAAAGTGCACTTTTTTGCCAACCGAGCCTTTAAAAATATCATTAAAATTCTGAGGTTTCTTGGTTTTTTTTATTGTATCAGTTATAAAGCATACCCTGGTAATCTTATTATCTTTGGCTGCATTCAACCAATATGTTCCGAGCAGGGGTAGCTTTGGAAGTTCAATCATGGCGTACCCATTTTTTACGGCAACATTTCCTTCTTTGGCAATAAAATAGGTACCGTTTTTAAACACATTGACTTGCACCGGCTTGACATTTCCCTGTGAATAAGTCATTATACACGATACCAACAAGGCTAAAGAGACAATAATTTTTCTCATAATACTGATGTTTTTAATTTATATTTGTTTTCAGGAAAGGGTTCTTTTTTACCAAATCTTATGCCAGAAACCAAATACTCAGCAAGTTCCGAAAAACCCAGAGGCCGTCTATATCTTATCCCTGCGCCACTTGGGGAAACCGGCTTGATATCCGACGTAATTCCAGAACTTAACCAGATAATAATTCAAGGCCTGAACCTTTTTATTGTTGAAGAGTTGAGGACAGCCCGCAGGTACCTGAAACGTATCAATAAAAGTATCAATATTGACGCACTTGAATTCATGATTTTTAATGAACATACTGTAAAAGAAGATATACATCAATATATAGAACCCTTGTTAGACGGCCGTAGTGCAGGGATATTATCAGAAGCAGGCCTGCCCTGCCTTGCTGACCCGGGATCAGAAATCGTTGCCGAAGCACATCGTAACCATATTGAAGTAATTCCGTTAACCGGCCCATCCTCCTTGTTCCTGGCTCTTATGGCTTCCGGATTTAACGGGCAGAACTTTGCATTTCATGGATACTTGCCTGTGGATAAATTACAACGGTCAAAAAAGCTAAGACAGCTTGAAAATCTTTCACGTCAAAATACACAAACACAGATTTTCATTGAAACTCCTTACCGGAATCAGCAGATGATACAGGCTATACTTGAAAATTGCAGCAGCGAAACAATGTTGTGTGTCGCAGCCGACCTGACTCTTCCAACACAAAAAATCATTTCCAGGCCAGTTAAATTTTGGCAAAAAAATATTTTCGATTTTCAAAAACGGCCAGCTGTTTTTTTACTGTATGCACGATAAAAAACTGGTGCAATTTTCAGTATAAAAGAAAACAGTTATTAAAAGCTCCGACAGAACAGGTATTGCAAGAAAACTGAGTATCCGGCCTGTTTAACGGCACTTGCCTGATATTAATCAATACTTTTATTTTTCAAAAAATTTGCGAACTTTGAGCCTATATAAATTTTTCATTAAACATGGTAAAATCATTTTATTCCAAAGCTCTCGAAGTAAATCTTTCTGCAACCCGGCAAAAGGAGATTGCCGTAAAAAATGAGCATAACTGGTTGCTCGGACTGTCATCAAACTATTGGGGAATTCACGAGCGAACAACAAATTTTTTCAATGAATACCATCATCCATATGCCAACCAGCAACTGATCGGGGATGAACTCCGGCGGCTGGCGATTGGGGACTTTTGGTTTTATTCACAATGCGAAGAAAAAGAAAAAGCGCTTTTGATTGTCATCGGGATATTCAGCGAAACACTTGAGAAAACAAAAAATCAGGATGTATTCGGAATTGTATATCCTGCTTTTATTGAGTTTCTGGCACTAATTGCAAGTCAGGATAAGCCCTCAATAAAATTACTTAAAACCGGTCTGTCTATTTTAGATAAATGGATCTTGGAAAAACATCCTGTTGTACTTAGGTACTCAAGCTTTTTTAAAAACCAAATGAGCATTTTATCAACTAAAAATATTCTGAGCGAGGATTTTTTTACTCTTCTATATTCACTTTCAGGAGAAGTAATCCGCTTTTGGTCAGAAACTTCGGATATTGAAATCTGGTACAAAAAGAACAAAGAATATCTAAGCAAAAGTTTTTCTCAACAGTTTTCAAATATCGGAAAACAATTTTTTGACAAACAGATTAAAAAATGGGAAATTTCAAGAAGGTTTGAAGATCTTGATAAGAACATCATGTTGTACCAGGAACTTACTGAATATTTTTCTGGGCAAACAGAGGGTTTTGAAAACATTGCCGATCGTTTTTATTATATCGTTTATCTCCTGCATATTCCCGGAATGTCACATATAAAAAACTCGTTGTTGAATGATTTAAACAGGTTGATAAAAATTATTTTTTCGGAAATTAAACCTGAGCAGGTCGGCCCTTTTATGGATAATATATTTTCGCTGTTTCATGAACTGCATAAAGAGCACAGTTCAACAGTTCTGGATTGTATTTTAACCATGGGCAAAGAAATTATACACAGCCTGCCCGATGAGTATATCAACAAATTTATTCTAAAATTAATAGGATTACCTTTTGTTGCCCCGGGTGAGTTGGTATTGAGCAACGAATGGAGAACCATGGTTGATCTCAACCACATTAAAAATATAAGGGTCTGGCTTGACCTTTTTGAAACATCGCCGGACAAATATTCAAAACTAATTTCAGCCCTTACTGTTAATCTTAAACTGAAAGGTATTTTTATTTTTGATACAGACCTGTTTCAAAAAGATGTTTCGGCTTTGCTTAATTCAGAAATCCAGCCCCATTTCAGAAGGGTAAAACAGCTTTGCCGTATATTTCCCATTTATTTTAATGAAATTGGCGCAGAAGGAGAACTGAGAGATATAACAACAGAAATTGATGAACTCACTGGACGTAAGGATAAACTTATTCACTTTTTAAGGAAACAGGTACATATTGAGAGCAATAACACCCACATATCTCTTACACGAAAGATATTCAATTTTTGGGTGGATGGGGATATAGAACCTTTGGAATCATTACTCCCCAGCGATGTACTGTCTGAAATTAACCCGAAGGGAAAATGGGTTACCCCCATGCAAAAACTCGTCCTGAAAACTACTGAAAAAGCACATTTAAAAAACCCTTTCTATTTAATAGAAGAACATCCTGACAAAATCGACAAGTGGGTTAACAGTATAACAGGTGAATCGCAGATTAATAAAAAACGGCTGATGATGATCTGTCGTCTGTATTATATACTTATTGAAAAATATTCGTTCAATACAGTAAACATAATAAAAAGCATACTAAAATATAATTTTTTCCCGCTTAATGAAGTAATGGCCCTGGAAGATGCATTGCAGAAAAAAAACAGGGAAATCTCCCTGAAATATATTTTCAGTTTTATCAGTATTCTTAATAAAATTATTCTGGACAACGAAAAAACTGAAGGTTGGGAAAATATATATCATAAAAGACATGTGGCATTTGGTATACCTTCAATGTATGGCGAATACCATGAAAGGCGTTTTGAAGCGCTCGGGCTGATCTATAAATTGGAGCAGTCAGCTTTAATAGTTATTGAAGAACTTGTCCGGTCAATTAACCTTAATTATATTACAGCCAAAACACTTGAAAAAATAGCCTCCGTGCTTGAACTTTATAAAGAAGGGCTCTTGCTTGATGGAATTGAAAATCATGCCTTTAACTCCAACCTGAATATGTTTAACTACAGCCTGAAATCACAGAGTTTTTCGCTGCACCAGTATAACAATATTTTTGGATTCATGGGTGAAAATATCCGTGAAATTATCAGCAAATATTTTTTCAGGCCCTATGAAGAAGTCCTGAAAATTGTCCTGCCCCAAATGTATTCAGCAAGTCCTGATAAAGACCCTGATGGACAACGTTTCATGCATAAACATTCGGAGGCTTTTTACAGGGATATGCTTTCATCTTCATTTTTGTTGCAAAGCCTTGATAACTTCATTGCCAGTGTTCTGACTTCTTTGCGAAATATGGTCGATAACTTCACCGGTGAAAAAATCCGCGACATCATGTCATACAATCCTGATATGGTCATCAGCACACTTTACGACCAGTCGAAAAACATCGACAATCAGGTGTACATTGGTTCTAAAGCATTCTTTTTGAAAAAACTTTATGCACTGGGGTATCCGGTACCTCCGGGCTTTGTAATCACTACTGAAGTGTTTCGCCGAAAAGACACAGTGTTGCAAAATAAAATGATGAGTCGTGAAATTGATAATATGATCATGGCTCAGATAAAAAAACTTGAAAAAATGACCCTCAAGGAATTCGGCAATCCAAAGAATCCCTTAATGCTTTCGGTCCGCTCCGGGACAGCCGTTTCCATGCCCGGGGCAATGAATACTTTTTTAAATATTGGAATAAATGAATATATTATTGAGGCACTGAGCAAACAGCCTAACTACGCCTGGACATCATGGGATTGTTACCGGCGTTTCCTGCAAAGCTGGGGCATGGCTTCAGGCATGAGCCGTGACATTTTTGATCAGGTCATGATCGACTTTAAATCATTATATAAAGTAAAGCAAAAGGTACAATTCTCACCGGAACAAATGAGGGAAATTTCTTTTGCTTACAGGGAAGTATTAAAACAAAACCACATACATATAGAAGAGGAAGTATTTCCACAACTCCGGCAGGCTATTTTAAATGTCTTTGATTCATGGAACTCTGACAGGGCAATAGTTTACAGAAAGCATCTTCAGATTGCAGACGAATGGGGAACAGCAGTTATTATTCAAAAAATGGTACTGGGCAATATCAATTACACATCAGGGACAGGTGTGGTATTTACTCATAATCCAAATCTTCATAAACCGGGCATTCACTTATACGGCGACTATTCGATGGTAAGCCAGGGAGAAGATGTGGTAGGCGGCCTGGTTCACGTATTACCAATTTCCCGAAATCAAACAACCAGTTTAACAAAAGGAAATTCACTTGAAGAAAAATTTCCCCAGATTCACAAACGGATTTATGATATTGCAACAGAGCTTACCGAAAAGCATGGGTTTGGCCACCAGGAAATTGAATTCACCTTTGAATCAGAAAATGAAAAAGATTTTTATATATTACAAACACGTGATCAGGATGTAAGGACAAAAGAAAAAACGCAACAATTTGCACTTGGCGCTTTAAAAATGAAATTACTTGGACAAGGCATCGGTATCGGAGGTGGTGCAATGAACGGCATTCTTATTTTCGATACAGAGGATATGAAAAGAATGAGGCAACTGTTCCCTGAAAAAAAACTTATCCTCGTCAGGCCCGATACAGTCCCTGACGACATCGGCATCATCTTTGGCTGTGACGGGCTGCTAACCGCCCGCGGTGGCGCTACATCACATGCAGCGGTGACAGCAGCACGTCTTGGAAAAATATGCATTGTTAATTGCACCGACCTAGTTGTGTACGAAAGAGAAAAAAAATGTGTTATTAAAAAACAAATATTAACTACAGGAGATGAAATAGCTATTGATGGAACCTTTGGAAATATTTATAAAGGAAATTATCCTCTGGTTTGATTGCAATTATTGTCTGAAAATACAATAACTTTGTCTGAATATTATTAATCATTAATTAAAATTTACACAAAATAATCCAAACTGTAAATAACTGACAAACACCTAAAAATTATAATTATGAATATTGATATTAAAGAAAAGAATTATCTTGGAATTAACAGCCTGGGCCGGATCGGAAAGCTGACACTTTGGAACCATATTATTACCAGGCATTTCGATGGTATTGTCGTAAATCTTGGACGTAAAACCGGAAAAAACATTGAAGACCTTGTCCAGGTGCTTGAAGCCGATTCTACATATGGCGATCTTGGTTATTTTATTTATGGGCATAAAACAAGGCGCAACATAATAAAAATTCTGGACTCCGAAAACTTATTGTTTGAAATTGACGGAATGCCGGTAAAAATACTCACTGATGAAAGAAACCCTGCTGCCATCCCCTGGAAAAAAGAACAGGTTCAGATTGTAGTTGATTGTACCGGACAATTTGTTGACCCGACTCTGCCCGCTGATACGACAAAAGGCAGCCTTCGCGGGCATTTTGAAGGTGGCGCACGAAAAGTAATTATCAGCGCACCTTTTAAAATTAAAGAAGCAGGCAAAAAAATGCCAGAAGACAGTATCATGATGGTTTATGGCATCAACCACCTCGACTATGATGCACACAGGCATAACGTTATTTCAGCTGCCAGTTGTACTACTACCGGGCTGTCACATATGATAAAACCCTTACTGGAAGATCGGTTTACCTCAAAAATCCTGACAGCTTCAATGTCAACAGTTCACTCAGCCACCAACACACAAAGCGTGCTTGATTCCATACCAAAAGCCGGCGCCAGTGACCTGCGAAAGACCCGCTCGGTAATTAATAATATTATTCTTTCCACCACCGGTGCAGCCAAAGCCTTGGAAGCAGTCATCCCGCAAATACAGGAAATAGGGTTCATGGCCGATTCGGTGCGTATCCCAACCTCCACGGTTTCAATGATCACATTGAACATCACTTTTAATTCAGGATTAGATGAAAAAGGAAACCCGATAATAAATCAGAAACATATCAACAATATTTATAAAAGTGCTGCAGAAGGCGCTCAGAAAGACCTACTGGTATTCTCAGACAAACAAAATGTTTCTACCGATTTACTCGGATATAAAGCAGCCATTATCATTGAAGGCCATGAAACGCATACCCGTACGGGTTTTATCAAACTTCCTGCTGAGACAGTTAAAACATTTGGAATTAAAAACCCTGTCGATATCAATATTCCCGTGACACATGCAAAAATTTTCGGTTGGTACGACAATGAATTCGGGAGTTATGTAAACCTGCTCGAAAAGCTAACCTGTCACATCGACCAGCATATAGGTTAGTATAACTTTATTAATAACCATTCATAACTATTATATACTATGTCAATTCTGCTCAGCAACGCCACCTTTATTGATTACCAGACTCTCGATTTTTTCCCCTGTAACATTATTATTCCAAGTAATCCTGATTCAGGTATCATTTTCACTGAAAGCCAGGACAACGGAACCGATATTAAAATTGACTGTACGGGAAAATATGTTACCCGTGCTTTCGGATGCGGGCATCATCATGTGTATTCAGCACTTGCAACAGGCATGCCGGCACCAAAAAAAAATCCTTCAAATTTTTTGGAAATCCTTCAGTATATCTGGTGGACTCTTGATAAATGCCTCGACAAAGAAATGATTGAATACAGCGCACTGGCAACAGCCATTGCCTGTGCCCGGAACGGTGTAACTTTCGTTATTGACCATCACTCCTCGCCTTCCGCTATCGAAGGATCACTTGATATCATTGCAAATGCATTTAATAAGGTCGGTATTTCTCACTTGCTGTGTTATGAAATTACTGACAGAAACGGGATAAATGCCACCACGCAAGCTTTACAGGAAACTGAAAACTACATATCAAAAAACCAGGGGCTCATCGGGCTTCACGCATCGTTTACGCTTGAGGATAAAACGCTAAACCTGGTAAAAGATCTTTCGGACAAGTATAATACCGGAATTCATATTCATGTGGCTGAAGACAATCTGGATGAACAGCATTGCACGGAACATTATAACAAACGCGTGGTCGAAAGACTTAACGACTTTGGCCTGCTCAGTTCTCCACGTAGCATCCTCAGCCATTGCCTGTGTATAAACCATAATGAACGGGAACTGATTAACCGGTCTGGAGTGTGGATTGCACAAAATACCGAGAGCAACCTGAACAACAGGGTCGGTTTTTTTAATTCGGATAAAATTGAAAAGAACGTTATGCTTGGCACTGACGGTATGCACAGCGACATGCTGAAAAGCGCAAAGAATGCATTTTTTGTAGGACAAAATTTTGAGAATATCGATTATGCCGAGACATACCGCAGATTCAGAAATGTAAACCGTTATTTTCATGAAAACGGTTTTGCCGGTGATGATGTAAATAACCTGGTGGTGCTGGACTACAAGCCACAAACCGAATTCAATGCTCAGAACTTCCTGGGGCATTTTATTTTCAGTATTGAATCAAAACATGTACAGCATGTTATTTCAAATGGCAGGCTGGTAGTAAGAGACCGCAAGGTTGTGACCGTTGATGAAGCAGAAATTCTTGATCATTGCCGCGGGTTAAGCAAAAATCTCTGGAAAAAAATGCAGGAATTATAAAATGTTCTGATCAAACCCCGGCAGCCCAAACACATTATATCTAAAATCTCAAAGTCAAAATATTCAGAGCTCATGTCTCTTCTGATAAAAAATGCAACCGTCGTAAACGCTGATAAAATCATTAATTCTGATATACTGACTGAAAACGGGAAAATCATTGATATTGCGGAAAATATTGATAATAGAAGCAGTACAATAATTGATGCCACAGGATTATTGGCATTTCCGGGAGGAATAGATCCTCATGTGCATTTGGAACTACCCACACCAGCTGGTAATTCAAGCGATGATTTCCGGAGCGGCACGCTGGCAGCCCTTTCAGGTGGTACAACCACCATTATCGATTTTGTGACACCTTCACGCGGTGAATCGTTGATCAAAGCATTTGAAAAACGCAAACCGCAAGCAGAAAAATCACTGATCGATTATACGTTGCATATGGGTATTTCCTCCTTCGACGAAAACACGGCAGCAGAAATAAAGAAAAGCATTGCAGCAGGCATCACGTCATTTAAAGCTTATCTGGCCTACCTAAAAACAATAGGGATAACATACAAGGAGTTACGGGAGGTCATGCAGATCATTGCTGCTCATAACGGCACATTAGCCATTCACTGCGAAGACGGCGATGAAATTTCAAGACTTCAGAATAAATATGTTACCTGTGGGTGTACCACCCCCTTCTACCATGCGCTTTCGCGTCCCGAATATGTTGAAACGAATGCTATAGCCGAAACACTGAAACTGGCAAGTGAAACGGGATGCAGAACTTACATTGTCCATGTTTCAGCA
>Ga0116171_10001191_pt1 | contig 26348 bp, 26 predicted proteins | sample AD_JPNHW2_MetaG_FD_89798 | JGI IMG/M metagenome (GOLD analysis project Ga0116171, IMG submission 89798) | Active sludge microbial communities of municipal wastewater-treating anaerobic digesters from Japan - AD_JPNHW2_MetaG | ecosystem: Engineered > Bioreactor > Anaerobic > Digestate | place...
CATGACACCGTAAAATGACGGAATGCCGGCACAACTTTTTTCTTCAACCACAGGATTTATATGGCGGATATGTGTGTTGGTATAAGCCACGGCTTCAAGCACACCGCGTGGAATATCCGGGTGAAGCAGGTATGCTTCTTCAAAATATTGCTGATATGGGTATTTGGATCCCTGTTGTTGCGCGCATAATTGTAGAGCCGGCAACAGTATGAGGGCAATTAAAATTTTTTTCATAAAATTTTGAAAATGATAATGGTTTGACAACAATGATCGTAAGTTCAACAAATTTAAAAAGAAAATATAAACTAAAAGAAATTAGTGATAAAATAAACTCAAATTAAGCAACAGAAATTTCCGGACTATTGCTTTAGTTGGATTTATCCGGACCTTAGCTCGTGCGCTCAGAACGCGCGCGTTTGTAACGCGTGTAGTTGTGTAATATAAATATACTTTAATCTGTAAACCACATTTGAAAACAATTTTTAGCTTTGTAATTTATGTCGGAAAAATATTAAGACAACGGAACTCAGTTCTGCGAAGGTTTCACCTTCGTCGAATATTTGAATACAGGCTGTGCCTGCAGAAAAAGTAATAAAAGTTACTTTTTTAAATACAGTTTCATGGAAATGGCATTTAACAATAAGGATATTTCCGGCATAGACAGGAGCTTAAGCCGAACGGGTTTTTGTCCTTATGTTATCAACTAATATTAAAATTTTTTTTATGATTTTTATAGAATATTTTTTGTATAAATTGTATAGTTTTACTCTTAATAAATCCTTATTTAAGAAACCCGTTCGGGGTATTGATGGTGCATGTACTTTTTTTTCATTACTTCTTTTTTTTAACATTATTTCTTTTTTAAGATCTTTTAATATTCCAATATGGGAAAAGAGTTATAGATACCCATTAGTTGCAGGCGCAATTATAGTTTTATTTTTATTGAATTATTTCTATAAAGAAAAAAATAGGATAGAAAAGGTATATAATAAATATAAAGATGAAAATGTTTTTTGGAAAATATTTGGTTGGATATTAGTTATTACATACATGATTGCAACAATCTATTTTTTGTCTTGCGCAAAATTTAGGTTTAATATGGCTTTATAAATTTTAAATTAATCCAGTTCGGCGAAGGTTCCACCTTCGTCGAATATATGAATACAGGCTGGGCCTGCAGAAAAAATTAATAAAAGTTACTTTTTTGTGAAGAACAGTTTCATAAAACTGACATTAGCCAGTAAGGGTATATCCGGCTTAGGCAGGAGCCTAAGCCGAACAGGGAACAAAAATGCACACGTTACTCCGAAGGAGCGCCTATGGCGCAAACGCGCGCGAAAAGGTATGTTTATATGTCAATATAGTTAATAAAAAACTTTTATGAAAATTTACGATTATTTCTATTTTCACTTTTATAAACTTCAAAAGGATGGTAGTATGAGTTCACTTGCTCCTTTTTGTTTTTGTCAAAGTATGAATATTCTGACCGTTTATTTATTATTATGTATTGTTTTAAATAGGCATTTTATTTTTCTTTCAAAAATGAATGCATTATTACTATTTTTATTTGTTGTTGTTATGAACCTTATTTATTTATTAATTAATAAAAAAAATAAACGAATAATTGAAAAGTATAGTGATATTGATGATAATGAAAGAAAAAAAGGAAAGAAAATTATTATTTTATATATGGTTTTTACTGTAATTAGTTTTTTTGTTGTTGTAATGATTAAAGGAAATATTTAAAATTGGAGAAATTCATTTATAATTATTAAGCCGAACAGGGAACAAAAATGCACGCGTTACTCCGAAGGAGCGCCTATGGCGCAAACGCGCGCGAACTGGGATAAACAGGCCATTGCGTATGGTTTAAGCAAAAAAAATAAGGGAGGCAACGCTCCCTTATTTTTTTATGTGTAAAGTATCATTTAGTATATAAGAATATCAAACGGCAAACGTGCCTGAATTCCTTTTTGATTTTGAATATTTTGCAGGTATTTGTAGTAGGTATAGTTTTCGCCGAGCACTTCTTTCACCTTTGTTTCGGACGATTCGTCCATCAGGTCTTGAATAATTTGTGACAAGGGATCTTTAAATTTAGGATATTTTTCAATCTTATAATCGGTGATTTTTGCCAGCTTGGCTGCAGATTCAATCGCATTTTGCAGCCCGCCGATCTCATCAACCAGCCCGATACGCTTGGCGTCCAAACCGCTCCATACCCTTCCCTGGCCTATGGAATCAACATCTTCGGTTTTCATCTTGCGGCCTTCTGCCACATGGCCGATAAATACTTTATAAATGTTTTCAATCTGCCGGGTCAGCGCCTGGGTTTCATAAGGCTGCATGCCTCTTGTAACGGAGATATAATCGGAATATTTATTGGTTTTTACAGCATCGAAAGTAATCCCCAGTTTGTTTTTAAAGAAGTTCTCAAGATTGGGGATGATGCCGAAAACGCCTATAGATCCGGTCAGCGTGTTGGGCTGTGCGAAGATTTTACCAGCGCCGCAGGCTATGTAATAACCGCCTGATGCGGCTACATCGCCCATAGAAACGACAACGGGTTTTACTTTTTGGGCAAGCACCACTTCACGCCAGATAACTTCAGAAGCCAGGGCGCTGCCCCCGGGTGAATTTATGCGCAGCACAATGGCCCTCACAGCGCTGTCGTTGCGTGCATCGCGGATGGCTTCGGATAATTTGTCGGAACCTATGGTTTTTTCATCACCTTCACCACCACCAATATCGCCGATAGCGTAAACAACAGCGATTTTCTTTCGGCCAAGGTTGAATTTTTCTTTACCTTTGGCTTTAAAATATTTTGAGCTTGAAATAAAGCTGATCTTGTCTGCTTTTTTTTCACCAAGACGTGTGCAGAGATCTTCATAAACTTCATCACGATACAACAGCTTATCAACCAGCTTGTATGTTAACGCATCATCAGCTATCTGTACTTTTAGGCTGTCGGCTATGCGGTTCAGTTCTTCGGCGCTTACCTTACGCTGTTTTGCAATGCCATCAAGCGTATGTTTCCATATAGCATCAAGCATTGTCTGGTATTGCAGGCGGTTAGCATCGCTCATTTTATTTTGAGTCAACGGCTCAACGGCGCTTTTAAATTTTCCGTGACGGACGATCTGAGTCTGGACATCAAGTTTTTCAAGAGTACCTTTGATAAAAACCAGTTCGGCTGCAAGCCCTTTAAACGTGAGGGAGCCCTGCGGATTGAGGTAGATTTTATCGGCTACGCTGGCCAGGTAATAGGCCCTCTGGCTGTATTCTTCGCTATAGCTTATGATGAATTTCCCTGATTTTTTAAAATCAAGCAGGGCATTGCGAACTTCCTCAATGGTAGCCATGCCCGACGGGACATCGGTGAGGTCAAGAAAAATTCCTTTTATTTTTCCATCTTTGGAAGCATGCTTTATTGTTGCCAGCAGGTTGTCCAATCCCAGTACCTTGCCATTTTTCATGGCGTTAAAATCAAAGTTTCCGAAAGGACTGTCGGAAGTACGGTCGGGTATGGGCTGGTCGAGTTTTAATGTCAGGACAGAGTTGGGCTTTACCTCTACCGTGGTCTTTTTTGTGAATGATGCAATGGATGCAATCATCGACATGAAGATAAAAAATACAATCAGCCACAAAAGAAAAGAGCCGGCCATAGAGGCAAACATAAATTTAAAAAACTGTTTCATAAAAAATCAATTTTGGTTTGACAAGATTATCTTTTGTAAAATTAACATTTAAAAATATACTGTTAGACATTTTGTTTAAAGAAAAGTTACACAACTTTTTATTTAATTGATGAAATTTATAATTTTGGTTAATCGATAAAATGAAACGGATGGTTTGTTTTTCTCTTGGTAGCAATATGGGCGATAAGCCGGGTAATTTAAGGCAGGCCGTGGCTCTGCTTGGAGAAAAGCTGGGAAAGCCCTGTGCCGTATCGTCAATATATAAAACAGAACCCTGGGGGGTGACGGGTCATGATGATTATCTGAATATGGCTGTTTGTTTTAACACCACATTTTCTCCGGATGAAATTTTTGAAATCACCTCTTCCATCGAGAGCAGGCTTGGCCGTAAACGTTCATTGAAAACTGTTGCCCCGAGGACTATAGATATTGATTTGCTTTTTTATCATGATGAGGTAATTAAAACAAGCCGGCTTTCCATTCCGCATCCCCGTCTTAAAGAACGGAAATTTGTGCTGGCACCACTGGATGAGATCATGGGCGACTTTAAATATCCGCGAACCGACCTTACCATACACGACCTGCTTTTGCAATGCAAGGACACTTGCAGCGTAGAAAAAACCAGTTTAAACTTATTCTCAACCGATGTATGATTTTATAGCTATAGAAGGAAATATTGGTGCCGGCAAAACATCGCTGTCGACAAAGATTGCGCAACAATTCAGTGCGAGGTTAATCCTTGAGCAATTTGAGGATAATGCTTTTCTGCCGAAGTTCTATCAGGATCCGCAGAAATATGCCTTTCCACTGGAGTTGAGTTTCCTTGCCTCGCGCTACCAGCAGTTAAAAGAACAGCTTTCGAGCCAGGAGCTTTTTCATACGCTTACCATTTCAGATTATTACATATTCAAATCACTGATCTTTGCGAAAAAAACGTTGCAGGAGGATGAGTTGGCTTTATATACAAAACTGTTCAACATCATCAACTCAACCCTGCCCAAACCCGATTTGCTGGTGTATCTGTTTGTGGAGGTTCCCCGGCTGAAGAAAAATATCATCACGCGCGGAAGATCGTACGAGCAGGATATTGAGCATGAATACCTTGAGCGCATTCAGCGCGGCTACTTCGATTTTATTAAGCAGCAAACCGACCTTCGCATTTTAATACTTGACGTGAATAATATTGACTTTGTTCATTCAGAATCCGACTACGATAAAATACTGGATATCATCATGCAGGAGTATCCTGTGGGAATTCAGAGAATAGAAGTAAAATAAGTTTTATAAGGTAAAGCAATACTATTCAATCAAAAAGTACAGAGGTGCAAACCATTCTTTCGTGATCATAGATAATAAAAGTGAAACAATTATTCTGAAATATCCTCATTCCATAATTCAGGGCGTGTCCTGATGAAGTTTTCCATTATTTCTATGCATTCAGCCGAATCAACAATATCGACCTTTACACCATGACTGATGAGAAAATCATATGCGCCTCCGTATGTTTTGTTTTCACCCACGATGATATGAGGGATTTTAAATTGAATGATTGTGCCTGCACACATATAGCAGGGCATCAGCGTAGAATACAACACTGTATCTTTGTAGGTTTTTTGTCTTCCGGCATTTTGTAAGCAATCCATTTCACCATGCAGTATGGGATTGCTTTTCTGAATACGCTGGTTGTGCCACTTGCCGATAATTTCGTTGTTTCGTACCAATACTGAACCAATGGGAATGCCTCCTTCTGCCAGGCTTTTCTTTGCCTGCCCGATGGCTTCTTCCATGAACCGGTCTGTTTTATTTTCAGCTTTCATCGTTTATGTGTTTATTTTTTGAAAAGTCGTTTATGAGATAATCGTCATTGAATATATGTCATATAAATATTATGCGTGTTTACATAATTTTTTATCAAAAAAAAACTCCGGTGTTGAGCCGGAGTTTTGCTGTTAAAAAATAAAATTATTTGATAGCGTCGAGGAAAGCAGCATCCTTGATATATTTCAGGAATTCTCTGTCTTCCATAGCTTCTTTCTTGTATTTGGCATCAGCTTTTACAGCCTTAGCTAAAAATTCATACATAACTGAGGTGTTGGCTGTACGTGCAGCGTTAACAGCAACCAGGTAATAAACAGCGGCTGTCTGAGGTTTGGTGCAATCCAATGTTTGTTTTGCAGCGGAATTGTTACCGGATAACAGTTGAGCCAGTGCAAGGTTGTATTTGCATTTTTTGCCGCCAAATGAAGTCAGTGCTCCGGCATAGTCGCCTTGTCTGATCTTCAGCAGTCCTTCATTAAAACTGACATCGATATTTTTTGATTTTGCGGTATTGAGATATCCTTGTGCAGCCGCATCGTCATTGTTCCAGAAAGCAAGTACGCCGAGGTTATAGCTAACCTGTCCGTCGTTTGGTTTCAACTGGTTGGCTTTATCGAGGTATGTTTTTGCTTCATCGGTTTTGCCAAGTAACATTGCGCACATTCCTGCGTTGCAGAAACCTCTCCAGTCATTTGGATACAGGGTAGTGGCTGATTTGTAGATGATATATTTTGTTGCAACATCTTCGGTTAATGTAGCTGAATAGAGTAATTCTTCATTGTCGAGTTTGTCAGGAGCCGTTGTTGAAAGCTGAATAATCTGTTCTTTGGTTTTCTTTGGCAGGTAGCACTCTACAACAAATTCGGCGCGGCGTAATACCGACAACATATTTTCTACTTCAGCATAGATAACGGTCATGTCTTTTATTGATTTTTCTCTCTGGGCTTTTGTTTCCTGGCTCTGGATGACATTGCTGATCGTTTGTTTCTGTGGAATATTTGATGCATTCAGGGCTTTCATGAAACCATCAAAATCTTCACCTTTCGAGTTAACGGTAACTAGTAATTCTTCCGGTTTTTTGATGTTGGGCAACTTTTTGGCCTTGATCGTCTTTTTTATTTTTTCGACAAAGAGTTTATTTCCCGTCTTTCCACGTTCATCAGAAAGTTTCTGGTTCAGGGTTAATTCTCCTTCCGGTGATGCCCAGGCATTGATAGAGATGCTTTTTATTTTCCAGTTCAAACCAATGAAATTGAAAATAGTGTCATTTAATAAAGCTTTGTTGATGGCATCTTTATTCAACGGCATGTTGAGGTTCAGATTTGATTTATTATATTCGAAATAAAGATTTCCTTTTTTGGTGATGATGGTTTCCAGTTCATATTTGTGTGCTGCAGTTTCCAGATCTTCTTCTCTTTCAATACGTGTAGATGTGTGAATAACTCCATCAGCAAGTTTGTTTGTTCCCAGAGGCACATCAACTTTTTTACCTTTGGTTGCCAGGGGGCCGATAGCTAATTCAGACATATTCATGTTTTCGTTGTATGTGACTACATCGGTATATGAAAAGCTTCCGCCTTCTTTATATTTAATAGTTGTGCCTTCACCTGTAGCTTTTTCACCTTTCAAAGTCAATGATTTTAAAGTTGCCAGTGTGGTGCCATCCATGCTTTTCAAAACCGGAGTGATTTTTACAGAAGCCTTCTTGTTAAAGTACTTAGCAGGAATAGTTCCGTTAATTGCAACAGAAATTTTGCCCCCGTGGGTTTCAAGAACTTCAGGCGTTACACTGTATTTTACAGTCGGATACTTTTTAATCATTTTGCCCAATCCGCAACCTGTAAAAATTACAGCTACCAGAATTAAAGCAATGATTCCTTTGATGTTGATGTGTTTCATAATTCTATTTTTTAACGTTTTATAATAAAATTCCCTGTTTGTTTGAGTTTACAAATATAAAAAAGTATTTAACACAGTTAAAAAAAAATTTTTTCAAAATAAAATAACGGACATAGCTGGGGTTATTAATCACGAAACATTCACGGGACAGGCATTCCGACTGCCTCATGCCATGCGGGCGACGTTATTAACATATACCCATTTTATTTACAATATCCCAAAGAATAATTCCCGCACTGACGGAAATATTTATAGAATGCTTTGTTCCGAACTGTGGAATTTCAATGCTGAGATCGCATATTTCCAGAACTTCATCATCGATGCCGTTGACTTCGTTGCCAAAAACAAACACGAGTTTTTTTGTTTTATCCGGTTGATAGTCTTTAAGGTTAATACTGGCATCGGTTTGTTCAACGGCAACAATGCAGACATCATTTTTTTTAAGATTTATTATAGCTTCTTTGGTGCTGTTGAAATATTGCCAGCTGACGGAATCTGTAGCGCCAAGGGCTGTCTTATGTATTTCGCGGTGTGGCGGCGTTGCCGTGATGCCGCATAAAATCAATTGCTCCACCCTGAATGCATCGCAGGTGCGGAACACAGATCCGATGTTATTCATACTCCTGATATTATCAAGGACAACAATAACCGGATTTTTTTCAGATTCTTTAAATTCATTTACTGAAATCCTGTTCAATTCAGAGTTTAGTGTCTTTTTCATATATTTAAAATAAAAAAGCCTCATTCGCCAGCGAATGAGGCTTTAAAAGTAATGAAATTCTTTTAATGGTTAAACGTATACGAAAGCCCAACACCAATCACTTCTTTAAATTGGGTTCGCGGCCCCGACCTTGTTTCGGAAACCTTGATCATGACATCATCGTCATACAGCAATTGTGTGTTGATGGTGGCCGACAACCATTTGTTGACTTTCATTCCGATCAGCATATTCCAGTTTACATCGATATTTCCGAAGTTTTTAAGGTAATCCGAGAACAACTCTATGGATGTGTTGAGTGTAACATTTTTGAATACCTCCTTATTAAAAACGGAGCGGATGTAAGGGCCAAATTCTCCTTTTATATGTTTGCCCGGCTCAAGCCCAAATGACCCTGCATCCGAAAAGGTCTGATCAGTAACGAATGTGAATCTGCCGGCACAGGGCGAAATATATACCTGAAAATAAGGTGCGGAAACGTAATTCATGCCGATACCGGCAACCAAATACCCGGGGGACAGGAATTTTGAAATTGGCACACTGTCGTTAGGGTAGTTATAACCATTGCTGAACTGTGTCCTGAAGTTGGCCAGAAGCGTAACATCCCAGTGTTTAGAAACGGCGTATCCATAAGATGTGGTATACTCAATCTTGTCATCGGTTTTAGTGTAACGTGCATTACCGCCTTTTCCCAGGAACTGAAAACCATAAGCCAGGTCAAGGTTGTTTTTCCAGGAGTGTTTGTTCTTTTTATAATCAGCTTTCAGGTTAAACAAAGCGCCCAATCCTATAGAATTTTCGCCGCCGGCTGCCCAGTTAGAGAATGCTGCCTGTGTGATGTTCAATGCAGCGGTTCCGAGTATTGTCCATGCTTTAACAGAGTCTCCGGTTGATCTGTCCATTGGATTGGCAACTTTTTTAATATCCTCCTGTGCATAAAGCAGTGTTCCTGAAAGTAAAAAAATTAGTATGATGAGTTTTTTCATGATGAAATATTTTTCAGAAATAATACTATTTGTTTTTAAGAATATCACGTATCTCGGTAAGTAAGGTTTCTTCTTTTGTAGGCGCAGGTGGTGCGGCAGGGGTAGCTTCATCCTTTTTCTTTTTGAGGCTGTTCATCCCTTTGATCATCATAAATATTGCAAAGGCAACGATTATAAAATCAAGAACCGTTTGAATAAAATTACCATAAGCAAAAATAGGCGCTCCGGCAGCTTTGGCCTCTGCGTAACTTTTATACACTGCCCCGTCCATCGCATAAAACAAATCTGTGAAATTTACATTTCCCAGTAATTTTCCAATTGGAGGCATGATAATATCATTTACAAGTGAGCTGACAATTTTTCCAAAGGCAGCACCGATGATGATACCGACAGCCATGTCCATAACGTTGCCTCTCATGGCAAATTCCTTGAATTCTTTAACGATTTTCATAAGATTAATGTTTTAATTATTTTAATGGCTAATATATAGAAATTTTCAATGAGTTTAGAAATTTTTCAAAAATTTTTAAACAATTGATAGCATTATTATCGTATTAACATACCAATTTCCTTTTTGGGATCCCAGAAGTATTTTTCAAAATTCTGAATTTTATCGTTGACCACAACAACGCCTTCATTTTCTAAAAGCTGTTGCATAAGGTTGCTGCCCCCGAAATGGTGTTTGCCGGTAAGCATGCCTTGGCGGTTAACCACGCGGTGTGCCGGAACACGGTGCTTTTCAAAATGCGACTGATTCATAGCCCATCCTACCATGCGGGCAGAGCCTTTACTGCCAAGGTATTCGGCAATGGCGCTGTATGATGTAACCCTGCCAAAAGGTATAAGGCGGGCCACTTCGTAAACCCTGGCGAAAAAAGAAACATCATCATTTTCCCCCCTTTTTACGGACATGATACGACATTATAAATGGAACTGCAAATAACAGATTTTTTGTCCTTCGGCCAGAAACATCGATTCATAATGAGTCTGAATTTTTTGGGCTTCACTATTTATTGCCGACGAATACAGATCGAAAGTGTGATTTATCAAATGATATTTTTCCTGTGCGATGACGTCGAGCGTGTATTCAAACAGGCCGACATTATCGGTTTTAAGATGTATTACGGCGTCTTTTTTCAAAAAGAGCCGGTATTTTTCAATGAAATGCGGGCTTGTCAGGCGTTTGGCGGCCTTTGCCCTTTTGGGTTGGGGGTCAGGAAAAGTAATCCAGATGCCGCCAACCTCACCGGTTCCGAAAAACCGGTTGATCTGATTGATGTGTATACGTAAAAAAGCAGCATTGTTTATGTTGTTTTCCAGTGCGGTTTTTGCTCCGCGCCACATCCGTGCACCTTTAATGTCAATTCCTATATAATTGTTTTCGGGATAAAGTATAGATAAACCGACAGTATACTCGCCCCTGCCGCATCCCAGCTCAAGAAATATCGGCTTTTGATTCCCGAAAAAATCGCCGGCCCAATTATTTTTTAAATGACAATCTTCTTCAAAATGATAAGAAGGAAACTGAACAAAATTCTTAAAAGTTTCAGTCTCTGCAAACCGCTGAAGTTTATTCTTTCCCACAAAAAAAAATTACATTTTTAATAACCAGGCCTCAGTGTTTTCAGAGTCCTGTATCTTTGATAATTCCTGCTGCGCGGCTGTTTCCGTATCAAAGCAATCGATATAGACTTTGAACAATCCATTTCCCTTTGGCTCGATAATGTTGGCATTCCTGTAGCCTTTTCCAATCAGCTTTGATTTATAATTTTCGGCCAGGTCTTTATTGCGGTTGCAACTCCCGATGATGAAAAATTTACATTCTCCGCCGGGAACTTCTGGAATAGCCGCCGTTACTGCCTCATCAGGATTGATTTCTACGTAGTTTGTATTTTCAGTAAAACAGGGATACAGCGTTTTTTGTTCAAGTCTGAAAACACTTTTGCTGTTTTGTATATCAAGCGTGTTTTCATAAACATCACAGAGGCCGTTTGTCGTATGTTTTGCGGGTTTTACAATTCCGGAAACCTCTTGGCTCCGGCCCGAAAAAATAGACGTTAGATTGGTGTAATTGTTTGAAACATCACTGATGGTATTAACATTAAGAAAAGCCCAAACAAATATCGCGGCTGCCGGAACCGATATCATGGCAACCTTAGTCCAAACGCCGGATGATTTTTGATCGGAGCTTAATGTCCTGTTTTCGGCAAATACTTTTTCAATGCGTTTCTCAATACCATCACGCTGTATGGCAGGAGAAATGAAGTTGGAGAGGCCGTAAGAAGATAACAAAAGGTTTTGTTCCGGATCCTGCTGAAACCTGAAGAAATTATTGGAGTCCAGATGAATGGCCCCGACATGAAGGAATTCAACACATCCTTTGTCGTTTAGCGCCTGATGGCATTCTTCCACAAAAGAATCTATCATAGCCAGCGCCTCAGCATATGAAATGTTTTCTTCTTTAGCTATGTATGTAGCCAGTATACCATCGTTATGCCTGATACCCGAGTTGAAAATGATTTCCTTTTTGGGTGGAGTAAAACTATTTACAACCGGTTGGATCTTAGCCGGAACATGGGTGGCAATAAACCCGCCAAAACCCGGCACAATCACACAGTCGTGTATCAGGAGCAATTCACTTATATATTGAAGAATCTTCATTTTATACAAAACAAAATGTTGAATATATCCACATCGCTAAATTAAGAAAAAATACCAAATTAATCAGTAAATTTTTCAAATTTAAAAACATCTTCCGGTGAGTCTACAGAATAACTTTCATGTTGAGTTTCACGAGTGAAAATCTGATATGAATTTTCAAGCCAGCGCAACTGTTCGAGCGATTCTGCCAATTCAAGCGGACTAGGTTGTAACGCAATAAGCGCCCGCAATGTTACAGTACGGTACGCATAAATTCCTATGTGCTTGTAATACAGCCCTGCCGGAAATGCCGGCCTGTCTTTTTGGTCTCTTAAAAAAGGAATTGGCGATCGTGAAAAATATAATGCCTGAAAACTATTGTTAACTACCACTTTAATGGTGTTAGGGCTGGCAAGTTCTTCAGCAGCCTCTATTTTTTTTATGAGTGTTGCTATTTGAACTTCAGATTTTAAGAAACAGGATGCCAGCAGGTCAATCTGGTCGGGCTGAATATATGGCTCATCGCCCTGAATATTGATTGCAACGTCGAAATAGTTGTTTTCTTTTTCTAACATGGCAACCACCTCGCTGCAACGTTCTGTGCCGGTCCGGTGATTAGCCGAAGTCATAAGGACTCTACCGCCAAAACCGATAACGTGGTCAAAAATACGCTGGTCGTCAGTGGCAACAATCACACCGGCAAGTGATGAAGATTTTGATGCCTGCTCATATACCCTTCTGATCATGGATTTTCCATTGATCAGTGTCAGCGGTTTTCCGGGGAAACGTGTCGAGGCGTATCGTGCAGGTATAATTCCAATGATCCGCATCAGGAGTTACTTGAATAGGCCGTAGAGTTCACCGTTGATGTTTTCAATAAAATTCTCCAGGTCGGCAGAGTTGTTGGCAAAGTCTTTATCATCAACGTCAACAATTAACAGTTTTCCGATGTTATAAGAGCTGATCCATGCTTCGTAACGTTCATTCAGCCTGGTAAGATAGTCGATACGTATGGAGTTCTCATAATCGCGGCCGCGTTTCTGAATCTGTCTTACCAGCGTGGGAACTTCAGCCCTGAGGTAAACAAGCAAATCAGGAGGCTTGATAAACGCGCTCATCAGCTCAAATAATGAGGTGTAATTATCAAAGTCCCTGGTATTCATCAGCCCCATGGCGTGAAGATTCGGGGCAAATATATAGGCATCTTCATAAATAGTTCTGTCCTGGATAACGGTTTTGCCACTTTCACGTATCTTGAGTATCTGTCTGAACCGGCTGTTCAGGAAATATACCTGCAGGTTGAAAGACCAACGCTGCATATCTTCATAAAAACTGTTCAGGTAAGGATTGGTTTCTACATCTTCGTAATGGGCTTCCCACTTGAAATTTTTGGCAAGTATCCCGGTCAGTGTTGTTTTTCCCGATCCTATGTTTCCGGCAATAGCAATATGCATGATCAAATATTTTAATGATGATAAATTAAATGAAATTTTCTGAAAAAATGGTGTAATAAAAGTAGTCCTTTTTTTAAAAAGAACTAAAAGAAAATTAAAATAATTTTTTGTGGATTAAGAATGATATTTTTGCACGGCCAATGAACATAATTAAGCATCTTTTTATTTTACTTCCACTTGCTGTTGCACCGGGCATAGGCATTTGTTTTTTTATTTATTTCAGGGACAAATTCGAAAAAGAGCCATTCAGACTATTGGTAAAATGTTTTTTTCTCGGATTTCTCAGTATTATTCCAGCAATTATTATTGAACTTTTATTTGAAGCATTAGGAATAAATGGGAATCAGGGTGTGTTTAAAACGCTGGTGTATGCCTTTTTAGTTGTAGGTGTTGCCGAAGAAGGCAGTAAGTTTTTTTTCCTGCGGATCTTTGCATATAAAAAAGATGCATTTAATGAACCTTTCGATGGCATCGTATACGCCATGATGGTATCAATGGGTTTTGCGACTCTTGAAAATATAGAATATGTGCTCATTAACGGCCTGGGGACAGCACTGCTACGGATGTTTACTGCGATACCGCTTCACGCGGTTTGTGCCATATTCATGGGCTTTTACCTGGGCAAGGCTAAGTTTTCTGTAAATAAAACACGAAATATCCTCCTCGGGCTTTTCTTTGCCATAGCTATACATGGCTTGTATGATTTTTTCCTGTTCCAGAAAAATATACCTGCGTTATCTGTTTTTTCATTTGTTACCCTGGGCCTTGCCATCGGCATGTCTTTTATTGCTATTAACAGACTACAGAAAAATTCGCCGTTCAGAGGGAAGGCCGGGCAAAGCTAAAAATTTCAGGACATGATCATGCCAGGCAATAAATTTTGCCGGGAAGTATTTTTACAATGCCTTCAAATTCAAGGTTAAGCAGTGCTGCTGCTACCAGGCTTGTGTTTGTCTGCAACTCAAGGCAGATGGCATCAACGCTCATCTGTAAATTATTCTCAAGCAATCTGACGATGGCCTCTTCGTCGGGCGTAAGGTTGACAAACAACCTTCTTTGTAAATTGGGTTCCTTTTGTTTTTTTATTTCCCAACCCATAAGATATTTGATGTCGTTAGCTGACTGAATAAGTGCAGCTTTATTGGTTTTGATAAAATGATTGCAGCCTTCGGAATAGGGATCTGTGATTTTTCCGGGGACAGCAAAAACGTCGCGGTTATACGAGTTGGCAATGTCAGCAGTGATCAGCGCTCCGCCTTTTTTTGCTGCCTCAATAATAATAGTAGCGTCAGAAATTCCGGCGATGATACGGTTTCTCTTAGGGAAGTTTTCCCGGTCAGGATTTGTATCGCTGATAAAATCGGTGATAAGCCCGCCTTTTTCAAGCATTTTTTCAGCCAGGTTGCGGTTAACGGCAGGGTATATCCTGTCGAGACCGTGCGCCAGAACACCCAGTGTGCTTAGATTATTTTTCAGCGCTTCCTTATGTGCACAGGAGTCAATACCCAGAGCCAACCCGCTTACAATAAGCACGTCCAAGCTGCTCAACCCTTCAATGATATGCTTACAGCAGTCTTTTCCGTAATCGGTTGCACTGCGGGTACCGACCATGCTGATAATTTTGGATTTGTTCAGGTCGGTATTTCCTTTATGGTAAAGCATCATTGGTGAATCAATACAATTTTTTAACCTGTTTGGATAAGAGGCTTCAGTATAGAAATGACATCCGATTTTATATTTTTCAATAAACCCGATCTCTTTTTCTGCTCTTTTCAGTGCTCCGCTGCGGCCGTTAATGATCGCAGATGCAAGGGTATCCCTGATGCCGGGGATTTTCATCAAATGTTGTTTTTTTTCATTGAAAACAGCTTCGACACTGCCGCAATATGCAATCAGTTTTTTCCCCGTGATGTCTCCAATACCAGGAATTAAGGTAATTGCAATTTGAAATAGTAACATAATCAGGGAGGATTATTAGTAAAAAGTGAATAAAACTAATAAAATTATTCTAATCTGAATTTCAACTTATGATAATTGCGTCAAATACATAGGGTGGCAAACCTGACTGATACATTTAAAATATTGATTGTAAGCAGTAATCACATATACTGAATTAATATTTAAATTTGCAACTCAAATATTTAATGTATTAAAAATAACAGCATGAAAAATATATACCTGTTATGTGTCATTATTATTTTGCTGGCCGGCACCCGTATAAATGGATATGCTCAGGATGCTACGGTAAAGGGCACGATATACAACGAGAAAACAAAAGAAACAATACCAGGAGTTAGTGTGCTTACCGGAGATAAAACAGGGGTCATTTCGGAGATGGATGGTACCTATAATGTAAAAATCCACAGTGGCAAAGCAGTAAAGCTGATTTTTAAAATGCTCGGTTATGCAAATTTTACAAAGTATTTAGAAATGAAGCCCGGTGAAACAAAAGTAGTGGACATAGAAATGGTTGAACAATCAACAGCCATTGAGGGTGTTGTGGTAAGCGCCGGAAAATTTGAGCAGAAGCTCACGGAAGTTACAATGTCTATGGATGTGATCAAGCCAACGCAGATACAAGACAGGAATACCAACAACATCATGACCTCTCTGAATAAGATATCCGGCGTTGATATTTATGATTCGCAGCCGAGTATTCGCTCGGGGAGTGGGTATAGTTACGGTGCGGGGAATCGTGTAATGGTAATGGTGGATGATCTTCCGATGTTATCGCCGGATGCCGGAGATACCAAGTGGAACTACCTGCCAATAGAAAATATTTCGCAGGTTGAAGTAATAAAAGGTGCTTCATCGGCATTATTCGGCTCTTCTGCCTTGAATGTCGTAATAAACCTGCGGACAGCCTATCCGAAAGACAAACCCGAAACAAAAATCACCATCAATAACGGGCTATATTTAAACCCGGCACGGAGAGATGCTGCCTGGTGGTATGATGATACTTATCTGTTCTCAACAACAGTGGTTGGAAAATTGGTCAATCCTCTTTCAATGTTTGGTATCAAGAACCCGGGATTTGGTGGAATAAATTTTTCACATTCCAGAAAAATCGGGGCCTTTGACCTTGTGGTGGGTGGCAATGCCTATGAAAATCAAGGCTTCCGTCAAAATGATGGAGAAGCACGGGCGAGGACCAATGTGAATTTTCGTTATCGCGTTAAAAAAGTCGAAGGGCTTTCCCTGGGATTGAACGCAAATTTTATGTATCAAAATAAAACAAATTTCTTTTTATGGAGAGATTCCGATTCGGGTATATATCGTCAGAATAATGCATCCTATCCGAACAGGGGCATACGCCTGAATGTGGATCCTTATTTATTATATTTTAATAAACGGGGAAGCAAATACAGCCTTAAAATGAGATATTTCAAACAAACAAATCACCAGATCGAGGACAGTACAAAAAATAATGATTCTGATGTTTTATATGCCGACTACCAATATCAGCACAAATTCAGGGAGAAATACAACCTGACAGCCGGTATTTCGGGAAGTTACAGCGGATCAACGGCATTATTATATCAAAATGACCATCATGGCGTGAATGCTTCAATGTATATTCAGTTTGATGCCAAGTTCTGGAAACGGGTATCCGTTTCGCTTGGATTAAGAGGTGAATATTACCGTATTGATAAAGCTGAAACGGAGTCATCCTTTTCAATACGCACAAAAACAGACACATTGATAATACCTATAGAACCTGTATTCCGAGCCGGTATCAGTGTCGAAGCCACAAAATATACTTTTATCAGGGCCTCTTTCGGGCAGGGGTACCGGTTTCCCTCCATTGCCGAGAAATACATCAAAACATCTATCGGCGGGCTGAATATCTTTCCAAATCAGCACTTAGAGCCTGAATCAGGCTGGAGCGCTGAACTGGGCGTAAAACAGGGCTTCAGAGTTGGCACATGGCTGGGCTATCTCGATGTGGCTGGCTTTTGGACACAGTACAAAAATATGATGGAGTTTACTTTTGGTATTTACAAACCCGACACGGCACTGTATCCGACACTCAATGATGTGGGATTTAAATCATTGAATGTGGGGCATGCCAGAATCACCGGTATTGACGCAACATTAACCGGACAGGGATCAATATTCGGCCTCCCGGCTACACTGCAACTGGGATATATGTATTCATACCCCAGGAACCTCGATTATAACCCAAGCGATACCAATAGCTTTAAAATTTTAAAATACAGGTTTCTCCATTCTTTAAAGGGCGATGCCGATATTAAGATTCGTTTTATTACCATCGGGTTGTCTTATGTGTATAATAGTAATATCATCAATATTGATAAGGCTTTTGAAGGACAGTTAATATCAGGAATCACATCATCGGAATTATTGCCGGGCCTTAAAGAATACCGCAAAAAGCATAACAAAGGCTATCATTTACTCGATGTGCGGGTTTTATTTGATATAAATGAACATAACCGGATAGGTTTGTTTATTAATAATATTTTGAACAGTGAATACATGACCAGGCCGGGTTATATCGAAGCGCCAATGAATATTTCCATTCAATATTCTTTGAATTTTTAGCGACAGACAGGTATTCATTCGTTTTTAAAGGCTTGCATTTTATCCCTCTTTATATAATGAAAAGACAGGATATTAAGTTTTTTTAACAAAATAATTTTAATTATTCAATCTGCATTTTTTTTAAGACCTATTAACGTCTGTAACTATTGATAACAGAGGTGTTTTAGAAATAATTAATGCGGGTGTTGTTAATTCGCAAAACGTAAATGTCTAAAAATCAAACATGTGGGCTAAATCAATATTGTAAATTATTTTTTAAATTTGCACGCTGAAAAAGTATTGGAAATCAACTGTAATTTATGAGGAGAAAAATTTTTTACTTTTTAATAGGTATTTTATGCTCGGTCAATAGCATTGCTCAACAGGCTACCGTTAAAGGGACCATTTTTAATGGTAAATTAAAAGAGACCATTCCGGGAGTAAATGTTGTGATCAGTGACAGCATGGGGGTGGTTTCAGATATTGATGGTAAATATTCCATAAAAGTAAACCCCGGTAAAGTAACAATAACCTATAAGTATGTCGGATTTACGCCGGTTGTCAATACATATAGTTTAAAGCCTGGCCAAACGATAATTCAGGATATTGAGATGTACGAAACCTCCATGGTGATTGAGGGCATTGTGGTCAGTGCCGGAAAATTTGAACAAAAGCTTTCCGATGTTACCATTTCCATGGCAGTATTAAAGCCTGATCAGATTGAACGTCAGAATACCAACAATGTTTCAGAAGTGATTAACAAAGTTCCCGGAATAGATATTTTTGATGGCCAGCCAAGTATTCGCTCGGGCAGTGGATATAGTTATGGCGCCGGAAGCCGGGTGCTGGTAATGGTGGACGATCTGCCTATGTTGTCAGCCGATGCAGGAGATGCAAAATGGAATTTTATGCCGGTGGAAAATATTTCGCAAGTCGAAATTATAAAAGGGGCTTCCTCTGCACTATTCGGGTCATCGGCACTTAACGGGGTTATCAACCTGCGTACTGCGTTTCCTAAAGATAGGCCTCAGACAAAAATAACCATTAATGAGGGGGTTTATATGAACCCTAAACGTAAGGAACTCATATGGTGGGATAAATACAATCCGGAATATTCCAACACCCTGTTTTCCAAAATTATAAACCCGCTTTCACTTTTGGGCATGAAGAATCCGGGATTTGGAGGAGTAAACTTCTCACATTTGCAGAAATTTGGGCAGTTTGATTTAGTTGTTGGCGGACATTTATATGAAAATCAGGGATTCCGTTATCCTAATGGGGAATTTCGCGCAAGGGGAAATGTGAATTTAAGGTACAGGGTCAAAAAAATTGAAGGGCTTTCTTTTGGCTTGAATACCAATGCGATGTATTCTAAAATTTCAACTTTTTTCCTTTGGCAAAATGCCGATTCCGGCGCCTATTTGCAACGTCCCGATGCAATAACACACACGAATGAATTTCGCATCAATGTTGATCCGTACTTTTTATATTTTAATAAAAGAGGAAGTAAATATAGTTTAAAATTAAGGTATTTCAGGACATCCAATCTTTTTCCCGATGAGCCCGATAAAAATAATGTTGCAGATTTATATTACGGCGATTATCAATACCAGCGTAATTTCAAAGGTAAGCATAATCTTACTGCAGGTGTTTCAGGGAGTTATTCAAATACTCAGGCTGAACTTTTCGGAGAACACGATGGTGTAAATATATCATTATACACACAATATGATGCAAAATTCTGGAACAAACTCACATTATCACTCGGATTACGAGGGGAATATTACCGTATTGATACTGCTCAATCGGAATCAACATTTTCTTATAAAATAAATGGGAAAGTGCATTCCCTGCCCATTATGCCGGTATTCAGGGCTGGGGTAAATTACCAGGCGGCAAAATATACTTTCATCAGGGCTTCTTTCGGACAGGGCTACAGATTCCCTTCAGTGGCTGAAAAATTTATTAAAACAAATCTTGGCGGGTTAAATATTTTCCCGAACAAATCACTTAAGCCCGAAACAGGCTGGTCGGCAGAAGTAGGAATTAAGCAAGGTGTGAAAATCGGGCATTGGAACGGATATCTTGATGTGGCCGGATTCTGGACCGAATATAGAGATATGATGGAATTTACTTTTGGAATATACAAGCCTGATACAGCATTATATCCCACACTGAATGACGTTGGATTTAAATCAATCAATGTCGGCCATGCACGTATAAACGGAATTGATGCTACTTTTACCGGACAGGGAACGCTATTTGGTTTCCCGGCGACTATACTTGCAGGGTATACCTACTGTTATCCTTTAAATTTAGAATATGACCCCAACGATACCACCGGTACAAGTGTTAAGATATTAAAATACAGGTATCTGCATTCGGTTAAAGTAGATTTTGATGTTACATTCTATTTTTTCACACTCGGTATAGGCATGATATACAATAGCAATATGATCAATATTGATAAAGCTTTTGAAGGTGAACTGATAACTGGCATGCCCTCTTCGGATTTGCTCCCGGGACTGAAGGCATACAGGGCTGACCATAATAAAGGTTATTTTGAAATGAATATTCGCGGGCTGTTTGAAATCACCGAAAAACAAAGAATAGGGCTTTATCTGAATAATATTTTAAATACCGAATATATGACTCGTCCTGGTTTTATTGAGGCCCCAAGGAATATTGCCGTTCAGTACAGTCTGACGTTCTGATTATTTTGCCGGGGAAAAAAAATATCCTGATCTGTCCGCTAAACTGGGGCCTGGGCCACGCCAGCCGATGCGTTCCTGTTATTAGAATCCTTAATGAGGCAGGGAATAATGTTATCATTGCAGCAGCCGGCAGCGCACTTGAATTGCTGAAATGCGAATTTCCCCAAAATAGTTTTATTCATTTTAATGACTACAATATCAGGTATTCCAAAGGTAAAAACCTGGCATGGAAAATTCTTTTTCAGATCCCAAAAATCGTGTTCAGAATAATTTGGGAGCATAACAAATTGAAAAGTATTATCAAGCAACATTACATTGATGTTGTTATATCGGATAACAGGTTTGGCTTGTGGAATAATAATATACGCTCCATATATATAACCCATCAATTATTCATTAAAACTCCAGGCGGAAATGCCTGGCAGGAAAAATTGTTAAAAAAAATCCACTTTTGGTTCATATCAAAATTTGATGTTTGCTGGATTCCCGATTTACCTGGTGAAATCAACCTTTCCGGCGAACTGTCACGAAAATTTGCCGTTCCTGAAAATGCAAAATTTATAGGCTTATTATCAGGCTTTTATGCATCTGTAAAACCTGCGGAAATAGAATATGACATTTGCGTTCTTATTTCCGGGCCGGAACCACAACGAACCATATTCCAGGATTTACTTATCGGGCAAATAAAAAATACCTCCCTGCATGTTGTTGTCATCCTGGGTAAACCATCTGAAACAAAAGCCAAAATAAGAGAGGAGAACAATACTATTATTAGTTTTTTATCTCCAGCTGAAATCCGGGAGTATTTCTGTAAGTCAAAATATGTTATTGCACGTTCGGGATATTCTACAATAATGGACCTGGCGGCAACAGGACGAAAAGCGCTTCTTATTCCCACTCCCGGGCAGCCTGAGCAGGAGTATCTTGCTGTTTATCTGGAGAAGAAAAAACTGTTTTTTACCTGCAGGCAAGACAAATTCGATGTTACCCGGGCTTTAGAAAAGGCGGATGAATACAGCGGTATCAATATAGAGCAGGATCATGAGGCATTAAAAAAAGCGATTTTAAGCTCAATATCATAAATAGTAATTTCTTTTTCTTAATTTTGACACAAAGCAAAACCTTATGCTGAAAAGAAATAAATGGTTGCTGATCGCTCTTGGAGCCATCATTGTTTGTTTCCTGGTTTGGTATTATAGTAAAATTGTGGTTTACATTATTGTTTCTGCAGTGCTTTCTGTAATGGGGGGACCGCTGGTCAAGTTGTTGGATAAAATAAAAATAGGCAGGAAAAAGTTTCCGCATACATTAAGTGCATTACTCACATTATTCATTATTTATGGTGTTATCTTCGGGCTTTTTGCTCTTATTGTTCCTTTGTTATATTCACAGATTACGACATTATCATCGATAGATCCCAATGTTTTATTAGCCGGATTAAAGGAACCCACGCAAGCGCTTGAGGATTTTTTTGTTCGTAACAATTTGATGCAGTCCGGCCAGGATCTTGGTGAAGTTATTTCACAAAAAGTATTGTCATTTGTAAGTTTTGCCAATGTCGGCGATTTTGCCAACACCATGATCAATTTTGCCAGCGGTTTTTTTGTGGCCGTTTTTGCCATCGGGTTTATTACGTTTTTCTTTTTAAAACATGATAAAATGCTTATTAGGGTGATTATGTTGCTGACCCCGGTGCGACTGCAATCCGAGATTAAACATATTTACCTTAAAGTTATTAAACTGCTCTCGAAATATTTCCTTGGGCTGAGCCTTGATATTATTATCGTAATGACCTTGATCACGATTGCTATGATGATCTTTGGGTTTAAAAATGCCCTGATGATAGGAGTTTTTGCCGGTATGATGAATGTGATTCCTTACGTGGGCCAGTTTATCGGATACATATTGGCGCTGATATTTGCTTCAACCGGAATAATTGAAGCCGGGGGAACAGTAGAAATGGTGCCATTAATACTGAAAGTTTGCGGGCCAATGCTTGCCATAAACCTTGTTGATGCATATCTTTTCCAGCCAACAATATATTCAAATGTTGTAAGAGCTCATCCGCTGGAAATTTTCCTGGTCATACTAATTGCCGGAAGCACAGCCGGTATACTCGCAATGGTGCTTGCCATCCCGGCATATACCGTTATACGGATTATTGCCAAAGAATTTTTGATCCAATATCCGGTAATAAAAAGTCTTACCAAAAATATTTAAGGAGTTGTGGCATATTTACATGATTTTTTCTGCTTGCTGAAAACGTTAAGTGGAAGAAAACTGCTGAATTTTCTAATATTAAAAAGTTCTTATTTTTATTCCTGTATCAGCGGGCGAATGGTGCATAGCGGAAAACCGGCTTACATTTCTGTTGAGCCGACAACCTCCTGTAATCTTCACTGTCCGGAATGTTTTATATCACAGCCTGGTTTTGACCGCCCGCATGGGCTGCTGACAAAAGATAATTTCAAAAGGATAATAAGTCAGTTTTCTGAATCGGCTTTTTATTTAAATCTGTATTTTCAGGGAGAGCCGTTTATGAATCCTGAGCTTATTGATATGATTGCCCTGGCCAAAGATCAGGGATTTTATGTGGTTGTATCAACAAATGGACATTTTTTGGATGAATTAACAGTAAGGAAATTAATCAGCAGCCGGCTTGACCGCCTGATTGTTTCGCTTGACGGTGTGGATGCCGCCACTTATAATGCATATAGAAAAAATGGAAATTTTGACAAAGTAGTTAGCGGGATAGAAAATATTATTTCAGAAAAAAAAAGTCAGAAGGTCCGGGCACCATTTATTGAACTGCAATTTGTGCATACGCGAAAAAACCAGCATCAGCTGTTTGAAATAAAAAAGTTTGGTAAAAAAACAGGAGTTGACAAGGTAAGCATTAAAAGTTTCCAGCTTCTGAATTTTAACCATGTAAATGAGTGGTTGCCAGATGAAAATACCCGGTATAAAATTGGAACGGATGGAAAAGTAAAAATCAACAGCAAACTACCCGATCGTTGTTTTCGCTTATGGAGTTCGTGTGTAATAACATGGGATGGAAATGTGGTTCCCTGCTGCTTTGATAAGAATGCAGACTATTCCATGGGTAATATTTACAGGCAACAAATGTCGCAGATATGGAAAAGCAGAGCGTACAATAATTTCAGGGAGAAAGTTTTTACAGACAGGAAAAACATCGATATTTGTTGTAATTGCAGCGAAGGGCTGTTAAAATAAATCTGATATGAAGAGAATCGCGATATTTGCCTCAGGTAATGGCAGCAATGCAGAAAATATCATAAACTATTTTTCAACCAAAACGACTGTTGAGATCGTTTTAATCCTTACAAATAATAAAAATGCTTATGTGGTTGAACGTGCCCGGAACCATAACATTCCATGTGTGATTTTTTCTGCCCGTGAGCTCAGAGAGACAAAAACAGTTCTGGAAAATTTAGTGAAGCACCATGTTGATTTTGTTGTACTGGCTGGTTTTATGCTTATGGTTCCTGATTATATTCTTAAAGCGTTTCACGGGAAAATTGTCAACATTCATCCTGCCTTACTTCCTAAATACGGTGGAAAAGGCATGTATGGCGATTTTGTCCATGAAGCCGTCTGCAAATCCGGGGATAATGAAACCGGCATAACGATACATTATGTCAACGAAAAATATGATGAGGGGGAAATTATTTTTCAGGCACGGTGTAACATTTTTTCTGAAGACACCCCCGCTACCATTGCCGCTAAGGTTCATGAGCTGGAATACAGGTATTATCCGGAAATAATAGAAAAAGTAATTCTAAATTTGTAATACTGGCAGCGCAACAGCATTCTTTGCTATACCTGGGCAAAGTTACCGCCTCAGTTCATAAATTTACTTTTTATTGAATTTGTTCATCGCCGTATTTACGCCTTCAAATACAAAGCATAAAACAGCATCTACCGCAAGCGGTATACGTTCAAGCATGATCTTTTCTTCTTCCCTGGTCCATTTTCCCAATACATAATCAACCTGGTAGCCTTTGGCGAAATCATTACCCACACCTATTCTTAATCGGCAAAAGTCTTCATTGCCAAGAGTCATGATGATGTTATTCAATCCGTTATGTCCGCCGTCACCACCTTTTGATTTCATGCGCAAGGCGCCTGTCGGCAGGTCAAGGTCATCAACTACAACCAGAGAATTTTCAATGGGTATTTCTTCCTGGTGAAGCCAGTATTTAATGGCTTTTCCGCTCAGATTCATGTATGTGGAGGGCTTAAGTAAAATTAAACTTTTTCCTTTATATTTTACCTGGGCAACAGCGCCGTGCCTGCCACTGATAAAATTTGCCTTTAATTTCAGGGCCAAGGCATCAAGCACAATAAAACCTATATTATGCCGGGTGTTGGCGTATTCATCCCCAATATTGCCAAGGCCGGTAATCAGGTATTTTTTTGATTCGGGAGAAGTCATTGGAAATAAAAAAAGCTACCGGGGTATTTTCCGGCAGCTTTAATCAATATTTAATGAATTACTTTTTTGCTTTTTCTTTTGCCTTGGCATCTGCTGCGGGAGCTTTTGCACCTGCAGCCGGGGCGCCTGCGGCAGGAGTAGCGCCAGCAGCCGGAGCGGCAGCGCCAGCAGCCTCGGTAGTGGTAGCAGCTTCTTCAACAGCCCTGGTAACTGTAACACCAACAATAGTATTGTTTTTATTATCAAGCACTGTAAACTTATCAGCAGAAATATCAGCGACTTTTATATTTTGACCGATTTCGAGGGTGCTGATGCTGATTTCAATAATTTCCGGCATATTTTCCGGTATGGCCTTTACTTTAAGTTTTCTGTATTTTTGAACAACTTTTCCGCCTTTCAACACGCCAGGAGCAGTACCTGTAATCTTCAAAGGAATATTCATGATGATGTTCCTGTCGGGACGAAGTTCCATAAAGTCAGCATGCAGAATATTGTCGGTAACCGGATGGTACTGAATATCCTGTAAGATAACATCATATTCCGTATTGTCAAGATTTAGTTTTACAAAACAAACCTCAGGAGTAAATACGATTTTTTTAAAATTACCTGCATCCGTATAAAAATGCAATTGTTCTTTACCGCCATAAACCACGCAAGGGACGGAACCGTCCTGCCTGATCTTTTTAGCATCTTTTTTCCCTACGTTTCCGCGAAGGAAACCGCTAATTGATACTGTTCTCATAATTTAATTTTTTTAATTGATTGGTTATGTTATTTATTGCATTGAAGTAAACTGAAAATGCGAGCTGATCGATTCGCAGTTTACCACACTCTTAATTACATCAGCAAAAAGGTTGGCCGTGGATAACACTTTAATTTTTGAAAGGTTTTTGCATTCGCCTCTCAAAGGAATAGTGTCGGTTACGATGAGTTCTGTAAGCGCCGAATTTTTGATTTTTTCGCATGCATTGCCCGATAAAACAGCATGTGTACACATGGCTCTGACACTGGCGGCACCCTGTCCCATGATCAGGTCAGCGGCTTTGGTAATGGTGCCGGCTGTGTCGATGATGTCATCCACTAAAAAAATATTTTTGTCCTTCACATCGCCGATCAACACCATATTGCCAATCTGGTTGGGTTTTGAGCGTTGTTTGAAACAAATGACGAGGTCTGCATCGAGGAATTTGGCATAGGTTCCGGCCCTTCTTGTTCCACCGGTATCGGGCGAAGACATGGTGAGGTTTTTCAGGCTGAGGCTCTTGAGATAAGGAACAAAAATAGTAGAAGCATACAGGTGATCAACAGGAATATCAAAAAAGCCCTGAAGCTGGTCGGCATGGAGATCCATGGTGATCAGGCGGTTTATGCCAGAGGCAACCAGCAGGTTGGCAATGAGTTTTGATGTTATGGGTACCCGCGG